>OEIV010000045.1_pt1 | contig 71101 bp, 54 predicted proteins | sample 1539231 | NCBI WGS metagenome assembly OEIV01 (sample SAMN03794762, study PRJEB22550) | activated sludge metagenome | feature: wastewater treatment plant; material: activated sludge; isolation source: Wastewater treatment plant of a petroleum refinery complex | place: Argentina: Buenos Aires ...
AAAAAACGGGCCCTCCCGGCGCCCCCCACGCCAAACCAAAAAAACCCCCCCGGCGGGGGGATTGGGGAGCCCCCCGGAAAAGATGTGGAAGGGGTGTTTGGGCCCCGCCAATAGCGGCGGTTCGAGCACCGCCACACGCCAGCCGAAACGATCCCCCTCGATCAGCTTGCATCTCCCCGCATGCCACCCAGAGTGACCAACCCACCGCCTCCATCTGCACAGGCGACCCGCGAGCCACACAGACGCCATCCATCCACCCAGAGCGCACAACTGCAGGAGGCTGACCCACCCATCGTCGGCGCCGCCGGAACTCACCACTATCAGGCTGACGGTCGCCACGATTCCAACCGCCGCCGCCCCGAACGCCCGGCGGCGTTGCCCTGCCAACGCCGCTTCTGCGTTCGCCTTGTCCAGGGTTGGCGATCCGCGCTCCGCATTATTCCCCCGATCGTCACGGCTACTCATCAAGTGATCAGCTTCCTCGCTCGAGCGCGTCTTGCTGGTGTCTGGGCTCTATATAGGTCACCTCAGTCTCCGCGACGACATCGATTGAGCGATCAGGACCCCGGTGGCCATCGGTGATTGACTCCGGCCACCCGGAGCGCTCGACGCATCCTCGGGTAAGCACTCAGCACCTTCCAGACCGATAGCATACCCCAGTCCCCGCATATGAAGCACCCTGGAATACCCGACCAGATCCCACGGTGAACCGCCCCCCGACCAGCCGCGGGGCGGCGCGGACCGCGGCGTAGCCTCGAATGAGAGCACTACGTTGCGACGCTGCTGCTCTGATCGCTCGGCCTTCGGCAATCAGGGCCCTTCCTGCCTTGACTTGCCCGCTGCCGAATGCTCCCAACCCACCCAACGCTCCGCCGATGGCGGTCGAAGCGGCAAGGCCGCTCCAGCGGAACCGCCGTGTTCCGGCGTTCGCCGCGGCGTAGCCGGCCGCCGAGGCAGCGGCTCCGACCACAACCCCGCAGACAACCGTCGCTCCGCAGGCGATCCCTCCGAGCACCCCGCCAACCACAGCCAAGACGCCGCCGAGTTTCCGAAGGCCCTTCGAATGAGCCTTCGCGAACTCCTTGGCCCTTCGTGCGACCTTCTTGACGCAGCCCCACGGGTCAGTCCAACCGCACATCCCGTCAAGATCGCTGCCGTTGATCGGATCGATCACATACGAGTAGTCGTTCGCGTTACCGCCTTCGACCGGGTCGATCTCGATGAACCGTCCCAAGCGTGGCAAGTATTGGCGGGCTCCCATCTCGATCATCGGCAACAGCCCAGCCGCTGTTTCGACAGGGCGTTGCGCTTCACCGTGCCAGCCGTAATCAAACTTGGGGACTTGTGAGGCTTTCGTGGGTGGCCGAGTAGGCCTCGACGGGTGGGTTCGCCTGGTGGGGTTGGGGTTCTATGTGCGCGCCGTGCCGCTTCTACGGTTCTGGTATCGAGCCAAACCACAGAAGGGTCACGGCGTGCACGCGAACAAGCTAGTCAGACGGGTCGCTGGGTTGGGGAAGGCGGTGGTGATGATCGGCTGGTGCCTGGTCGACGGTGACGGCGAGCGGGACGGGTCGATCCCCGACGAGTTCATGGCGGCCGATGGGGGCTGGCCGGGCTTGGCGTTCCATCGGGTGGTGCCCGGCCGGGCGCATCTGGTGATCGCGGTTCGGTGTCGACCGAACCGCAAGCTGCGTTGCGGCCGCTGCGGGAGCATCGCTCCGGGCTATGACCAGGGCGGCGGCATACGTGTGTGGCGACACGTCGAGATCGGCTGGGCGACATGCGCGCTGGTCGGGGCCGCTACGAGGGTGTCGTGCCCCGAACACGGGGTCACGGTCGCGGCGGTGCCGTGGGCCCGGCATGACTCGCCGTTGACGAGAGCGTTCGATGATGTGCTGGTCAACATGGCGGTGAAGTCGTCGAAGAAGGCGACCGCGGACCGCTACGGGGTGTCGTGGCGGGCGGTGAACAACGCGTGTTGCCGGGTCGCTGACGAAGCGCTCGCCAGGGTGGATCTGTTCGAGGGTCTCCGGGCGATCGCGATCGACGAGGTGAAGTACAAGAAGGGGCAGCGCTATTTGACGATCGTGTCGAACCATGCGACTGGCCGGGTGATCTGGGCGAAGAAGGGCCGCAACAAGAAGGTGGTGGAGTCGTTCTTCGCTGGGCTCGGCGCCGAGCGGGCCGCCCTGTTGGAGATCGTGACGTGTGACGGCGCGGCCTGGACCCATGATGTCGTGAAGGTCAGGGCTCCGAACGCGGACATCTGTCTCGACACGTTCCATGTGGTCTCCTGGGCGACCAAGGCGCTCGACGAGGTTCGTCGTGACGAGTGGAACCGGCTTCGACGCGAGGGCAACGCCGACGCGGCGAGAGCGATGAAGGGCACCCGGTGGCTGCTGCTACGGAACTGGGCGAACCTCAAACCGGGCCACAAGGGTGCGTTGCGCGACGTCCACGCCGCGAACCAGCGGCTCGGTCGAGCATGGGAACTGAAAGAGGAACTGGTCGCCCTGTTCGATACCGGGTGGGTTCACGTCGGCCACGCCTTCAACGAGTGGCTGGCATGGGCGTCGCGTTCGAAGCTCGCACCGTTCGTGAAGCTGCCCGCACCATCCGAGCGTTCCGGACATCGATCATGGCAACCATCGAGTACGGCTACACCAACGGGCTTGCCGAGTCGAACAACGCGTCGATCGGCCGCATCAGAGCCAACGCCCGCGGGTTCCACGACCCCGAAGCGTTCATCAAGATGATCATGCTCGACCGCGCCGGCCTCACCCCACCGCTCCCATGGGCCGCCTGACCACCCACGAAAGCCTCAGATGACCCTGATTCTGGGACTTGCTGGCCTTCTGGGGATCCTGAGCCCGACTTCACCCCTATAGAGCCGGAGGTCTACTCCGCTTGACGAATTCGGCAGGCGGCGGCTCCCCACCGTACACACCATCGTGCGGCTCGCCGAAGCGCTCACTTTGATCCCGACGAACTCGTGTCCAGCCTCCGAGGTGGTCGCGCGCCCAAGTGATAGGCAGCGCGGGACTACACGTCGGCGAACAGGGTGAGGTCCCCACCGTTCAGCTCGGCGTAACGCCTGAACAGCACTCGAAGGCGAGATGCATCGCCAGTATGTCGGTGGCGTCCATAGAGGCGATCGATCGCCTGATCGAGTCGGTCGTGGGCGGCGGTCAGCGCGGCTGGCGTAGCGATCGGGTCATACAGGTCGGCGAGTGAGTCGGTGTACGCGTCGCGCTCGTCGAGCACTCGCTGCGCGGCGACCTCCACTCGATCACGTTTCGCGTCGTCAATCTCGGGGAACGGGAAGGCGTTGTACGCGAGGTCTACCGAGATGTCGAGGTCGGACTTGAGCCGCCCGCCAACGTTTCGCAACCACGCGACCCACATCGCAGATTGAAGTACACCAAACAGCCATAGCGGCGCGTCGGGGAACACAATTAGCTTGTCGCCTGCGATCACGTCGACTGATAGGTACGCGGCGGGCACAATCCGCCGACGTTCACTGCTGACCTTCGGCATCGCCAGGTAGTCGCTCGATGGCTGGCGAATTTGGGAGAACAGCGACGGCGTCGCGGCTTGTGCCTGCACGGAGACGGTTCGTGTCGCTCGGCGCACGGCGGCGACTTTCGCGAGGCGGTCACGAAGCACCGGACTTGAGCGCAACTCGCGTGGTGATGCATCGACGAGCCAAAGGCACCAGCGTGTTCCGCCGTTGAGAAAGTCGTACCCCATCCGATACTCCCGCAGAAACCGCGCCGCGATCGGGTCCTGCCTTACCGACGCGACCTCGTCCTCGGTAACAAGTAGGTGCGTTCCGTCCCACGGTTTGCTGCCCTGAGTCGCTCGGGGCAATCCGGCGATGCTGGGCGTCGTTCGCTTGCCGGGATAAACGCTCGGTGCGTCGGCGAGGTACCAATTGATACTCGCGGCCTTTGTCTCGGTCGGTTCGCCGTGAAGATCGGCGTAGTCGAATACCCGTCCGCCGGCGGACGGTCCGAACGAGATGCCGATGATGACAACGTGGACGTGGGCCTTCCCGCGTGCCTCTGAGGACCAGGCAAACGTTCGGTGGGCGAAGTCGATGTGGAAACCCCGGGAGTCCACCAGTGGCCCGAGGGCGCGGGCCTGGTCGCCCTGCGTGATTGAGTTCGTGGACACGAAACCGAAGCGAACCTTGGCGTTCACCCCGTATTCCAACGACTTCGCGTACCAGCAGGCGACGTAGTCGAGTCGGCCAGTGCGCTTGCCGGCGTCGGGGAGTCCGGCGAACACCGCTCGGTTGTCAGATTGCTGGTCGTCATCCATCAGGGACATTCCGACGAACGGCGGGTTGCCGTAGACGTAGTCCGCTCGATCGACCGGCAGCACCTCGTTCCAATCCGTGCGGAGTGCATTGCCGATGTGGATATGGGGGGAGGCCGGTATCGGGAACCTGACGTAGTGCTCGCCGAACTCCGCCGAGACTTCCCGGTTTGCGAGGTGGTCGGCGAGGTAGAGGGCGGTCCGCGCAATGAGGGCCGGAAACTCTTCAATCTCGATGCCGTAGAATTGGTCAACGGTCACCTTGCACAGCAGGGCGAGGCTGACAGCGCGTTGGCCTGGTATGGCGGTCTTGCGACTTCGCCGTCCGGTGATTTCGAGTTGGCGGAGACAATCATTTTCGAGACGGCGAATCTCGCGGTAGGTAACGACGAGGAAGTTGCCGCAGCCGCACGCCGGGTCGAAAAACGTGAGCGCGCCGAGCTTGTTGTGGAACGCTTCGAGCTTGGGGCGTGTGTTGGCTGCGCCGAGTTCGGCTTCCAGGTCGTCGAGGAACAGTGGGCGAATCGTCCTGAGGATGTTCTGCTCAGTGGTGTAGTGGGCGCCGAGGTGTCGCCGTTCCTTCGGTGTCATGACGTTCTGGAACAGCGATCCGAAGATCGCCGGAGAGATGCGTGCCCAGTTGAAGCGGCAGGCGTCTAGCAAGGCCGTGCGGATCGACTCCGTGCACGACGGAATCGGAAGTGTCTCGGCGAATAGGTCGCCGTTGATGTACGCGAACTCATCGAGGTCCTCGTCGAGCGTTACCGCGCGCTTGTCCCGCGGGGTGTTCAGCACTTGGAAGATCAGTGCCATGGCTGAGCCGAGGTCGCTGCCGTCGTTGCGAGTGACGTGGAACAGATAGCGGGTGAGGAGGTCGCGCTCCCAAATGCCGGCGTCGTCAGCGAACAGGCAAAAGAGAATGCGGGTGATCCACTGGCGGAGAGCGTGTTCGTCGTACCCCGTGTCAGCGAGCTGGTCGTGCACAGCGGCAAGCAATCGGGTTGCTTCGAGGTTGGCATCCTCCTGCGTCTCGAACTGATCGCCCGGCCGGTCGTACCCAGCGATCCACCAAAATAGGTGGAGGTTGTCCGCGAGGTCGACGAGCGCGAACTCGCCTTCCTCACTTGTTTCGAGGTTCACCCATCGGAACCGCTGAAAGTCGCAGACGACGAGGAGCCATGGCTTTTCCGAGCGGTGAAGGTGATGGAGGTAGTCGTGAAGTTGGTCCAGCGCCGCATCGAGGTCGGACCCCGCTGACTTGTGCTCGACGGCCATCTGGCCGGGATACAGAAGGTCTAGCCATCCGATGCGTCCGGTCGACGACCGTTCGGCGAGGTGCTCGAATGAGGCGACCTCGCGCCTAGTCCGACCAAACACCGCGAAGAACTCGTCCCAGAACGTCTGGCGGCTTGCCTGCTCGGACTTGTCGCTCGCATGGGCCTTCGAGAACTTCCGTGCCGCATCACGGATCGCGTTCTTCGTAACGTCTACGAGCGCGTCCGGGGCAACGTCGGCCCGTGCTTCCTTGGCCTGGCGGCGTGGTTGGCTCGTTGGTCGCCGCTTGCTCGCCTCAGTCGGCCGGCGCAGTCCAGCCGTGGGCTCGTTAGGTGATTTCCAGTCGTCGATTGTCGGCAGCTCCGCGGTGGACAACCACGCTCGGAGGGCGCAAGTGGCGAGCACGTCGTCCTCGTTGTACCGAAGGAGCTTGGCGCGGCTGGCGTCGCGTGCGCCTGCGCCTGCGCCTGCGCCTGCAACCGCGCCCCGATACCACACGGTCGAGGCATCACCTCCGGCGTCATCGTCGCGCCACCTGAACCCGGCCAGGGGTGCGACCTCCTTCAGGCCCATCCCGTGGCCCGTGATGACTTGCTTCGAAACGACCGGTCGCAGGTCAATCCACTCGTCCGATGCGATGAACGTTTCGACCTCCGCAGCGTCAGGGAGTCCCGCCACACCTGTCCCTAAGATCCGGCGCATCTCGACGTTTTCCGCAGCGCTGTAGTGATAGCCGGCGAACGAGAACCCGGCGTCCACGGTGTCGACCCGGAGGCGGTTAAGCCACGCCCAGAAGTCGGAAAACACTTGCGCCTCCCGGGTTGACGTGAGCGGTTCCCAGGTCACGAATGGCACATACCGGGTACCACCACTGTCGGTCACGGCGGCGCCCCACAGGTACACCCCATCCTCGGAGGACTCCATGTCCACGTCGACCTCAACATCGGCCCGAGGTACGACGACGGCGTCGATTCCGCGGGCACGCCATGGATGGCCCGACACGGCGGCGCGTGCCTGGTCGATGACGGTCGGGAGGTGCCCAACCTTCGCACCCTGGTACGCGATCGTCGCCGATTCGAGTCGGGTCAGGTCACCAGCGGTGGTGATGCCTACGGAGGCGAGGCGTTGGATAGCGGTGCGCTTCTTGCCGGCGAGCGCTGCGACCGTGGTGTCAGGCGGTGACGTTCGAGCCGTGCGGATGACTTCCGCGAGGTCGACTGTGGTTGCAGACGAATTGTCGCCCTGCATGACCCACGCGGTGCCGGGGTCTAGGTGCGCCACATCGCTACGGGTGGAAGTGCCGAGGCGGCGGTGCCGCACGAAACGGTCATACGTGTTTCCGGGCAGCAGGGAAACGTGGTCGTCGGCTTCGAGTTTGGAAGTGCACACGCCGCGCCAGGGGCATGCCCGGCACTCCGCCGTCCACACCGGCACCACCTTGCGCTTCAGCGAGGGGTCGAGGTTGCGCCGCAGCGTATCGGCGATCACGTCGATTCGGAATGCGAACTCGTGGTCGTACCACTCCAACGTCGACACCGGCACTTCTGACCACCACAGGTTCCAGCGCGGTTCGGACAGGTCGATCCACCACAGCTTCTCGTCGCGGTCGACAACTCCGGCCATTGTTGTGCCGTCACGAGGTGCGAGCCCCCCGTTGTCGAGCATGCGCCAGTAGTGCGCAAGTTGGAGAGCGTCGTCGCGGAGCTTGTCGCGCCGGAACCGAATTCCTTCAGCGACGGTGGCCGTCTGAGGGTCGATGCGGTCCTCGGTGAGGTCCGTGAAGGTAAGCGAGTGTCCGGCTGCAGCTTCAGTGAGTCGATGGTGCTTCACCTCGACAGGTAGCCATGCGGGTGCCCCATCGGAATTGTCGACGCGAACAAGCACGTCGGGCTTGCCTGTCCTGCGTCCGGTGATGTCGTCAGGCAAGTCCGCGCCGCAGATGACGGCGGCATCGCGCTCCATCGCCGCGGCGGTCAGGGCCTTGGCGTCGGCCCGGTCGGCCGTATCAACGATCGCTGCGGATTCGATTGCAGCGAGCGCGGCGAAGACGTGCGTTTCGAAGTCGCGGCCAGCCTCCATGCGGGCACGCTCCGCTGCCGTGGGCTCCAGCCTCAGCGACCGGTCCGCCGATGCATCAAAATCGAGTTGGACTCGAACTGGGCAATGCTTCGCGACGTAGCCGCTTTGCGGTGGAACATCCCCGGCACCAATCGTGGTTGTCATGGACCGGAACGATAGGCCGTGCCTCCGACGGCCGAAGGCTGGAAGGTGCCACCCCCGGTCCAGCCGACTCGGCGAGTTCCTCCTCCGGGCACGGCGATTCCATCACCCTGACGCTGCATGGAGCGACTCCAGCGCGACAAGGTCACGCGCGACGGTGCGCGTGATTGTCGTTCTCGGTCCAGATCTGCTCCCACTTCCTCGCCGAGTGGTCCTTGACGAAGCGGTCGACCTCTGCGTGTCGCTGCTGCCACGGCTGCGGGGCCGCTGTGCTCAGTAGGTCGAGAAACGCATCGACACGATCGGCGCAGCGGCGAACCATCTCGCCGATGGGCCACTCGTGCACGGGCGGCTGGCGGTACGTGAGGTGAGCAAGGCGTTTGTTGATGTCGGCGCGCTCGGTGCCAATCAGCACGCCTCGCGGTTGCCAACCGGGGCTCCAATCGGTCGCGTGAGCATCGGTGGCGATGTTGCCGATGCAGCCGAAGAAGGAATCGAACGCTCGGAGTCGTACCAGGAGCATCTCAAACAAGGCGTCGGAGGCGGCGTATTCAGGAATGGGGCCACCAACGGCCTCGGCAAGCGTTGCGCCTTGGTCGAAGTAGAGGCGGCTCATGCTCAACATGACGCCGATGCTGTAGGAGAACGACCCTTCGAACTCTGCTCGCTCGTCCATTGTCGGGTTCGGCATGGGCGTGGAACCCACTACCCCTCCGGCGCAGTCGTCGCGACACTTCTTCCATCGCGTGGCGACGCCCTCGTGCGTCAGGTGCGGGACGGCGAACGTTTCCGGAGGACGCACTAGCCTACTCGTCCTTCCGCCAACCACAAGGGAGCTGAACTGGTGGCCTCACCGAACTCGACCTTTGCCGCTGACCACTATGTGCCGATCCTCAAGGCCAAGCAGGGCGAACTGGGCGCGCTCCAGACTGCTGACCGCTCCCGCCTGGTCCCACTGATGGAGGTCACCGGTAGTGGGAAGGCGACAGCGATTGCTAACGCTTGGGACGACCCGGCGCACGTCATTCTGATTCAGCCGCTGAACCTCGATTCCGCGGATGATGCTGACTGGGCGGCGGTAGTCTCGACGCTTTTTGCCGACCTCCGGGCTGCCGGTGTCGCAGCTGTTCCGGTCGCTACGACCTACGACGGTCCTGACACCGTGGCGGCGCTGCGGGGCGCCATCGCCGCGGATGGGCGTGGCGCTGCGTTGCGGCTGGACGCCGAGGATCTTGCACTGGCGACGCCCGTCGCTGTGGCGGGCGAGGTGGCTCAGCTGCTCTCTGACCTTGGTACGTCTGAGCCGGAGGTGGACATCGTTGTTGACGCTGGCCTGTTGCGAGACAGCATTGGTGCCCGCGTCGCGACCACGGAGGCCGCATTGCGCGTGGTCCCGAACCTCAGCTCTTGGCGCAACCTTGCGACTTGCTTCTCGGCATTTCCGGAGACGCTCGCGCCGGTCGCGGCCAAAAACGCGGTGACGCCGATCAACCGGGACGACGCTGCGGCCTATGCGACGTTGGTGGCGCGAGGTCCCGATCGAGAGCCCCTGTTCGGGGACTACGCGGTAGGAGTTCCTTTCTACGCTGAGATGCCATGGGCGCCGATTCCGGCGATCCGTTACGCCGCCGGCGCGACGTGGATGATTCACCGAGCAGCGACGAAGGCGGACAGGAGCTTGCAGTACGTCGCTCTATCGACGGACGTGGTCGGCGCCGCGTACTACGCAGGTGCCGGATTCTGCGCCGGTGATGCCTACTACTCTGACGTTGCTACCGGAGTCGTCGGGCCAGGAAACCCGATGACGTACGTGCGGGCGAACACCTCGCGTCACTTGGCTTGCGTGCTGGATCGACTCGCCACTCTTGGCGTGCCCTGATCGTCTTTCTGACAGCGACGCCCAACTCGGGCATCGACATGTGAGCCACGAGTTGCGCAATCAAACGAGGCCGATCCGCCGAGCGCACGCCCCGATCGGCGCCGATGCCCTCCAACAGTCCGAGCAACTCCGAGCGCCACAGAAGGCTCGCGACTGCGGTGGGCAGCGGTGCGGGATTCCGCTTCGCCTTTCGGCGTTCCTTGAGGACCAAACCGTCACCCGCGGCAACTGCCTCGACAATTCCCCACCACGCCGGCACGATCGCTTCGGACCCGGCCAGGTGGCGTTCGGCAGCGACGATCGTCATGTAGTCGAACACCTCGCTGAACGCCTCGACCTGTCCGGGGAGTCGACCGAGGCGGTCAGAGGCGGACTTCAGCTCGTAGCCTCGAAGAGAGCCGTTGACGACGGCGATGTCGATGCGCGCTGCGCCGAAGTGCGTACCCATCTCATCGACGATGAGCGTGTCTTCGCCTTGCGGCCACCGTCGCTCAATCCTCGCGCGAGTGGCCTGGCGCACGGCATCTTCAGAAGGCATCTCGACCAGAGCATAGCTCTGCGCGCTCGCAAGCTCCGGTCCTGGCACCTCCCTGGCCTGACCGCTCCCGGCGGATCAATCAGTCGTCCCAGTTTCCCACTCGTGGCACGCGTCGACTTCGTTGACCGAGACTCCCACCGACTATCCCGCCTTGCTGTCAATGGGTCGGAGCTGCGGCTCATCCGATGATCGATCGAGTGAGACGTTTCCTAGGAGGCTGCTGAACACCGCCATGAGCCGCGTGGTTGCGAGCAGCGCCTGTATCGCTGAAGCCGCCGTCACGTATCGAATCCATCGTGCGTGACCACCACCGGCGTCGAGGGCGTAGCCGACAAGGGCATCAGCGACGGTGGCTCAAAGGCCGGCCAGTACTTCACGCCCCGCTCGCTCATCCGGGCGATCGTCGACGTGATGGACCCCCAGCCTGGTGACACGATCGCCGACCCGGCATGTGGAACCGGTGGCTTCCTGTTGGTGGCGCACGATCACATCGTGCGCAACAACCCGGTGATGGACCCCGACCAGCGCAAGCACCTACGGGACGAGGCGCTTCGCGGCGTCGACATCGGCGATCTCACGTTCCGGTTGTGCGTGATGAACATGCTGCTCCACGGGATCGGCACCCCGACGAGCCCTCCGCCCATCACGCGGGATGACGCGCCTGCTGCACACCCCGGGCGTCACCACTCGATGGTGCTCGCCAACCCGCCGTTCGGCCGCAAGTCCTCCGTGGCGATCGTCAGCGATGACGGCGACGAGGAACGCGAGGACCTCACCATCTACCGGGACGACTTCTGGACCACGACGTCGAACAAGCAGCTCAACTTCGTCCAGCACATCAAGACGATCCTCGAGATCAACGGCCGCGCCGCCGTCGTCCTGCCCGACAACGTGCTCTTCGAAGCGGGAGCCGGCGAGATCATCCGCCGCAACCTCCTGAAGGAGTGCGACGTCCACACGATCCTCCGCCCGCCGACCGGTATCTTCTACGCCCAGGGCGTCAAGGCCAACGTGGTGTTCTTCGACCGCAGGCCCGCATCGGAGACGCCGTGGACTCGGGACGTGTGGGTGTACGACCTGCGCACCAACAGGCACTTCACCCTGAAGCGGACCCCGCTGACCCGGGCCGACCTCGACGACTTCGTCTCGTGCTTCAGCGCCGCGGACCGCTCGAAGCGCGTCGAGGCCGAGCGGTTCAAGCGGCTCACCTACGACGAGATCATCGCCCGCGACAAGGTGAACCTCGACATCACGTGGCTGCGCGATGACACCGTAACCGACGCCGCCGACCTGCCCGATCCGGACGCACTTATCGCCGAGATCGTCGAGGAGCTCACCGCAGCTGCGGCCGAGCTCGCGGCGGCCGCATCGCCGTCCGCAGAGATCGGGCCGCTGGAGCTGTGAACGCGAATGACCGCCGACGCCGTCGGCTGGCTCAGGCGCTCGGGGGGTTCTGGGAGGGTGGGGCCGGACCGTCACACCGAGAGCTCAGCAAAACCTTCGCATTGCTGGACATCGAGGGCTGCGGCGAGGCCAGATGGCAGCGCAAGCTGTTGATGAGGCCCCTCCAGCGAGATCCGAGTAGATGACCGGACGCTTGCACCCCGCCATGCTCGTCGAGCTCGCCGGCCTGTTGGCCGGAGGACTGCTGGTTGAAGACCACTACACGGACTTCAAGCGCGAACTGGCCCCCAACGCCAACAAGGGCCTTGCCAAGGACATCGCAGCGTTCGCTATCGATGGCGGGGTGCTCTACATCGGCGTCGACGAAGGGCAACCCGGGAGCCCTCCGTCGGTGACGCCCGTCCCCCTTGCCGGGCTCAAGGAGCGAGTCGACCAGATCGCACGCTCGGCGGTCACCCCGCCGGTCGCCGTGCGCTGCACCGAGCTTGCCGACCCCGACCATCCCGAGCTCGGGTGCCTACGTGTCGAGATCCCACCATCACCCCAGGCCCCTCACCAGGCCGCGGAACGCTTCTGGGGTCGCGGCGACACCACGAACCATGTCCTGTCGCCATCGGAGATGGACTCGATCTACGAACGGCGTGCTCGACAGACGTCGGGCCTTGAGACGTTGCTCGACATCGAGATCGCTCGAGACCCCTGCCCCGAGGATCTGCGCCAGTTCGCACACATCTTCGCAGTGGCTCAGCCGGTGAGCGGCGACGAGGAGTTACTGTTCCGCTCGCTGGCCGGGCAGTCGCTCACAAGCTGGATCGTGGACGTCCTCATGGCGAGGGCCCGGCCGTCTCGGGTTAAACCCGACCTGCCGTCGGCGAGCTGCTTCTCGCTGCGCTCCGGCGGAGCAGCGGCGCACAGCTTCTACATCACGCCCGACCGTGGCGTTCAAGACGACGGGCCGACCGCTGCGAGCGAGCGAAAGCTGTTCGATCTCGAGGTGCGCGAGGACGGTGGCATCCGAGTGTTCAACGGGAGGGGAACCGAGGACCGCGACGGGCTGGTCGTCGTCCTGGATGCAGCGCTCGCCAGCTCGGTCACTCGAGCGGTCGAAGCGGCCTCGCTGGTTGCCGAGCAGGCGTCGTACGGCGGGCAGTGGTTTGTCGGCGTGGCGGTCACCAACCTTCGAGGCGCCGTGTCATGGGACGCGACGCAGACCATTCGGAGGGACCCGACGGGGTTCTCCGGCGAGGAGTACCGGCGATCGTCAGTGTTCGCGCACGAGGACGTGACCAAGATCAACCCCGTTGTCGAACGGCTCATCCAGCCGCTCCTCCGAAGCCTCGGTTCGCCTCACAAGCTGGAGGGATGAGCATCGATGACTGACATCGGACACCTCTGGTCTGCTCGCCAGGGCCGCGGGCCGGCGTTGGAACCCATCACGACCGCGCAGGCGTCCGCACTCTTCTCGACGCTGGTCAGCGAGCTCTTCGCCAAGGACCAGATGCCGGAGGCCTTCGGTCATGACTGCATCGACGACGACAGCCTTCAAGGCACGCTGGGCTCAGATCCTGCGGCCCGGCTGCTCATCGAGACAGGTCGGGACAACTTCCTCGCAGTTGCTGAGCAGTCACCCCTGTGGGACCAGGACACGTTCCTCGACGCCGTCGAGCTGTTCGGCAGGCTTGTGTCCACCGGTGACAAGAACGCAGAGGGCAGCTACGACCACAGGCACATGGACTGCGGCTGGCACTACGCAGCGTTCGACCGGGAACCGGCGTTCACCGACTACCGCTCGTTGGTGAACCGGATCCTGGCCCGGTACGACGACGGGTTCCATCTCAACACCCACGGCCAAGTGGAACGGCTGGTGGGAGCTGACCTCGAGGGACTCGCGGAGCCCGCATCGGACTCGATGTCCCTCGAGGGCACCGATGAGGAACACGTCCAGGCGGCGTTGATGAAGTTCCGGCGGCGGGACCTTCCCAGCCGTCGCGACGCCGTTCGAGATTTGGCCGACGTGCTGGAGCGGCTGCGGCCACACGCCAAGGAACTGATGGGCAGGAGGGACGAGGGTCCGCTCTTCGACATTGCGAACAACTACTGGATTCGGCATAACGGATCCGGGCAGAAGCGTGAGTACGACCACAACGTGTGGTGGGATTGGGTGTTCCACCTCTACCTCGCTTCGATCCGCCTCATCCAAGCGCTTCAGGCGCGTTCCGCCTCGGAGGACGATTCGCTCGATGAGTTGGTCGCATGCATCGCCGGGGCCACCTGGCACAAGGGCGAGCTGGGTCGGCGCCTCGATGAGGTCGGTCTGGACAAACTGCTACCCGAAGCACAGCGGAGGGTTGGGCTCGCCGTCGGACGGCGTTGCGCCCGACAGACCTTCGTCGTGATCGAAGATGGGCTGAGAGCGTGCGCCGCGAGCTCCAACCTCGAAGACTGGCCGCCAGCCTATCGGGAAGGCCTACTCGACGGCCTCTTTCTCGATCTTGATGGGCACCTCACGGTCGAACCTGCGACTGCCGGAGCCGCGGTGCGGGTCCTACTGCCGGTGGCCGACACAGACCGGCGCCTCCAAGTGCTGGTCGAACGCGCATGCAGCGCAGCGTTCTCCGACGCCCTTGGTAGCAACCCGTCGTTCCGTAAGGCTGCGGCGTCGGCACTTCAGCAGGCGCTGCCCCAGGTTCCGGATGGCCCAGAGCGCACCGCTTGGGCCCGTCTTGTCGATCGAGTGGGTGAGGGCTTGGGCTGAGCCGGCAGAACGGGGCCACGACGCGCCGCCGGCAGGTGATCCCGGCGTCCACAGACCAGGGCGCAAGGCGACCTTGGGCCGGATTGCGGACATTGGCGGTGGACGGCTCAGGCGGTTCTGACGACTGGGACCACCGTCCGCCCGACGCCTTGGCGCCATCTGGTAGCGCTGTCGGCGTACTAGCGGCAAGGTGGACCCTCCTCCGCTACGTTCCGGTGTGGGTGGCGAAACGCCGGCCGGCGGGACGCCGCCGACCGGATAGTTGGCTGCCGGTGTGGATCCACGACGCGAAGTAGAGCGCCGTTTGTTCGTCGATAGGCGTGAGGTCGTACGGGTAGATCCCTTGGGTGATCGCCCATTCGGCGACTCGAGCCCACGACCACAGTCGGGTGCCGCCTTGGAGTAGCCCTTCGGGGGTGGGGAACGGCGGGTTGCAGCGTCGACGGTGGTCGGCCCACAAGCGGACCGCTTCGTCGGTGCATTCGAGTCGGGCGGCGATGTCGGGGATGGCGACCGTTTCGGGGTCGATCCCGGTGACGGTCACTCCGACGCTGGCGATCCGGTCGGCGGCGGTGTGGAGCGCTTCGGTCGCGCCTGCCGCTTCGATGGTGATTTCGGCGACGGTCCGGCCGGCTTGTTCGACCATCGACAGGTCGTCGAACAGGTCGAGGATCCGGTCGGAGTGGGTGTCCCAGTCGAACCCGTCGACCCGCAGTGCGAACTCGTATCGGCGACCCATGGTGTCCATCCCAGCGTGTTGGTATTTGGCAACACGCGCAGGATAGCGGGACACCACCAGGTTGCGGAACCGGCGAACCCGTGTGGTTGCGGTCCGTTCGTCCGCTCGCACGGGTCGGGCCGGACGGGAAACAGAACGGGACCCCAAGATGGGCCCCCGGCCAAGAACCGGGCGGGCCATCAGAAGCACTGAAGGGATGCAGCTCGGTTGGGCTGTCGTAAGCTTCCAGCGCCTGAGCAGGCCTGTTCACGAGCCCTTCCGGTCGTCCAGGCGCTCGATTGCGTGGCCGTCGCTTGCGGCGCCCGTGGCCGTCATGTCGGCACCGCTGGCTCGAGTCGACCGGTTCCCAACCGGGGTTGTGCGATGCCGGAGCCGGCGAACGCGTGTCGCCCGATGAGTGGGTGTCAGCGTCGGCGTTCTTGAACCCCTCTGGCCGGGCGGGAACCCGGGGTCGAGTCAGCTGGTTTCCGGGAGTGCGTACAGTCCTTGGGCCTTGCGGACGATCCGGCCCGACGTGGCGAGTTCGAAGCAGGCGTTGCGTACTACTGCGCCACGTTCTCGGCTGATGTCGTGGCCGCGTTCACTGACGGCGTCGTAGAGCGCATCCAACGTGACATCGTTGGGGGCGGCATCGCGGAGCGCCTCCATCACGGCCGCTGTGACACCGCGGTGCGTTGACTCGACCGCCTGCCCAGTGCGGACGTACTTGGCGGCACCGATGTTCTCGAGGTATCCGGACCGGACGAGGTTCTTGAGGGTCTGGCGGACGGCGCTGTCGATCTTGCTTCGCGAGAGTTCTGGCATCTGCGCGTGTACGGCGTTGGTGATCTCCACTGCGGTGTAAGTGGCGCCTTCGTTCTGGTTGAGCCACTTTCGGACCGCTGCGGGGATCGCTCCTCGCGCCGGTCCGGACGGTTTGTCAGCCAAGGTTTGTGGGGCGATGCCGGGTTGGTCGTTCATGACTGCTTCGAGGGACCGGCGGGCTGTTTCGAGGCTCGCGAGTTCGGCTTTGCATGTGGCGATGCGCCGCAGCAGTTCGGCGTGTGCGGCTTCGATTGCGGATGGGTTCTGGTTCACTGCCTGCTCCTTAGGTCCGACCCCATCACATGATAACACCCAGTTATCATCACGAGACAACCAGCCAGACCCGAGGCGAACCACCCCATCTATTCGGGTGGCGGCGTGCCCGGTCCGACGAAAACTAGGGTTAGACTAGTTGGTTCCGGCAGTCAGCCGGGCAACCATGGGAGAGTTCAAACAGCCTCCGAAAACCGAGGAACCCTCACCGCCTGCCAGGGCGGTGAGGGTTCGGTAGATCTGAAGTTCAAGCTCAGGTCTACGAGTATAGCGGCTCTGGTTGTGCGCGCCTACCCGGCGGGTGCGATCGGTTGGCCCCTTGCTGCCTCGGTTCAGGAACAGTTGAGCCCCTCCTGAACCGAAAGGCAGTGAGATGCAAGCAAACGCATGTGTGGGTAGATCTGTGGCGGCTGCTGCGCTGCTGTGGGAGCGGCGTCAAGGTCGTGGACGTCCAGGCACCGAATGTCCGCTATTTCAGATGGCCGGGTTCCGTGACCGGGAGACAGCGCGTCGCGAGCTCCGCGCTCTGAGCGGATCGACCGACATCGAACTGGAAACGGTCGCGGCCCCGTGGGTAGCGACCGTTCGGGCGGAAGGAGTGTCGGCATGGCCGGGGCTCAAGTGATCGTGGACCCGAGTGAGCACGAGTCGTTCCAGTCGATCGTCGAGCGGTCGGCCACGTGTGCGGGCATGTCGCCGCAGTTCTATGCGCACACCCATGGGCTTCCCGGTGTGTCGTTGTCCGCAGGCCCGGACGTCGTCAGAGGGTTCCTGGGTGCCGTCGGGTTGTCGACGCGCGGCGTGCACAGCCCGGTTGAACTCGCGGGCGGCCCGTTACGGGCGGTGCCTCGCGGGGCCCGCGGTGTGCGCTGGCATGGGATGACGATGCCGAACCATCGGCACTGCCCGGCGTGCTTGGCGGACGGCGCCGGGTTCTCGTTGATGACGAAGCTGCGGCTGGTTCCGGTATGCCCGACACATCGGGTGATGATTCGCGATCGGTGCTGGTCGTGCGGTCTGCCGCCGGCGCCTGCCGCTGCCGGAACGTTCGGGCGATTGTCGGGCCGTTCCGGGTTCAATCACCGGTACTGCAACGGGTCGACCGGCCGTGTTCGGTGTCTTGCCGATCTCGGTAGCGGACCGCTGGTTGCCGCCCCAGTCGCGGCGATCGCTGCGCGGCGGGTCGTGGAAATGGCGGCACGGTACGCGGCGGGCGACCGGCTCGTCGGCGACTGGTTCGGTGAAGTCGGCGGACTCGCGGCCGCTGTGTTGGCGGTCGCGTCGCCGGAGGACCTCGACGGGTTCGCCGACGGAGAGCCGTTGGAGGCGTTCGCCCGTCACGTGTCCCAGCGGATGAGCGACGGGCGTGGCGGTGTTTCGTACTGGCGCACCGATCAGGCGTCGCCGTTGATTGTCGCCGCAGTTCTTGGGCTCGCTGTTGATGTAGCGGATCGGCAGCGGTGGGACTGGTTCGCCGAGTGGTGTGTACGCCGCTCCGCGAACGACCGGCAGAAGGCGGGGTGGTTGCGTTCAGCGGAGTGGCTTCCTCCGAGCAGACGCGACGAATGGGTAAGCCACCTGTCGGTGCGTGAACCGCGCCTGTCAGGCAAACTCAAGCTGTGTTCGCGGCGGCGGACCGCCCTGGCGGCTGTGCCAGTCCGGTTGGGTGCCTCGCGGAGTCCGCTGTTCGACGGCTTGTTGAGCGGCCGGGCGACGAACATCGCTGTGTTCGAGGCGATGACGGTCGCTCGCGTCGCGAACCGGTGTTCGTGGAGTGAAGCCGGCGGGTTCGTCGGAATTCCGGGTCCTGTGGCGATCGCAGCGGCGAACCGGTGTGTTGCGCGGTTGAAGAAGTCTGGTGGGTTGGACCGCTGGAGCGAAGCGGCAGTCGTCACAGCGTCGGACCCGCGGATGGTGGAGTCCGGCGAGGTGATCGCAGCACGACGGAAATGGCTTCGCGTCACCGAGACCGTGCCGGGTGACGTGTGGGAGCGGGCGTTCGCCGGTCGTCCGTCGCGTGTGCGTTGGCCGGTTCGGCGTCAGTATGCGCTGGCGTGGCTGTGGGAGGTGTGGGCCGACAGCGATCCGCGGTGGTCGCCCGCGGTGCTGCGCCTCGTTGACGGCGGCGCGGTGCGTGAGCATGCGTTGGAGCGGTTCCGGTCGTTTCGAGTTGAGGTTTCCGGGTCGCCGACGGTCGCTGGTGCGCTGCTCGAGTGGGCCGACGCCGGGTTGGCTGTGGGGGTGGCGGCATGAGGGCTCACGCGGTGCCGATGGATGTGCCGGTCATGTTGGAGGAGCCGTTGATCCGGTTTCGGGTCGGGTCACGGCTCGTTGAGATGCCGTTGCGGGAAGCGCGTCGGGTCCGGTTGGAGGACGCGACTCCTGTTCGAAAGTTTGCTCGGTACCGGGGTCAACGCAACGTGGTGGGTGACGCGTGGGTGTCGAAACTGAGGTGTCATGTGCCGTACGAGTCGGGGTTGGAACTCGACATGGTGCGGCTCCTGGATTTCGACCGTGGTGTCGCACGGTTCGCTGTGCAGCCGTTCGTGTTGGTGTATCCCGCTGCGGACGGTCGGGTACGCCGCCATGTTCCCGACATGTTTGTACGGAACAGCGACGGATCGGCGCGGGTCGTGAACTGTAAGCCGTTGGGGAAACCGTTGGACGACGCGGCGGGTGTGTTCGCCGACGTCGGCCGGGTGTTCGCCGGTGTCGGGTGGGGACACGACGTGTTCTCGGGTTCATCTCCGGTGTTGCGGGCGAATGTGGAGTGGCTGTGGCGGTTCCACCGTCGGTTACCGGGCGGGTTCGACGGTGCGGTGTGTCTGGTGGTCGACGGGGCTCGGCACGGGGTCGCGACGTTCGGTGAGCTCGCCGGTCTCGTCGGGAACGACCCGGTGGGCGTCACCATTGTTGGGCACCTGTTGTGGTCCGGGAAACTCGTGTGCCCGTCTATCGGCTCTGCGGTGTTGCGGTCTTCGACGGCGTTGGAGGTGCGGTGGTGAGCCGGTGGTGGGTTCGTGTCGGCGACCGTGTCCGTTGGGACGACGTCGAGTGGACCGTCGTCGCGTTTGACGGCCGGTGTGTGACGTTGCGGGACGGGCGTCGGGTCGTGACGGTTGTTCCCGGCGAGTTGGCGGCGGAGCCGCTGTCGGCGACCGGGTTGTTCGGGTTGGCGCCGGCGGCGGAGCAGCGGCGCGCGTCAGCGTTGGAACGGCACGTGTTGGATGTGGAAACGGGTCGTGGCGACGACTCGAGGTACGACCCGGGGTTGACGACGGTGACCGAACGTGTCGCGGCGAAACTCGACGAGCTTCGAGGCGACCGGGAGTTTCGTTGGCCGACCAGTCAGGCGTGGCTGTACGCGCAACGTAAGGCGTACCGCGACGCTGCGGCGTCGACGGGGTCCGGGTTGGACGGGTTGATCAGGGGTGACAGCGTCCGGGTGACGGCACGGTTGGATCGTGACGTCGTCGATGTGGTCGCGGACGTGTTAGCTGCCGAGGTTGACGGACCGAAGGTCACGTTCGACGTGCTGTACCGGAGGTTCAGCGCCGAGTTCTCGCGACGCCACCCGGACCGGACCGGACCGTCGAAAGCGAAGTTGCGCGAGTACTTCAACCGGTCGCCGGAAGGCCGGTACCAGTTGACGGTGAATACGCGGACGAAACGGACGAACCGGCGGCGGCACCGTTCGGTGTTCGAACCTCGCCGTGTGTACCTGCCGGGTGACCGGGTCGAGTTCGACGGTACCCGCGCCGACTTCTTCGTGACCGGCGATGACGGTGCCCCGTTTCGTCCGTGGGTCCTCACAGCGTTCGATGTTGCAACAAGGTCGCTGGTCGCGGCGCGCCTCGCTGTGTCGGAAAACGCGTTCGATGGTGCGTTGCTGTTGTACGACATGGTGTCGCCGTCGAAACCGTTGCCGGCGTGGGGTGAGTCGGTACGGTTCGCTGCGACTCGTCTCGGGTTGGACCGTGACGGCGACGTGTTCGCCGACGTCGTCGACGCTGCGGTAACCAAACCGGTGGTTGTTCCGAACGTCGCTGTCATTGACGGTGGGAAAGCATGGCAGTCGAACGGTTTCCGCAACGGGCTCGCTCAACTGGAATGCTCGGTCGAGAACGCCCGGCCGTACACGGCGACCGACAAAGCCGCGGTGGAACGGGCACACCGCACGCTGGCCACGAGAGCGTTCCAGCATCTGCCCGGCTACTGCGGTTCCGACGTGTCCGCACGCGGTGTCGACACGCCGGCAGTTGAACTGCTCACGTTCGCGGAGGCGGAAGCGATGCTGCTGCTCGTCACACTCGGCTTCGCGTTCACCCCGTCGGAATCGTTACGGGACCCGTGGTTCCCGCGTCTGGCCAGAACCCCGAACGAGGCGTGGGTTGATTCCCTCGCAGCCGGGGGGTTCATTCCGAGGCCCGCCGACCCGGATTTCGCGGTCCGGTTTCTCACCGCTGCCACCCGCGAGATCCAGTCGACCGGGGTGGCGGTCAACAACCGGCTCTACCGGGCACCCGACCTCGCTGACCTACGCGCAGCCGTAGCGGCCGGTGCGGTACCGAAGAAGGTCACGGTCCGTTACGACCCACGCGATCCGACCTACGTGTTCGTGCTGGACCCACGGACGAACCGGCACCTCCCGTTGCGGTGGACTGACGCAGACCGGATCTACGCGCCCCTCGGCGACCTCGCGTACACGACGTCTCGGCGACGAGTCGTCACACCCCCAGCGGGGGACCGGCACCGCGTCGACATCGCCAACCTTCTCGCCGACCACGGCTACACCGCCAGTCCGAGTGGAACCCGACAACCCGCCGCCACCGACCCGACAGGAAACCCGCCGGGCACCCCGACCCAGACGGCACCACCGCGACGCAAACGCCAACCGAAACAACCGTTCAACGCCAACCTGCTCGACCCCACCGCCTGAAAGGCGACACCCATGGACCTCGCGGCAATCGCAACGCTTCCCGTACCCGCCGACACACCCTCGCTCGTCACCTGGGACAACTTCGCCCGGTTCGCGACAACCCGCTACCCGACACCACCCGCCAAACCCGCGACGCTCAACCAACTCAACGCCCTTCCACCCGCTGAACGCGACGCGATCAACCACCATCGGATCCGCTACCACGCCACACGATGGGTCCTCCCCTCCCGCGACGCCGAAACGTTGACCGACCGTGGACTCGAACTCCTCGAACTCAACCAACACGACCCCAACGCGTCACCCGGCCTCCTCATCTGCGGCGACTACGCAACCGGAAAGACAACGATCGCGACGCACCTCGGAGCGAAATACCACAACCAGATGATCCGAGAACACGGACCGACCGTCACAGCGACGATCGACGGCGCCACCACCAGCGCGTCACACGTCCCGGTGCTGTACACGAAGATCACCGAGAACATGACCACCAAACAATCAGCGATCGCGATGTGCCGCTACCTCGGGATCAGCCAACCTCGCACCTCCCGCTACGACCTCGTCGACATCCTCCAACACACCCTCCCCCGCATCCGCACACGCCTCATCATCTGCGACGACGTCCACCGCCTCGTCGCCAACCGCAAAGCCGAAGTCGCCGGGTTCCTCAAAGACCTCGCCGACCTCCTACCCGTCACCTTCGTGTTCGTCCACGGCGGCGCCGAAACAACCGTTCAACACCTCGGCCCCGAAATCCTCAACCGGTTCCACCGTCAACGCCTCCGACCCACCGCCCTCGACGACACCGCCTGGACCGACACCCTCAACACCCTCGAAGCCCGACTCGACCTCTACAGGCACACACCCGGCACCCTCGCCAAACACACCGCCGAGCTCCACGCCCTCACCGGCGGATGGGTCGGCAAACTCGCCAACACCATCCGAACCGCCGCCATCCGCTCCATCCACACCCGCACCGAACGAATCACCATCACCGCCCTCCGCGAACAGCACGCGCGTTGACGGCTCACCTGTCTGGCTGCGCGAATCGCGCCGCCCGTCCGGCAACAGCGGGCCCACTGACCGACGAGCGCACGATCGCGTGGGGTCCGGCATTCGCTACGGAACCGGTTCCGCCACTTCGTCACAGTCGCCGGGTGGCAGCCGACCCGATCCGCGATCTCCTGGCGCGACAACTCAGGGTCCGCGCCCGCCAGGATGATCCGACAGCGCAGCGCTAACGAGCCTGAACACCACCGGGCCGCCACCCAAGGGCGACCCCGTTTCGTTGGGGAACGATCAGCGAACAGGTCGACGGGGAACAACACACGGCGATGATCCGCCAAGAACGCGTGCACCGACCCCTCCGGAACCAGATGCGCGCACAACGCAGCGCTATCCAACAACTCCCGAACCACCACCGACCTGCCCTGCATCCCCCCAGTGTTTTCGATCCCCACCAACAACGCGAATCGCGCAACCCCCCGGCCGGGCCCCCGAGTTGCTCAGCAGTCTCCTAGCTAGCGGCGGGTTTGGGGGTGTGGGTCGACGGTTCCCGAACCGTTCCGGGTGGGTTTGGTACGCCCGGTCGAGAACGCCTTGTCGTGCCCGGTGGATGGCGGGACCGTTGCCGGCGTGGCCGTCCGATGGATCATGGACGCCGTGCCACGATCAGCTCGCACGTCTCCTCACCGGTGAACGAACCGGACGGTTCGAACGCCATCAGGCGCTCGCTCAAGGTCTCGCTGAACTCCGCCACCCGATCGCCGAGCAACCGGGGTGACGCGTAGGAGGTCGACAGCTGGAGCCCGATGATCCCGTCGATGTCGATGCGACGAGACCAGGTAAACGTGCGCACCTCGACATCGGAGAATGGTGACTCGGCCAACACCTCCTGATGCTGCTTCGGCGGGTGGGAGTAGGTGCTCTGACCGGCTCGGCGTCCCTCGCCGAGGAACTCGACGACGACGGCTCGCGTCACGTCCGACCAGGTCCGCTCGCTGCTGGCCCCGCGCCAAACGCTCTCACCGCTCGAGAGCACGGCGATCCCGCCGCCGGCCTCGAGGATCTCGTCGAGGGCAATCGCGACAGCGGGGCGGTCCATCCAGTGGAACGACGAGCCCATGGTGCACACGCGGGCGCCATCGACGATCCGGCGAACCGCCGGATCGTCGAGGCGGGACGATGGCGATGACACCCAGGCGACCGGCAATTCGGCGGTCAGGCCGGCTCCCACGCAGACCATCTGGCGGTCGGGCTCGAACGCGATCACGGGGACGCCCAGCCGGGCCAGAGGCGACGCGACCTGTCCGGTGCCGGAACCGAGGTCGAGCACCTTGGTGCTCGGGCCGAGTCCGAAGGTCGCGACGATGTCGTCGATCGCCGCGGCGGGATACCCAGCGCGATACCTGGCGTAGTACTCGGCTGTTCCATCGAACAGCGTCGCGTCGTGCTGCATCTCCATGGGCTTGCCCTCTCATTGTGGTCCGTCGCCCGACACCGGGCTCGAGCTGACTGGGTGATGTCGCGTCTGGACAGAACTCCCGCCGGGCGCCGCGAGTCAGCTTGGCGGGGAAGCGTGATGGGGGCACTGCGAACGATCCGTGACCTCGGCAACAGGATCCACGCCGACTCTGTCGTCACAGGCGAAGATCTTCAGATGGCCCACGCAAGCATCCGGGAACTCGTTCTCGCTGTTCTTCGCGAACGGCCGACCGGCCGATAGGAAACGCGACGCCGTCGACCAGCGACCCTGCCCCCGCTGACGGGTCGAGCTCCGACACTCGGGTTCGCGTCGGCGACCGTCAGCACTTGCAGACCAGCCGGTACCTGCGCAGCGCAACCCGAGCGCGCTGCGCAGGCACGCACGCTGCGCCTGCCGGCCGCTGCGGCCCCACCCCACTTCCAGGATTCGCATCAATTCCAGACTGGAATTCCAGAACTCGTTCCGAATTCCAGGATTCGCCGGAACCTGACATGCCTGTCACGCCCGAGCTGAGCGTCAGCAGAAGCGGGAGCGCTTCGCGGTCTCGGACCTCTCCGACAATCGCGACATCGGGGGCCATGCGCAGGAATCCGGCGACCAGCCGCCGCAGGTCGACCGCGGCGCGATCCGCCCGCGGCGGGCGCGTTTGCAGCGAAGCCACATTCGCCAGCGGGACGTCGGTCTCGAACACCTCCTCGGCGATCACCACGCGCAATGCCGGATCGAGTTCCGCCGCGCAACAGCCGAGCAGTGTGGTCTTTCCCGACCCCGGGGCGCCGGCGAAGATCGTGGTAGCGCGAGCCGACACGGCTCTGCGAAGGAAGAGCGCTGCGGGGCCCGTCAGCGTGCCCGCCTTCACCAACTGGTCGAGATCGGTGAACGCAACGCCCGTGTGCTTGCGGATGTTCACGATCAGATGGCCACCGCGGGCGAGATCGCCATGCACGATATGGAGGCGGGCTCCGCTCTCGAGCTGGGCGTCTTGGAGCCCCTCGGTGGGATCGAGCTTGCGGTGGCTTGTCGACGACTCGTCGAGGATCTTGGTGAGCGTGCGCACGACGTGGTCGTCGTCGGTGAACACCTCTTGGTGATAGCCCGACGGCCCACGATGACGCTTCACGAAGATGTCGCCGGGGCTGTTGATCATGATCTCCCAGACGTCGTCGTCATCGAGGAGATCGGTCAGCGGCCCATAGCGGGCGATGTTGTGGTGCAGGCGACGGGCCATCGCCGAGGCATCGACGATGGCGAACGGTCGGCGGCCGCGCTTGTGATCGGCCTGCCACGCCTCGATTTCGTCGTCGATGAGCCGTCGCAACTGACGATCACCGTTCTCGCCCGACAGGTCGAGCGCCACCGCCTTCGCACGGCGATGCACCGCCGCCTCCAGGTGCTGAAGAGGAGAGATCGACTGATCCAGAAGTTGTTGCGTCACGGAAACACCACTGTTTGAACTGAAATGCGCGAACAGTGGGTGAGATTACGTAACGGGTGCGTGGCCGCAAGTGGGCAGGTCTACCCGCCACGCCCCGCAATGCGTCGGCGCTGGCCGACAGGACGAGCCGATCCCCACGTCCGCGGGTTGCGGCCGGCGATCGTCGGGCAGGCTGGTCGATTCGCCAGCATCACACGCAATGAGATGCACCGAAACGTGGGCTCACGTACAGAGAAACCTCCTGCACCCAACGTGCCGCCACGGACTAAAGTCCCGTCAGATTCCGCCGCATGCCGCCTATCGGCGTGCGGACATCGGAGGCCAGGGAGGGACCCACTCGTGTTCGGAAGAGCCACGCGCGCGTCGCATCGCGCCATCGTCGTCGGGATCAGCGCACTCGCTGCGACTGGGTGCATCAACCCGCCCCCCGATCCGACGACGCCCACGACGCGGTACTTCGCCGACAACGCGAGCTGGAACCAAACCGCGGCGCAACTCGGCGAGGCCGCCGACCTTCAGACCTACGCCGATCGCCTGTTCCGATACGGGGGCGTCAACCAGACAACGGCCGGCGACCTACGAACTCGCTTCACCGACTACAGCGTGCCGATCTGGGACGCACGCGAGGCGACCACCACCGTTCGCGTGTTCCAGGAGACGGCACAGCAGTCGAGCATCGACTTCCGAATCCCGAACGGATCGCAGATCCCCTGGAATCCCACATGGAAGCCGGCCGGCGGAGTCGATGCCGCGATGGCCATCGTGCACCCGACCACCGGATTCACCTACGAGTTCTGGCGCGTCAACAAGGGCTCGTGCCTTGGCGGCGGCTACAACCCCTTCGACCCATCGCACATCTGCATCGGTGGAATCTGGCCGACCGCCAACATCTACCGGGCGAGCGATCGCGACGGCACCACCCAACCCGTGCGCGGGGCCGGCTTCAACAAGGTTGCGCTTGTCGCACGCGCCGAAGAGGTGAAGACAGGACGGATTCGGCACGCGTTGCAGCTGTCGGTGAGCAACATCATGTTCGGGGGCCCGACGTGCGACCCGATCAGCGGCACCACCGCTCCCGGCGCCGGCACGACGTGCGGGTTCTACCTGCCGCCAGCCACCAACATTGAGTGGCCCTCCGGTCCGCCACCCGTCTGCGACAACCCGCCCGCCAACACCCCGACCGAACGAGGCAAGACCGTTCCGCACGGCCTTCGGGTCGCACTCAAGATCACCAACGCGCAAATCGACGCGTGGCTCGACCGGCGCGGGTACACCGGCGAACTCCGCTCGACCGCCCGAGTCTTCGCCGTCGCCCTTCGCGAATACGGCGCCATCGTTTCTGAGACCGCGTGCGGCAACGTCGGCATGCAGACCGACGGCCTGATCAACGGCGCCACCAAGGACACATGGAACGCCCTCGGGATCACCGATTCGACCGTGGGCGAAAAGCTCCTCATCGGGCTGATCACGCCGGGATCGCTGTACGCGGTCAAACCGCCGACCTGACCCTCGGGCGCTTGGACGTCCGCCCCAGCGGGCGGACGTCCAAGGCCGCCCGCCTCAGGCTCCCGCTGCCAACTTCAGGCCCAACTCGCCGAGCTTGCGATCGGCCCCGTCTTCACCGACGCCGAGAATCGCTGCGATCGCACGCATGTCGTCTCGACGGATGGTGAGCACCCGACCGTTGAAGTCCTGGCGCTGCACCTGAATCATCCGGACGTACCGGCTCAGCGTCTCGGCCTCGGGTCCACCGAGGTTCTCGAGCCGCGTGAGGTCGAGCTTGGTCGGCGTCTCGGCATCGGCCGCGCGCCTCCCGCTGAGCTCGTCGTCTTCGGCCTCTTCCTCGAACGGAAGCAGCTGATCGACCGGCACGCGGTAGAAGCGGGCCAAACGCTGCAGACGCGGCACCGAGATGGCCCGCTCGCCGCGTTCGTAAGCGCCGAGCACCGAAGCCTTGAACTCCTGCTCGGATGTCGCCTCGACCTCCTGAAGCGACAGGCGCTTCTGGCGTCGGATCAGGCGAAGCCGCTCGCCCACCTTGCGCCCGTAGGCCGCCTTGAACACCTGATCTTCGTCGTCGATAGCCACCCGTCCACCTTTGTCGATTGCCGGTCACGAATAACGAAGAGCAATCGGCTCTCCGCTGGAACTCCGCACCGCCGCCGCGCCGCCGACAAAGCCGACCACACGACACCGATGTTAGGCGAGCCCGCCTCACCGATCAACACTCTGAGTAACCAGAATTGACCCCTCAACGAGCAATCTCACCCTATGTCCACCAACTTCAGAACGTGAATCCCCCTCACGAACGCATTCAGTGGTTGACCGCTCACAGCGGTTGCTGGGATCTAACGCCCGTGCACCATGCCCAAGATCACACCGGCAGTGATCGCCGCCGTCTCGGCGCGCAACACATTCGCACCCAACCGCACCCGCCGAGCGCCACAACCGCGCTCGTCATCCGACCAGCCGCCCTCCGGCCCGACGAGCACCATGCGGATCTCGGAATCGACCGGATCGCCACCCATGTCGGCAATCGCAACCGCGCGCTCGCCATCGCTGGCGGCGCCGGCAGGGGCGCCGAGCGCCGCAGCGATCACCTCGCCGAATGGCCGAACAGCCTCCACGGTCGGCAGCCACGTACGGCGACACTGCATCGCCGCCTCGCGCGCCACCAGCTCGTGCCGCTCGACCTGCCGCGCCGACTTGGCGTCGTCCCAACGCACGACCGAGTGCCGTGCAACGAACGGTGCAACCACGTCGATGTCGAGCTCTGTGAGCTTCTGGATCACGAGCTCGGGCCGATCGCCCTTGATGAGTGCGAACCCGACGGCCAGCGACGGAGCCGGGCGCGCCACGACGAACACGGGCCCGCTCGGCTCGGGTTCGGCATCGAGCCACGCCCGGCACCATCGCCCACGCCCGTCGCAGATCACCAACGCATCGCCTCGGCGTCGCCGCAGCACGCGTTCCAGGTGATGTCGATCTCGCCCATCCAGGCGCGGGGATTCGAGCGATTCGACGAACACCATCGGCCCGTCAGCCGACGACGGCCGCCCGAGCGCCTCGCCGACAGCCGGAGTCGGGGACGCCCCGGGCTCGACCGCCACCGCTACTTGAACGCCGAGCGGATGCGCGACAACAGGCCGCCTTCGGGCGAGGTCACCTCTTCACCCCGCAGCGCAGCGAACTGCTGGAGCAACTCGGCCTCCTCGGAGCTGAGCGAGTCGGGCGTGCGCACGATCACCTTCACATGCAGGTCGCCTCGGCCGCGGCCTTCCAAGTGCGGAACGCCACGACCGCGCAGGCGGAACACACGGCCGGTTTGCGTGCCCTTCGGGATCACCAGGTCCTCCGCTCCGTCGAGCGTCTCGTAGCGGAGGTGATGGCCCAACGCCGCCTGCGTCATGGTGATCGGCATCTCGTGGACGATGTCGTACCCGTGCCGCACGAACCGCTCGTCGACCTCGACACGAATCTTCACGTACAGGTCGCCGGCCGACCCGCCGCGAGGCCCGACGGCACCTCGACCGGTCAAGCGCAGCGTCGACCCCGTGTCGACCCCCGCCGGAATGTCGACCGAGTACGTCTTGTCGGTGACCACGCGACCCTCGCCCCGGCACGCGGCACACGGGCTCGGGATCACCTGGCCCTGACCGCCACACGTTCGGCACGCCTGCGTCGACACGATCTGACCGAGCATCGACTGACGGACCGTGCGCACCTCGCCCGATCCCCCACAGTCGGTGCAGGTCGTTGCGCTCGTTCCCGGCGCGGTGCCCGCACCCGAGCAGTCTTCGCATGCGCCCGCGGTGCGCACCGTCACGTCGTGCTGACACCCGAACACCGCCTCGGAGAACTCGAGCGTCGCGACCGCTTCCAGGTCGGGGCCGCGCGGCGGACCCGACGGCCCGCGCCGCCCACCACCACCACCGCTGCCGCCGAAGGGACTCCCCGCACCGAAGAAGGCATCGAAGAGGTCGCCGAGCCCACCCATGCCCCCCGATCCGAACGGGTCGCCGAAGTTCACGGCGTCGTCGGAACCGAATCGGTCATACCGGGCTCGCCGCTCCGGATCGCTCAGGGTCTCGTACGCCCGGGCGAGTTCCTTGAACTTGGACTCCGCCTCGGCGTCGCCCGGGTTCGTGTCGGGGTGATACTCCCGAGCGAGTCGGCGGTACGCCTTCTTGATCTCATCGGCGGTGGCGCCGCGCGCCACACCCAGCAGTTCGTAGTAATCAGCGCTCACGCCGTCGTCCGTTCTCATCCCTCGGTCAGCAGATTGCTGAGCCGCCGCGACACGACCGCGACCGCGGCCAACGTCGCCTGGTAGTTCATTCGCGTCGGCCCCAACACGCCGATCGTGCCCGCTTGTTCCCCGCCCACCCGATATGGCGCAACCACCAGGGAGCACTCCGACAACGGGGCGACGCCGGTCTCGGAGCCGATCGCAACGGTCAGGCCTCGGTCGAGCACGTCGCTAAGCAACGTCACGACCGTGATCTGCTGCTCCAGCAGACCCAGGATCTTCTGCAGCGTCGACGTGGCGTCGAAGGCGCTCGCGATCTTCGAGGCGCCCTCCACGAACACGCTCCGACCCGACTCGGCGACCGCCGAACGCAACGCCCCCGCTGCCTCGTCGAGCATCTCGTCGATCGCCGCGTCGCCCGTCGGCCCCGGGCTCGTGACCGCCGCCGGGCGCACGCCGTGCGCGTGAGCGTTGAGCTCGGCCCCGACGCGGGCGAGCGACGCTTCGTCGATCGGCTCGCGCCGCTCGACCGTGCGCTTGATGACCGACCCCGACGACAACACCACCACGATCAGGTAGACGTTCGACCCGAGCGACACGAGCTGCACCGACCGAATCGTCGCCGAACTCACCGGCTCGCCCACCACCACCGCCGTGGTCGAGGTGAGCTGCGCGAGCAGCCTGGAGGTGGACTGGAGCATCTGTTCGAGCTCGCCGTGCGCATGATCGAAGAACGACCGCACCTGGCGCGCCTGCGATGCCGCCAGTTCGCCCGGACCGAGGTGATCGACGAAGTACCGGTACCCCTTCTCGGTCGGCACGCGCCCAGCGCTGGTGTGCGGCTGCGCCAGATACCCCTCGCGCTCCAACACCGTCATGTCGCTGCGGACCGTCGCCGGCGAGACGCCGATCTCGGAGCCCTCGACCACGTGCGAGGAGCCCACCGGCTGTGCCGTCTCGATGTAGGTCTGCACGACCGCTCGGAGGATTGCGGACTTTCGATCGTCGAGCATGGCGACGCGGATTCTACGCGGTCCGTGCCGCTGGCCCGTGTCGTTGGCCGTCGGCGCGCACGCACCCAACGGCGACAGGCGCCGCCGATGTGGCTCAATCGTCGAGGCGCAAGGCCGTGATGAAGGCATCGGAGGGCAACTCGACCCGACCGATGTGCTTCATCCGCTTCTTGCCCTCCTTCTGCTTGGCCAGCAGCTTCTTCTTTCGGGTGATGTCGCCCCCGTACAGCTTGGCCGTCACGTCCTTGCGGTACGCCTTGACCGTCTGACGAGCGATGATCCGCCCGCCGATCGCCGCCTGGATCGGCACGTCGAACTGCTGGCGCGGAATGATCTCGCGCAGCTTCTCGGTCATGCGGCGGCCGTAGTCGTAGGACTTGTCGCGGTGCACGATGGAGCAGAACGCGTCGACGGGATCGCTGTTCAACAAGATGTCGACGCGCACCAGATCGGAACGCTGGTACCCCGCCAGCTCGTAGTCGAGGCTTGCGTAGCCCTGGGTGCGACTCTTCATCTGGTCGAAGAAGTCGACGACCACCTCGGCGAGCGGCACCCGGTAGGTCAGCTCGACGCGTTCGGGCGACAGGTACTCCATCTTCTCCATCTCGCCACGCCGCGTCTGGCACAGCTCCATGAGCGTCCCGACGTAGTTCGCCGGCGAGATGATCGAACAGGTGAAGAACGGCTCGAGGATCTCCTTGATCTCGGTGGTCGGCGGCAGCTCGGCCGGGTTGTCGACCACCGCCTCCTCGCCGTCGGTTCGCACGATCCGGTACTCCACCGACGGCGCCGTGGCGATCAAGTTCAGGTCGAACTCGCGCTCGAGCCGCTCGCGGATGATCTCCATGTGCAGCAACCCCAAGTAGCCGCAGCGGAACCCGAACCCGAGCGCGCCCGAGGTCTCGGGCTCGTAGGTGAACGAGCTGTCGTTGAGCCGCAGCTTCTCGAGCGACTCGCGCAGATCGTCGAACGCGTCGCCGTCCACCGGGTACAGGCCGCAGAACACCATCGGCTTCGGTTCGAGGTAGCCCTCGAGCGGCACCTCGGCGGGCGCCGAGTTGTCGGTCACCGTCTCGCCGGACCGCGCCTCGCCCACGTCCTTGATGCCGGCGATCAGGTAGCCGACCTCGCCCGGACCCAACTCGACCACCGGCGTGTTGTCGGGCCGCCGCACCCCAACCTCGATCGCCTCGTGGGTCTTCTCGGCGTACATGAACCGCAGCCGTGCACCCGTGCGCATCCGGCCGTTCATCACCCGCACCGACGACACGACGCCCCGGTACTGGTCGAAATGCGAATCGAAGATGAGCGCCTGCAGCGGCGCCTCGGCCTCGCCCACCGGCGGTGGAATCCGCTCGACCACCGCGTCGAGCAACTCGGCGACACCCTCACCGGTCTTGGCCGAGATACGCAGGATCTCATCGGCCGGAATGCCGAGCACCTGCTCGATCTCGGCGGCATAGGTGTCGGGATCCGCGGCCGGCAGGTCGATCTTGTTGAGACACGCCACGATCTCGAGGTCGTTCTCGAGCGCCAGGTAGCAGTTCGCGAGCGTCTGCGCCTCGATCCCCTGGCTTGCGTCGACCACCAAGATGACGCCCTCGCACGCGGCCAGCGAACGTGACACCTCGTAGCCGAAGTCGACGTGACCGGGCGTGTCGATCAGATGGATCACATGGTCGCGGTAGTCGAGGCACACCGACTGCAACTTGATCGTGATGCCCCGCTCCCGCTCCAGGTCCATCGAGTCGAGGTACTGCTCACGCATGTCGCGCGGATCGACCGCCCCGCAGATCTCGAGGATCCGGTCGGCGAGGGTGGACTTGCCATGGTCGATGTGGGCGATGATCGACAGATTGCGGAAGCGAGACAGATCGGTCACGGGGGCTCGGCGAACGTACGACCACCGGAACGAACCGGTGGTGGGCGGACGGACCGACGGTAGTCGCCGCTCGGACCTCGGGTGTGACGACACCGCGTCCACGGGCCTAGACTCATCGACCCGTGCGCCGCTGCGCGCGCTCCCGGCAGGTCTGCGACCTGACCACCACACATCGCACCCGACGACGCAAGGTTCACCGTGGCCAATATCAAGAGCCAGATCAAGCGCAACAAGCAGAACGAGAAGGCGCGCCTGCGCAACAAGGCGGTCCGCTCCAACCTGAAGACCCGCGTGCGCAGCGCCGAGGTCGCGGCTGCCGCCGGCGCCGACGAGGCCGAGGCGACGCTGCGCACGGCGATCTCCACGATCGACCGCGCCGCGACCAAGGGCGTGATTCACGCCAACGCCGCCGCACGCAAGAAGTCGCGCCTCGTTCGCCGCCTCGCGGCCCTCAGCTCCGAGAGCTGAGCCACCGAGAGCTGAGCCGTCACGCCGGTCGGCGCGACGGCTTCGGTAGCGCTGCCGGGCGCATCGGCCGACCTGGGAGACCGCGTCAGCCGTGGCGCGTGGAGTTTGCCGTCGTCGCCGGTGGTGCGTCGGCGGCCCGCCCTCAGCGGCGCGTCGGGCGCCCCGCCAGCCGAGCAAGCCTGCCGACGAGCACTTCCAGGACCGCCTCGGCAGGCACCGCGGTGAGCCCTCGCAGATCGGCATCGGCCGCTGCGAGCAGCCTGATGGCCGCCGCCAACCGCTCGGACCCCAGCCGGCGAGCCTGCTGCATCGCCTTCTTCGCCGGGAACGTCGAACCCTTCATGCCCAGCAGCGCCGCCGCCTCGGTCTCGTTGGCAACGCGTGCCCCGTCGAGGCGCAGCATCCGCTGGTAGTGCGATGTCAGGGTCGCCATCACCTGGAGCGGGTGACGTCCGCCGCTCGACACCAGCCGGCGCAGCTTCACGACTGCGCCGCTCACGTCGCCACCGTCGATCGCGTCGGTCAACTCCCACGGGGGCACCGATCCGGCCTCACCGAGGAACGGCTCGATGTCGTCGACCGTGAGCTTGGCGCCGTGGGGAAACGAGCTTTCGAGCACACGGAGAACCCCGCCGAGGCGCGACACGTCCTCGCCCAGGCGCTCCGCGATCAGGTGTCGGGCCGACGGGATGAACGACACCGACGAGGCCGCGAGGTGCTTGTCGAGCCAGCCCTGCCGCGCCTTCGCGTTGGAGCCGACGTCGCAGTCGACCACCGCTCCCCCGCACGCCTTGATCGCGTCGGACAGCTTCTTCGGCACCGCGTTCGCCCTGCCGGAAGGAGCGAGCGGGCGCTCCCACACCACGAGCACCTGCGATGTCGGGTTGGGGTCGGCGGCGTAGTTCACGAGCGGCAGGCACGCCTCGGCATTGAACCGGCCGGCATTGCGCATCACGATCACGCGATCGCCGAACATCGACACCGCCGAGGCCGCCAGCACCGCATCGGTCAGCTCGTACTCGTCGCCGCCGAACTGGTCGACCACCTCGTCACGGTCACGCTCACCGAGCATCGACGCCAGGTGCGCCCCCGCGGCATCGGCGAGGAGGATCTGATCGGATCCCTTCAACAGCACGATCGGTTCGTCGCTCATGCGTTGGCCTCCGCATCGGCTCGCGCCTCGAGCAGGGCGCCGATCGCGACCGCCACGCGCCGCGAGCCGCGCACGTCGTGGCTGCGCAGCACCCGACAGCCCAACGTGATGCCGAGCGCGTGCGCCGCGAGGGTGGCGTGGTGGCGGTCGCCGACCTCGCCGCCGACGAGATCGCCGAGGAACCGCTTGTTCGACGCCGACAGGAACGCCGGAAACCCAAGCGCGACCAGCTGGTCGCTCGTGCGCAGCAGCTCGAGCGACTGCGCCTCGGTCTTGCCCAGATCGAGACCGTCGTCGACCATGATTCGGCACCGCGGAATGCCGGCGGCGAGTGCGTCCTCGGCACGGCTCCGAAGGAACGCCCGCACCTCTGTTGCCATGTCACCGTAGACCGGCTCGGGATCGGGGATTCGGGGGCCGAGACGGATGTGGGTGGCCACCACCGACGCTCCGTGACGGGCGCACACCGGCAGGTACTCGGGATGGGCGAAACCGCTGATGTCGTTTCCGACCACCGCGCCAGCGCCGAGCGCCGCGTCGAGCACCACCGGGTTCCAGGTGTCGACCGAGATCGGCAGGTCGAAGCGCTCGACCAGCGCCTCGATCGCCGGCACGACCCGCTCGAGCTCCTCCTCGGTGGACACCTCCGGCCCCGGCCCGGCCTTCACGCCGCCGACATCGAGGAAGTCGGCGCCGTCGGCCACCAGGCCGTCGGCCTTGCGGAGGAACGAATCGAAGTCGAAGTACGAACCCCGGTCGTAGAACGAGTCCGGGGTCCGGTTCAGGATGCCCATCACCACCGCCCGGTAGGTGATGTCGAATCGGTGCGCGGCGCCGAGCTCGAGAATCACCCGCCGGACGCTACACCGACCTTCACGGCCCACTCGCCGCCCCGCACGCTCGCCTCGACATCGAGATCACCGACCCGGCCGCTGCCCTGCGTGAACCCGACCGCGTCGCGGATCGAGCCCGGATCGGCCGCAACGACCGTCTCGACCGCCACCGCCTGGCGCAGCGCCCACACCGTGGCCGACACCGAGCGGCCAGAACCCGTGACGAGCGCGACCGCGACCCGGCGCACCCGGGAGCGACGAACCGCGTCGAACACCGTGCGGTCGGGAACCCAGCCCGACACCACGACCACGCCCACACCGTCGCTGCGCCACACCCGGAACCCCTCGGCCCCCGCCGGCGCGTGCGGGGTCGCCGGGAGTCGCAACGCCGCATCGCCACCGATGACGAGCGCCGCCACCGCAAGCACCGCGCCGCACCCTCGTGCGCGCCATCGGCGGCGAGCGACGGCCTCGGGCGGGTCGCCGCGAACCGGCGGCGGCGTTGCCTGCGGCCACGCGAGCACCGCCATCACCGCCGCGACCCACGCTGCGGCGCCCGGCGGGCCGAGCGTTGGCAACGCCGCATTCGATCCGACACGAGCGACACCCGAAATCCACGCGACCATCCATCCATCCACCAGCGATACCAGCGCTGCGGGCCACGAGCCGATCCACCCGGCGACCGGTCCGGCGCTCACGCCCGTCACCATCAGCCAGCCCGCGACGGGAACCGCCGCGAGGTTCGTCACCGGTCCGAGCAGCGGCACGGCGCCTCCGATCGCCACCAGCAGGGGCGCGGTCCCGGCCTGCGCCACGACCGACACCGCCAGGGGGACTGCGAGCCAGCGGGGCCCGGGCAGACGCCGCCCGAGGCGGCGTGCGCCGACGACCAACGCAACGGTCGCGCAGACCGAGAGCTGGAACCCGAACGACCACACGATCAGAGGATCGACCAGCACCAGGCCGACCACCGCGACCGCGACCACACGAAGCCCCGACGCGACGCGCCCGCGCCAGGTGACCGTCGCTGCGACCAGCCCCATCGACACGGCGCGCAGCACCGACGGCTCGGCGCGAGCGACGAGCGTGAACCAGCCCAGCACCGCGACGGTCGCGAGCCAGCGCCAGCCGAGCGTGAGACGGCCCACCAGCGGCGACGCCGCCAACAGGACGAACGCGACGTTCTGTCCCGACACGGCCATGAGGTGCGACAGCCCGGCGACGCGAAACCGGTGGATGTCGACGTCGGACTGGCCGCGGTCGTCGCCCACCACGATGCCGAGCGCCAGGGCACGCGCGTCGGGATCGAGCCCGGCGACCGATCGGTCGATCGCGCCGCGCAACGCGTTGGCCGAGGCCCACCACCACGAGCCCTGCGAGATCACGGCGGCACGGCGGATCGACATGCGCCCTGCGAGGTGTCGCGACGCCCGCCACGACCACGGGCCCTCGATGCGGCGACACGATCCCTCGACGTCGACCTGCCAGCCGACCAGCGACGGCGCGAGATCGGCCGCCGCCCGCCCATCGGCCGCCGCGCTGTACCGCGCCCCGCCCATCGACACCTCCAGCGCAACGCCGTCGAATCGTCGCACCGGATCGGCGACGACGACGGCCCGACCGCCACACGCTCCGACAACGCCGGCGCCGAGCCCAACCTCGGCGCGATGACCGAGCCACGCGGCGAGCAGCACCAGCGCCGCAGCCAGCGCGAAGGAGCGAGCCGTCACACCCACGTCGGATCGCCGAGCAGCGAGCGACCCGACGACAAGGAGCACGACACACCCGAGCACCCACCAGGGACCCGGGTCGATTGCGAGCGCGGCCGCCGCCGCACACGACACCGCCAACACCACCACCTGCGCGTCGCTCACGACACCGACACCAGGCCGCGCAGCCCGTCGAGCTTCGCCGGACCGATTCCGCGGACCTCCTCCAGTTCCTCCACCGTGGCGAACCGGCCGTGTTCGTCGCGATAGGCGACGATCGCCTGCGCCGTCGACGGGCCGACTCCCGGCAGCGCGTCGAGTTGTTCCACCGTTGCCGTATTGAGATCGACGGGAACCGTCGGGATCGCCGACCCGCCTCCCGCATCGCCGCCTCCCGCCGAGGCGGCGGACGCGGCGACGGCCGGTTCGGGCTGGCCGATGACCGGCACGAACACGCGCGACCCGTCGGCGAGGGGTGCTGCGAGGTTCAGCCGATCGAGGTCGGCATCGGCTCGTGCGCCGCCGGCGCGCTCGACCGCGTCGGCGACCCGGCCACCACCGGGGAGTCGCACCAGCCCTGGCGACACGACCGCCCCGGCGACGTGCACCACCACCACCACGGCCGAGCCTCCGGCCGAGCCTCCGGCCGACCCTCCGGCCGAGCCGGAGCGACCCGACCCGCCGGTCGTCCCCACATCGGCCGACGCCGACCGGCTCGCCGAACCCTCGACGCTCCCGGGAGCTTCCGATGCGCCCGCCGAGCCCGATGCGCCCGATGCGCCCGCCGACGGCAGGCCGTCGGCGGACCCCGACGATCCGTTGCCCGGCACGCCGGCCGCACTGCCGGTCGCGGCGAACGGCAACGCGGAGGGATCGGACCGGTCGAACACGCCGGTCACCACCAGCGCCCCCGCGACCAGCGCGATCACCACCACGCATGCGGCGATCACCGCCGGGCGGCCGAGATCGGCCGGGAATGGGCGCTCACGACGCAGCCGTTCGGGGCTGCCGCGCCGCAGCAGCACGTCGAGTGGATCGGAATCGGACGGGTCCACGGGACACCCTCCTCGGAGAACCGGACGGCGGGTGTCCCGCGAGGAGGCCGCGGGCGGGACCGCGACCCGGTGGGCCCGCAGACGGCGCGGGCGACCCTAGCGCGGCCCGGCCGAGCGAGCCTCCCACTCGGCCTCGCACTCGAAGCCGATCCGTCGGTACGCGGCCCAGTGCGGCAAACCGCGCACACGGAACCGCAGGTAGTCGCTCAGGTAGCGGCGCAGGAAGCCGACCACACCGTGCTCGCGCCACTGTCGAACGTGCACGAGCTCGTGCCGCACCAGGAGCTCGTCATCGACGTATCGCTCGCGGATGCAGATCACGTGGCCCAGCGTGATGGCCGCAGCACCGCGCGGCACGGGGCCACCGACCCACAGCGTGTAGCCCTCGCGTCGTTCGAAGTGCATGCCTCTCCCCGATCGCTGCGCCTTCGGCCCCGCCCGACGCCGAACTCAATACAGCCGAGTCGTCAGCTTCCGCCGGAAATCGGCCGTGCGCGGGTCGTCCGGGCCGAGCACCTCCAGCAGGTCGACGAAGCGCTGGCGAGCGTCGTCATCGCCCCGCACTCGATCGAGCAGCGACGTCAACTCGGCTTCGACGTCGCCCACCTCGGCACCGACTCGAACGACCGCAGCGACGCGCCGCACCTCGGCGGTATCCGGGATGCGCGCGAGCAGCGCGAGCGCCTCCTCACCGCGCCCGCTGCCACCCAACAGCTCGGCGAGCGCGAGGACCGCTCCCACGTGATCGGATTCCGCCTCGAGCGCCTGGCGCAACGACGCCTCGTCACCGGCCCGGACGAGGCGGTCGATCTCGGTTTCCTCGGGCGTCGGCAACAGGCGCTGCACGAAGTCGCGCACCGCGGCCTCGGGCTGCGCACCGAGGAACGAGTCGACCAGCCGCCGATCCTTCATGGCGTGTACCGCGGGAATCGACTGCACCTGGAACGCACCCGCGCACTTCGGGTTGGCGTCGACGTCGATCTTCGCCAGCACGACCCCGCCGTTCGTCTCGGCGATCACCGACTCGATGATCGGTCCGAGGGTGCGGCACGGCCCGCACCACGCTGCCCACAGATCGATCACGACGGGAACCTGCTCGGAGCGTGCGAGCACCTCGGTTTCGAACGTGGCATCGGTGACGTCAACCATGAGCACGGATTCTACGCGGGCGCTGTCGGCGCCCAGATCCCGGGGCCGGATGTGCGGCACTAGCGTTGCGGCTTCGAGCAGAGGAGGCCGATGGGCGACCAGCCGGGTGACGCACCCCCAGGAATCGATCGCGAGCGGGCCACGGCATGGATCGCGGCGCGTGTGCCCGAGCTCCGGGCGCCGTGCTCGTTCACGCTCATCGCCGGCGGGCACTCCAACCTGACCTACGCCGTCGAAGACGCAGCCGGTCGCCGCTGGGTGCTGCGGCGCCCGCCGCTCGGCCAGGTGCTCGCCACCGCGCACGACATGGGCCGCGAACACCGGATCATCTCGGCGCTCGCCCCGACCGACGTACCGGTTGCCCCGGTCGTCGGGTATTGCGACGACCTCGATGTGACCGGCGCGCCGTTCTACGTGATGGACTTCGTCGACGGCACCGTCGTCCGCGACCCACACGTCGCCGAATCGCTCGCTGTCGCCACCCGTCGTCGGGCCTCGGAATCGCTCGTGGACGTGCTGGCACGGATCCACTCCGTGGACGTCTCCGCCGTGGGGCTCGCCGATCTCGGCCGCCACGACGGCTATGTCGAGCGACAGCTTCGACGCTGGTATGGCCAATACCAGGGGAGCAAGGAGCAGAGCCCCGGCCTGGACATCGCGCAGATCGATCGGGTGCACGACCATCTCGTGCGCCACGTTCCGGCCCAGCGCGGCGTGGCGATCGTGCACGGCGACTACCGGCTCGACAACTGCATGCTCGGCGCCGACGGTTCGGTCGCCGCCGTGCTCGACTGGGAGATCTGCACCCTCGGCGACCCGCTCGCCGACGTCGGGTTGCTCTGGGTCTACTGGACCGACCCCGGCACCGACGCTGCGCTCCCGCAGGCATCACCCACCGCGATGGAGGGCTTCCTGCGGCGCGACGACATCTTGGAGCGCTACGCCACCGCCTCCGGGCGCGACCTCGACGGCATCGACTTCTACATCGCATTCGGCTACTGGAAGCTCACGTGCATCATCGCCGGGGTGTACGCCCGGTACGCCGGCGGTGCAATGGGCGACGCCGACGCCGAGCAGGTCGACGGCTTCCGACACATGGTCGAGACGCTCGGAGACCTGGCGCTCGACGCAGCGAACCGGGTGTCGGCATGAACGACCTGGTCGAAGTCCACACGCATCCGACGTTGCACGAGCCGGTGCTCGTGGTAGCGCTCGAAGGCTGGATCGACGCGGGGATGGCCGCAGCCGGTGCGATGCGCGCCATGCTCGAACACCTCGACACCGAGCTCGTCGCGACGTTCGACACCGATGCGCTGCTCGACCATCGCGCCCGGCGCCCGGTCATGCAGCTGATCGCCGGGCATGTCAACGAGCTCGTGTGGCCGGCGATCGAGCTGCGCGGAGCGGTCGACGCGAACGGTCGGCACGTGCTGTTCCTCGTCGGCTCCGAACCCGACCACCTGTGGGGATCGTTCTGCGGCTCCGTGATCGAGCTCGCGCTCGACCTGGAGGTGTCGACCATCATCGGGCTCGGCGCCTACCCCGCGCCCGTCCCGCACACGAGGCCGACCCACCTTGCGCTCACGAGCCCGTCTCAGGATCTGCTCGACAGCCACGTCGGGTTCTTTCGCGGCTCGGTCGAGGTGCCCGCGGGCGTGCAAGCGGCCATCGAGGTCGCCGCGTACGACGCCGGCATCCCGGCGCTCGGCGTGTGGGCGCAGGTGCCGCACTACATCGCGGCCACCAACTATCCCGCCGCGTCGCTCGCCCTGGTCGACGGGCTGACCCGTGTGGCCGGGCTCGTCATCGACACGCCGTCGCTGGCATCCGATGCCGCCGCGACGCGGCTCAAGCTCGACGAGCTCGTGGCCGGAAACCCCCAGCACGAAGAGATGGTCCAACAGCTCGAAGTCGCCGCCGACAGCTTCGTCGACGAGGCCGGACTCCTCGGACCCATCCCGACCGCCGACGAGCTCGAGGCCGAACTCCAGCGGTTCCTGCGCGAGCAGGGCGAGTAGTCCCCGTTCGCCCGCCGCTCAACGAAGCGGCGCGTAATCGGGAATGTCGGCGCCGGGCGGCGCCTTCGTGAACTCGACGATCGCGTTCGAGCGGTCGAACAGCTTCGGTTCGGTCCGCGGCCAGCTGCCGAGCAGGTACCGCTTGCCGGAGTCGACATAGCGCCACATGCCCGTACCCTCGGTGCCGACCTCGCTCATGCCTGTGGCCTCGGGATCCCACCACACCTCGACCTGGTCGTCCAACCCGGCGTAGTCGGGATCGGGGAACACGCCACGGTCGCCGAAGCTCACCTGGGCCGACACCAAGGTGGACGGGATGATCGGCGCGCCGAAGAGGACCGCCTCGAACATCTCGGGCGTCACGTTGGGTCCGACGCCCTGCAACGCTCCGTAGATCACCTGCAGCGGGCCGGCGAGCAGCTGCACGTTCGTGCCCGCCGGCGGATCCTCGCCGAAGTACCACCGGTAGAGGTGCCCGGGCCCGGCCACCGACGACGGCATGCGAACGAACAGGTTCGACGGCCCGAACGCGTGCGCCCACTGCCGCTGGTCGTAGGTGCGCGAGAACACCGTCGTGTCGACCAATTGTGTGACGCCGAGCACCCACTCCGGGAAGAAGTCCTGCTCGGTCGCGATCTTGGTGAGGTACTGCGGGCCGAGCGGGTCACCGGAGAACACCACCGTGGTGACGCCGGCCTCTTTCATCTTGGTGATGATGTCCTTGCCGGACCCCGTCAGATCGACGGGCGAGGCATACGACTGCACCGCCGCGACGGTCATGTCGTAGTTGTCCTTCAGATCGGCGAGGAAGCGATCGCGCAGCTCGACCGTCGCGTCAGACGTGGCGACGTGGATGAACCCGAACACGCGCGTGCGCGTGTGCATCGCAGCATCGCCGGCGTACTCGGCCGGCCGGTTCCAGAGCCGCTTGCCCAGGTACTCGGCGAGCATCTGTTGGCCCTGATCGGCGTTCTTCAGCACATCCCAGACGTACGGCGCGCGATCGGCGTACCACTTGGCCGTCTGACCGGCTGCGCACGAGATGCACATCACCTGATTCGCCGCGAGCGTATCGGCGAAGGCCGGGGTCATCTGCGGGCCGCCGATCACGAAGAAGGGGCGGATGTCGCGGGCGATGGTCTCGGCGTCGGCGACCGCCGAGGTGGCATCGCTGATCGGCCCGCTCGCGACGAACTGCTCCAGCACGACCTTTCGCCCGTAGAGCTCGTAGTAGCGATTGAAGATCTCGACGAACCCCTTCGACGTGGCGAAGCTGTCGTCGATCGAATCGCTGTTGCCGATCTGGTCGTAGATGAACTTAAGCACCGGATCGTCGCGCATCGGCTGATAGATGACGATCCGGATCTCGTCGGCCGTGACCCCGGGAGTCGTCGCCCCGCCGTTGTCGCCGACGAACGGGCGGAAGCAGTCGGACCGCGGCAGCTGCGGGAGCTTCAACAGCCCGGTAGCGGTGTCGCAGCGATCTCCCCACGAGATCTGATCCGCGATCCCGTCGCGGGCCGCGACCGGCCAGCTCATCACCCCGTCGGGGAGCACGAGCCGCTCCCCGGCCTCGGGTTTCGCGACCGTCGCGGCGAGCCGCGACGCACCCTCCCCCGCGGGCGCCCGGTCGGAGAACTGCACGAAGGCCAACGTCGCCACGATCGCGGCGAGGACGAGCGATACCGGCCCGTACCTCGCGATCGGGCCAACCCGCGGCGGGATCGACGGCTGCACTGGACGGTCGGTCACGTCACGACCTCCTCTTCGGTCCCGCGGTCTCCCGACCGCTCGATGATCTCGCGGGTCGCCCCGAGGTACGCCTCGACCACCCGCGGGTGTGCCAACACCTCGGCGGCAACGCCCGTCGTCACCACCGCACCCGATTCCATGGCGACGAGCCGATCGGCGATGCCCACCAGCAGCGGCATGTCGTGTTCGACCACCACCACGGCACACCCGAGCTGGTCGCGGATGCGCCGGATGAGCGGGCCGAGCGCCTCGGCCTCGCGCTGGGCGATGCCCGACGACGGCTCGTCGAGCAGCAGCACCGACGGCGACAGCGCGACCGAGGCCGCGAGGTCGACGATGCGCCGCGACCCGGTCGACAGTTCGCCGACTCGAAGGTCGGCCAACGCGTCGAGCGCGAACAGGTCGAGCAGTTCGTCGACTCGCGATCGGACCCATGCCTCGGCCGCCACCGACACCGGCATCCGGAGGATGGGGTTGAAGACGTCGTGCACCGCGACATGGCGGTGCAGCGACGCGGCGAGCGCCTCGCCGACCGTGAGCGATCCGAAGAGCGCCGCGTCCTGGAACGATCGGCCGAGACCACGGCGGGCACGAGCATCGGGTGACATGGCCGTGATGGTCCGACCTTCCAGGCAGACCTCGCCCCGGTCGATCGACACGAACCCGCACAGCGCGTCGAGCAGCGTGGTCTTGCCGGCGCCGTTCGGGCCGATCAGACCGACGATCTCACCTCGGGCGACACGGAGATCGACCGAGTCGACGGCACGGACACCGCCGAAGGTGCAGGTGACACCGACGGCTTCGAGCGCGACGGGAATCGCCGCCGCGGTGCCGCGGGCGGCAGCGCCGTCGGCCGCCGCAGCCGTCCGGGCGGCGCCCGTCGCCGGCGGCGCCGGTGTCACCGACGTCGCCGCCTCGACGGCACGGCCCAGGAACACCGACCGCAGCAGGTCGGGACGATCGAGCAGGTCGGCCGTGGGCCCCGAGAACCTCACCTGGCCCTTCTCGAGGAAGTAGGCCCGATCGGCCAGCGTCAGCGCCACGTTCACCGACTGCTCCACGAGGATGACCGTGGTGCCCTCCGCGGCGACCTCGCGTACCAGCTCGACCAGCCGCTCCACCACCACCGGAGCAAGGCCCAGAGAGAGCTCGTCGATGAGCAGCAGCGACGGGGCGGCGATCAGGTTCATTGCGAGGCCCAGCATCTGCTGCTGCCCGCCCGACAGGTTGCCCGCCGGCTCGTCGAGGCGCTCCGCGAGCGCGGGGAAGGATGCGAGCGCCTGCGCGACCCGACGGTCGCGCGCCGCTCGATCGCGGCGCACCGTCCACCCGCCGGCCCGAAGGTTCTCAGCGACCGTCAGATCGGCGAACACCGCCTTGCCGCCCGGCATCTGTCCGACCCCGAGCGCGGCGATCTCGTGCGGTGGAGCGTGTGTGATGTCGCGCCCGTCGAACACCACCGCGCCGTAGTCGGCCTCAGTCACCCCCGAGATGGCCCGCAGCAGCGTCGACTTGCCCGCGCCGTTGGTGCCGAGCAGCGCCACGACCTCACCCCGGTCGACCTCGATCGACACGTCGAACAGGATCTGGACGCTGCCGTAGCTCACGTTGAGATCACGCACGATCAGCTGGCTGGCCTGGCCATCGCGGAATCGGCGCAACGCCTCGGAGCGCGTCGCCGATCCCGTCCACACGTCGCGCAGGTCGCGGTCGATCGACGATCCGACCGTCGCGATCCGCAGCGACCCCGCGAGGAGCACCGGCGCCATCACCGCCATGCCCCAGCGAATCCCGAACGTGTCGGAGACCCAGCCGATCAACGGGACCATCGCCAGACCGGGGATGGCCCAGTACGACCCGATCGAGAACCCGACGGCACGGGCTCGGGCCGGGATGGCCAACGACAACGTCGCCAGGATGCCCGGCAGCAGGATCGCGAGCGTCGAGGTCAGGCCGATGTTCGCAACGATCGTCAACGGCAGCCACGGCGACCAGGCGAACAGCACGACCCACGCGGCCGACGCGACCGCCGCTCGGCGGAGGAAGTCGAACACGCGGCTCGGATGCTCGACGAGGAGTCGCACACCGACGCGGCCGCCGACCACGAGCCCCAGCAGCTGACACGGTTCGACCGCCGCGGCGAGCATGCCCCGCTCCAGGTCGTTCAGCCCGTACACCCGGTCGTACAACAGACCAGCGAGTGACACGAACCCGATGATCGACACCGCCAGCAACGGAATCGCCGACCAGAGCCGCCGGAGCGACTCGATCTTCCACACCATCCGTGCGGCCTCGGCGAACGATGCGCTCGGCTCCTCGGTTTCGACCGCCTCGGCCGAAGCGCCCGCAGCGATGCGCTCGAACCGCCCTCGCATCGGCTCGCGCAGGCGCAGCGAGGCAACCACGGCGAGCAGCGTCGGCACCGCGAAGACGAAGAACGGAACCCGCCATCCGAACGCCTGCGACAACGCGCCCGCCGCCAACGGACCCACGAAGCTCCCGACGGCGTTCGCGCCGCGGTGGAACGAGAACACCGCCGGGCGCCGCTCGACCGGGTAGTAGTCGCTGAGCAGCGAGCCATGCGTCGGGTCGACCACCGCACGACCGATCCCGCCGCCGGCGCGGACCAGCACGAGCATCCACACCGCTGCCGACAGGCCCGTCGCAAACGAGAAGATGCCCCACACGACCCCGCCGAGCCTCGCGAGCCGCACCCGATTCCCGCGATCGGCGAGGATCGCAATCGGCAACTGCAACAGCATCGCCCCGAGCGCGGTGAGTGCAACGAGCGACAGGATGCCGGTGTCGGACATGGCGAAGTGATCGCGGATCGTCGGCAGCAGAATCGCGAAGCCGGTGCGATCCAACTCGTCCACGGCGTTGAGCGCGAAGAGCACCAGCAGCGCGTCGGTCGGGCCGTCGCCGGCGACCGTACGCAACGCCTGGACGGGGTGGCGCAGGCCGCGGGTCCACGCCCGAGGGTCGACCATGTCGCGCAACGAGTCGCGCATCACCTCGCTCAACACACTCATGCGGCCGCCTCGTCGGGATCGGTCGCGTCGCCGCTCCGATGCACCGACAACGCCTCGATGCCACGCCGACGCGCGACGCTGCGCAGACCGGCGTCGCGCGCCGCGACCAATGCTCCGAGCAGGCCGTTCGGCGTGGTCATGAGCACGAGCAACACCCCCGCCCCCGAGGCGAGCGCCTGCCACACACCCGGCAGCAGCAGCGCCGCGCCCTTGAGGTAGAGCGCACCAAGGATCGCACCGAGGGGCGACCCGATCCCGCCGATCACGGTCGCGACGAACACGTCGACGCCTGCTCCCACCGAGTAGGTGTCGCCGCGGAACGCCGCAGTCTGCACAACCAGGAGCGACCCGGCCGACGCGGCGATCCATCCCGACAACGCGAATCCGGCGAGCCGGGCCCGCGTGAGATTCACGCCGTACGCCTGCGCGGCCCGCTCGTTGTCGCGCTGGGCCACGAGGGCACGCCCGAACCGGCTACGGCGAGCACCCGTGACCGCGAGGATCGTCAACGCGAGCGCGGCGAGCGCCACGTAGTACAGGCGCACCGGCGAGTCGATGTCGATGCGCCCCAGCAACGGCGGCCGGCGAAAGGTCTCGCGGGGGATGAACCGCAGCGACGAGTTCGAGAACACCGCCGTGGATGCCGCGAGACCCAGGCTGAGCGTGACCACCGCGAGCGACAGACCGCGCAGGCGCAGCGCCGGCAGTCCGACGACCACGGCGACCAGGGCGCCCACCGCGCCCGCACCGACATAGGCGACGAGCGGGTCGACCCCGTGGCGGACGATTGCCCACGCGGCGAAGGCCCCGCCGGCCCCAACGAAGGCCATCTGGCCGAGCGACACCTGCCCCGACCAACCGGTCAGCACCACCGTCGACAGGCCGATGATCGCGAAGATGACGATGACGCCGGCCTTGATCGCCCCGGCCGTGCCCACCACATGCGGCACCACGACAGCGATCCCGATCGCCAGCACCGAGAGCGCCGCCCGGGCAGCCCGAACCTCGGGGAGCACGGCGAGCACGCGAGGGATCGGAGCAACCTCGGCATCGAGACGCCACTCGCCCGCCGTGTGCCCGCCGACCCGGCCGCGCTGCGCGCGTTGCACCAACAACGCCACCACGATCACCGCCAGCATCACCGGGGCAACCGCCGCCGGTCCCGACGAGCTGCGCGAGATCGCTGCATCGAGTGCACCCAACGCCACCGATGCCACCACGACGCGCCCCAGGTTGGTGAAGCGGCCGATCACCATCGCGGCGAGGGCGCGCACCAGCAGTCCGAAGCTGAACGCCGGGCCCGGGGCCAGCGCCGAGACGCCCGATGTGAAGAACACCCCCACGAACGACAGGCCCGCCGCGACCGCCCACACCTGCGCGTGCAGCGTGCGAACCGGGATGCCGAGCATCGACGCCCGGTCCGGGTTCGTCGCCGCGGCGCGAATGGCGACCCCGACATCGCTCATCCGCAACCACATCCCGAGACCTGCCAGCGCAGCGAGCGCTGCGACCACGCCCAAGAGGTCGTTCGCGTCGAAGATCACCTGACCGATCGAGACCCGGAGCTCGAACGGCGGGTCGAAGGTCCGGATGGTTGCGATGTCACCCCACCATTTCGGCAACATCAACGCGCCGAACGCGGCGAGTTGCCCGATGCCGATGGTGGCCACCGTTGCGATGAGCCGAGGGGCGCGATCGAACCGCCGGATGACCAGCGCCTGGACCGAGCCGCCGATGGCCAGCGCCACGATCAGACCCACCGGCCCGGCCAGCCAGATCGGCCAACCCCACTTGGACATCGTCAGGAGCGCAGCCGTCGTCGGGAGCGCGCCCAGATCGGACTGCGCGAAGGTGACGATCTGGTTCGATCGCCACACGAGACTCATGCCGGCCGCGAGCAGCGCACCCAGCACACCCAGGATCAGACCGCTCAGCACGGTGCCGAGCGACGTCGGCCAGACCACGATCTGCAACGCGAACGGGGCGAAAGCAGGCACGTAGGCAACGCCGCGCCGCAGCCGTTGATCCACCCCCGGACCTCCACCCATGCCCCGCCCCTGCGGCGAACGTCGCCGGAGTGTAGCCAACCCCGAGGCCCGACCTCAGTGCTCGGAAAAAGACGCCGCCCCGCTGACAGACAGCGGGGCGGCGGACCACCTGCAACTCGGAGGGAGTGAGCCCAGGCGTCGGCTAACACTGTAGTCAGATGGTTCTACGCTCCGCCACTTTTCGTGGGAGAAGTGTTGGCGAGGTCACTTTCTGTGAACGCCTTTCGCTCATAGTCGGTCCGGCAGGCCGCACGTTGCAGCTTTCCCGACGAGGTCTTCGGGATCGTGCCGGCATCCACCAGCACCACCTCCCGCGGTGGGATGCCGATCTCATCGGTCACCGCTCGGGTGATCGCACGCCGGAGCCCGTCGGCATCGTCGGTGCGCGTCTCGGCGACGACCACGATGTGTTGCTTCGAGTGCGCCCCGTCCACCCCGAACGCAATCACATTGCCGGTGCGCACATCATCGAGACGCCCCACCACCGCCTCGATGTCCTGCGGGTACACATTGCGACCGCCGACGATGATCACGTCCTTGATGCGACCGCACATCACGAGCTCACCGTCAACGAAGTACGCCAGGTCACCGGTGTGCAGCCAACCGCCCACGAGCAACTCCTCGGTCTCGATCGGCTGCCGGTAGTAGCCCAACGTGACCGAGGTGCCACGGATCTGCAGCTCGCCGACCTCGCGCTCGCGCCGTGGGGCACGCGTCGACGGATCGACGACACGCATCTCGAGACCGGGTACGGGACGGCCGAGAACGGCGAGCTCCCGAGCGCCCGGCGCGCCGACCTCGACCGGCACCGCGAGGTGTTCGTGTTCCAGCACGCGGCCGTCGATGACGTCGGTCCGGAGGCCGCGTCCCGGTTCGGGGAAGCACCCGCCGATGCACAGCTCCGCCATGCCGAACGCCGGGAACGCCGCCTCGGGCGGCAGGCCGAAACGGGCGCCGGCCTCGAAGAAGGAGCGGAACCCGTCTGGGTCGACCGGCTCGGCGCCGTTGAGACAGATCCGCAGGCTCGACAGGTCGAGGTCGACGTCGAGGCCATCGGCACGACGAAGCGCCCGCGTCGCGAGCGCGTACGAGAAGTTCGGCCCGGCGGTGATGGTGCCGCCGTGCTGCGAGATGCGCGACATCCACCGCAGGGGACGAACCAGGAAGTCCTGCGGCGCGCACTGCACCAGCCCAGCACCCGTGGTCATGGGGGTACACAGCAGCCCGATCAGGCCCATGTCGTGATAGAGCGGCAGCCACGAGACCACCACGTCGTTCGCCGTGAAGCGGGACGCCTCGATGATCGCGTCGAGGTTCGCGCACACCTGGCCATGGGTCAGCATGACCCCCTTCGGCTCCGAGGTCGAGCCGCTCGTGAACTGCAACACGGCGAGTTCGTCGGCGGTCACCTCGGCGACCCGGAACTCGGCGCCGTCGAACCCCGCACCCACCGTCGCCAGGTCGATGATGGGCGGATCGCTGTCGTCGAACGTGACGAACTGGCTCAGGCCGCTGTCCATCGCCACCCACGCCACGTCCGCTGCACGCATCCGGTTGCGGGTCTGCTCGACGAACTGCGCGAGCGACCCCATCCGCATGGGAAGCGGCAGCATCACGAGCGTGGCGCCACACAGCCACGTGGCCTGGATCGCGGTGACGAGCGAGCGCGAGGTCGGGCCGAGGATCGCGACGTGGTCGCCCGCGGTCACCCCGCGAGCCACCAGATCGGCCGCGACGCTCCGAGCGTCGCGGTGCAGCTCGGACCACGTGGTCGCATCAGCGCTGTCGCCGTCGACGAAGACGACCTCGCCGTCGACGCGCGCCGCGGCCTGGATTCTGGAAGGGAGGGTCTTCACGAGGTATTGGACCCGCGTGACCGGCGAAGTGTTACACGCGCTCGGAGGTCAGGAGACGATATTGACCAGCTTGGGAGGGCGGGCGATCACCGTGCGCGGATCGGCCCCACCGAGCTGCGCCATCACCTTGGGCGACGCGAGCGCCGCGGCGACCGCGTCGGCCTCACCGATGTCGGCGGGAACCTCCAGCCGGTCGCGCACCTTGCCGTTGATCTGCACCACCATCGTCACCGAATCCACCGCCAGCAGCGCCGCGTCGGCGACCGGCCACGACTCGACATGGATGTGCGCGTCCGCTCCGCGGCGGCGCTTCCACAGCTCGGCGGTCACGTGCGGCGTAGCGGGCGCCATGACCAGCAGCACCGCATCGATCGCCTCGTCGAGCACGTCGCCGTGCGGTCCCCCATCGGCCTGCACGTAGCGGTACAGCTCGTTGAGGAAGGCCATGAACCGAGCGACGGCGGTGTTGTAGCTCCACCGCTCGAAGTCCGCCGTCACCTCGGCGATCAGGCGATGCGTGGCCCGCCGAATGTCCAGGTCAGCCGGGCGCTGTTCACCGGAACGGGTCGACCCGACCATGTCGGAGCCGGGCACCGCGAGGCGCCACAGACGCGACAGGAATCGGAACGCTCCGTCGATCGAGACGTCCTCCCAGTCGACGTCGTCCTGCGGTGGTTTCAGCCCGAGCTGCGCGAGGCGCAGGGCGTCGGCACCCTTGGTGTCGACGATCTCCTCCGGCGCGACGAGGTTGCCCTTCGACTTCGACATCTTCGACCCGCCGAGGCGGATCATCCCCTGGGTGAACAGCCGCCGGAACGGCTCGCGCAGATCGGGCGGGACCAGGCCCAGATCGGACAGCGCCTTGGTGAAGAACCGCGCGTACATGAGGTGCAACACGGCGTGTTCCGCGCCGCCGATGTACTGGCCCACCGGCAGCCACTTCGCGATCTCGCCGACCCGGAACGGCACCTCGGTGCTGGTGGGATCGGCGAAGCGCAGGAAGTACCACGACGAGTCGACGAACGTGTCCATCGTGTCGGTCTCCCGGGTGGCGGGGCCGCCGCACTCGGGACAGGTGGTGCGGAGGAACCCCTCGTGGAACCGCAGCGGCGACTCGCCGGTCGGACGGAACTCCACGTCGTCGGGGGCCAGCACCGGGAGTTGATCGTCCGGCACCGGCACCACGCCGCACGCCTCGCAGTACACCACCGGGATCGGGCAGCCCCAGAATCGCTGGCGGCTGAGCAGCCAGTCGCGCAGCCGGAAGTTGACCTTCGGCCCGCCGACGCCCTGCTCGGCCAGCCACGCCGAGGCCGCCGCCTTCGCGTCGGCGACCGACAGGCCGTCGAGGAAGCCCGAGTTCGTATGGATGCCGTCGCCCGCGAACGCCTCGCCCTCCCAGCCTTCGGGGCGCGCGACGGTCTCGATGATCGGCAACCCGAAGATCGTCGCGAAGTCCCAGTCGCGCTGGTCCTCGCCCGGCACCGCCATGACCGCTCCGGTGCCGTACGTGGCGAGCACGTAGTCGGCCAGGTAGATCGGAACGACCTCGCCGGTGAACGGGTTGCGGGCGAACGCGCCCGTCGCGCAGCCGCGCTCGTCGAGCGCCCGCTCCGTCGACAGCCGATCGATCTCGGAGGTGCGACGGGCGCGATCGACGAACGCCTCGACCTCGGCGCGCCGGTCGTCGCCAACGATCTGCCCCACGAGCGGGTGCTCCGGTGCGAGCACGCAGAAGGTCATACCGAATGCGGTATCGGGACGGGTCGTGAAGACCTCGAACGCAGCGCCCGTCTCGGCGCCGTCCGCGTTGACGACCGCCATCTCGAACTGTGCGCCCTCGGACCGCCCGATCCAGTTGCGCTGCTGAACGACCACGCGCTCGGGCCACTCCACCTGATCCAGGTCGTCGAGGAGTTGCTGGGCGTAGTCGGTGATCTTGAAGAACCACTGTTCGAGGTCGCGCCGCTCGACCGCGTCGCCCGAGCGCTCACACAGGCCGTCGACCACCTGCTCGTTGGCCAACACGGTCTGACAGCCGGGACACCAGTTGACCGGAGCGTTGCGGCGATACACCAACCCCGCCTCGTAGAAGCGCTTGAAGATCCACTGGGTCCAGCGGATGTAGCCGGGGTCATGGCTCATCACCTGGCGGCGCCAGTCGTATCCACCGCCGATGCGCACCAGCGAGCTCCGCAGCTCCTCGATCCGAGCGTCGGTGAATGTGCGCGGATGCACGCCGGTCTTGATGGCAGCGTTCTCGGCGGGCAGCCCGAAGCTGTCGAAGCCCATCGGCGACAGCACGGCGTGGCCCGTCATCGTGCGGTACCGCACGATGAGGTCGCCGAAGGTGTAGTTGCGCACGTGGCCCATGTGGGCCTTCCCCGACGGGTACGGGTACATCGACAACACGTAGTAGTGCGGCCGCGGATCGTCGTTCTCGACCTGGTACGTGCCCGCATCGCGCCAGTGGTCCTGCCACGCCGGTTCGATCTCGGTCGGACGGTACGGCGGCGGCACGGAATGCTCGTCGTCGCCGTCGGCGGGATGCGACTCAGCGGGGTTCGACATGGCGCACAGCGTAGTGACGCCCCGAGAAGCCTCCGAAGTTGGTTTGGCCGCGATGATCCGCGCGGCGTCGCGATGCTGCTATCGTGGCGCCCGCCTCGCGGGGCTGTAGCTCAATTGGGAGAGCGCTTCCATGGCATGGAAGAGGTAGTCGGTTCGATCCCGATCAGCTCCACTGCGTGACCCGCCGGAAACGGAGGGCGTAAGGCCCGGCCATGCGGCCGGGCCTGCTTCGTTCTCGTCGCGTGAAGCCCACCGGCGCCGCACGGGTCAGCTCGAAGAACCAGGTCACCTACGGACGCACTGCGAGCAGCCGGCATCGAGGTTGGCGAACGCCTCGTCGCACACGCGGATGGTCCGGGCCGAGTGGTGTCCGAGCGCGAAGCCGACGTCCTTGCCGAGGTCTTGGTCGGACCATCCCGTCGGGGACCCGCAGCTGTGGCTGCCGTTCGTGGCCTCGTCGAGCGCGTCCCCATCGATGTCGAGCCGCTGGACCTCGAGATCGCCATGCTGGCGGCCGCTGTTCGTGCTCGACATCGCTCCATCAAGCTTCCGGACGCACTCGTCATCGCAACCGCGAGTCACATCGATGCCGATCACTTGATCACGACAGACCGCACATGGCCGCCGAGGTCCACGCTCAAGTTGCGGGCTTCGATCAGCGAGATCTGATGAGCTGACGGGCCGCCGGCCTCGGCGGCACCGACCGATCGGACCTCGGACTTCTCTGCCGACCATGCCGGCGTCGGCAGGCATCGGGCGCTTCAGCGCGGCGGTGGCCCGGGCGTGAACCCGGGCCACCCGACGCATTGCAGACCGAACGCTGTTACGCGCCGCTCACCTGGCGCTGGTCGGCCGCCTGCTTGGCCACGGTCTGTGCCGTGGTCTCCAGCACCGTCTTGACCTTCGTGATCTGCGCCCGCAGCTCACCGTCCCACCGGGCGCGGAACGCATCGGCGTCAGCGCCCTTCCACCATGTGCCGTTCAACTGCGTCGAGAGTTGACGAACCGTGTCGTCCATCGCCGCGGCACGTTCCTTGAGCTTCGCTCCGAGCCGATCGAGCTGTTCCACATCTGCACCGAGTTGCGCCATCGGGGCCTCCTTCATCGCCGGGTGCCGTCACTGCGAGCGGCACGGGTTCGACCGTACGGATCGCAGCGCCCGCTCCCCATGGGGGCCGTCCCCCATCGGCTCGGCCCGGCCCGGCCCGGCTCGGATCGGCCCGGGACGCGACCGAGCGTTCACCCTGCGTCGAGCGCGACCTGGATCGGCGTGCAGCGGCCCCGAAACGCGAGCACGCCGCGGCCCGGCGCCGCCGCCACCGTCGACGACGACGGGAGCCGCACGCCCACCAGGTCGCCGTCGAGGTCGTGCTCGGGGCTCAACAGGAGCGCGTGCCGATCCCGGCGCAGACGATCGACCACCCCGCCGTACGATCGACGGGCCAGCGTCACGTCGACTGCGGCAACCACGCGCACCGAACCGCCGGCGGCGACGAGGCGGTCCAACGCGTCGAGGCGATCGTCGGTGAGCCGGTCGAGGTCGTCCACGATCACGACGCGATCGCCGACGTCCTTCGCGTCGGTCACGCCGTCGAGCAGCGATGCCAGGCCGGCGTCGGCTCCGGGGCCGTCGAGACCGGCGACGACGCGCACACCGGGACACACCGCGAGCGCGTTGCCGATCGATCGGAGAGCCGACGTGCGTCCGCTCCCCGCCGGACCGCACACCAACAGGTTCGCCGCCCGAAGATCGAGCGACACATGGTCGAGCGTGTCGAGGCGCACACCGATCGGGATTCCGTCCAGGCCCCTCGTCGGACGCAGCGACGCACGCGACACGACCGTGGGAAGCGACGGCACGGGCTGGGCATGGCGACCGGCCCATCGCTCGCGTTCGGCCTCGGCGACGGCCTCGGCGCCCGACCGGGCATCACCCAGCTGCAGGCGCAGACCACGCCACTCCCCCGCACCCGGCCCGCACTCGCGATCCGGCGGAGGCCCGACCGCGCCGCACGCGAACCATCCCTCCGACGTCGCCGACCGCAACGACATCGAGCCGCCGAGCACGCCGAGCAGCGTCGGCCCGAGCACGCCCGGCCGGACCGCACCGACGAGCAGGTGCAACCCGAGTGCGCGTCCCTCGCCCGCAACCCGCTCGATCACCCGCAGCAGGTGGCCGCCCTCGACGCGATCGAAGCGATCGAGAAACGCCGCCATCCCGTCGAGCACCAGCACCCGGCGGGGGCCGCGCTGCGCACGCGACCGCTCCTGGAGCTCACGATCCAACCCGTGGATGAGGCGCCCGACCCGCTCCACATCGGCTCCGACCACGACCGAGCCGACCTGGGGGAACCCCTCCATCCACTCCAGCGACGCGCGGCCCATCTCGATCACGTCGACACGGATGGTCGCCGGGTCGCGTCCCACCGATGCGCCGAGCGCCAGGGCTGCGAGCGCACCGCTCACACCGGCGCCGCTCATCCCGTACACACCGAGCGACCCGATCTCGTCGAGGTCGACCACGGCGTCGCGATGACACTGCCCCGCCACGTCGTCGAGCATGCCGACCCACGCCGTGCCCGCCGCAAGGGCGGCGGTGCGACCCCACGCCATGGCAACGGCGCGCGGCAGGGCCGGGACCCACGGCACGGGCGGCCGCGCCTCGCCGGAGCGGCCGGCCCGCGCCACCAGCGCGTCGATCACGCCATCGAACACGAGCGCGCCCGAGCCGATCCACGGCTCGGCGCGAATCGCCCGCGTCGCTGAGAAGTCGTGGAGCCGCACGCCCGGGCGACGATCGCGGCGGCGGGACGGCAGGCGCAGGTCGGGATTCGCCGTGCGGAACGGCGCAGGCGCCGCGCCGGGCCGGGCGATCAGGCCCGCACCGGGACGATCGGCAGCGAGCGCTGCGGCGGCAGGCGTTCCGATCACATCGATGCTGTCGGCCGCCTCAGCGACGCGTAGCGCGATGCACGCGCCGATGTTCGTGCGGATGTCGGCGCCGACCGCACCGGCCGGCCGCTGCGTCGCGAGGACGAGATGCAGGCCGAGCGACCGCCCTCGCCGGGCGATGTCGATCAGTCCCGCAACCACGTCGGGCGACGCGTCGACCATCGCCGCGAACTCGTCGACGAAAACCACCAGGCTGGGAGGGGCCTCGGCTCCGACGCGACGGCGCAGCGCGGGGAGGTCGGCGCAGCCGGCCTCGGCGAGCACCCGCTCGCGTCGCCGCAACTCCGAGCGCAGCGAGCCGAGCACCCGCGTGGTTCCGGCGGCGTCGAGATCGGTCACCACACCGGCCGTGTGCGGAAGTCGGCCGCACCCGGCGAAGGCTGCGCCGCCCTTGTAATCGACGAGCAGGAACTGCAGCCTCGACGGAGGTGTGCGCGCGGCCAGGCCGATTGCGAGCGTTTGCAGCAACGCGCTCTTGCCCGAGCCCGTCGTGCCTGCGATGAGCACATGCGGCCCATCACGCTCCATGTCGACCTCAACGAGCGCCCCGTCGTGCATGCCGATCGCCGCGGTCAGCTCGCCGCGTCCCTGCGGCACCGGCACCTGCACCGGCGGCGGCTCGTCGACGAGATCGCGCAGATCCACCCCGCGATCGCCGCCTGCGTCGCGCGGCGCTTCCGCCGCCTCGGCGCGACACCAGCGGTCGAACTGCACGCCGTCGACGAGATCGGCCGCAAGGCCATCCACCGCAACCGCCGAGATGCGCGAGCGCACCGCGAGCCGCGCCCCCGCGACCTCGTCGCCTCGGAGGTCGAGGTGCGTCGCGATCGGCGTGTCGCGATCGAGGTCACCCCCGCACACCACCACGGCGAGACCCGGCACGGCCGCCACGCATCGGCGCAGATGACTCCACGCGCCCGCATCGAGGGCCATATCGACATCGACCACGAACAAGGCCGGGCAGCCGGGCCCGGCAATCAGGGCGTCAGCGCCACGTTCCACGGCGGCCGCTCCGCTGACGACCGACATCGCGGTCCAGGCGCGATCGCGCTGACCGGGAAGCCACTTGAGCCCGTCCCAGAGCGAGCGACGGGGCTCGCTGCACGCCACCATCACCCGCGTGTCCGGATTTGCGGTGACGATCTGCACGACGATCGATCGGAGGCACCCGCTGACCAGGGGCACGGGGCCCGTCACGCCGATCGGGCCCGCGGACGGATCGACGAACATCGGAGCATCCGCGAGGCGGGTCCACCGCTCGTCGACGCCGACGGGGGCGGCGCCGCTCGGCGTGCGGATCTCCCACGGAGCGGGGACCGACCCAACCCCCACTCGAATCGTGGTCGGCCGGGTCGCCGGTTGCGGGCCCGCCCATGCGACCCGTGCCGCATCGACCACGGCGTCGCGTTGGCGAGCGAGCTCGTCGAGCGCCGCGTCGTACGCCTCGGTGATCGACCGGACCTCGCCACGCCGGGCCCGGCGCGCGTCGGCGTGCGCCGCAATGCTCCAGAGCGGGCTGAGCGCGAGGAACCCGACGCCCCACAGCGCGGACTCCCCCGAGGCGACCATGCCCGCGCCGAGGCCGAGCGCAGCCAAGGCGGGTACCAGGGTCGACCACAACGGAAACCGCGCTCGCCCGGGAAGCACCGGCGGATCAGGGAACACCCAGCGCTCCGGCAGCGACGCCGACGCCGACGCCGGAACCGTCTCTACGATCGCGACGCGCTCCTCGCGACGCGACGAATCCGCGGTGCGCACGATCAGGTGCGAGTCGCCGAAGGCCACGGCGTCGTCGGTCGCGACGACCGCCGGTCCCTCGATCGATCGTCCCGCAACCCGCGTCCCGTGACTCGACCCGAGATCCTCCACGCTCACCCCATCGCGCTCCCCGTCGCTCACCACGAGCCGCAGGTGGCGCCGAGACACGGCGGGATCGCCGACCACGAGGTCGCAGCCCGGATCCCGACCCACGATGAACGCGCCGGGACGATCGAGTCGAACGACGCGTCGATGCGCAACGTCGATCACCTCGAACTCGACCCAACCGGGCTCGTCCGGTCCGGCGCTCGGCGGTAGCGGAGCGCAGTCGAGCCCGCACACGGCAAGGCCGCCGCCCCCGGCCTCCGCGAGCGAAGCGATCAGCCGGTCATCGGCCACGCGACCGGCGCCGAGGTGCAGGTGGCCGCCGGGCGGAGCCAGCCCCGACTCGACCAGCGCTGCGACCAGGTGCGCCGCGGCCGCATCGTCACGGTGCTCCACTGCGAGGTCGAACCACCCCGGCTCGTCCGGCCGGTGCGGCGACCCCAACGACACGACGCGCAGCGGGGTCAGAATCGTCTCCACGGCGCCTACTCGCCGTCGTCCGGATCGAGCAGCCGAAGGTCGCTGAGCGTCACCGTCCCCGACGCGATCGCCGCGTCGAGCAGCACCCGCCGCGCATCCCGACGTTCCAGCCCGGCCGAACTGCCGTCCTCAGACACGTGCTTCAACCCGAATCGCGACCGGCAGTGATCCAGCCGTCGCTCGACCGTCTTGCCGGTGAGTCGGCGCGCCTCGGCGCCGCTTCGGTTCAGCCGCAGCGCGATCGCCAGGTCGGTCGGCACGTCGACCGACCGCGGGTCGCGCAGGCGCGGTTCGCACAGCGACACCAGCGCTCGGAACGATCCCGAGGCGCGGTCGATGCGGATCGGCGTCCGCGTGTCGTTCGGGCCGCAGTCGCGCGCCGCCGCTGCGTCCGCATCCGCGTCGGCGGCCGCCTGGGCACCCGCGGGTGCGTCGACCAGGAAGCAGTGACGCTGCGAACCGGTGGTCAGCGACACCGACACCCGCGGCCAGGGCACTCGGAGCACCTCACCGGGCGCAAGCTCGTCGCAGCCGACCGAGTCGAGGCTCTCGACGCGCAGGTGCAGCCAACTGCCGAGGTTCTCGAGCCGCCACCCGTCGGGTTCGACGATGACCCGACCACAACGCCGATGCAGACGCTCGTCCGAGCCGATCTCCACCTCGCTCCCACCGCCGCTGCGGCCGAACGTGAGCGCGTCGCCCGGCACCGCCGTGCGACGCGTCGCCTCCGTCATGATCTCGATCGCCACCGCCGCCTCCGCTCCCGATGCACCGATGGCTCAGGGTGAACGAGGGCGACCGGCATTGCCAGCGCGGATGCCGTCTCGGCAGAGGGGGAATTCCCCCATCGACCTCGCTGCTCAGGTGAGCGCTATCCAGAACGCGGCGGCGAGCACCACCACGACCACGCAGGCGACCGCCACCACCACGACACCTCGGCCCAAGCCCAAGCCCCGGCCCAGACCCAAGCCCGACACGGCCGCGCCGTCGCGGCGCGCCGGAGTCGCGGGAGTCGCGGGAGCAGCGGGAGCATCCGGAACCGAACGGAGCACCTCGGCGAACGACCGGGCGTCGGGCCAACGTTGCGACGGGTCGCGATGCAAGGCGCGCTCGATGGCAGCTCGGAGCGCGTCGGGAGCCGGCGAGTGAAACGAGATCGGGGCGCCGGACCGGACTCGATCGACGAGCCCTGCGACGCCACCTGGATCGTCGGCCGATCCGAACGGAGGTCGGCCTTCCAACGCGGCGTACAGGGTCGACCCGAGCGACCAGATGTCGCCCGCCCGAGCGAGATCGAACGCCGTGGACTCGTCGACACCCGGCGATCGGTCGGTCCCGTCCAGCCGCTCGGGTGGAGCGTGACCGGGCGTGAACGAGCCGAGCGTGCGGGTCGACGCCGAGCGATCCGCCAACCCCGCGATGTCGAAGTCGGAGATCATCCAATCGCCGTCGTCGGACGCCAGGATGTTCTCGGGTTTCACGTCACGGTGCGTGACCCCGCGGTCGTGGGCCCGGGACAACGCCTCGGCGACCGCCACACCGATCGGCACCACGTCGACGGCATCGAGTCGTCCCCCGGCGGCCGCTACCGTCGACGCGAGCGACGCAGCCATGAGCGGCATCACCGTGCAGGGTCGCCCGTCGTCGGTGACCGCCGATGCGTGCACGGCGACGATCCCCCTGCAGTCGCCCAGCGCGCCGATCACGGCGGCCTCACGCTCGAACCGACGGCGACCGTCGTCGCCCAACGCCACGCCGAACACCTTCACCGCGACCGGCCGACCGAACGGCTGCTGCGTCCCGGCGTACACGACGCTCGCGCCGCCCCGTCCGATCTCGACCAGGTCGTCGATCCCTTCCACGCGCGGCGTCATGATCAGGTCGCGGGTGCGGCCACCTCGCGCCACTCCACCGAGTCGGCGTCTCGATAGAGCCGCTCGAGCCGGTAGAACTCGCGCTCTTCCTGCACGAACACGTGCACCACCACATCGCCGTAGTCGAGCAGCACCCAGCGCCGCTCGGCGAGGCCCTCCACGGCGACCGGACGGCGGTCGTACTCGATCGCGACGTGCACCTCGATCTCGTCCGCGATCGCCGCCACGAGTCGCGTGTTGCGGGCGGTGCAGATGACGAACATCTCGCAGACCCCGACGATGTCGGCCACGTCGAGCACCACGATGTCGGTGCCCTGCATGTCGTCGGCCGCCCGTGCGGCGACGAGCGCCAGCTGCTCCGCTGCGCTGGTGGTTGAACTGTCTCGATGGTCGATGCTCACGATGTCCCTGTCTGACCCGGTCCGAGGATCACGATGATGTCCTCGGACTCCGAGGCCGATTCGGCCCGGGTCGCCGTCACGCCGAGCACCGTGGCGATCTCGTTCGCGACGGCCTCGGAGGACGGGTCGAAGAATCGCACGGTCGTGATGGTCGCATCGAATCGGTCGGCGTTGCCGATGAGCAGCACCTCACCACCGGCACGCGTGACGAGCGGCGCAACCCGCGCCGCGGCATCGGTGTCGGACGTACCGTTGAGGACGTGCACGCGCGGGCGCTGGCCGGGGAACGCCGAACTCGGAAACTCGACCGCACCCGCGAGCTGCTCGGCGATCGCGACCTTCGCCGGGACCAGCCGCGGGGCGCCGTCGATGGTCGCCTCGTCGGTCGGCAGCGTAACGAAGCCGACCTGACCGGCGGCGAGCGCGGACAGCACCGCAGAAAGGTCGGCTCCACCCTCGGCGAGCACCGGAGCGGCACCCGACTCCGACGCCGACGCCGTCGCAGCGAGCGCCGCCTCGACCAGCGTCTGCACGCGAATCGACCGGTTCAGCGGCACCTCGTCGACCGAACGCGTCGTCAGGTAGGCGCCGATCTCGGAGGGTGCGACCTCGATGCGACCCGACGCGAACCGGGTCGTGCGGCCCTCGCCCGATCCCACCGTGACGGCATCGGGGTTCGAGATCGTCAGCGTGCCCGTGCCGCCCAGCCACGCGGTGAGTTCCGCGTCGCCCATCGTCAGCGTGTCGGTCGCGCCGAATCCGAGCACGCGCTCGACCGCAGCGCGGGCGGCGGCGCGGTCGGCAGCGAAGATGTCAGCGAGCGACCGCTGCGCAGCGTCGACCTCCGCGTACAGCTCGCCGGGGATCCATACGATCGTGCCCCCCTGGGCCGCCGGCGCCGCGACGACGTACGCGCTCAAGGCACCCTCGTCGTCGAGCCAGGCGAGCAGCTCCACCGGCGACGGCGCGAGTTCCGCGACGTATCCCGGCTCGGTCGGGCCGAGCGACGGATCGACGGCGGCGACGCCGCGCACGTCTCGCGCCGTGTCGTAGCCGAATCGAGCGAGGGCGACGAGCCCGCCGCCGAAAAGCAACGTCGCCACGGAGAACACCGCAACGGCACGCCGGTTCGGAATGCGGGGTCGCCGCGCCGGGACGGGTGTCGGCTCCACGGGCTCGGCGACCGGCGCTGCCGCCGGCTCGCGCGGGGCAGCCGGAGCCTCCGGAACCGGCGCGGCGGCGGGGCGCGCCGAGCCTGCGGCATCGGGGATCACGCGGGGGATGCGTCGACGCGGCTGGCGAACGATCCCCTCATCACCCGCATCGGGGCCGAGCACGGAGTTGTCACCCGACACGGTCGGGGCGGACGGCGCCGGTTCCCCCGCCGGTACCGCTGGTATCGACTCGGTGTCGGTCATCGACCGCCACGATAGAGCCCCCAGTCGGTGATACGGGAGCGCACCGCATCGGGCACGAGGAAATCGATCGGCTCCCCCGCTGCCACTCGACGGCGCAGTTCGGTGCTGGAGACATCCAGGTCGGGAACCGCACACCGCTCCACGCCCCAGCGTGGCGACAGCTCTGGTGTGCGCGCCGACCCGCGGTTGGTCACCACGATCGTGGCCGCCGCGGCCAACTCGTCGGCCCGGTGCCAGCCGTCCAGCCCGGAGGCGGCGTCCGCCCCGACCACGACGAGGATCTCCGCCTCGGGTTGCTCGACCCGGAGCGCCTCGACGGTGTCGATCGTGAACGAGGCGCCGCCGCGACGGATCTCGACGTCGGAGGCGGCCAGGCCCTCGTGGCCCTCGACCGCCGCCCGCACCAGCTCGAACCGTTGAGCCGCCGGGGTGACCAGCCGTTCGCGCTTCTGCCACGGATCGTTGGCCACGACGAGCCGCACCTCGTCGACGCGCAAGGCCCAGCGAAGGTGCGCCGCCGCCGCCAGATGGCCCACGTGGGGCGGATCGAAGGTGCCGCCGTACACGGCCAGACGCGCCGGATTCACGGGGCGGAAGCGTAGGCGCCGGGCCCGCCCGGGCGGGGCACGAGCGCGCAGCGAGCGCCCTCGGGAAAGAATTTCCCAAAAGCGCTCAACCCACGGGCCTCACCGCCGATAGATGGTTCAGCCAGCGGAACCGCCGCCGGTCGAAGGTCCACGATAGGGGCGAATCCCTGCGATTCCACCCTGGGCCGGGAATACACGTTGAACGAGCGGCGACAACCGCCGATACCGGGGTGACGAAGATGAGCGACTCAGTGGGCCTCTATCTCAACGAGATCGGCATGGTGCCGTTGCTCACCGCCATGGAGGAGCGCGAGCTCGCCCAGATCATCGAAGCGGGTGTCGATGCTCGGCGTCGGCGCGATGCCGGCGAGCGGTCGAGCGAGATCAACCGCACGATCGCCGCTGCCGCAGCAGCGAAGGATCGGTTCATCCGCTCCAACCTCCGGCTGGTCGTCAGCGTTGCCCGGCGCTACCCGCTGCCGGCGGGGATGGAACTGCTCGACCTGGTCCAGGAAGGCAACCTCGGGCTCGAACACGCCGTCGACAAGTTCGACTGGCGGAAGGGCTTCAAGTTCTCGACGTATGCAACGTTCTGGATCCGCCAGTCGATCGGCCGGGCGCTCGACCAGAAGGCCAGCCTGATTCGGCTTCCCGGCGACCGGTCGGCCGGGCTTCGCGCCGCGCTGCGGGCCGTGGCGGGCGACGGCGACGAACTCGACGACGAGCACGCGATGCTGCACCGCCTGGCCACGCCCACCTCGCTCGATCGAACCGTCGGAGACGACGACTCGAACGAGCTGGTCGACCTGCTCGCCGACTCGAAGCCCGGTCCCGAGGCGCAGGTGATGGCACGGGTCGACGACGACCTGCTCGACACGGTGCTCGGCACCCTCGACGATCGTGCCCGTCACGCGGTCGAGGCGCGATTCGGCCTGCTCGACGGTCGCCGTCGCAGCTACCGCGAGGTCGGCGAGGATCTGGGCGTCACCGCCGAGGCGGCCCGCCGACTCGTCAAGCGTTCGGTGCTCGCCGTCCGCGAGAACGCCATGTCGACCATGGGCGCCGCCTGATCGCCGAGCGATACCGGCTTGGGGCCAACCCGGCAGCGCTACCAAACTGGTGGGCCTATGGCACGTGAGTGGACCCCGAGCAGCTGGCGCGAGCGAGCGGCGAAACAGCAACCGACCTGGCCCGACGCGACGGCTGTCGACGAGGTGCTGAAGGTGCTGTCGGGCTATCCACCGCTGGTCTTCGCCGGCGAGTCGCGCCAACTCCGTCAGGATCTGGGCCGGGTGGCCCGCGGCGAGGCGCTGCTGCTCCAGGCGGGTGACTGCGCCGAGTCGTTCGACTCGTTCAACGCCGTCTCGATTCGCGAGCGCCTCCGGCTCATCCTCCAGATGGCCGTCGTGCTCACCTACTCGACCGGCGTTCCCGTGGTGAAGACCGGGCGCATCGCCGGCCAGTTCGCGAAGCCACGGTCGGCCGACTTCGAGAACGTCGGCGGGCGTGAGCTGCCGTCGTTCCGCGGGCACATCGTGAACGACCCGGCGCCGACCGAGTCGGCCCGCATTCCCGACCCCACGCGCCTCCTGCAGGCCTACCAACAGTCCGCCGCCACGCTGAATCTGCTGCGAGCCTTCACCAAGGGCGGATTCGCCGACCTGGCCCGGGTGCACGCGTGGAACCTCGAGTTCGTCGCCCAGAGCCCCGAGGGCGGCCGGTACGAGGCGCTCGCCAACGACATCGACCGGGCGCTGCGCTTCATGTCCGCCTGCGGGGTCAACACCGAGTCGGTGCCGCACCTGCACGAGGTCGACTTCTACACGAGCCACGAGGCGCTGATCCTCGGCTACGAGGAGGCCCTCACGCGGCAGGATTCGCTCACCGGCGACTGGTACGACTGCTCGGCGCACATGGTGTGGATCGGCGAACGCACCCGCGAGCTGGACGGCGCGCATGTGGAGTTCTTCCGCGGCATCCACAACCCGATCGGATGCAAGATCGGCCCCGCCGCCACAGCCGACGAGGTCGTCGAACTGTGCGACGCGCTCGACCCGGAACGTGCGGAGGGCCGCCTCACGCTCATCACCCGGATGGGGGCCGACTCGATCGGCGACCGGCTCCCCCCGATCCTGCGCGCCGTTCGCGACAGCGGACACCCGGTGGTCTGGGCGTGCGATCCGATGCACGGCAACACGTTCACGTCGAACTCCGGCCACAAGACGCGGCACTTCGACGCGATCCTCGCCGAGATCCGGGGCTTCTTCGCGGCGCACGCCGAGGTCGGCACGTGGCCGGGCGGGGTGCACGTCGAGCTGACCAGCGACGACGTCACCGAGTGCCTCGGCGGCGCTGAGGCGCTGTCGGACGACGAGTTGGACCTTCGGTACGAGACGATCTGTGACCCGCGCCTCAACGGCCGGCAGTCGCTGGACCTCGCGTTCGAGGTCGCGGAGATGCTCCGTTCGGCCTGACGGCGCTGCTCGGCCTGACGGCGCCTGACTCGGCCATCTCGCGCGGATTCTTGACCTTTGCGGTCGGCTTTTGGGACACTGGACAGCCAAAGCCGACGTACTTGGTCAGGAATCTGCATGCCCGCCATCGAGATCGATCCCGAATTCGCGTCGGCCGTCGCCGCCGACATCGCAAAGTTCGAGCAGATGCTCGCCCTGCATCTGGCGGGCGACATCGACGACGACGTGTTCCGCGTGTTCCGACTCAACAACGGGATCTACGGACAGCGCCAGGGCGGCACCAACCAGATGGTGCGGGTGAAGAACCCGTACGGGCGCATCACCGCCGACCAGCTCGACCTGTTCGCCCGCGTCGCCGACGAGTTCTCCCGCGGCTGGGGCCACATCACGACCCGCCAGAACTTCCAGTTCCATTTCGTGGAGCTCACGCGCGTTCCCGAGCTGTTGCGAGCGTTCGCCGGAGTCGGCCTCACCACGCGAGAGGCCTGCGGCGACACGGTGCGCAACGTGCAGGGCTGCCACCTCGCCGGGGCGTGCCCGCACGAGGTCCTCGACATCACGGCATGGGCGGAGGCGGCCTTCCAGCATTTCCTGCACCACCCCATCGCCCAGCGGCTGCCGCGCAAGTTCAAGATCAACTTCAGCGGCTGCGCGACCGACTGTGGGCAGGCGATGTTCAACGACGCCGGCGTGATCGCGGTGGATCGCACCGGCGCGGACGGCACCGTCGAGCACGGCTTCCGCGTGTATGTGGCCGGGGGGCTCGGGGCGAACCCTCATCCGGCGCTGGCGCTCGAACCGTTCACGCCGCGCGAAGAACTCCTGCCCACGCTCGAGGCGATCCTGCGGGTGTTCGAGCAGACCGGCAACCGCAAGAACAAGCTGCGCGCCCGCCTCAAGTGGGTGGTCGACGAGCTCGGCTGGGAGACCGTCCAGGAACGGATCCTGGCGATCCGTCGCCTGCTGCCCGCCTCGTCGTCGTGGCCCGGCGGCATCCCCGAGGTGGTCGAGTCGTGGGGCGATGAACCGGCCGGTGTCGCCGCCGGGGCGGCGCCCACCGAGGTGGGTCAGGGGACGCCGGTGCGGTTCCGGTCGAACGACCCCTACGAGCGCTGGCTCGACGCGAACGTCGTGCGCGGCACGGCGAACGGCACGGTGTCGGCCTACGCGTGGTCGCGCCTCGGCGACGTCACGTCCGACCAGTTCCGCGGCCTCGCGGCCATCACCCGCCGATACGACGCGGATGTTCGACTGACGAACCGCCAGAACCTCGTGTTCCGCGGTCTCCGCGACGACGACCTGCGCGACCTGTTCGACGAGCTGAGTGCGATCGGTATGGCTCAGCCCGGCGCCGAGCTGAGCCGCGACGTCGTCGCCTGCCCCGGCGCCGACACCTGCAACATCGCCGTGACGCAGTCGCGGGGCCTCGGCGCGGCGATCAGCGACGCGCTCGAAGCGGCGGGGCTCGCCGAGGTCGGGGGCGTGCGCACCAACATCTCGGGCTGCACCAACTCGTGCGGACAGCACCACGTCGCCGACCTCGGCTTCTTCGGAGCGGAGCGCCGAGCGCACGGCCGCCCCGCTCCCGGCTACCAGCTCCTGCTCGGCGGCTACGTCGGCGAGGAACGCATCCACTTCGGCGAGAAGGCCCTCCGCCTCCCAGCGAAGGCCGCACCGGCGGCCGCGGTCCGGGTGATCGGCCGTTTCGCCGAGGAGCGCCAGGCGGGCGAGGGGTTCCGGCAGTGGATGGATCGCAGCGGTGGCGCGGCAGCGATCGCCGAGGGGCTGCGCGATCTCGACGAGTTCCCCATGCCCGACGACAACCCGGACTTCTACGTGGACTACGGCGAAACCGGCCCGTACGAGGTCGCGCTCGGCGACTCGGAGTGTGCCGTCTGATGACCGAAACATCGCTCGCGGTCCCGTCCGCCCGCTTCACGCCCGCAACGTTCAGCGACACCGACCTGGCCGAGCTCAACGCGAGGTTCGAGCGGCTCCCCGCGTCGGCCATCATCGCATGGGCGGCCCGATCGTTCGGACCGTACCTGTCGCTCGCCGCCTCGATGGCCGACGCGCTCCTCATCGACCTGGCGGTCAAGGTCGACCCGGCGATTGAGGTCGTCTTCATCGATACCGGCTACCACTTCCCCGAGACCATGCAGACGGTCGAGCAGATCCGCCGCCGCTATGGGCTCAACCTGCGGATCATGACCGTCGCCCCTCACGACGAGGAGCTGTGGATCGCCGACCCGGAGAACTGCTGCTCGGCGGTCAAGGTCGGCCAGCTCGACCGGGCGCTCAACGGCAAGGCCGCCTGGATGAGCGGGCTGCGCCGAGACGAAGCCCCGACGCGAGCGTCGGCCCCGATCGTCGCCCGCGACGTCCGCGGGCTCATCAAGGTGAACCCGATCGCGAACTGGACCCACGACGAGTGCCAGAGCTACCTGGCCGAGCACGAGATCCCGTACAACCCGCTGCTCGACCAGGGCTACGGCTCGATCGGCTGCTGGCCGTGCACACGACCCGTCGCGGAGGGCGAGGACCCGCGTTCGGGCCGATGGGCGGGCCGCAACAAGACGGAGTGCGGCCTCCACCTGCGCTGACGTGGGCCCCGGCGTTGACAGGGACGACCGAGAGGCGCCAGCATCTGGTCGTGAACGAAACGGCCGACGCGAATTCGACCAGCAGCGAGCCCGGCGACGAAGCCGCCGTCCCGACCCGCCTCCTCGTGCTCGGCATGGCGCACCGCGACGGGTCGATCGACAGCGGCGAGCTGTATGCGGTGAGCGATGCCGTCGGCCTGTCGAGCGATCAGGTTCGGTCGTGCCTGCGCCGCCTGGTCTCGGAGGGGCTCTTCGACCGCCGTGGCGAAGGGCGCGACGCCCGCTACCTGGCCACCGATGAGGGCCTCGCCACGCTCGACTCGAGCCGCCAGCGGCACCTGCTGGCCTACGCGCAGGATGCGGCGGGCCGCGGGTGGGACCGCCGCTGGCGCCTGGTCGGGTTCGCCGTGCCCGAACGTCGGCGCACTGCGCGGGACCGCTTCCGCGACTGGCTGCTCGCGCTCGGCGCCGCCTCGATCCACAACGGCCTCTACGTGTCGCCCCACCGGTGGGACGCCGAAGTCGCCGAGGAGGCACAGCGGCTCGGCATCGCCGACCACGTGACGATGGCGAGCACCGACGACCTCGCCGTCGGCGGCGAGGCCAATCCCCGTGAACTCGCCGCAACGCTGTGGCCGCTCGACGAGGTGGCCCAACGGTATCGAGCCTTCATCGCGGCGTACCGCGAGGTGCCCGACAGCCTCGACGCGATGCGGCGCCGCGGCGAGCGCCTGCTCGAGAAGGACTTCCTCCCCGGCGCGTTGCACATCGCGATCGCCTTCAACCGGTGTTTCGAGCTCGACCCGCTCCTGCCCCCGGAACTGCTGCCGAAGCCCTGGCCGGGCCGCGAGGCGCGCGAGATCCTCGCTCGCTGCCGCAAGCTCGGCGTGCTCGCCCGGGAGGACAAGGCCGGCCCGGCCCTGTTCCAGGTGTTCGACGACGCGATCGCCTCCCTCCCCTGACCGACTCCCGTACGATCGGGGCCGACCTGACGGAGGGAGCGCTCAACGGTGAAGTTCGATGTCCAGCAGCGATACGAGGCGCCCGCACACGACGTGATGGCGCTGTACTGCGACGTCGGCACCTACGAGTCGCTCCCCGAGTTCGGCAAGATCAGCCGGCCCGTCGTGCTCGACCGCAACGAGCTCGGTTCGAGCGTGACGCTGCGACTCCGCTATCGCTTCACCGCGGAGCTCCCCGCCGCCGCGCTCGCCGTGATCGACCCGGAGCGCCTCACCTGGATCGACGAGACCGTCTACGACTTCGACGCGATGACCGCGACGACGCGCCTGCTCCCCGACCACTACGCATCCAAACTGACCGCATCGGCCACGGCGAGCTATCTGCCGACGGCAGGCGGCGACTCGGCGATCCGCCGAGTGACCGGTGACGTGCGGGTTCGCGTGTTGCTCGTGGGCGGCCAGGTGGAGCGAGCGATCGTGTCGGGCCTCACCGAGCACCTCGCCGAGGAGGCCGCCGTCGTCGCCGACCTCCTCGGCCGCTGATCGCCGCCGCTGATCCACGCCACTGATCGACCCAGGCGATCAGCCCGCGCCGACCAGGTCGATCACGAAGATCAGCGTGCCCGTCGGCCGGCCCGACGACGCGTCGGTCCCGTATGCGAGATCGGCAGGGATCACGAGGGTTCGACGGCCGCCGACCTTCATGCCCGGCAGGCCCTTGGTCCAACCGGGGATTACCTCGTCGAGCCCGAAGGTCACCGGCTCGTTGCGGGACCACGACGAGTCGAACTCCTGGCCGTCCGCGGTCACACCCACGTAGTGGGCGACCACCTGCATGCCGTCCTTGACCTCGGTACCCGTGCCCACGACATCGTCGGTCGAGGTCAGCTCGGTCGGCAGCGGGTTCGGCACCGCCACAGCCGGCTTGCCACGTGATTCGGCCGCGCTGAGCGCCGCCGGATCGGCCGCCAACGGTGCCGCGGAGGAGATCAGGTCCACCACGAACACCAGCGTCCCGGTGGGTTGGCCACCCGAGGCGTCGTCGCCGTACGCGAGCTCGGCCGGGATCACAAGATGGCGACGTCCACCCGGCTTCATGCCCACCAGGCCGGTGCTCCACCCTTCGATCACGCCGGCGAGATTGAACGATGCCGGCACACCCCTGTCCCAGGACGAGTCGAACTCCTTGCAGTCGGACTGGCTCACCCCGACGTACTGCACGGTCACGTCGGCGCCCTCGCCGATCGGTTCGCCGGTCCCCTCGATGATGTCGGTCGAGAGCAACTCGGTCGCCGCCTTCTTCGGAACGACGACCTCGGGCTTCGTGCGCTTGGCCACGACCGCCTCGACGTCGGCTCCGTCCTTCACCGCGGGCTCCGTCTCGGGCTTCGCGTCGGTGTGGCACGGCGACGAGTTCGTCTGCCCGCCGGTGTCGGAGCCCGATCCGGAGGACCCCGCCTTCGAGGCGTCGTCACCGCATCCGGCGGCGACGATCGCGGGGACGGCGACGCAGACCAGCGCCAGACGGATTCGGCGAGCGCGTGGGACCAGAGTGCGAACCATCAGAACTCCTCACAGACGGGAGCCGCCACGCTACCGCCAGTACCCACCCCGGCGGTTCCGCCGGCAGACTCGGGTCAGACGAGGTGGTCGACGAAGCGCTCGAGCTGACGAAGGTTGCGGCACTCGAAGGCGCCATCGCAGAACGTGGCGTACTCGCCCACGATCGAGTCCCCGGTGTCCCAATACGACCGAGGTTCGGGATTCAGCCAGAACACGTGCCGGGCGCGGTGGCGCATCTCCTTGATGACCCAACTCTGGGACGCGTGGTAGTTGTTGCGCGCGTCGCCGAGGATCAGCACCGTCGTCTTCGGGCCGATGTCCTTGCCCCATCGCGTCCAGAAGGCCTCGAAGGCATGGCCGTAGTCGGAGTGCCCGTCGACCCACACGACGTCGGCCTCGGTATTCACCCGGTGGATCGCATCGACGATGTCCTCGGTGCCCTCGAAGAACCGAGTCACCTCGTCGACCCCGTCGATGAAGACGAAGCTACGCACCCGCGAGAACTGCCCCGAGATCGCGTACACGAGGTGCAGCGTGAACCGGGCGAACGCGGCGACCGAGCCCGAGATGTCGGCCACCACGAAGATCTCGGGTTTGGCCGGGCGCGGGTACTTGAACTTGGGTTCCGCCGGCACGCCGCCGTAGCTCAGCGAGTGGCGCACCGTGGCGCGGAAGTCGAGCGGACCGCGGCGACCGTGACGGCGCTTGCGGGCCAGCCGAACAGCGAGCTTGCGCGTCAGCGGGTAGATGGCCTGGCGGAGCAGCTTCATCTCGTCGCGGCTCGCGTGCATGAAGTCGATGTCCTCGGGCAACGGCTTGCGCAGCGTCTTCGCCATCGCGTCGACGCCGCGATCCGCGACGAGGCGACGCCGGATCTCGGCCTCGATCTCCTGCTTCAGGTCGGCGACCCGCTGGTTGAACTCGTCGGCCTCGAGCCGTTCCTCCAGCGCCGTGAGCGGCTCGGGCGCCTCCTCGCGCGCCTGGGCGAGGAGCCGTTCGAGCACCCCGTCGAGGTCGAGGTTCCGCAGCGTCCGGTACAGGTAGTAGGTGCCGCCCACCGGCCGACCGGGCTCCATGCCCGCGTAGCGCCGCACCGACTGGCGGGCCACCGCCCGCATCATCGCCTGGTCGCCGCGGCGCAACGACTGGAACAGCATCTCGGCCAGTTCCTCGGGCGACATGCCCTCGCCCCCGCCGCCGCCGGCGCCGGTGCGATCACCCTCGCCCGATGCACCCTCCATCTCGGCGAGCAGGTCGTCGAGGTCGTTCCCCAGCTCACCGTCGGCATCCTCGCCGAGCGCGTACTGGCGCCCCCGCATCGAGAAGTACACCTCGAAAACGGTCTCGAACGAGCGCCAGTGCGCGTGGTTCTTCACCAGGGTTGCGGCGAGCGCGTACTTGAATGCAGCGCGGTCCTCGAGCGGGATGTGCTTGACCGCCTCCATCGCGTCGAGATTCTCGGTGAGGCTGACCGGCAGACCCGCCTCGCGCAGCTCGGCGATGAACCCGTTGAGCAAGGCCAGCATCGGCTGGCCGCTCGCGACGAGGACCGACCCGTCGTCGGCCGCGGACGCCGACTGGCCCGCGGAATCGGAACCCTCGCCGTGGTCCGTCATTGCTGCGAGAACGGTCCGCCCTTGCGGAACGCCGAACCCTCGTTCGCGAACTCCTTGTGAGCCTTCGCGATGTCGGTCTGGTACTTCAGCAAGATGTTGGACGTGCCCGTGGCGATCTCGGCGTCGATCTTCTCGACCCCCAGCAGGAGCAGCGTGCGGGCCCAATCGAGCGTCTCGGACACCGACGGCGACTTCTTCAGCTCCATCTGGCGGATCGAGCGCACGATGCGAGCGACCTGGTCGGCCAGCGACTCGGTGATGTCGGGCACCTTCGCCAGCACGATCTCCTTCTCCCGCTCCATGTCGGGATAGTCGATGTGCAGGAACAGGCAGCGACGCTTGAGCGCCTCGCTGAGCTCGCGGGTGTTGTTGGACGTGAGGAACACGAGCGGGATCTGCCGCGCCGTGATCGTGCCGAGCTCGGGGATCGACACCTGGTAGTCGGACAGGATCTCGA
>OEIV010000046.1_pt1 | contig 70903 bp, 62 predicted proteins | sample 1539231 | NCBI WGS metagenome assembly OEIV01 (sample SAMN03794762, study PRJEB22550) | activated sludge metagenome | feature: wastewater treatment plant; material: activated sludge; isolation source: Wastewater treatment plant of a petroleum refinery complex | place: Argentina: Buenos Aires ...
GCACCGCGCACGCCGCCCCCGTCGCTACGACGGACACCCCACGCCACCGACCACCAGACCCGCACAACCGCGACATGACCAGCGACGGTACGGACCACACCTCACCCCGAGAAGTGAGCACTCTCACCCGGGTGGCGGCTCGCCGTGGGCACCGTCGATCGGCCGGGTGCGCCGCGCGCCCGACACTGAAGCCGCCACCCGGGTGAGGCCCCGAATCTGCCCATCCCGCGCCGTCGATCGGCCGGGCGCGCCGCGCACCCGGCCTCTAACGTCGCCGCGATGCCGAACGAATCGTGGGACGTGGTGGTCGTGGGATCCGGGCCCGGCGGCCTGACGGCGGCCGCCTGCCTCGCCGCGACCGGTCGCCGCGTGCTGGTGACCGAGGCACACGACGTGGCAGGCGGCAATGCCCAGGTGTTTCGTCGGCACCCTCGTCGCGGTTCGGGGCGCGACACCTACGAGTTCGACGTCGGCGTCCACTACCTGGGCGACTCCGGACCCGGCGGGCTGTTCCCCACGATCCTCGGCGCCCTCGGCGTGGGCGATCGCGTGCGCTTCCGTCCGCTCGACCCTGACGGGTTCGACACGCTCCGCTTTCCCGACTTCACGTTCCGGGTCCCCGCCGACTGGGAGGCCTACGAGCAGCGCCTCGTGGATGCCTTCCCCGGCGAACGCGCCGGGCTGGAACGCTGCGTCGAGGTGCTGCGCGCCGTCGCCTCCGAGGCGCGCACCCGCCTGATCCCCGGCGCCGACACCCCGACCTTCGACCGGTGGGCGTTCCAGCCGCTCAGCGCGCTCTTCGACCACGGCGAGCTGTCCGACCGTCCGCGCGCCGTGTTGGACCACTGGTCGGGCCTCTACGCCGGGCCGCCATCGGAGACGACCGTGATGATGCACGCCGGCCTCATCGACCACTACATGCGGGGCGCCGCCTATCCCGAGGGTGGCGGGCAGATGCTCCCCGCGCGCCTGATTCAGGTGATCGAGGCGTACGGCGGCGAGGTCCGATGCCTCAGCCCGGTCGAGCGCATCGATCTCGACGGCCGCCGAGCGGTGGGCATCACGCTCGAGGACGGCACATCGATTTCGGCACCGATCGTCATCTCGAACGCCGACCATCGGCGCACGGTCTTCGACCTCGTCGGATCCGAGGCTTGGGACCCGGCCACGATCGAGTGGACCCGACAAGCGCGGATGACGCTCGGCCTCGTGTGTGTGTACCTCGTGGTCGACATCGAGCTCGACGGCCCCAACACGAACTACTTCGTTTTCCCCACGTATGAAACCGAGGGCCTCTACGCAGGGCTCGACCGCGGCGAGTTCGGCGACGGGCCGCCGTTCGCGTACGTGGCGATGGCATCCCGCAAGGACCCGGGCAACGCTGCGCTGTGTCCACCGGGCCACACCAACCTGCAGATCATGACGCTCGCGCCGCGCGGGCACGCGGCGTGGGGCCTCGGCGAAGACGCCGGCCCGTACCGGCGCGACGACACCTACCGGCAGCGCAAAGCCGAGATCACCGACGCACTCGTGGACGCCGCCGAGTCGGTCCTCGGCCCGATCCGCGAGCACATCGTGCACCTCGAGACCGCAACGCCGCTGAGCCACGAGCGCTACACCCGGTCGACGGGCGGCACCAGCTACGGCTACGAACACTCGCCCAGCCAGTCCGGCGAGCACCGCCCACAACACCGCACCGAGATCGAGGGCCTGTGGCTGGTGGGCGCCAACACCGCCTCGGGCCACGGCATCGCCGGCACGATGGCCGGTGGCGTCAACTGCGCCGGTGAGATCCTCGAGCGGCCGCTGCTCATCGAGATGTTCCTCGGAACGCGCCTCGCCGAACCCGACGCGATTCCCGCCGATCCTGCCGGCTTCGACCCGCTGGAGTGGTCGCGCGGCGCGCGGCTGCGGGCTGTGCGTAACCAGCGCGCCGCCCAGCGCCACCGGGCTCCGACGTGATCCGCATCGAGGCCGGCGGCGAACGCTGGGATGTCGACGACGACTTCCTCGCCTCCCGCTGGACCTGCATCTGGGGTCGCGGTTGCCAGGGGATCGACGTCGCGCCCGACCCCTCGGGAACGCTCGGCTGCTGCATTCTCGGCGCCGAACTCACCGACGTCGACGACGCGGCGAACGTGGCGGCGCACGCCGCGTGCCTCGACGAAGGGTCCTGGCAACATGCACGCGACGCCGCGAGCGACGGCATCTTCACCGACGAGACGCGTCGGGCGATCCGCGTGGTCGACGGCGCATGCATCTTCTTGAACCGCGACGGATTCGCCGCCGGGCCGGGCTGTGCACTCCACCTCGGCGCCGCACAGCACGGCGAGCCGCCACTGGAGTGGAAGCCGAACGTGTGTTGGCAGCTCCCCCTGAAGGTCGAGCGCCACGACGGCGCGGATGGCACACCGGTGCACGTGCTCCGACGGTGGCGACGCGACGACTTCGGCGGCGACGATGCTTCAGTCGCGTGGTTCTGCACCGACACCGCCGACGCGCTCGTCGGCGATGCGCCTGCGGCCGAATCACTCGCGTCGGAACTCGCCGAACTGCTCGGCGACGACCTGGCGGACGCAATCCGCGACCGGGTGGATCAGCGCCGGCGACGCGACTCGTTGTAGAGGACCACCGCCGCCTGCGACATCGGCACCAGGTCGCGCCGGTAGTGGCGGTGCGCGGCCTCGACCGCTTCGGCCGCCTCGGAGCGCGTGCGCGCCAGCTCGTTCTCGAGTTCCGCAACGCGCAATTCGAGCTCGAGCACCCGCTCAACCCCGGCGAGGTTCAAGCCGTCGTTGGTGAGCTCCTGGATGCGGTGCAACAGCTCGATGTCGGCCTGGCTATAGCGGCGCGATCCGCCGCCGGTGCGGGCGGGGTTGACGAGGCCCTTGCGTTCGTAGATCCGCAACGTCTGCGGGTGCACGCCGGCAAGCTCGGCCGCGACCGAGATCACATACACCGCTTGATGGAATTCAGGCATCGCACACCTCCTGACGTGCTCAGACGCCGAGGGCGTCTCGTGGTGACGAGGTCGCCGCGTCGCGCAGCGCCTCGATCGCTCGCCGCTCCTGGGCGGACAGCGACGTGGGAACGGTGACCTCGACGGCGACCAGCAGATCGCCCCGACCCTGCGGGCCGGGAACGCCACGGCCGCGCACCCGGAACACCCGTCCGCTCCGGGTTGCCTCGGGAATACGAATGGTGACGGCATCGCCCTCGGTGGTGGGCACCCGCACATCGGCACCCAGCGCCGCCTCGGCGAACGTGATCGGTACCGTCACCCGAAGATGCTGCTCTTCGCGACGAAACAGCGGGTGCGGTTCCACATCGAGCCGCACGTACAGGTCGCCCGCTGGCCCGCCCTGCCGCCCCGGCGCACCCTTGCCCTTCAGGCGGATGGTCTGCCCATCCTTCACTCCCTCGGGCAGCCGGACCTTGACCGTGCGCGGACGCCGGGTCACGCCCGAACCCGAACAGCTCAGGCAGGGATGATCGATGAGACGGCCCGAGCCTTGGCATCGCTGGCATGGCCGACTGAAGGAGAAGAACCCCTGGTTCTCGTCGAGCACGCCGCGCCCGCTGCACTCGGAGCAGGGCCGCGCCGAGGTCCCGGGCGCGGTCCCCGCGCCCTGGCAGTCGATGCACGGCGCATCGCTCACGAGGCTGACCGACGTGGTGACCCCGCGGAGGGCGTCGAGGAACGAGATGTGCAGATCGGCTTCGAGGTCGGCGCCGCGCCCGAACGTCGACTGCGACGGGCCGCGGGCCTGGCCGCCGCCTCGGCCGAACAGGTTGCCGAGCAGGTCCCCGATGTCACCCGCATCGAAGCCGGCGCCGCCGCCGCCACCACCACCGCGGCCGAATGGACCGGCACCGCCCATGCCGCCCATGCCGCCCATCGGGCCCATGGCGCGGGCCTCGTCGTACTCGCGGCGGCGGTCGGGATCGCCGATCACGTCGTACGCGGCCGACACCTCCTTGAACCGCTCCTCGGCCGCAGGGTTCCCCGGATTCGCGTCGGGGTGCAGCTTGCGGGCGAGCGCGCGGTATGCCGACGTCACCTCTTTCGGCGTCGCCGTAGACGGGACGCCGAGGATGGCGTAGTAGTCCTTCTCGAACCACTCACGCTGGATCGCCATCGTCGGACTCCTCGGTCAGCCGCGCACCTTGACCATCGCCGGGCGCACGACGCGCCCGTTCCACTGGTAGCCGGCACGCAGAATCTCCATCACGATGGTGCCGGTGTCGCCGTCGCCTGCCGGCTCTTGCATCACGGCCTCGTGCTGGTTGGGATCGAACACGGCGTCGACCGCTTCGATCCGCTCGAGGCCGAGCTTGGCAAGCGTGCCGAACAGCGACGCCGCGATCGGCTCGACGTCCTCGGCGCCCTGGGCGGCCGCCGCATCGCACGCGTCGAGCACCGGGAGCAGCTCCGCGACGAGCGACTCCGCCGCTCGCTGCGCCTGCTCGATGCGTTGGGCGTCGACCCGACGGCGGTAGTTCTCGAAGTCGGCCTGCACCCGGCGGGCGAGGTCGAGGTACTCGTCGCGCTCCTTCGTGACCGCCGCAAGCTGCTCGGCGACGGCCTTGGGCTCGGTGAGAGGGCCGATGTCGAGGCCGAGGCCGTCGCCGATCCCGAACGGATCGTCCGGGTCGAACTCGGGGTCGAACTCGGGATCGGACGGCGACCCGTCCTCGCCCGTGGCGTCACCCGCCGGTTCCGCTGATCGCTCGGGCCGAGCGTCGATGTCGGGGCCCGAATCGGGACCGTCCACACGAGCGTCGTCGGTCGACTCGCTCACTGGTCGTCCTCGATGACCTCGGCCTCGACCACGTCGTCGCCACCGGCGTTCCCGCCGGCCTCGTTCGGGGCGGTGAACCCGCCGTCCTGGGCCGCCTGGTCGTACATCTGCTGCGCGAACTTCTGGCTCGCGATCATCAGGCCTTCCGTGCCGATCTTGATCTTCTCCAAGTCGGATCCGCCCAGCGCTTCCTTGAGCGTGCCGAGCGCCTGCTCGACCTGCACCTTGTCGTCGCCGTCGATCTTGTCGCCCTGGTCGCGCAGCAGCTTCTCGGTCTGGTACACGAGCGTGTCGGCCTTGTTGCGGGTCTCGGCCTCGTCGCGACGCTTGGAGTCTTCGGCGGCGTGCGCCTCGGCCTCCTTGATCATCTTGTCGATGTCGTCCTTGGAGAGCGAGGACTGCCCGGTGATCGTGATCGACTGCTCCTTCTGCGTCGCCCGATCCTTGGCCGACACGTTCACGATGCCGTTGGCGTCGATGTCGAAGGTGACTTCGATCTGGGGCACACCGCGGGGAGCCGGAGGAAGGTCGACGAGCTGGAACTTGCCGAGCGTCTTGTTGAAGCTCGCCATCTCGCGCTCGCCCTGCAGCACGTGGATCTCCACGGAGGGCTGCATGTCCTCGGCCGTGGTGAACACCTCGGTGCGTCGCGTCGGGATGGTCGTGTTGCGCTCGATCAGGCGGGTCATGACGCCGCCCTTGGTCTCGATGCCGAGCGACAGCGGGGTCACGTCGAGCAGGAGCACGTCCTTCACGTCGCCCTTGAGCACGCCGGCCTGCACCGCCGCGCCCATCGCCACGACCTCGTCGGGGTTCACACCCTTGTGCGGCTCGCGGCCGGTCATCGAGTGCACGAGTTCCTGCACCGCAGGCATACGGGTGGAGCCACCAACCATGATCACGTGGTCGAGTTGGCCCATCGTGAGATTCGCATCCTTCAGCGCCTGCTCGAACGGCACACGGCAACGGTCGAGGAGGTCGGAGGTGATCTCCTGGAACTTGGCGCGAGACAGCGTCTCGTCGAGGTGCAGCGGGCCCGAGGAGGTCGCCGTGATGAACGGCAGGTTGATCTGGGTCTGCTGCACCTGGCTCAGTTCGATCTTTGCCTTCTCGGCGGCTTCCTTGAGCCGCTGCAGCGCCATGTTGTCCTGCGCCAGATCGACGCCGTGCGAGCCCTTGAAGGTCTGCACGAGCCAATCGATGACGCGCTGGTCCCAGTCGTCGCCGCCGAGCTCGGTGTCGCCATGGGTCGACTTGACCTCGAACACGCCGTCGCCGATCTCGAGCACCGACACGTCGAACGTGCCGCCGCCGAGGTCGAACACGAGGATCGTCTGGTCTTCGCCCTCGCGCTCCATTCCATAGGCGAGCGCAGCGGCGGTGGGCTCATTGATGATGCGAAGCACCTCGAGCCCGGCGATTTGGCCGGCCTCCTTGGTGGCGGTGCGCTGCGCATCGTCGAAGTACGCCGGCACCGTGATGACGGCCTGCGTGACGGTGTCGCCCAAGTACGCCTCGGCGTCACGCTTGAGCTTCATGAGCGTGCGGGCCGAGATCTCCTGCGGGGTGTAGCCCTTGCCGTCGATGTCGACCGCCCAGTTGGTGCCCACGTGGCGCTTGACCGAGCGAATGGTGCGGTCGGGGTTGGTGATCGCCTGACGCTTCGCGACCTCACCGACGAGCACCTCGCCGTCCTTGGCGAACGCCACGACCGATGGGGTCGTGCGAGCACCCTCGCTGTTGGGAATCACGACTGGGTCGCCCGCTTCGAGCACGGCGACAACCGAGTTCGTGGTTCCGAGATCGATTCCGACTGCCTTGGGCATCTCGAGCCTCCTGGTGCGGCCATCGGACCGCGAACTGTGCTGAACGTCCGAGCCAGCCTACCGGCGGATTCCGGCGGACCGACCCATCTGTGGTGTAGCGCCAGCATACATCTTGAGTGTTTGGCTATCAACTTTCCTGAGAGGCGTACTCAGCTCGGCCGCGTCCGGCCGAGCTGCCTCAGATTTCGCGGGCGCCCGCCGACCGAGAGGTATGCACGTCGAGCCGCTCCCGACGGCCGCAGCCGACGCCGCCGACGCCGCCGCGGGCGTCGGCCGTGACGATCGACGCGTCGCTCCGTTCGTCACGCATGTCGCGACGGCGGCGATCGCGCTCGCGACCCTGGCCGCGCAGTGGAACATCGACGGCAACCGACGCATCGACTACCGCATCTACTCCCGCGCCGTCGCGGCCATCGGCAGCGTGGGTCTCTACGGCTACGGCTCCGGCATCCTTCGCTTCACCTACCCGCCCGCGACGGCGTCGATCGTGTGGCCCTTCTCGCTGCTCGACGAATCGATCGGGTCCCGACTGTGGCTCGCACTCACGGTCGTTGCGTTCGTCGGCGCATACGGCGTCGCGGCGACCCACCTGCGCGGCACCCACACGATCACCCCGGCACACGCCCTGCTGGGCGCCGCTGTTGCGCTGTGGTTCGTCCCCGCCGTGTCGACCATGCGGCTCGGCCAGATCAACGGGTTCGTCGCCGCGCTGCTCTGCATCGACATCGTCGCATTCGCCCGCTCGCGCCGATGGGCCGGCGTCGGGATCGGGCTCGCCGCAGCCGTCAAGGTCACACCGCTCGCGGTCATCCCGGTCGTGTGGGCCGGCACGCGCCGCGGCGACAGCCGTCTCGCTGCACGCAACGCCATCGGCGCGTTCGTGGCCATCACCGCGATCGGGGCGCTCGTCGCTCCCGCGTCGACGTGGCAGTTCGTCCAGCGGCTCGGCGGACGGGCGGCGGTGCCCGCCGGCGTGCCGTCGGTCGACCTTCGCGCCGGACTCCGATCGATCATCGCGGCGCAGCGCGCAGCCGACGTCGCGTGGATCGTGGCCTCGCTCGCGTTGACGGCCGCCGCCCTTCGCACCGCCCGACGCCTCGCACACGCCCCCGGTCCGACCGACGGCGTCGGGCTCGTGACGGTCGGCATGTGCCTGTCGACCACCATCTCGCCGTTCAGCTCGGTCCACCACCTGACGTTCGCGACCGTCGCGGTCGCGCTGTGGGCCGCCCGCTCCGCCGGCGTCGCCGATCGAGTCGTGGCCGGGTTCGGCGCCCTGGTGCTGCTCGACCCGACCGGGGGCGACCTGACAGCCATGAGGTGGGCGATGCTCGCGCTGTGCATCGTCACCGTCGTCGCCCTGCCCGCCCCGACCGATTTCGTGGCCGCCGGAGCGATCCGGGAAGATAGGGAAACGACCGCAAGGAGGGCGCCGAGATGTCCGATCTGATCCTGCTCCGCCATGGCCGGAGCGAGTGGAACGAACGCAACCTGTTCACCGGATGGTACGACTGCGACCTCATCGATCAGGGCATCGCTGAGGCATCGGCTGCCGGCACGACGATGCTCGACGCCGGCGTCCACCCGACCGTGGTCCACACGTCGCTGCAGAAGCGGGCGATCCGCACCGCACAGCTCGCGCTCGACACCATGGACCTCATGTGGCTGCCGGTTCGGCGTCACTGGCGGCTCAACGAACGCCACTACGGCGACCTCACCGGACGGAACAAGGCCGACACCGCCGCTCGCTTCGGCGAGGACCAGGTGAAGGTCTGGCGCCGCAGCTACGACGTGCCGCCGCCGCCCATCGCCGAGGACAACGACCACAACCCCAACGGCGACGCGCAGTATGCGTCGCTGCCGACCGACCTGGTGCCCCGATCGGAATGCTTGCAGGACGTGGTCGAGCGCATGCTGCCGTACTGGTACGACGCGATCGTGCCCGACCTCGCCGCGGGCAACACCGTGCTCGTCGTCGCACACGGCAACTCGCTCCGGGCGCTGGTGAAGCACCTCGACGACATTTCCGACGACGAGATCACCGAGCTGAACATCCCCACCGGCATCCCGCTGCGCTACGAACTCGGCCCCGACTTCCGACCGGTCGAGGCCAAGCCGACCGCAGCGCGGTACCTCGGCGACGCCGATGCTGCGGCCGCGGCAGCAGCCGCGGTCGCCGCGCAGGCGTCCGGCAACTGAGCGACGGTTCCGAATCGGCGTCACCACGTTCCTGCTGGTCGCGGCGGTCGTCGCGGTCGGGGCGACCGTCCAGGGGATCGTGGGATTCGGGCTCAACCTGATCGCCGCGCCGCTGGTCGGCATCGTCGAACCGCGCCTGGTTCCCTCGACGATGGTCGTCGTTGCGATGCCGCTCTACTGGTCGATGGCGCGCCGCGAGCGACACGCCATCGACTGGCCGCTCATCGGCTGGATCTCGGTCGGCCGGCTGCCCGGCATCGCGGTCGGCGCGGCGCTGGTGAGCCGCATCCCGCACGACCGCCTGTCGGTGCTCGTGGGCGCCGTGGTGGTCGCCGCCGCGGCGCTGTCGTTCGCCGCCCCCGACGTGTCGACCACACCGGTCACCGCGATGACCGCCGGCCTGATCGCGGGCGCGATGGACACCACGGCGGCCGTCGGCGGCCCGCCGCTCGCGCTGCTCACCCAGCACCGCGCCGCAGCCGAGATCCGCTCGACCTTGGCGGTGGCCTTCCCGATCGGCACGGTGCTGTCGATCGCCGCTCTCGCCGCGGCGGGCAAGGTCGAATGGTGGCACCTCGAGATGGCCGTCCTCCTCGCTCCCGCAGTGCTCGGGGGCGCGGCGATCGGCGCGGCCATCGCCCGTCGCCTCGGCGGCGCATCGATCCGCCCGGCGGTGCTCACCCTCGCGGCGCTCGCCGGTATCGCGGCCATCTGGCGCGGTTGGTAGCCCCACCCGCGGCGGCCGACGTGGGAGGATGAGCCGACCATGCTGCGCATCGCATTGAAGGGGATCCTCGCGAGACGGTGGCGGTTGTTCACCACCGGAATCGCGATCGTGCTCGGAGTCGCGTTCATCGCCGGCACGTCGGTTCTGGGCGACGTGTTGTCCCGCGGAGCGAACGGCCTGATCGACGCGGCGCTCGCCGGCATCGACGTGCAGGTTCGGTCGAGCGAAGCACAGGAGAGCGAGCTGTCGGCGCAGGTGGTCCGTCCCGAGATCGACGCCCAACTCCTTCCCCTGGTTCGCGCCGTCGACGGCGTCGCCCGCGCCGAGCCCGGCCTCCAGGCGCCCGTCGCGATGCTCGACAAGACGGGCAAACGGCTGCCGCAGTTCGGACCGCCCACACTCGCCTTCAACTGGGTCGGCGATCGGGCCCTCGACGGGGGCATCGTCCGCACGGGGCGAGCTCCGAGCGGTGCGTCCGAGGCGATGCTCGATTTCAAGACCGCGGAGGAGTTCGGGTTCGCGGTGGGCGACACGGTCACCGTGCAGTTCCCCACCGCCCCGGCGAAACTCACGGTCGTCGGCATCGCCGGTCTCGGCGACGACGGGACGACGGCGAGCGGCGCTCACATCATTCTGCTGGAGACGGCTGCCCTGCAGAGCATGCTCAAGCTCGACGGCCGCGTGTCGTGGGTCGCTGTTCGGGGCGAGCCGGGCGTCGGCGAGCGGACGCTGGCCCGGCGAATCCAGCGCGTCCTGCCCGACAAGATCGAGGCCGTCACGGGCGAGGATCTGATCGACGAAACACAGGCGAGCGTCGGCCAGATCATCGGGGTCATCACCGACCTCGTGGCCGCGTTCGGTTGGCTGGCGGTGTTCGTGGCCCTCTTCGTCATCTACAACACGTTCTCGATCCTCGTCGCGCAGCGCACACGCGAGATGGCACTGCTGCGAGCGATCGGAGCGAGCCGCAAACAGCTCCTCGGCTCGGTCGTGCTCGAAGCGTTCGTCGTCGGCTCGGTGGCGGCGCTCAGCGGCCTCGCGCTCGGATTCGGGCTCGCGTCGGGACTGCAGCGTGGGCTCACGACGCTGCTGCCGCTCGCCGACGAGCCGCCTCGCTTCACCGCATCGGCGGTGATCACCTCGCTTCTCGTCGGCGTGCTGGCAACCGTCCTCTCGGCGCTCATCCCGGCGGTGCGAGCGACGATGATCCCACCGGTCGCCGCGCTCTCGGAGACGGCCGTCGAGGCCCGCCGGATCGGCCGAACACGGCTCGTCGTTGGCGCCGCGATGGTGATCGCCGGCGCCGCGATGGTGATCGCAGCGGTCGAGGAGGCGATTACCCCCGTACTCACCTGGGTCGGTGCGGGATCGGCGTTGCTGTTCCTCTCGGTCCTCGTGGTCGGCCCGAGCTTCGCGGGCCGAGTGACGGGGTGGCTCGGCGGACCGCTCCCGCGCGTGCTCGGGCCGACCGGCCGGCTCGCGCAACAGAACGCCGTGCGGAATCCGAAGCGAACCACCGCCACCGCCGCAGCGCTCACCATCGGCGTGGGCGTCGTGGTCGTGATCGCCGTCATCGCGACGTCGTTCAAGGACAGCTTCACCGAAATATTCCAGTCGCAGGTCACCGCCGATCTCATCGTCGACTCCGGAGGCGCTGCCGACACCGGACTGCCGGACGACGTGCGCAACGCCGTCGCAGGAACTCCCGGGGTCGCCAACGTCGCGTCGATGCGTTTCGGCGAGGCGACGGTGCTCAACTCCGCCGACGCCCGCGACGAGCAGAAGAAGCCGGCTTCGGAGCGCGATCCGTCGCTCGGCGCATCGACCGCCCCGATCGGCAAGGGCACCCTGATCTTCGGGATCGAGCCGGACGACTTTCTCGAAGTTCTCGACCTCGGCACCGTCGAACCGTCGCCCACCTCGCTGCGCGACGGCGGCGTGATGATCGAACGGGTCACCGCCGAGGAGAACGGCTGGACGGTCGGCGATCGCATCGACTTCTGGTTCGGTCAGCTGCAGACCAGCGTCGGCAATGGGCGGCGCTCGCTACCGATCCAGGCCATCTACGACAAGCCCTTCGCGATCGGCGGTGAAGCCGCGATCTTCGTGACCAACGGCACCTTCCACGAGGTGCAGCCGCCGAACAAGCAGGTCGACGCGCTCCTGTACGTGCAGATCGACGCCGATGCATCCACCCGGCGCGTCACCGCGGCGGTGAAGCGCGCGATCGCGCCGCTCGCACCCATCGCCGGTGTGTCGAACGTTGCGGCGTACCTCGATCAGCAGATCGGCCCGATCAACAGCCTGCTCAATCTCATCTACGCGATGCTCGCCCTGGCCGTGCTCGTCGCCCTCGTCGGTATCTGGAACACGCTGTTGCTGTCGATCCACGAACGGACCCGCGAGATCGGCGTGCTCCGAGCGATCGGGATGTCGCGAACGCAGATCCGCCGCGCGGTCCGCTTCGAGGCATTGATCATCGCGTTGTTCGGCACCTTGCTCGGGCTGCTCCTCGGGGTCTCCCTGTCGATCGCGTTCGTGCGCGGCTTCGAGGAGCAGGGCATCCGCCTGTTCCTCCCGATCGGGCAGCTCGTCACCATTGCGGTCGGCGGCGCACTCGCGGGGACGCTCGCCGCGATCTGGCCCTCGCGCAAAGCCGCAGCAACCAACGTGATCCAGGCGATCTCCAGCGAGTGAGCTGCGGCGGCCCAGCCGCCGGTCAACTCGGTCGTCGGTCAACTCAGCCGACGGTCAACTCAGCCGCCGAAGGACACCCGAACAACGCCGGCCTCCCACACCGAGCCGTCCTCCGCGCTCAGGGTTCGGAACACGACGGCGCCGCGCGCTCCCGCAGCCTGTGCCGGGAACGCGAGGTCGGAGTTGAAGGGTCCGAGTTCGCCCATCATGCCGGTCACGTAGTGCTCGACGATCGGGCGATCGGAACCGTCCACTCGGAGCGTGACGTTCACGTTCCCCTCGAACGCGTCGGCTCGACCGGCGAGCGTGACCGGTGAGGCGATCACCTGGAGCGCGGACGGCCGGTCGACCTCGATGTTGGCGGTCGCAGCGCCGAGCACCCACCACGAATCATCGGCTCCGAGTTGTCGAACGAACACCGTCGTGACCGGGCCGCTCGCCACCGGCCGAACCTCGACCTCGCCCGATCGTGAGTCGCCCTGCATGAACTCGCCCAGCACGGGATCGGTGAATCCGACGTACTCGACCGCGAAACCCCGAGCCGCTGCCACCGGGTCGCTGTAGCGCGTCGCCGAGGACGCCCAGGGCCAGACGGCGCTCGACGTGTCGATCGGGGTGGCCGTCGTTGTCGTCGATGCCGCAGCCGAACCAGTCGTGGAGGTCGACGACGTCGAGAGGCTCGTGGCAGCGGCCGACGTGGTGGACGACGCGGTCGAGGACGATGTGATCGCGGTGTCGTCGCTGCTGTCGCTGTCGGCGACCCAACGCCAGACGGCGAGCGCCGCGACGACTGCAGCGACGAGCGCAAGCACCACGAGCACCTTCGGGTCGACGGTCCGTCGCGTGCTCTCGTCTGCGTCCATGCCTGTATCCAACACCCCTCACCGCAGCGCGTCCATCACTTAGGTCTTGACCTAAGTATTGATCCACCGTACGGTTCACCCGTGAGCACTGCAACGCCGATCGCCGGGGTCTTCAAGGCGCTCGCCGACCCGACCCGACTCGCCGTCGTCGAGCGGTTGACGCTCGGGCCGGCGTCCACGAGCGAGTTGGCACAGCCGTTCGGGCTGACCCTGCCCTCGCTCCTCCAGCACCTCGGGGTGCTCGAGAGCGCAGGCCTGGTCACCTCGAAGAAGACGGGGCGCGTCCGGACCTTCCGGCTCGTCCCCGCACCGCTCACCGACGCATCCGACTGGCTCGGCGCCCAGCGCGACCAGTGGGCCGCTCGCCTCGACCAACTCGACGAGTACCTGACACGAATGGACACCACATGACCACCTCCGATCCGACCCCCAACTCCCTCGACCTCTCGTTCGAACGCGTCGTGCCGGTCACGCCGCAGCAGATCTGGGATGCCTGGACCAAGCCCGAGCACCTCGTCCACTGGTTCACGCCGAAGCCGTGGGTGACCACCGAGGCCGAGGTCGACCTGCGGCCCGGCGGCATCTTCCGCACGGAGATGCACGGCCCCAACGGCGAACAGGGGGGCGGCGGCAGCGGCTGCTACCTCGAGGTGGTGCCGCTCGAGCGCTTGGTGTGGACCGGAGCGCTCGGCCCCGGCTTCCGCCCGAACGACTTCTCCGAGGGTGGATTCCCCTTCACCGCAGAGCTCACGTTCACCCCCGTCGACGGCGGCACCCGATACGCGGCCCGCGTCATGCACGCGACCGCCGCGGCGGTCGCGGAGCACGCCGACATGGGATTCGTCGAGGGGTGGAACGCCGCGCTCGACCAACTCGTCGAGCACATGTCGGCGCAGTAGGCGCGGCGCCCACCCTCGACCTCATCGAGCCAGCGCTTCGAGCACGGGCATGCGGGCTGCGCGCCGGGCCGGGCGCGCACCCGCCAACACCCCGACCGCCGCGCCGACCACCGCGATCACCGCGAGCTCGGCCACCGGAACGGAGAACGTCGTGAGCACCCCATCGCCGCTCAGCGTTCGCACGAGACCCCAGCCGACGATCAGTCCGACCGCCACGCCGCACGCGGTACCGAAGGCGGAGATCACCGCCGCCTCCCACCGGATCATCGACCGCGTCTGCCCGCGGACCTGGCCGACCGCACGCAACAAGCCGAGCTCGCGGCGTCGTTCGAACACCGACAGCGAGATCGTGTTCGCGATCCCCATCACTGCAATCAGCACTGACAGGGCGAGCAACACGTAGATCATCGACATGATGTCGTCGACCTTGCCCGCGGCCTCATCCACGAACTCGCTTCGAGTCAGCGCGCCAGGCGCGTGCAGCGGCGCGCCGACCGCGTCGACTGCGCGCTTGGCGGCGGCCGAATCGACCCCGGGGGCGGTGCCGATCAGCACCTCGACAACCCATGGTTGTGCCCGATGCTCGACCCAGGTCGAGGCGGGAATCGTGAAGTCGCCCAGCAGTTCGCTGCGCTCGTACGTCGCCCCCAACTCCAGGCGCTCAGTGGCGCCGTCGGGGAATGTCACGGCAATCCGCTCGCCGAGCGCCCAACCCTGCTCCTCCGCCAAGCGACCGCTCGTAGCGATCGCGTCAGAGCGAAGCCCCGCCAGCGACCCGGAAGACACCTCGGGATCGACGAGCGCTGCCACATCCGCGGGCTCCGCTGCGACGATGTCGTACGAGTCGCGACCGATCTTGACGGCCCCCAACTCCAGCGCCGCGGAGCGGTCCACCTCGGGCAGTTTCGCGAGCCGCGGCGCCAACGCCGGATCGATTCCCACGCCCGTGAACCCCTCGGACCGCACCACCAGGTCCGATCGCATCGAACCCGCGACCGTCTCGTCGATCGATGCAACCAGCGACGACCCGATCACCGTGAACACCGTCACCACGCCGACTCCGATCGTCAGGGCCGCGGCCGTGCGCGAGGTTCGCCGAGGCGATCGCATGGCGTTCTGGCGGGCGAGGTTCCCGGTGATCCCTCGCAGGACCCGCAACGGCGCGCCAAGGACGAACACCGCCATGCGAGCGAGTGCGGGACCGGCGACGATCGTGCCCACCAGCACCGCGACGCCGCCGATCCCGACCACGACGGGTGCCTCGACGTCACGCAACACCGGCACCACGATCGCCGCGATCCCCGCGGCGAGCACCAACGCTCCGCCGACGACCCGGGCCGCGGGCACGCTCGATCGCTCGGCGGCCGCGGAGCGCAACGCGGCGATCGGCGGGATGCGGCCCGCGTCGATCGCCGGCAGGAGCCCGGCGAGCAACGTCGTGACCAGGCCGACAGCGCCGGCGACGACGAGACCCGCCGGGTGGACGGTGAGCCCGTCGGTCGGGAGATCGAGCCCGATCGACCGGAAGATCTCCATCAGCCCGGCTGCAAGCCCGAGCCCGGCCGCAACGCCGAGCGCGGACGCGACGAGGCCCACGAACGCACTCTCGATCGTGACCAGCCCGACCACCTGTCGCCGGGTCGCACCGACGGCCCGCAGCAGCGCCGACTCCCGGGTCCGCTGAGCGATCAGCACCGCGAAGGTGTTGTGGATGCTGAACGTCGCGACCAGCATCGCCACGCCCGAGAACACCAACAGGAACGTCTTCATCACGCCCAGGAAGTCGTCGTCCACCGCCGCGACCTGTTCGGTCGTGAGCTGCTCGCTCGTGACCGCCTCGAACCCGGTCGGGAGCGCCGCGGTCACGGCCCGGGCAAGGCTCGCCGCGTCGATGCCCGGCTCAGCGGTGATCGCGAGCGACGTGGCCTCGGTGCGGCCCCCCAGCAGCAATTCACGCGCAACGTCGGGAGCGAAGAACGTGAACGTCGCGCCCCCGATCGAGTCGACGCCGTCGAGCGTCGCCAGGCCGACGACCTTCACCGGCACCGACGCCGGAACCAGAACCGTCGCGGTGGAGCCGACCCGCAGGTCGGCCGTGGTCGCCGTCGTGGTGTCGATGACCACCTCACCCGGAGCCGAGGGGGCGCGCCCCGCCACGATGTGGAACGGATTGGCCCCACCGTCGATCCATGCGGCGCCGACCGTCGGCGGACCGTCGCCGCCCACGGTCGCTCCCTTCGCGTCGAGCAACTGGGCCACCCCCTCGACGAGCGGCTCCACGGCGGCGACGCCCGCCACGTCGGCCACCGTGGGCACGACCGACAGCGGCACCGGGCCGCGGAGGTTGGCCATGTCGGTATCGATCAGCCCCGCCGAACGCACGACCACGTCCGACGATGCGTTCATCTTGCCGAACGCGGCATCGAACCCGTTGCTCATGGTGTCGCCGAGCACGATCGTGCCGGCGAGAAACGCCACCCCGAATACCACGGCGAGCATGGTGCCGATGAGGCGTCGACGGTTGGAGCGCACCGAACGCATCGCGAGCGACCACATGTCACACCCCCGCCGTGAGCAGCGGGCGAGGGGCGCCCGAATCGAGCGTTCGCATGCGGTCGAGCACCGCGGCGGCCGTCGGGGAACCCATGCGGTCGACCACCCGTCCGTCGGCGAGGAACACGACCTCGTCGGCGTACGACGCCGCCGCGGCGTCGTGGGTAACCATCACGATCGACTGGCCGAACTCGTCGGTCGCGCGGCGGAGGAAGGCCAGCACCTCGGCACCCGCGCGCGAGTCGAGGTTGCCGGTGGGCTCGTCCGCGAACAGCACCTCGGGCCGGCTGATGAGTGCCCGGGCGACGGCCACGCGTTGCTGCTGTCCGCCCGACAGCTCCGACGGTCGATGACCGAGCCGGTCACGCAACCCCACCGTGTCGACCACGAGGTCGAACCATGCCCGATCGGGACGGCCGCCACCCAGACGCAGCGGCAGCACGATGTTCTCCTCGGCATTGAGCGTCGGCAACAGATTGAACGCCTGGAAGACGAACCCGACGCGCTCGCGGCGCAGCAGGGTGAGTTCGCGGTCGGACAGGCCGCCGAGGTCGACGCCGCCGATGAACACCTGCCCGGAGGTGAGCGAGTCGAGTCCGGCCAGACAGTGCATCAGCGTGGACTTCCCCGACCCCGACGGCCCCATGATGGCGGTGAACCGACCGGGATGGAGATCGATCGACACGTCGTCGAGCGCTATCACCGCGGTGTCGCCCTCTCCGTAGGTCTTGGTGGCATTGACGGCGCGCGCTGCAGGCGCGCCGAGCTGGGCGGTGCTCATGGCATCTCCTCGTTGTGGGTATGGGTGGTGGGGCGGCGCCCGCGGCGCTGCCGGATCAGCGCCGGTAGGCGAGCGTGATGTCCCCGAGGTCGGTGACGACCTCGATCGAGCGTGGGCTTCGGGGATCGGTGCGGATGCGTGCCGAGGTGGTCCCGACATCGGTCGCGGTCGTCACAGCGAACTCGACGCCGGGACGATCGCTCGACGCCGGGAGCCCGATGTCGATGTCGCCGGCGGTGCTCATGATCGCGATGTCGACGTCGAACGGGACCGCAATCGTCACCCGGTCGACGCAGATGCCACCGACCGGCCGGCACGTCGCCGTGATCCGAAGCTCATCGCCAACGCGGCGCATCGCGAACGGCGCCTCGCCGATACCGACACGGAGGTCGCCGTGGGCGGTGACGACGTCGAGGTCGGAGCGCACAACCACGTTGACGTCCGCCACCTCGCTCTGCACGACGAGCCGCTCGACCCCCTCGGCGGGTTCGCGGAGCGAACGGTGCACCGGCTTGGAAGCGAGCGCCTCGACAGCACTCCAGGCAAGCGACGCGATGGTCGCGGCGGCGACGACCGAGCCGATCAGGCGCCACGCGCCGCGGGTGATTCGAGTCGAACCCATCACGCCCCGATCCAACGCAGCACGGCCAACACGCGACGGTGATCGGTGTCGGCGGGCGGGAGGTCGAGCTTGGCGAAGATGTTGGTCACGTGCTTCTCGATTGCCCCCTCGCCGACGACCAGCGACGCCGCGATCGCCGCGTTGCTGCGCCCTTCGGCCATGAGCCCGAGCACCTCGCGCTCGCGGGGCGACAGCGCGGCGAGCGGGTCGGCGTGGCGGGTCCGGGCGAAGATCTGGCTCACGACCTCGGGATCGAGCACCGTGCCGCCCGCGCCCACTCGGGCGACCGCATCGAGGAAGTCGGCGACATCGGCAATCCGGTCCTTGAGCAGGTACCCGATGCCACCGATGTCACCCGCGAGCAGCTCCGACGCGTACGTCTCCTCCACATACTGCGACAGCACGAGGATCGCGATGTCGGGATGGTCCCGACGGATCACGAGCGCCGCGCGGAGACCGTCGTCGGTGAGCGTCGGCGGCATGCGCACATCGACCAGAGCGAGTTCGGGCTGCAGCGTCCGTGCGGCGTCCACCAGCGCGCCGGCATCACCCACCGCACCGATGATCTCGTGACCGCCCTCCTCCAGAAGGCGCACGAGCCCGGCACGCAGCAGGACGCTGTCTTCGGCGATCAGGATTCGCATGGCAACTCCACCAGGATCGAGGTCGGTCCGCCCTGAGGGCTGATGACGCGCATCCACCCGCCGAGCCCCGCGACGCGTTCGGCGAGCCCGGCGAGCCCGGTGCCCTTCGAGGACTCCGCACCACCGACGCCGTCGTCGCTCACCGCGATCGTGAGACGGTCGGCGACCCGGGCGATCTCGACGGTGGCACGCGTGGCGTGCGCGTGGCGGTCGACGTTCACGAGCGACTCGGACACGATGAAGTACGCGGCGCTCTCGACCGCGGGTGCGGGACGCTGTGCCACATCGACGCGCAGCGTCACCGCAACCGCCGCGCGAGCGACCACGGCCGACAGCGCGGCGTCGAGCCCCCGATCTTCGAGGATGACCGGGTGGATCCCACGGACCAGGTCGCGCAGTTCCTTCAGCGCCGCCTTCACGTCCTCGTGGGCCGACGCCACGTACTCGCCGGCACGGGCCGGGTCGGAATTGAGCTTCTCGCGCGCCAGGCCCAGATCCATGGCCACAGCGATGAGGCGCTGCTGGGCGCCGTCGTGCAGGTCGCGTTCGATGCGGCGGCGCTCCGCCTCGGCCGAATCGACCGCCGCGGCGCGCGACGTGGCGAGGGTCGCCACCTCGGCGACGAGCTCGGATCGGGGTCGGTCGAGCAGCCAACGGGCCATCGCAACGTCGGCGGAGCCGAGCGCCACCGTGATCCATGGCGCCACGAGCGCCGCCAGCACGAGCCCCACGCCGGCCACGGCGAACGACTCGGCGCCGGAATGGACCGTGATGCCCCCCTGGGCGATTCGATCGTTGGGAGCGAGGACGATCCAGGCCGGGGTCGACACCAGCGCGAGCGCTGACCCCCACACCGCCGGCACCACCGCGCCGGCGACGACCGCGAGCGGGAAGTGCAGGGTCGACCACGCGATCTCCCGCCACCGATCTGCGTTCGTGAGCATCGCTCGGGTGCGTGCCCACAGTGATCCCTGCCGATCGATAGCAGCGGGCGCCTCGGGCAGCTCCACATCGAGCAGCGCGGCGTACCGGCTGCGATCGACGCGCACGAACCGCTGGTTCAGCCACAGCGTGGCCACGGCCAGGGCGATACCGACGGGCAACACCACGATCAGGCTCGCAGCGGTGGTTGCCAGGGTGACGGCCACGGTGAACAGCACCGACGAGGTCACCACGCCGAGCACGAGGTGCACCACGGTCCACCAGGTACGGGCGGTACGCCACGGTCGGAAGAGATCGCCGATCACGCTTCACACCGTAGGGACCGGCGGCCGTGCCCGGAATGACGCTCGCCCACGGAGCGAACGTGGGGATAACCCCCGCTGGCTACCGTGCAGGCATGGTCGCGGACAGAACAGCACGAGCGGAGTGGATCTGGGGCGGACCGATCGAGGGCGGACCGCCCGATCTGTCCCGTGACGACGAGCGGGACGCCTTCATCCGGGCCGCCGTCGAACGTCAGAGCGTGAGCAACCCGCTCCAGATCGCGGTGCGTCAGTCCATCGCCGCACAGGTGCTCACCGACGACCCGCCCGACGTGTGGCGCACCGCCCAGCGGCTCGCCGAACTCGGGATTTCGACGGCGGCGGCGCTCGACATGATGTCGTTCGCGTTCCTCGGCGGCCTGGTCGGCGACGACGACACCGCCTCGGCCGACCACGACCACGACCATGACCACGATCACGACCACGACCGCCACGCCGGCTACGTCCGCCGTCTCGACGCCCTTCCGATTCCATCGCCGAGCGAGATCGCCGATGCGCTCATCGAGGTTGTCGCATCGTCGCCCTGGATCGGCTGGGACGATGCCACGACGCAGGCGGTCTCGTCGCTCAACCACGGTGACGAGTTCAACGACGGGGTGCTGGGACAGATCGCCGGATCGGTGCTCGACCAGCTGATCGACCCGGACGGGCCGCTCGCCGTGTGCGCCGGGGATGCGCTCGTGCACGTTCCACGCCGGCTTCTCGACTCGGTGTTGACCTGCCGGGTCGACCAGGCGGCGATCGACGCCGACGCGCTTGCCGGAGCGTTCGATCTGGCGCCCCTTCGGTACTGGGACGACTCGCTGCGCGCCGCCGACGGCGAGCACGTGCACACCGAAGTCGGCGAGTGGGGATCGCTCGGCCTGTGGCTGCCCGAAGGGTCGCTCGCCGGGTGCGAGCCGGGCGACATCGTCGCGGTTCGCGTCACCGAGGACGACGTCGTACACGTCGAGCGAGCCGAGCCGAGCGCGCCCGACCCCGCGCTCATCGAGGCGGTTCGCTCGGGGTTCGCCGCCGAACGAGCGGCGACCAACCTGCCGGTTTCCGGCGACGAGTTGGTGCTCGCGACCCTGCGCGAGCGAGCCGGCTCGTTCGCGACACCGCAACTCCCGCTGTCGGAACTCGCCGAGGCGGCGGGGCTCACCGTGCGAGGAGCACAGTGCGCCGAGACCGAGCAGGAGTGGCGCAACGCCCGTCGGGTGCGGTCGACCGCGCGGCTGCTCGACCGCCTCGACGACGAAGCTGCTCACCAGGTCGCGCCGATCATCACGCTCATCGAGGTCGCCGACGGCTGGGACGCCGGGCTCGATACGCCCGCCACCGCGGCGGAAGCGCTCCGCGTGCTGCGCGATCCCGAGTTGGTGTCGGCGGTCGCCGACGCCATCGTCGAATCGCCCGACCCCTCGCTGCCAGCGCCCGACCCCGAGCCCTTCCTGGGGCTCCTTCACGAGGCCGCCCGGCGCGGCGTCGACCGAGCCACGGTCGGGTGGCTGCGTGCGATCGTCACCGAGCGCGACGGTCGGCTCGACGAGGCCGAACGCCTGCTCGCCGCGGCACACATCGATGATCCCGAGATGCCGCACGTGATCGACCGGCTCGCCTGGTACGCAAGCGATCGCGGCGACGCCAGACGCGCCTCGATGATGTGGCGCCTACTCGACGCCGACGACGTCGTGGCCGCGGACGCTCGCGTGGTCGACGCGGCGAGCGACGACCCGGGCCGATCGCTCGGCCGCAACGATCGGTGCTGGTGCGGGTCGGGCCGCAAGTTCAAGCAGTGCCACCTCGGCACCTCCGAGCTGCTTCCCCTCCCGGCGCGGATGGACTGGATGTGGCGCAAGGCCCACGCGTACCTGGATCGACGCGGGGGCGACCCACGCGTCGACATGTTCGATCTGGCGGTCGAGCTCTGCGACGATCCGACCGACGAACGCTCGCTCGACGCCGCGCTCGACGATCCGCTCACGCTCGACCTGGTGCTCGTGGAGGGCGGGTGGTTCGCCCGGTTCCTGGAGGAGCGAGGAGCGCTACTGCCGCCCGACGAACTCGCGCTCATGCAGACCTGGGCGGACGTCAGCCGCACTGTCTACGAGATGCTCGACGCTCCCGACGGCGGCGCGGCCGTACTCGATCTCGCGACGACCACGAGCATCGAGTTGAGCGCGGCCGGCGCCCCGCGCGGCGCTGCGGCGGGCGAGCTGTGGTGCGGTCGGGTCGTGTCCGACGGCGACGGCCACCGGTTCGTCGGAGCGCCGTTCCGCATCGAGCCGGATGAGGTTTCCGAACTCACCGAAGCGCTCTCTATCGGAGATCCGTTCGCCGTGGCCGCGTGGATGGCCGACCGCCCGCTAGGCTGAGGACAGCTCGACAATGGGCTGCAATGAAGTGAGAAGAGAATCAATTGACGACAGGCACCGTGAAGTTCTTCAACTCTGAGAAGGGCTTCGGTTTCATCTCCCGTGAGCAGGGCGAAGACATCTTCGTCCACTACTCCAACATCCAGGGCAGCGGCTACCGCTCCCTCGACGAAGGGCAGCAGGTCGAGTTCGACATTGCGCCTGGTCGCAAGGGCGACGAGGCACAGAACGTCCGAGTCATCTGACCGGTCGAACGCGACACACGGGCCGTCCGCTTTGCGGGCGGCTCGTTCGCGTTTTGGGGAGCTGTGGGGGGCCGTGGGAAGGCTGTGGAGAGCCGTGGGAACGCTGCCGGGTCGTAACGTGATCCGAATGGCCATCGCGACGATCTGTGCCAGCCTCCAATCCTCGTCCGCGAACGACACCGTCATGAGCGCGATCGAAGCGGAACTCCGAACGCAGGGTTGGGACCCGCGCCGGGTAGCAGGTCTCGAGCGAATTCCGCCGTTCCGGCCCGACATCGATCCACCGAACGAGGTGACCGCCTGGGCGGGCCAACTCGACGCGGCCGAGGGGGTGGCGATCGCCACGCCCGAGTACGCAGCGGGCCCTCCGGGTGCGCTCAAGAACGCGCTCGACTGGCTGGTGGGCCTCTCGACGATCTACCGGAAGCCGGTCGTGGTGGTCTGTGCCGGCACCACCGGCGGCGCATTCACCATCGAGGCGCTCGTGCGAACGCTCAGCTACCAGGGCGCGCTCACGGTGGGAACGCTCGGCGTGGAAGGCATCCGCACCAAACTCGGCGTGGACGGCGCGGTGACCGACCCGACGCTGCTGAACGACCTGGCGGCACTCGCCGGTCGGCTCGTCGACGGCGTGCGGGCCGACGACCCGGAACGCTTTCGACTCGTCGCTCCGATCGTTCGGCCGCACGGCATCGACCCGGCCCGCTTCGGCCTCGTCACCTGAACCCAACGGATGGAGAACCGCATGATTCGAGCCACCTGGAACGGCACCGTCATCGCCGAGAGCGACGACACGGTCATCGTCGAGGGCAACCACTACTTCCCCCTCGCCTCGGTGGACCCCACGCTGATCCGACCGACCGACACCCACAGCGTGTGCCCGTGGAAGGGGACGGCCAGCTACTACGACATCGCTGTCGACGGTGAGACCAACGCCGACGCGGCGTGGTACTACCCGACGCCCAAGCCGGCGGCGAACGAGATCACAGGGCGCGTCGCGTTCTGGCGTGGGGTGGTCGTCGAGTCGGTGTGACTCCCACGCCCACGCCCACGGCCACGGCCGCAGGCCGGCGCGGGGCGACTCGCTCGCCGAGGGTTCAGACGGCGTTGTCCGAGTGGCCGCCCAGCGCGTCGACGATCGCTGCATATCGGAGCAGAAATGCCGCCTCGTCCAAGTGCTTGCGGCGAAGCCAGGCGCCGACCTCGGCGTTGCACTTGCTGGCGTTGCAGGACGCGCACGCCGGAACCACGTTGGTCAACGTGTACCGGCCCCCGCGCGAGATCGGCAGCACACAGTCGCGTTGGAGCGCCGCCGTGTCGGCCCGGCAGTAGGCGCATCCGCCCCACTCTCGTTTCAGGGCGGCCCATTGCGCGTCGGTCAGGTCGTGCTCGACGCGCGCCATGCGCCGCCGACGGCGGCGGGCGTAGCGGTCTCGCCGCGAGCGGCCTGCCATCGGCGCAGCGTACGCGACCCGATCGGGACCGCACGGGAGCAGTGTCGATGCGTCGACCGATCGGGCCTCCGAGTTCCACCGATGTTCTGTGCCATGTGTCTCCGGACCACGACAGGGGATACCCCCAGGGGTACTGATACGTTGGCCGTATGACCCAAGTGGTGGACGCCGGAGCGCAACACAGCGGAGGACCAGCACACCAGGTCTGACCGCCAAGGCGAAGAGAGGACGACATGGACGCACTCGATCTCGCGAGGTGGCAGTTCGGAATCACGACCGTCTACCACTTCTTCATGGTGCCCCTCACGATCGGGCTCGCCCTGGTCGTCGCGTGGTACCAGACCCGCTGGTATCGAAGCGGCGACCAGGCCTACCTCCGGCTCACGAAGTTCTTCGGAAAGCTCTTCCTCGTGAACTTCGCCATGGGCGTCGTTACCGGCATCGTGCAGGAGTTCCAGTTCGGCATGGCGTGGTCGAGCTACTCCCGATTCGTCGGCGACGTGTTCGGCGCACCGCTCGCCATGGAGGCGCTGGTCGCCTTCTTCCTCGAGTCCACGTTCATCGGACTGTGGATCTTCGGATGGGACCGGCTGCCGAAGAAGGTGCACCTCGCGACGATCTGGCTGGCCGCCCTCGGCACCACCGCGTCGGCCTATTTCATCATCGCGGCGAACTCGTGGATGCAGCATCCGGTCGGCGTCCGGTTCAACCCCACGTCGGGCCGCGCCGAGATGATCGACATCTGGAAGGTCCTGACCAACAGCACCACCCTCGCCGCGTACCCGCACGTGATCGCCGGTGCCCTGATGACCGCGGCAACCTTCGTCGGCGGCATCTCGGCATGGTCGCTGATCGCCCGCCGCCACGCGTTGGCCGACGTCGACCGTCGAGGACTCCGCCGAGCGCTGCGCGGGGCGATCGCCCTCACCCTGGTGTCGGGCGTCGGCATCGCCGTCACCGGCGACTTCCAGGCCCGCATCATGTTCGAGCAGCAACCGATGAAGATGGCCTCGGCCGAGGCGCTGTGTGAAACCGAGACCGGGCCGGGGTTGTCGATCCTCGCCCTGGTCGGCGAGTCGGGACCCGACTGCAATCTCCGCACCTGGGCCATCCCCAAGGGACTGTCGTTCCTGGCGACCCACACCACGGACGCGACCATCAAGGGCGTCAACAACCTCAACACCGAGTACCAGGCGAAGTACGGGCCCGGCGACTACCGGCCCAGCCTGTTCATCACCTACTGGGGATTCCGCCTCATGATCCTGTTCGGAGCGATCGCGTCGTTCGCCTCCGTCGTCGGCCTGTGGCTCACCCGCGGCGGCCGGGACCTGCCGCGGTGGAAGTGGCTCGCACCCGGCGCGATCGCCGTGATCGCCACGCCCTTCCTCGGGAACATCTTCGGCTGGGTCTTCACCGAGATGGGTCGCCAGCCGTGGGTTGTCGCACCGAACCCGACCGGGATACCCGAGGTGCGACTCCTCACGGCGGACGCCGTGTCGCAGGTGCCGGCGTGGACCGTCGCGACCTCGCTCATCGCGTTCACCCTGATCTACGGGTCGCTCGCCGTGGTGGAGCTTCGCCTGCTCGCCCGCTACATCAAGGCCGGACCCGCGGGTGTGATGCCCGATGATTCGGCGGACGGCGGCTCGGGAGGCGGCGGCACGGCCGACGACCCCGACGCCGGGACCCGACCGCTGGCATTCGCCTACTGATCGCCGGAACGAGGCTCATCATGGAACTCACCACTGTCTGGTTCATCCTCATCGCCGTCCTGTGGATCGGCTACTTCTTCCTCGAGGGGTTCGACTTCGGAGTCGGGATGCTGCTGCACCCCCTCGGCCGAACCGAGGTCGACCGTCGAGTCATGGTCAACGCCATCGGCCCTACGTGGGACGGCAACGAGGTGTGGCTGCTCACCGCCGGCGGCGCCACGTTCGCCGCGTTCCCCAACTGGTACGCGACCCTCTTCTCGGGCTTCTACCTGCCGTTGCTGCTCGTGCTCATCGCGCTCATCGCCCGAGGGGTCGCCTTCGAGTACCGCGGCAAGATCGACGACGAACGGTGGCGGGCGCGCTGGGACCTGGCGATCGCGTTCGGGTCGTGGCTGCCGGCCGTGCTCTGGGGTGTCGCGTTCGCCAACATCGTCGCCGGGGTCCCGATCGACCGGAACGGCAACTTCACCGGGACGCTGTTCACGCTGCTCAATCCGTTCGGCCTGCTCGGCGGCGTCGTAACCGCATCGCTATTCGCATTGCACGGCGCCAACTTCCTCGCACTCAAGACCGAGGGCGAGGTGCACGACGCGGCCCGCGGCGCAGCACGGCGGATCGCGCCCGTCACCATCGCCGCCGGCGCGGTGTTCCTGCTGTGGAACCAGATCGCCCGCGGCGCTGCGTGGACCTGGGCCACCGTGGCGGTCGCCGCCGTCGCACTCGTCGCGAGCGGCGTGCTCGAGCGCGGCGGGCGCGACGGCTGGGCCTTCGTGGCCACCGGGCTCGCGATCGCCGCCGCCGTGGTCTCGCTGTTCGGTTCGCTCTTCCCCGATGTCATGCCGTCCACCACCGACGCAGCGTTCAGTCTCACCGTGCACAACGCCAGCTCCACGGCGTACACGCTGAAGGTGATGACGTGGGTTGCCGCCGTGATGACGCCCGTGGTCGTCGGGTACCAGGCCTGGACCTACTGGGTCTTCCGTCAGCGGATCGGGCGACACCACATCCCGCCCGTGCACGTCCCCGGTGCGCACTGACCGACGACTGCTCCGGCGGATCCCCGCGCTGCGGGTCCATCTCGCGGTCAGTGTCGCCGCCGCGGTCGCAACGGCCGCGGCGGTGCTGGCGCAGGCGGAGGTCCTCGCCGGCGGCATCGCCGACCTGGTCGCCGGTCGGACCGGCGCAGCCGGGTCACTTGCGGTAGCGCTCGTCGCGATCGGCGCCGTGCGCGGAGCCGCACGCTGGGCGACCGACCTGTCCGCCACCGCGGCGACCGCAGCGGCCAGGCGACAGGTGACCGGCGACGTGATCGCCAAGCTCGACGCGCTCGACGAGGCCGGTCGCCGAAGCGCGCACCCGAGCGAGGTGTCCGCCCTGGCGTCCTCCGGCATCGATGCCCTGGAGCCGTGGATCCGCAGCTACCTCCCCTCGCTGAGCCTCGCGGCCGTCGTGCCGCTCGCCGCCGGGCTGCGGATCATGGTCGCCGACCTCTGGTCCGCCGTCATCCTGATCGTGACGGTGCCGCTCATCCCGGTGTTCATGCTGCTGATCGGACGCCTGACCGACGAGCGGTCGCGCCGGGGATGGGCCACGATGCAGCGGCTCGGCGCGCACTTCCACGACGTGCTGGTCGGGTTGGAGACGCTGCGGTTGTTCGGTCGAGCCGAGGCACAGATCGAGCGGGTTCGGCGAGTGACCGACGACTATCGCCAGGCGGTCATGCGCACCTTGCGGGTGGCGTTCCTGTCCGCACTTGCGCTCGAGTTGCTCGCGACGCTGTCGGTTGCGCTCGTCGCGGTCACCGCCGGCGTGCGGCTCGCCCACGGCGACCTCGACCTGACGACCGCGCTCGTGGTGTTGCTCCTCGCTCCCGAATGCTCGCTGCCGTTGCGCCGGGTCGGCGCCGCCTTCCACGCAGCGACCGCCGGAACGGACGCGCTCGACGACCTGGAGCGGTTCGACCGGCTCGCCGAGACGCCGGACGGACCGATCGACCATCTCTGCCGAGAGGCGAGGATGAACGCGACCGGACTCGTGGTGGCCGACGGCGAGCGCGGACATCGCGTCGGCCCGATCGATCTGCAGGTGACCGGGGGTGAGCTGGTGGCGCTCGTCGGCCCGACCGGTTCGGGCAAGTCCACCGTGCTCGGCGTGCTCGCGGGCGACGTGGCGCTCACCGCCGGTCGGGTGGAGGTGAACGGCCTCGCCGTCGACACGCTCGCGCGTTCAACTCGCCGGGCCGCCGTGCAGTCGATCCCCCAGTTCCCACGTCCGCTCGGGGCGACCGTCGACGCGTCGGTCGCCCTTGGGTGCCCCGAGGCCTCCGCCGCAGCGCGGCGCGCAGCGCTGGCCGAGGTGGATCTCGATCAGCTGGCCGACCGCCGTCCCGACGAGCTGTCGGGTGGCGAGTTGCAGCGCCTCGCCGTGGCGCGGGCACTGCTCACGAGCTCGATTCGGCCCGCCGGGGTACTGCTCGCCGACGAACCCACCGCACACCTCGACCCGGAGAACGCGACACTGGTCGGCCGGGCGCTCCGCCGCGTCGCTGACTCGGGCGTGGCCGTGGTGGTGGTGACCCACGACCGGAGCATCGAGGGCCTCGCGGATCGCGTGACCGCGCTGCGGCTCGACCACGCCGACTCACCGATCGATCGCGCCGCCGAGCCCGACGCGGAGCCAGGCACCGCTCCGGGCACCGGCCCCGGTCGCGCTGCCGGCGCCGCTTGGGACGCTGCATCGGGTGGCGCTGACGGCGCCGCCGAAACCTCCCGCGCCGAGCGGCAGGCCCCGCGGCTGCTTCCGGAACCGATCGCAGGTGACGGCGCCGATTCGGCGCGCGATGCCGGCCGCGTCGGCGACCTCGCGTGGTTCGGTCGACTCGCACCGGTGGCGCGGGGCCGAACCGCCGGGGCCCGCGCGCTCGGGATCGCCGCCGAGGCGTGCACCGTCGGGCTCGCCGGCACCGCCGCGTGGCTCATCCTCCGGGCGGCCGAGCGGCCGTCCTTCGCCGACCTCGCCGTGGTCGCGGTCGCCGTCCGCGCCTTCGGCCTCGGCAAGGGCGTGCTTCGCTACGCCGAACGCCTGGCGTCCCACGACGCCACGCTGCGCCGGCTCGGCGCGATCCGCGCCGAGGTCGTGGCGCGCCTCGGTCGGCTCGTGCCGGCCGGAGTGCCCCGCACCGGTCGCGGTGAACTCCTTGCCGCCGTGGTTGACGATGTCGACCGACTCGGCGACCTGGAGCTCCGCATCGTCGGCCCAGCGGTGAGCGCATTGACCGTTGCGTCGGGCGCAATCGTCGGGGTCGCCGCCGTGGCCGGGAGGCCTGCGCTCGCGCTCGCCGCCGGAGCCGCCGTCGCCGGGCTCGTCCTCCCGGCGTGGGTCGCCCGGCGATCGTCCGCCACCGCCGCGCCGCTCGCCGAGTCCAGGGCCGCTCGATCGTCGACGCTGCTCGATCTCGCCGAGGGATGCGGCGAGATCGCCTCCATCGGCGCCACCGCCGCATGGAAGGACCCGCTCGACCTGCTGACCGAGCGCGTGTGCGAGATCGAGCGCTCGCGAGGCCGACGGGCGGCCGCCGCGTCGGGCCTGTCGGCAGCGCTCGGCGCGTGGACCGCGGCGGCGACCGCGCTCTTGGTCGGCGGCCCCGCCGCCGCGAGCGGCCCGGCGATCGGCGTCGCCGTGCTCGTGCCGCTCGCGGTCATCGAACTCCTTTCGCCCGCCGTGCCGGGCGCCGAGCTCGTCCACTCCGTCGCGGCGTCGGCCGCGCGGTTGCGTGCGCTGCTGAGTCGCCCAGATCCCACGCCGGAGCCGGCGACGCCCGCCTCGCCCGGCCCCACGGTCGACATCGTGTTGGACGATGTGCGCTTCGGGTGGCCCGACGGCCCGGCAATCTGGTCGCACCTCGACGTGAGCATTCGCGAGGGGGATCACGTCGCCGTGCGCGGACCGAGCGGGTCGGGGAAGTCCACGCTCGCTGCCGGCCTCGCGGCGTTTCTCCGGCCGAGATCGGGCGCATACCGCCTAGGCGGCGTGGACACCGAAAGCCTCGGCGGAGCGCAGGTCCGTCGCGCAGTCACCTGGTGTACGCAGGACCCGTGGCTCGCCGACACATCGATCCGCGAGAATCTCCGACTCGCTGCACCCGAGGCGCTCGACCCGCAGCTCTGGGATGCGCTCGACACGATGCGTCTCGGGGACTGGGTGCGGTCGATGCCCGAGGGGCTCGACACCCTGCTCGGTCGCGGCGGTGTCGCCGCGAGCGGAGGGCAGCGTCAACGCCTCGCTCTCGCGCGGGTGCTGCTCGCCGATCACCGCGTGATCGTCCTCGACGAGCCGACCGCGCATCTCGATGCCGACACGGGCACCGGGATCATGCGCGACCTGACCTCGGCGCTCGCCGGCCGTTCGATGATCGCAATCGGACACACCGACTTCGGGGTCGCCTTCGACACGGCCATCGAGGCACCGACCCGTCGCGCTGCGGAGCCGCTAGACCACAGCGCCGGTGAGGTGCCCGATGCCCAGTGAGATCACCAGCGCAAGGCACCCACCGACGAACACCCGCGCCGCGGCGCGCCCCTGCGGGGCGCCCCCGAGTCGGGCGCCGAAGGATCCGAGGGCGACGAGGCCCGCGATGGTGAGCACCATCGTCGCCACGACGCGGGTGCGCTCGGTCGCGGCCGCCATCACGACGATCGGCAGCACCGCTCCGACCACGAAGCTCACCGCCGACACCACCGCCGCCTGCAGCGGGTTGGCGAGCGCGTCGGGATCGATGCCCAACTCGTCGCGGGCGTGCACCGCGAGCTGGTCGAACTCGGACAGCTCCACCGCCACGGCGTGCGCGAGCCCGTGGCTGAGGCCGCGACGTTCGTAGATCTCGACCAGCTCGCCGAACTCCGCCTCCGGCGACGCGTCGAGCTCAGCCCGTTCCCGCGCCAGGTCCGCCTGTTCGGTGTCGCGCTGCGAGGACACCGACACGTACTCGCCCGCGGCCATCGACAGTGCACCGGCGGTGAGCCCGGCCACACCCGACACGAGGATCGCCGACGTGCCGGCCGATGCCGCCGCGACGCCGATCATCAGGCTCGATGTGGAGATCAGGCCGTCATTCGCGCCGAGCACCGCGGCGCGCAACCAGGCGGCACGTCCGCCCAGGTGGCGTTCGGCGGCGAGGTGGTCGGGCAGGGTGCGGGTCATGGCGTGATTCTCGCCGAGGAGCGACGCGCACGACAGAACTCGTGCGCAGCCCCTTGGTTATATAGTCTCCTACTATGCGATTGGAGATTACCCGCCGAACCGACCTTGCGACCCGTGCGCTGCTGCATCTGGCTGCAACCGGGGAACGCACGAAGTCGTCCGCATTGGCCCGCGCCGTCGGAACGACGCCGGGCTTCCTGTCCCAGGCCATGACTCCGCTCGTGGCGGCGGGATGGGTCCGATCCGACCCGGGTCCCACCGGCGGCTACACCTCGATCGCCGACCCTGCGGCCGTGAGCGTGCTCGACGTCATCGAGGCCGTCGAAGGCGCGACCGACACAGCAACGTGCGTGCTCGAGGACCGGCCCTGCTCCGGAGCGGGAGCGTGCGCGCTGCACCGACCGTGGGCCGCGGCGAGGGCGCACCTCCTCGATGACCTCGGTTCGACACCGATCGCGACGCTGATGACGAGCAGCACGCCGTGAGCACCGAGACCGGTGATACCCATGAGAGCCGTGAGGTCGGCGGGACCGGCGGGGCCGACGGGACCGTGATGCCGGGCGTGAAGGTGCGTGCCCACCCGGGGCTGTGTCTCGGCTACGGGCTCTGCCACCGATTCGCCCGCGACGTGTATTCACTCGATGCGGACGGCGAGATCGCCGTGCACCTGCTCGACGTGCCGGCCGAACTCGCGCTCGAGGCGTGGATCGGGGCGTCGGTCTGCCCGCAGCGCGCCATCACCGTGATCGGCGAGCCCGAGTCAGTCTGGCGCGAGCGACGGGCCGCGTCGTGATAGCCGCTGCGCCCGCCGGTGCTCCGGCGCGGCGGTCCGAGCTGCGATCGGTGGCGATGCCGAGCGAGCACGGAGGCTGGGGGCTCACGGCCGAACCCGCGCTCGCGGGGCTCATCGTCGCTCCGAGCCGTGCCGGCGCATGCATCGCGCTCGCCGCGCTGGTGGCGTTCGTTGCGCGCACGCCGTTGAAGGTGGTCGCCGTCGATCGACGGCGGCACCGCACCCTGCCCCGCACGCGCCTCGCCGCTCGGGTCGCGGCGCTCGAGGTGACCGCCCTGATCGTGCTCGTCGTGGTGGCCGTGCAGTCGGCGGAATCGCCGTTCTGGATCGTCGCTGCGCTCGCGGCGCCGCTCATCGCTCTCGAGGCATGGTTCGAGGTGCGCTCGCGGGGCCGCCGACTCGTGCCCGAACTGGCCGGATCGATCGCCGTCGCCGGGGTCTCGGCCATGATCGTGCTCGCCGGCGGCCAGCCGCTGCGGCTCGCGCTCGCCATGTGGCTCGTGCTTGCGGCTCGATGCGTCACCTCGATCCCGTGGGTGCGAGCCCAGGTTGCACGGCTGCATCGCGACCCGACGGCGGCGGCGTCGCCGACGTTCGATCTCGCCTCCGCTGCGCTCGGTGTCCTCGCGATTGCGATCGATCGCCGCCTGCTCCTCGGCGCAGGCGCCGTGGCGATGGTGATCGCCGTGCAGCACCTGTGGGGCAGGCGAGCGTCGCCACGGCCCGCCGTCATCGGCATCCGCCAGATGCTGCTCGGGGTGGGCGTCGCGATCGCCGCGGCGCTCGGTTGACAATCAGTGTTGACGATCAGGGTTGAGAACCAGGAAGGAGATGCCCATGTCCGGATCCATCAGTGAGGCACGCCTCGCCGATCTCGTGACCGCCCACCCCGACGCGGCGCGGGTGTTGGAACGGTTCGGGCTCGACTTCTGCTGCGGAGGCGCGGCGACGCTTGCCGCCGCGTGCGACGAACGGGGCATCGACCCAGCCGAGGTGGAGGCCGCGCTCAACGAGGTGGGCGAGCCGAATTTCGCCGACTGGTCGACCATGGGGGTCGGCGAGCTCGTCGACCACCTGGAGGCCACGCACCACGCGTTCCTTCGGGTCGAGCTCGACCACCTGCAGCGCCTCGTCGACAAAGTCGAGTCGGTGCACGGCGATCGGCACAGCGGCCTTGCCGAGGTCCACGCCACGTTCATCGACCTGCGCACCGACCTGGAACCGCACCTCCTGAAGGAGGAGCGCGTCCTGTTCCCGATGATCCGCGAGCTTGCCGCGGCGACGGAGCCGCCGGCCTTCCACTGCGGGAGTCTCCGCAACCCGATCTCGGTCATGATGCGCGAGCACGACCGGGCCGGTGAGCTGCTCGGGCGTCTGCGAACGCTGACCGACGGCTACACGCCTCCGTCCGATTCCTGCGCGAGCTACCGCGCGCTGTACGACGGGCTGGGCCGGCTCGAGGCCGACACGCACCTCCACGTGCACAAGGAGAACAACCTGCTGTTCCCCGCGGTCGTTGCGATGGAGCGCGGCCTCCCCACCCCCGAACTGGGCCGATCCACATACCCACAGGCGCGGTAATCCGGCCCAGTACGCGAGAGCGCGCGGGGCGCGCTGGCACGCACGACAGCGCGGCGGGTCAGTCGAGCTCGCCGACCCAGTCGGTGATCAGACGATGCGCGATCGAGATCGGACCGGGGATCTGCGGCAACGCACCGCGCCGGTACCAGCCGGCATCGAGGATCTCGCTCGGCTCGCACACGATGTCGCCGTCGACCCACTCCGCCCGGAATCCGACCATCAGGCTGTGGGGAAAGGGCCACGGCTGGCTCGCCCGGTATGTCACGTTGGCGACCCTCACGCCGACCTCTTCTCGCACCTCGCGCACCACGGCCGACTCCAGCGTCTCGCCCGGCTCAACGAAGCCCGCGAGGCACGAGTACATCGGCACGGTGAACTGCACGCCGCGGGCCAACAGGATCTCCTGATCGGGGCCGGGGGCGCCCCTGGTCACCAGCGTGATCATCGCCGGGGCGACCCGCGGGAACACCGCCAAGCCGCAGCGAGGGCAGCGCATCGCCCGCTCGTCACCGATCGGGTCGGTCGGTTCTCCGCAGCGCCCACAGAAGCGGTGCGTGCGCGCCCACTCGACGATCTGCACCGCCCGCCCCGCCACCAACCGCTCCTCCTCGCCGACGCGACCGAAGAAGCTCCGGAGATCGAGCGCGGCGCCATCCGACGGGTCCTCGCCGTCCGGTACGTCGACCGCCCACTGGGCGACGTCGCCGATCATGCCGAGGAAGTGGGCCTGCCCAACCTCGACCTCGACATCGACGTCCTCGTCGATGAACACCGAGCCGTCGACCACGTGCAGGAACCGATGCCCAGCCACCTCCGCGGGAACCACTACTCCGGGCACGAAACCATCGGTCATCACGACCCCTTTCTGCACGTCACGTATCGACCTGCGCGCATACGATCAGCGGATCGCGCGGCAGCTCGACGCCCAGCTCCGCATCAGCCGCCGTCGCGGCCAGCATCTGATGGTCCTCGGTGATCGCAATCGACATCGCGCCTCGCTTCGTTCGAGTGGTGCCCTCGCAGGCCGGCGAGCCTCCGAATCCGCTCAGTCTGCGCGACGGGCAACCTTCGATGCCCACCAGATCATCGGGATCTGCAGCGGCAGCCGCGCCCAGGCGACTGCCGCCGAATCGAACGGCGCATCGAGGCCCTGCATCCCGCCCTGCAACGCCGCCCACACGTTGGCGGGGAACACCCCCACAAACGTGGCCGCTGCGAACCAACCGCCGATGCGACGGGTCGTCGGCACCGCGACCATGGCCGCCGCGCCCATCTCCACGACGCCGCTCACGTAGGTGGTCGTTCGCGGCGAACCGGGCATCCAGCTCGGCACGATCGCGTCGAAGAACGACGGCCGAGCGAAGTGCATCATGCCGGCGAGACCGAGAAACGCTGCCAGTGTCAGCGCTGACCACGAGCTCCGCCGGGTCGGGCCACGATCGGTTGCGGCATGGGTTGCGTCGTTCGTCATCGCGTCACGCTACCGAGCTGCAGTCGTGGCCCCGCCGCAGACCGTCAACTCGATCGCTGCGGCCCGCCTCAGTGGTGGCCGTGCGTCGGCGACTCGTCGGGGATGAACGACCCGACGACCGCAGCGCCCAGCGCCGCGGCGGCAGCGGCGACCACGAAGGCCCAGTGAGAGCCATGGGTGAACGACACCCGCGCCGACTCGCGGACCGAGGCGGCGGCGTCGCTGCCGATCATCTTCTCGGCCTGCTGCACCACACCGAACGCCTTGCCGATCGAATCCTCGATGAGGCGACGCGGCTCGTCGGGAATCGGGAACTTCGCAATGCGCTCACTCATGGAGGAGCTGTAGGACGACGCGAGCACCGAACCCATCACGGCGATGCCGACCGCGCCGCCGACCTCGCGGGTGACGTCGTTGACCGCCGAGCCCACGCCCGCCTTCGCGAGCGGCAGCGACGACACGATCATGCCGCTCGCCGGCGCCATGAGTGTCGCCATGCCGGCCGACATGGTGACGAGGAAGACGACCAGTTGCCAGTACGGCGTGTCGACGCCCAGCGTGGACATGCCGATGAACCCGGCGGTGATCGCGAGGAACCCGCCGCGCACCGCCGTACGCACGCCGAAGCGGGCGACGATCTTGGGGCTCCGCGGCGACACGATCACCATGACCACCGCAGCGGGAAGCGTCCTGACCGCCGATCCGAGCGCCGTGTAGCCGTGCACGAACTGCAGGTACTGGGCCAGCAGGAAGTACGTGCCGAACATGCAGAAGAAGGCGGTGGTGATCGCGAGCGAGCCCATCGCGAACCCGCGCAACCTGAACAACCGCGGATCGAGCATGGGCTCGCGTGCTCGCAATCCCCACACCACGAAACCGACACCCGCGACCACCGCCACCCCGAACGCACCCAGCACCCGGGCCGAACCCCAACCCCATTCCGGGCCCTCGATGATGCCGAACACGAGGCTGCCGAGCGCGGCGACCGACAACAGCGCACCCAGCGGATCGAGCTTCTCGCCGTTCGGGTTGGACGAGTTCGGAACGATCCACACCGTCAGCCCGATGAGCAGAAGCACCAGCGGCACGTTCACCAGGAACACCGCGCCCCACCACCAGCCGAGACTCAGCACCGCACCGCTCGTGAGGGGGCCGATCGCGCCGCCCGCGCCGGCAAGCCCGGCCCACGTCGCGATGGCCCGCTGCCGCTCGTGCGGCGGGAACACGTTGGCGATGATCGACAAGGTCGCGGGCATGATGAGCGCGGCGCCGATCCCCATCACCGCGCGAGCGGCGATCAGTTGCGCCGGCGAACCGGATTGGCTCGCGACCACGGCCATAACGCCGAAGATCACGAGGCCCACCAGCAGCGCCCACTTGCGTCCGAAGCGGTCGCCGAGCGCCCCGGCCGGCAACAGCACCCCGGCGAAAACGAGCGCGTACGACTCGATGATCCACAGCGACTCGGTGGAGTTCGCGCCCAACTGTTTGATGATCGTGGGGATCGCGACGTTGAGCGAACTGACCGCGACGACGATGGTGACGAGGCTGATGCACAACACCGCGAGGATCGTCCACCGTCGGTGGTAGATGACCGGGTCGATGCCGTAGGTGTCGGAGGCATCGGTTGCCGGCGCGTCGGGCGCGGCGGCGGGCGAGTGCGTCATGAAGCACGTCCTCATGGAAGGAAGGGGGTTGCTGAGCCTACGGGTGCAACGCGACACCGTCCCACCCGATTCCACCCGATTCCCGCTCCGACCGCCCCGCTATCGGGAATCGCCACGGACAGGGTGCAGTTGAGCCCTATCGTGATCACGTTCACAACCCGACGGAGGCCCGAGTGACCGAGACGACGACCCTGAACGCGATCGCCGCCGAGGCGGTCGAGGCCACGAAGGTGTACGGCACGGGCGACACGCAGGTCACCGCGCTCGATCACGTGAACGCGAAGTTCGCGGCCGGCCGGTTCACCGCCATCATGGGCCCCTCGGGTTCGGGCAAGTCGACGCTCATGCATTGCCTCGCCGGCCTCGACCAGCTCAGCAGCGGATCGGTGTTCGTGGCCGGTGTCGATCTGTCGACGCTCGACGAACGCGAGCTCACGAAGCTGCGGCGCGACCGCATCGGCTTCGTGTTCCAGGCCTTCAACCTGATCCCCACGCTCTCGGCGATCGAGAACATCACGCTCCCGATGGACCTCGGCGGCCGCAAGCCCGATAGCGCCTGGCTCGACACCGTCATCGACACCGTCGGGCTGCGCGACCGGCTCCAGCACCGGCCGAGCGAACTCTCGGGCGGCCAGCAGCAGCGCGTCGCCGTCGGGCGCGCCCTGGCGAGCCGCCCCGAGATCATCTTCGCCGACGAACCCACCGGCAACCTCGACTCGCGCAGCGGCATCGAGATCCTGTCGTTCATGCGCAAGGCCGTCGATGAACTCCGTCAGACGATCGTGATGGTCACCCACGATCCGAGCGCCGCCGGCTACGCCGACCAGGTGCTGTTCCTTGCGGACGGTCGCGTCGTCGACGAGATGGCCGAGCCGACCGCCGCCAAGGTGCTCGACAAGATGAAGTCGCTCGGCGACTGACGCTTCGCCCGAAGCACCCGACCGTCCACCTTCGTTCGAAGGATCACCAATGCTCCACGTCGCGCTCACGTCGATCTTGGCGCGCAAGCGCCGCCTGTTCACCACGGCCGCCGCGATCGTGCTGTCGGTCGCGTTCGTCTCGGGCACCCTCGTCATCACCGCGCTGATCGATTCGACCCTCAACGGGCTGATCGGCAGCTCCTACCGGGCGTTCGACGCCGTGGTCCGATCCGCGAACGCGACCGAGAGCCGCTTCGGCCAGCCGATCCGGCCGCCGATCGACGCGACGACGGTCGACCTCGTGCGAGCGGCCCGCGGCGTCGCCGCTGCGGAGGGCTTCGTGCAGGGGCTTCCCACGCTGCTCGACAAGGACGGCGAGCGGATCCAGGACACGTTCGGCCCGCCGACGTTGGCGCTGAACTGGGTGGCCGACGCGGGCCTCCGCGGCGGCACGCTCGCCCCCGGCGGTCGGGCGCCGCGGACCGAGTCCGAAGCGGTGATCGACGTGCGCACGGCGAAGGACTTCGGCTTCAAGGTGGGCGATTCGATCGTGGCGCAGCTCCCGGCCGGGCTGAAGACCTTCACCATCGTGGGGATCGGCGGCGCGAAGACCGACGACCAGGCGCTCGCCGCCGGGCCACGACTGCTCATCCTCGAAGAGGCGACGGCGCAGAAGCTCCTCAACAAGGTCGGCCAGTTCGACTTCGTCGCGGCGACCGCGACCGACGGCACCGACGAGGCCGCCCTCACCGCGACCCTCCGCACGATCGTTCCCTCGACCGACCAGGTCATCACCGGCGACTCGTTCATCGAGGAGACCGAATCGTCGATCTCCACGGTCATCTCGCTGTTCACCCAACCGATCCTCGCCTTCGGCTACATCTCGGTGTTCGTCGGCGTGTTCGTCATCTACAACACGTTCTCGATCGTCGTGGCTCAGCGGACGCGCGAGCTGGCCCTGCTGCGCGCCGTCGGGGCATCGCGAGGCCAGATACTCGGCTCGGTGCTGCTCGAGGCGAGCATCGTCGGACTCGTCGCGTCCGTCCTCGGCATCGCCTCGGGATGGATCCTCGCGGTCGCGCTGAAGGGGCTCCTGTCGAAGGCGTTCACGCTGCCCGCCGGGGTGCCTGCGCCCAATCTGACGTCGATCCTTACCGGCCTCGCCGTCGGGCTCGGCGCCACGCTCCTCTCTGCGATCATCCCGGCGATCAGAGCAACGACGGTGCCGCCGGTCGCGGCGCTGGGCGAGGTGGCGCTCGACCGCTCCGCAACCTCGACGGCACGAAAGGTTGCGGGCCCCGCGCTGATCGCCGGCGGCGTCGCATTGATCGCGCTCGCGCTCACCGAGGCGTGGGATATCGGGCTGGTCGGTATCGGGATCGGCGCCGCGATGCTTTTCGTTGCGGTCGCGGTCGCCGGCCCCCTCATCGCCGCCCCGACGGCAAAGGTGCTCGGCGCACCGCTGCCGAGGCTGCGCGGCATGGCCGGTCGCCTCGCTCGGGAGAACGCGGGCCGCAACCCCAAGCGGACCGCGACCACCGCCGCCGCGCTCAGCATCGGGGTCGGGCTCGTCACGGTCGTCGCAGTATTCGCGGCGTCGATCCGCGGCGCGACCGAGTCGCAGCTCTCGAATCAGCTCGCCGCGATCGACCTCGTCATCGACACCGGCACCGGCTTCGGCGGGCTGTCGCCCGAGGCGGCCGAGTTCCTGAGAAACCGCCCCGAGGTCGAGCGCCTCACTCCGCTGCGGTTCAACCTCGTCACCCTGCTGACCTCGAAGGGGGCCAGGGAGGAGCAGGCGAAGCGTGGCACCACCGAGAACGGCTCGGCCGTCGGCGAGCCCGAGTTCATGATCGGCATGGACCTCGACGCAGCCTTCAAGATGGTTCGCTTCGACGGGCTGACCCCGCGCATCGCCACGCTCGCGACCGGCGAGATCATGGTGCTCGAGTCGACCGCCGACGAGAACGGCTGGAAGGTGGGCGACCGCATCCCCGTGTCGTTCGCGCAGACCGGCCGACAGACACTGCGCATCGCGGCAACGTTCGCGGCGCGCGTCGGCCAAGGCGCGTCGATCATCTCCAACCTCGACACGCTCACCGCGAACGCGACGCCCGAGTTCCGAACCGACTCCACCATCTGGGTCCAACTCCGCGACGGGGTGTCCGCGGCAACAGCGCTGAGGGCCATCAAGCCGGAACTGAAGAAGATCGCGCCCACCGCAGGCGTCAACACCACCGGCGACTACCTGGGCGATCGGCTCAAGATCGTCGACTCGGTCGTCAACCTGATCTACGTGCTGCTCGGCCTGTCGATCGTCATCGCCCTCGTCGGCGTTGCCAACACCATCTCGCTGTCGATCTACGAGCGGACCAAGGAGCTCGGTCTGCTCCGCGCCGTGGGCATGGATCGGCGCCAGGTGCGCATATCGGTGCGGTGGGAATCGGCGATCATTGCGCTGGCGGGCACGGTGATCGGCCTCGTCGTCGGGGTCTCCCTCGCCATTGCGTTCGTGAACGCGCTCGACGAGCGGAGCATCACGCCGATCGTCAACATCGGCACCGTCGTGACGATCGGTGTACTCGGCGCGATCGCCGGCATCCTGACCGGCATCCGACCAGCGGGCCGCGCGGCACGGGTCGACGTGCTCGGCGCGATCTCCTCCGTGTGAGATCGGGTGGTGAGCTCGCTGTGAGCTCGCGACCTCCCGCAGGTCATGATCGATCGAGCGACTCGACGAGCTCCCTCAGCTCACGACGCGCAGGTCTGACCCGCTCCAGTAGGCGCGCATCTCGGTCACGAGTCCGGCGTCGTCGAAGGTGAACACATCGATGATGTCGATCTCGGTGACGAGCTCGCCCATGACAGCGCGGGCCGTCATGGGGAACGCCGCGAACTCGCCGCAGCAGCGCACCGGGCCGTCGAGGGTCAGGGTGAGCGAATCCATGGTCTCGTGCGTCGACGAGAAGAAGCGGCGGATCGCATCGACGCCCACGAACGGCTCGGCGTCCGCGGGGTCTCGCACGGTCGCATCCGCGGCGAACAGGGCGACGATCCCGTCGACATCGCTTCGGGAGTGGGCGGCGAGGTAGCGCTCGACGACGCTTCGCTGATGGTCCGAATCGGTCATGGCGGCGAGCCTAACGACACGTGACGCCACCTCGCCGACACCTCGCCCGACGCCTCGCACGGCAGAGCGATGGTTGATCGAGCCCCGCGGCCACACGCCGACGATGCCGTACGATCGCTGCCGAGATGGACACCACCAAGCTCACCGAGATCGCCACCGCGCTCGGTGTTCTCGGCTACGACCCGTCTCTGCGCCTGCCGACTCCCCCGCCCGAACTGCGCAACGTTCCCGGCGACGTCTACCTCGACATCGTGGAGACGTGGGGCGACCCGGAACGGACGCCGCTTGTCGCATCTGCATGGGAGAACGGCCGCTACTTCGCCGCGGCGCACGACGCGTTGCGCGGCCGACGCGCCCGTCTCGTCGAGTGGACCGGCCCCACGCGCCCACCCGGCGACGAGGTCGCACCGATCGACCTCCGCGTCGACCACGTGTACCTGGTGAGCTGCAAGTACCGGTCGAGGATCACGGTCAACGCGTCGCCGCACCACCTGTTCGACCGCCTCCTCACCGGCGGCTACGGGCGGCGGGGCGGCAACGACTGGTACCGGCAGGGCGCTCCGCGGGCCTTCGCCGACCTGTGGGCGGCGGCCGCCCCGTCCGTCGGCCGCGGCGACTGTTCCGACCCGACGAGCCTCGACCGGGCGACCCGCAAGATCGTCGCCGGCGACCTCAAGAGCGGTTGGCCCGACGGTTGCGCCGAGGCGTACGCGGCGCTGTGCTCGGACGTGTCGGCCGCGAGCGCTGCGCGATGGCAGGAGGCGCTCGATGTCGCGGGCAGCGGTGCCGCCGAGCAGATGCTGTGGCGACTCCTCCGCATCGGGTCGGCGCCCTACTTCGTGCTCGGCGCCGACGCGCACGAACCTGTGCGACGCCGGGTCGCGTCGCCGTGGGACTGGCGGCAGGCGTACCGCTTCCGGTCGCTCGAATTCGCTCCCGGCGGCGGTGGCCAACCGACCGTCGTCTGGCGCGCCCGCGTGCGCCGCCACGACGACGAAGCGGAGCTCACCGTCGCCGGCCACGTCGAGATCCGTTGGAGCCACGGGCGCTTCTCGGGTCCGCCGGAGGCGAAGGTGTACCTCGACACGGCCCCCGCGGACGTCCCCGGCTACTGGCCGCTGCGCTGACCCTCACCGCGCCAATCGCCCCGCACCGAGCGCCCCGCGCCCCTCGCACGCGACGCGCACCGCCCACCGGGGCAATCCAGGCTGAGCGGTGCACATATGCACCGCTCAGCCTGGATTGCGTCACCCGCAGGCGCGATCCCGTGAACGCGCGGCCGCCCCTACGAGCCGCCGCGGGCGACCGCCAGCAGTCGACGGAGTTCGCGACGATCCGCGGCCATGGCGTCGAGCGGAGCGACGATGTCACTCACGACCACCCCCGCGACGCGCTCGCGCATCAGCGCCAACGCTCGACGCCGCCGGCCTCCGCCAGCGGCGCGAGCGACACCGGCGCACACGACGGCGGTCGCGAGCCCGAGCGCAACGCCCGCTGCGAGCAGCCAGGTGGGGATCGGCGCGCCGCGCCACATCGGCAGCAGCGGATCGGTGTCGAGGTGCAGGAAGCCACCGCCGACCGCGGCGATCAACAGCCACACCAGGCCGACCGCCGCGCACACGAGTGCCACCCCTTGCACCGCCGCGCCCGCTGCCCACCACGCCGGGCGCGCGCCCACGCGAGCGGACTGCCCGAGCACCCCCTCGAGCGACGCAAGCAGCTCCGCGCGCCGTCCGACGCACCGCTCCCGGATCGACCCGCGCCACGCGTCGTCGATGCCCACCGACGCCGCGTCGGCCGCCGCTCGCAACGCCTGATCCACCTTCGCCTCGGCGACCGAGGAGGCCGAGGGCTTCGACATCGCCGCGATCGGAGCGCGGCGCCAACGCCGAATCCAACGCGTCGGAGGCCATCCCGTCGCCAGGTTCGCCTCGCGCCGATACTGCGCCGCCGCAACCTCGGCTGCCGCGTCGACGCCGACGGCCTCCGCCACCGCCGCGACCAGGTCGGCCGCGGCCCGATCCGGCAACGCCCCGGGCCCTCTCTCGTCACGCCCCGCCCTTCGATCCGCGGCTTCCTCGCCGGGATCGAGACGGCGCGCCGCAGCCGCGAGGTCGGCTTCGACGCGAGCGATCATGGCTGCGCGTTCCGCGACGACCGCTCGTATCTCGCCGATGACGTCCTCCAGTCCGACCCCGCTCGTCACCGAGACAGCGAGCACCTCGGGTGCCTCGATCCCGTCGTCGACCAGCCGCCGGCGAAGATCCGCAGCGCACGACCGCGCCTCCTCCTCGCCCAGAAGGTCGCGCTTGGTGAGCACGAACCGCATGAGGTGGCCATAGGCCGCAAGCGGCGCCACGTAGTTGTGGTGGAACGACTCGTCCGCGTACTTCTGCGGATCGACAACCCACACGAAGAGGTCGGCCAGTTCCACCAACCGGTCGACCTCGTCGCGATGCGCCGCAACGGTCGAATCGAAGTCGGGCAGGTCCAGCAGCACCAGTCCGTCGAGCCGTTCATCGGCCTCGGCCACCTCGTGACGCCGACGAATCCGCAGCCAGTCGAGGAGCGCGCCCGCCTCGCCCCACGAGCACCCGTGCGTCTCTCCCGTGGTCGGACGGCGCACCCCGGTCTGCGACAGTTCGGCACCGCACAGCCAGTTGTAGAGCGTCGACTTGCCGGCGCCCGTCGGCCCGGCAAGCACCACGACCGTGTGATGCGTTCCCAGGCCGAGCCGCTCGCGGGAACGGTCGACCACCGCGGTCGCCTCGTCGAGCAGCCCGCCGTCGCGACCCCCGAGGTGGCGGCGCGCCACAGCGATCGCATCGCCGAGCGCAGCACACCGCTGCTCGACCGGCGGCGGAGGTGACGCGTCCACGGGCCCGAGGCCGCGACCGCGGCGAGCGCTCATCGACCCGACTCCCCCGGATCGCTTCCGGCCTCGTCGGCCACCACCCCCGCGACCCGCCGCAGCTCTGGAGCGAGTCCTGCCGACGGCATCCCGGCAAGCAGCGCGTCGAACCGCTCGACCTCGGGCGTGAAGGCCACGTACAGGCGCCGGCGCAGGTCATCCCGGCTCTGCTTCACCAGGTCACGCAGGGCCTGCTCGCCGAAGACCGCCGTCAGCAGCGTCTGACTCACCGCCGCCGTGCCGCCCGCGACCGCTGCCTCGCCGCCGGTGATGCCGCCCGTGGCGCTGAACACCGCGACCATGAGCGCCACGCCCACACCGTTGAGCCCGACCGACAGCGTGCGAGCGACCGTCACCTTCGATCCCGCCTGCTCGCGAACCAGCCGCATCACCGCGTCCTGCCACTCGTTCACCGTCGCCTTCACAGCCGGTCCGAGTGCGTCGCTCGACCGTTCCAGGCCGCGAGCCGACACGCCGAGCGCCTGCGCGCCTCCTGCCATGGTCGACCAACCCTCGACCACCTCGAGCGACGCACGGTCGGCGGCGCGAGCGACCAACACCTCGAGGTTCGCCTCGAGCTGACCGGCAACGGCCACCTCGGGGAGTGGGCGACCGCTGAACGTCGCGGCCAGCCGATCGCGGGCCCGCCCGATTCCGCGCTGCAGACGCGACATCATCTCGCCCGTGCCGACGATCTCGCGCCAGTGGTCGAGCACCTCGCCGCGAAGCAGTTCCCCGCTGCGCAGTTCGCCCTCCACGGCATCGAGCGCGCATTCGTACCGAGCGCGGGCGAACGACGCGAGCGCACCCGATGCCGATGCCTGGGCCTGCACCTCGTCGGCCACCCGATCGACGCGCGCCGGTACCGACTGCAACACGCCGGCAAGCGTCTGGCGAACGAGGCGGTCGCGTTCGGACCGGTCCTGCGCCAGGCCCGTGAGCCAGGCGCGCACGTCGTCGACCGCCGGGATCCGCCCCTCGGCAAGGGGCCCCTCGGCGATCGTGAACAGCCGCTCCGGACGCAGGCCGCGGCGGTCGAGCATGTCGGTCAGGTGCGCCGCGATGTCGTCCTCGGAACCAGGCGGAATGCGGTTGACGATGACGCCGAGCGCCACCGAACGTTGCTCCGCCCGGGCCAGGTACTCCCAGGGGACCGCGTCGGCGTACCGCGCCGCGGTCGTCACGAACACCCACAGGTCGGCCGCTCCCAGCAGCTGCGCGGCGAGCTCGTGGTTCGCGGTCTCGACCGAGTCGATGTCGGGCGCATCGAGCACCGCCAGCCCACGCGGCAGCGCTCCGACAGCGACGACCTCGACCCCAGACGCATCGGATGATCGCGGTCCCGATGTCGATCCCGAGGCCGGGTCGGCGGACGGCGCCCGGTGATATCGGGGAAGGTCGCCGAGGATCTCGCCGTCGACGAACCACGCCGTGTCGTCGGGATGGCAGACCAGCACGGGCCGGCGCGTGGTCGGTCGAAGCACGCCCGGCGCGGTCACGGTGTGGCCAACCAGGCTATTCACGAGCGTCGACTTCCCCGCGCCCGTCGACCCGCCGAAGACCGCCAGCAGGGGTGCATCCAGCCGGGCCAGGCGCGGCAGCACGTAGTCGTCGAGCTGCCCGATCAGCTCTCGACGAACCGTCGATCCGTCGACCGTTCCGGCGAGATCGAGGGGGAAGGCCACCTCATCGAGCAGCGAGCGCAGTTCGGTGAGAGACGCACGCGACGACATCGCATGAGCCTAGGTGCCCCTGCCTTCTGCGCGATCCAGGCTCAGCGGTGCATATGTGCACGCCTGAGCCTGGATTGCGTCACCAGCGAGGCGCGCGGGCGGGCGGGCGCGCGGACGGCGCGGACGGCACGGACGGCACGCGAGGGCGAGAGCGATCGCGGGCCCGATGCGCTAGGAAGGGGCATGGCACTCGACCACGCGAACCTCTCGGCGGCCGCACGGGCATTCCTGACCGAACGGCATCTCGCCACCCTCACCACGCTGCGCCCCGATGGGACTCCGCACGTCGTCCCGGTTGGGTTCACGTTCGACGAGGACACGGCGATCGTGCGCATCATCACCCGCGCCGGCTCGCACAAGGTGCGCAACATCGAGGCGCACCCCGGGCGCCACGCAGCGGTCTGCCAGATCGACGGACCTCGTTGGATGACCCTCGAAGGCCCGGCCGAGGTGACGAACGCTCACGAACGCGTGGCCGAAGCCGTTCGGCGCTACGCCCACCGGTACCGTCAGCCGGGCGATCGCGACGACCGCGTCGCGATCGAGATCGCGGTCGAACGCATCATCGGCCGCGTCGAATGACGCCGCGATAGCTGGCGACGAAGCCCGCCGACTCGAAGGCCGCGGCGCTGCGGTGTTCGGCCACGCGCACGCCGTCGACCGTCGCGATCTCGATCTTGGCGACGCGACCCGCGTCGACCAGGCCGCCCAGCGCCTCGACCCACACCGAATCGTCGGTGGGCCGTTCCGCGGGCAGGTCGAGCGCATCGAGATCGCCCGACGACGCGAACGTGATGACCGACCGGCACGACCGATCGAGCCACGCCACACACGCCCCGTCGCGAATCACCACCCGCGCTCCCGCCGATCGCGTCGGGCGACCGGTCGACTCCGGCCATGCCAGGACCGCGCCGTAGGGCTGGACCGGGTCGGTGGCGGCGAGAACCACCGTTTGTCCCGAACCCGATTCGCGATAGCGACGAAGCCGATCGACCGCGGCGGGCAGCGCGAACTGCGCCGCGCCGAGTCCCGAGACGAAGTAGCCGCGCCGGGCCTGGCCCTGTTCCTCCATCGTGCGGAGCACCGGGTAGACGCCCGCGAAGCCCGCGAGGACGCCTTCGGCTCGCGCCATCTCGCGGGTGAGCACGCCGTACCGTTCGAGCAGTTGGCGCGCCGATGCCACCGCGGATGACGTGGCCGTCGGCGCGCCGTGTCGAACGAGCGACCACCGTCCGGCCGCTGCGGGAGGCCCCGCGGCGCGCAACCCCCGAGCGCGGCGCGATCCCGCTTTCGGCGCCCGGCCGCCCGACGAGAGCCAGGCCCGCAACGGCGCGAGCGAATCGTTGGTGACCTCGCCGGCCCACACGAGGTCCCACAGCGCGGTCAACACGGTCGCGTCGTCGTAGGGCAACCCGGCCGCGGCGACCGCGGCGCCGAGGTCGGACCAGAACGACGCGCCGCGCTCGGCGAGGTGCCTGCGCAACGCCTCGTGGGTCTCGCCGTCGGGCCCATCGCCGGGGTCGTCGCGCCGCAACAGATCGGGTGCGGCATCGCGGTACACGAGGCGCACGCGGCCGTCGGTCGCTCCGATCGCACCCGCGCCGACCCACAACAGGGCACCCCCGACGACGAGTTCGTCGAGATCGGCGCTGCGGTAATCGTCGACGCGAACCGCAAGCACGTCACGCTCGAGCGACGACGCGACGAGCGGCACGCCCTCGAGTTGGGCGACGGCGTCGGCAACCGCATCGGCCCCGCGGCGCCCGTCGCCGATGCCGTGCCATGCGGGAAGGAACCGGGCGAGCACCGGTGCATCGACCGCCTCGATCTCACGTCGCAACGCCGCGAGCGTGCGTCGGCGGATTCGCCGCATCACCTCCGCATCGCACCACTCGGCGCCGCGCCCACCGGGCCGGAACTCGCCGGCCACGAGACGGCCCTCGGCGGCCAGCTCCCGCGCCACCAGCGTGACCGCTTCGCCGGACGCTCCCCACCGGGCGACGAACTCCGCAACGGTGAAGGGCCCATGCGTGCGGGCGTGCCGTTCGAGCACGTCGCGCAACGGGCGTTCCACCGGCTCGGTATCGGCCGCGGCCAACCCCGGCGGCAGCGCGACGCCGAGGGCGTCACGCAGACGGGCCGCGTCCGCCGCCGCGGCCACGCGCTCCTCGCCCCCGACGCGCACCGAGATCGCGCGCCGGGCGGTCAACAACTCGTCGAGGTGCGCCGCAGCCTCGGCCGTATCGCCGGCGTAGCGTTCCTCCACCTCGTCGACCCGCAACGGACCGAGGCGGCGGAGCAGGTCGTGAACCTCGTCGAGGGTGCGGGAGCGATGCCCCTCGGCGCGGCACTGCAGCTCGTCCTCGACCGCGGCGACGACCTCGGCGTCGAGCAGCGAACGGAGCTCGTCGGTGCCGAGCAGGTCGCGCAGCAGGTCGGCGTCGAGCGCGAGCGCCGCGGCGCGGCGCTCGGCCAGCGGCGCGTCGCCCTCGTACATGTACTGCGCGATCCAACTGAACAACAGCGAGGAGGCGAAGGGCGACGCTGCGGTGGTTTCGACCGCGACCACCCGGACCCGCCGCTCGCGAACCGAGCGCATCAGATCGACGAGCGACGGCACGTCGAACACGTCGTTGATGCACTCGCGCGTCGTCTCGAGCAGCATCGGAAACTCGGGATGGCGGGCCGCCACCTCCAGCAGCGTGCCGGCGCGCTGGCGCTGTTGCCACAGCGGCGTGCGCCGGTCGACCCGACGGCGCGGCAGCAGCAGGGCGCGGGCCGAGGCCTCGCGGAACCGCGACGCGAACAGCGCCGAGTTGGGCAGCGCGGCGACCACGATGCCCGCGACCTCGTCGGGGTCGATCATCAGCTCGTCGACCGACACCGTGTCGTCGCCGTCGGGAAGGCGGAAGATGATGCCGTCGTCGCTCCACATGATCTCGACGTCGAGCGCCCCGCCGGCCTCGAGGCGGTGCCGGATGGCGAGCGCCCACGGTGCGTGCACGCGTGCCCCGAACGGGGTCAGCACGCACACCCGCCAATCGCCGATCTCGTCGCGGAACCGCTCGATCACGATCGTGCGATCGTCGGGCACCACACCCGTGACCGCCGCCTGATCGTCGAGATACGCGAGCAGATTCGCGGCCGCCGACGGGTCGAGATGGTGGCGGTCGGCCAACAACGCCATCGCCTCGCCGCGCGGCCGATCGCGGATCGTGCGCATGAACTCGCCCACCGCACGGCCGAGCTCGATCGGTCGGCCCGGACCCTCGCCGTGCCAGAAGGGCATCTTGCCCGGCAGCCCCGGCGCGGGTGTGACGACCACGCGGTCGCTCGTGATGTCCTCGATCCGCCAGGTGGTCGCCCCGAGCAGGAACGTCTCGCCGGCCCGCGACTCGTAGACCATCTCCTCGTCGAGTTCGCCCACCCGCGTGCCGTCGGGAAGGTGCACGCCGAACAGCCCGCGGTCGGGGATCGTGCCCGCGTTCGTCACCGCAAGCCGCTGCGCCCCGTCGCGGCCGCGCACCCGCCCGGTGGCGCGATCCCACACGATTCGAGGTCGGAGCTCGGCGAAGTCCTCCGACGGATATCGACCGTCCAGCAGATCGAGCACCGAGGTGAGCACATCGTCGCTCATCTCGCCGAACGGCGCCGCGCCGCGCAACACCGCCGTGAGATCGGCAACGTCCCATTCGTCGAGCGCACACGCGGCCACGAGTTGTTGCGCCGCCACATCGAGCGGGTTGCGCACGAAGCGCGTGGTCTCGATCTCGCCCGCCTCCATGCGAGCGACCACCACGGCGGTCTCCACCAAGTCGCCGCGGTGCTTGGGAAAGAACCTGCCGCTCGACGGCGCACCCACCTGATGGCCCGCGCGCCCGACGCGCTGCAGCCCTCGGGAGACGGCGCCCGGCGATTCCACCTGGATCACCAGGTCGACCGCGCCCATGTCGATGCCGAGTTCGAGCGAGCTGGTCGCGACCAGCGCCCGCACCCGGCCCGCCTTCAGGTCGTCCTCGATGCTCAGGCGCCGCGTCCGGCTGAGCGAGCCGTGGTGCGCGAGCACGAGCTCGGTGCCCTCGACGGGGGGTCGGCCGTCGGCCTCGGCCGCCCGGTTGAGCCCGTCGAGCTCCAGCTCGTTCAGCCGGGTGGCGAGCCGCTCGGCGAGGCGACGGGCGTTCACGAACACGATCGTCGACCGATGCGCCTTGATCAGGTCGAGCAGTGCCGGGTGGATGGCGGGCCAGATCGACCTCTGCGCCCCGTCACCTCCGGGCGCCCCACCGCCCCCGGGCGTGCCCTCACCGGGGTTGGCCATGTCGTCGACCGGCACGACCACCTGCAGCTCGAGCGGCTTGCGCACGCCGGCGTCGACGATCGTGACCGGGCGGGGCCCGCGCACCTCGCCGGTCGACGAGTCGACCTCGTTGCCGCCGAGGAAGTGGGCGATCTCGGTCAGGGGCCGTTGCGTGGCCGACAGCCCGACGCGTTGCGGGGGCGGCGAGCCCTGCGATCGGCACCAGTGATCGAGGCGCTCCAACGTGACCGCCAGATGGCTGCCGCGCTTGGTCGCCGCCACGGCGTGGATCTCGTCGACGATCACGGTGTCGACGTGCGCGAGCGTCTCGCGTACCGCCGAGGTCAGCATCAGGTACAGCGATTCGGGCGTCGTGATCAGGATCTCCGGCGGGTACCGGGCGAGCCGCCGGCGCTCGGCGGCGTCGGTATCGCCGGTCCGGATGCCGACGGTCGGCTCGCGGGCCGCGAGTCCGAGTCGCTGGGCCGCGAGCGCGATGCCGCGAAGCGGCGCGCGGAGGTTCTTGTCGACGTCGACCGCCAGGGCGCGCAACGGAGAGACGTACACCACCGAGGTGTGGCCCGCCGGCTCGGTGGTCGACGTCGACAGCCGATCGATGGCGGCGAGGAACGCTGCGAGGGTCTTGCCGGATCCTGTGGGTGCGCACAACAGCGTGTGGCCACCGTCGCGGATCGACGGCCAGGCGCGCGCCTGCGCCTCGGTGGGTGCGCCGAAGGTGGTGCGGAACCACTCGATGGTGGGGGGCGAGAACCCGGCGAGTCGGTCCCCGGCAGCGGCGTCAGGCGCGGTCAGATCCACATCGCCAGTCTGGTCGCCGCCACCGACATCGCACGCCGTCACGTCCGCGATCGCACCGAGCCGCCGAGCCGTCGCGGCGATCGACCGATCGGGTCATGCGTCTGCGGTCACTCGGCCGGATTCGGCAGACCGAACTGCGACCGGAGTTCCTCGATGAAGGCGACCTCCGCCTCGGTGATCACGCCGTCGGCCTCGACCAGCGTCGCCAAGTGATCGAGCGCGAAGTGCTGGTCGTCGACGTGGTCGAGTCGGATGCAGATGTCCTCGATCAATTCGGCGACGCCGCGCTCGGCATCGGAGGCCGCTCGCACGCGGGCGGTCGCGGTGTCGACCGCGTGCTCGGCGCTCGACTCCGGCGGCCACGGGCGCGACTGCGCGAACTCGGTGATCGCGTCGCGCTCGGCCGTGCCGCTCGTGCCGTCGGCGAACATCGCCAGCACGAGCAGCTCGACCACCGCCAAGTCGCGTGCTGCGATGTGCTCGGGTTCGGTGAGCCAGTCGTCGGCGCCGCCGAATCGGGCATGGAACCGCTCGATGATCGTCGAAATGACCGACATGGGGCCTCCCCCGGGAGCTGGATCGAGGCCGTCATGGTAGTGGGGCCCACGTAGACTGACGCTGTGGTTCGACCGGCTGATTCCCCCCCAATCCCGCGGTCGTCGCGCGCCGGAGTCGGCAAGGCGGGCGAGTACCACCCCGCCTTCGAGGAGTACTGCGAGGCGATCTACGAGCTCCACGAGGACTCGCTCGACGTGATCCAGGCTCGCATCGCCGAGCGCCTCGACGTGTCTCGCCCAGCCGTGTCGGAGATGATGCGACGCATGGCGGGCGAGGGCCTGATCCTGATCGGCTCCACGATTCAGCTCACCGAGGCCGGTCAGGAATTGGCCGAGGCCGTCGTGCGTCGGCACCGGCTCGCGGAGCGGCTGCTCACCGACGTGCTCGGGCTTCCGTGGTCGACCGCCCACAACGAGGCCGGCAAGTGGGAGCACGTGATCAGCCCCGAGGTCGAGGCTGCGCTCGCCCGGGTGCTCGGCGAGCCGACCACCTGCCCGCACGGCAACCCGATTCCGGGGAGCGACTACACCGCTCCCGACTCGATCCCGCTGCGGGCGCTCGTCGTGGGCGACGAATTCACCATCGTCCGCATCACCGAGGAACTGGAGTTCGCCGAGGGGATGCTCGACTTCCTTGAGCACCATGCGCTGATCCCGGGCGCGGTGGGCCGCCTCGCCTCGGTCGGACCCGACGGGTCGATCATCGTGGAGATCGACGGCCATTCGGTCGCGCTCGGCCAGTTCACCCGCGACCGCCTGCTCGTCACGCGCTGAGGGTACGACCGCCGGAACGCCAAGCGGCGTCGGCTCAGAGCCGCGCCGTCGTGAACGTCGCGTCGAACCGTTTGCACCACACGGAGATCTCGGTGATGGCGTCCGGGTCGACGTCGGGCGGCACGTCGTAGTTCTGCGATCCGCGGTTGCCCTTGAGCTCGCCGAGTTCGACTCGACGATCTCCGACGACCGCCACGGCGTACAGGTCGGGCCCGTTTTCGGTCGTGAAATCGTCCTCGAACCGGACCACGCTGCGTTCACCGTCGCTGAGCAGGACGACCGATCCCGATCCATCGTGCTCCACCGCGGCGAACTCCGCTCGGCCCACTTCTCGCACCACTGCGGCGGCGGCCGCTGTGGTCGAAGAGGTCGAAGGCGTCGACGGGGCCAGGCCGGTCGGGCCCGTCGTCAACACGGTCGATTCGGTCGTCGTACTCAGCGGGACCGACCCCGCATCGCCGAAGTCCGGTGGCGCCTCCGCGACCTCCTTGTCGATGAAGGCGGACTGGATTTCGAACACCCCGAACGCGAACACCCCCGCGATCGCGACGGCCGCGACGACAAGCGGGACAAGGACTCGAGTACTCGGCAGCTTCATGACAACCTCCGAAGGGGTAGCAAATCTCGAATGAACCGGTGGACCCGGCGGCGCGGGCGGTTCTTCGGGCGGTTGGCAGGGTCAAGAAGCCACCGTGAACGACACGCGATGCAGGCCGGTCGCGCCGTCGGGTGCCGGCTCCTGGTAGCGGGTGATCTGCGGCTCACCCCGCGCATCGACCGCCCGCACGACCACCTCGTGATCGCCCGGCGTCGCGTCCCAATCGCGCTTCCACTGCACCCATGTGTGCTCGCTCGCGACCTCGCCGAGCTCGCAGTCGAGCCAGTCGCCCCCGTCGATCGAGATCTGCACCGCGGAGATGCCGGTGGCGGGACGCCACGCCACCCCCGCGATCGGCGTGCGACCCGGCGTGACCGATGCACCCGAGCGCGGCACGTCGATGCGCGACGTCAGCTTGATCGGCCCCTTCTTCGACCAGCCGCGGGGCACCCAGTAGCCGTCCGTTCCGTCCCAGGTGGTGAGCTCGATCGTGCTGAGCCACTTGGTCGCCGACACGTAGCCGTACAGGCCCGACACCACGAGGCGCGCCGGGAACCCGTGGCGGGCCGGGAGGCGCTCGCCGTTCATGGCGTAGGCGATCATCGCCGGCCGCTCGCCGTCGAGCACCGAGATCGGGAAGCCACAGTTCCAGCCGTCGACCGATGTCGAGAACACCTGCTCCGCCGAGTCCTTCACTCCCGCCCGGTCGAGCAGGGTCGCCAGCGCAACGCCTTGCCACACCGCGGTGCCGACCAGCTCGTCGCCGACCTCGTTCGACACGCACTGCAGCGTGACGACCTGCTCGATGCTCGGTAGCGAGAGCAACTCGTCGTAGCCGATCGAGAACGGCCGAGCGACCAGACCACCGATGCTGAGGTCCCACGAGTCGGCGTCGACCTGCGGGACCAGCAGCGCCGTGTCGATCCGGTAGAAGTCCTTGACCGGCGTCACGTACCGGCTCGCCCCCGCCGCCTCGAACGCTGCGGTGTCGGGCAGCGCGGCGCGTCGTGCGGGCACCGGGAGTCCCACGGCTCGAGCCGCTTCGACCACGTCTCCCCGCGCGAGCGCACGGGCGGCGACGGCGAGCCCGGCTGAGCCGGCGCCGAGCGCGCCGGCCGTGACGATGAACCGTCGACGACCGAGCGCATCGGGCCGCGGGATCGGATCGGCCCCGCGGACCGCGTCGGACGGCTCGCCGGTCGGCGTATGCGGCGCCGCGAGCCGCAGGAGCCGCCGGGTCGCAGCGACACCCGCCGGAACCGAGAGCGCTGCGACGATCACGGCCGGGGCCGCATCGACCTGCGGATCGGCCGCCTGCGCCCACGCGCCGAACGCTCCGAAGGCGCAGAACACCGCGAGCGGAAGCCACGCGCGACGCCGGGCCCCAACCGCGGTCGCTGCGCCGAGCGCGCACGCGATCACCACCGTGCCGGCGATCAGCGCCGGCTTGTCGTTGGTGCCGAAGATCGACACTGCGATGTCCTTGAGCGCACCGGCGAAGCGATCGATGAACCTGCCGCCGACGGCAACCACCGGGGACGGCTGCGCACCGATCAACGCCGAGACGAACTCGCCGACCCCGAGCGCCGCGCCGGCACCGATCACACCGACCAGAGCGGCCCGCCGCGCCGAGCCCGAAGATGCCTCGCGCGATGACACCTCGCGCGGCGATGCATCGGTCGCGGTCACGGGAGCATCCACCTCGATCGCACCCTGCTGATCGGTCATGGCCGCCATTGTCGCGGCGATCCCGGTTCTTCGGCCCTCGGAACTCGAAACAGAGACGAAACTCTCGCGGCTCCCTGCGAGGCGAACTGCAGGCGCTCCCTACGCTGACAACGTGGAAGCCCGTGCGCCGTCCCCCGACAAGGCAACCATCCTGGTGGTCGACGACGAGCCGATGGTGCGCGAGGTGGTCGCCCGGTACCTCGAACTGGACGGCCATAAGGCGCTCGAAGCCGCCGACGGCGATGAGGCGCTCGTGCTGATGGGACGGCATCGTCCCGACCTGGTGGTGCTCGACGTGATGCTCCCCGGCACCGACGGCCTGACCGTGCTGCGCGAGATCCGACGCCACGGCGACGTGCCGGTCATCCTGCTCACGGCCCGCAGCGAGGAGGTCGACCGCATCCTCGGCCTCGAACTGGGTGCGGACGACTATGTCGTGAAGCCGTTCTCGGCGCGTGAGGTCGCCACGCGTGTCCGCACCGTGCTGCGGCGCGCCCGACCAGCACGCGAGGCTCCGGGACCGCGCACGATGACCTTCGGCGCGCTGCACATCGATCTGCCGTCGCGAACGGTCACGGTCGACGGCACTCCGATCGCGCTCACGGCCAAGGAATTCGACCTGCTCGTGGTGCTCGCCGGTTCACCACGACAGGTGTTCTCGCGACGCCAGCTCCTCGAAACCGTGTGGGACTCGGCGCCCGAATATCAGGACGCGGCGACCGTCACCGTCCATGTCGGGCGGCTCCGCCAGAAGCTTGAGGTCGACCCGTCCCACCCACGCTGGATCGACACCGTGTGGGGTGTCGGATACCGGTTCGCGCCGGACGGCCCATGACCGCGGCAATGGCCGGCGGCGCCGACGCCGCGCTCGCCGGGGCGGCGGTGTTGGCCCTCACCATCGCGGGTGCGATCGCGGTGCGTTGGGTCAACGGTCGCCTGCGGTCGCTGCGCACCCAGTTGCTCGTGATCGCGGGTTCCGGCGTCGTACTCGGGGCGCTGACCGCCTGGCTGCTCGCAGCGCTGATGCTGCTCGACCAGGCACAGCTGCGCCCCACCTTGGCGGTGCTCGGCCTGACGGCGGTGACCGGCTCGCTCGTGGTGGGCATCTCGTCGACTCCCATGCTGCGCGCGGCGCGGCGGCTCGAGGCGACCATCCGCACGATCGAGTCGGGCGACCGCTCGGTACGCGCTGCGGTCGATCGGCGCGACGAACTCGGTCACGTCGGCGCGGCGCTCGATGCCCTCACCGATCGCCTCGGCGAGCTCGACGTGCAACGCAGGCAACTCGACGAGGAGCGCTCCCACATGCTGTCGAGCATCAGCCACGATCTGCGCTCGCCGCTCGCGGCGCTCCGCGTCGCGCTCGACGCATTGATCGACGGGGTCGCGCCCGACCCCGAGCGGTACCTGCGGTCGATGCGCGCCGACCTCGACGCGATCTCGTCGCTCGTCGACGACGTGTTCCTGTTGGCGCGCATCGAGAGCGGCACCCTGCAGCTGCGCCGCGAGGGCGTCGATTTGTGCGACTGCTGCGACGAGGCGATCGAGGCGCTCACGCCGATCGCACACGAGCGCGGCGTGGAACTCCAGCTGCACACCGCCGAGCACGTGATCGTCGATGCCAACGCCGCGGCGATCGGGCGGGTGGTGCGAAACCTGATCGACAACGCGATCCGACACGCCCCGGCGGGGTCGGCCGTGCGCGTCACGGTGGTGGACACCGACCGCCCACACGTGACGATCCACGACGACGGAGACGGGTTCTCCGAGGAGTTCGCGGCGCACGCGTTCGAGCGATGGACCCGCGCCGATCCGAGCCGCAATCGGGCGACGGGCGGCACCGGCCTGGGCCTCGCGATCGCGCGCGGCCTGATCGACGCGCACGGCGGCCGCATCTGGATCGACCCGCCGCCGGGGGGCCGCGTCGGGTTCGAGTTGCCGCCATTCACCACGCCGAAGCCCGCCACGACCCCGGTGCCGTGAGCGTCGCCCTGCGGCTCAGTCGTCGAGACGAACGATCACGCCGCACTCGGGGCTCGGGTTGCGGCGGACGCGCTGTTTCAGGGCGCCACCGAGCTCGATCAGCGTCACCGGCAGCCCGTACTTCTGCTTGAGCGCCGCCACGATCGCTCGGTACTCCGAACCGCCGTCGACCAGACGCGCCGTTCCGGTCACCACCGCGGCGTCCGGCGCGACCGCGCCGCGCATGGTCGACGGACGGATCTCGACCCGCGGGTCGCGTCGCAGGCGTTTCACCTTCCACGACGTCGGGTCGGTCGTGAACCCGTACTCGCCTCGACCGAGCGGCGCGAGCCACACCGGCGTCGCAACGGGCGTGCCGTCGCGGCGAAAGGTCGTGAAACTGACGTACTTCGGCGGGGCCCAGTCGCTCATCGCCTCACCCTATGGGCTGCCGCCCGGCCCGAACCGTGCGAATGGGCGTCGCGAGGTGCCGGGGTGCAAGCTGTGGCCGTGACCGATGAACCGTGGAAGGGCGACGCGTGCTCGCTCGTCGAGGCGTACCGAGCCGGCGAGCGTTCCCCGCGTGAGGAGATGGAGGCGACACTGGCCGCCATCGGCACGAGCGATCTGAACTGCTTCAGCTTCGTCGACGCCGATGCAGCGCTCGCCGCCGCCGACGCCGCCGATGTGTCGCTGCCGTTCGGCGGCGTCCCGGCGGGCGTGAAGGAACTCGACCACGTCGCCGGCTGGCCCGATACCGCTGCGTCGCTCGTGTTCAAGGATCGCATCGGCAAGGAGACCTCCACGTCGGTGCAGCGCCTGCGCGACAAGGGCGGCGCGGCGCTCGTCGGCCTGACGAACGCCAGCGAGTTCGGCGGCCTCAATGTGAGCGTCACCAAGCTCAACGGCGTCACGCACAACCCGTGGCAGCACGGTCGAACCGTGGGCGGATCGTCGGGTGGCAGCGCCGCCGCGGTCGCAGGCGGACTCGTGACCCTGTGCACCGCCGCGGACGGCGGCGGGTCGATCCGCATCCCCGCCGGCTACACCGGCCTGTTCGGGTTCAAGGGCACCTATGGGCGCATTCCCCGCGGCCCGGCCGCGTACTCGCGCCCCAGCACCGAAGTGTTCGGCTGCCTCGCTCGCTCGGTGCGCGACACGGCGCGGCACCTCGATGTTGCCGCCGGATTCGACCCTCACGACCCGTGGAGCCTTCCCTCCAAGGGCACGTGGGAAGCCGATCTCGGCAGCCACGACCTGTCGGGCCTGCGCGTCGCCTTCCTGCCAAACCTCGGCGATGTCGAGCTCGAACCCGGGGTGGAGGATCGCCTTCGGGCTCACGCCGAGGCGCTCATCGCGGCGACCGGCATGCGTCAGGTCGAGGCATCGGTCGAGCTGCCGAACCTGGCGGCCGAGTGGATGATGGGCAACGTGTCGACGCTCATCGCCGAGCTGGGCGATCGCTGGCCCGACTGCGCCGAGGACCTGACCGACGCAATCGAGGACGGCCTGCGGCTGAGCCAGTCGCTCTACAACCTGCGCATGGCCGCCGAGGCCGAAGCCAAGCGGCTGACCGTGACGCGGCGCTTGGGTCGGCTGTTCGAAGAGGTCGATCTGGTCTTCGCGGCCACCAACCCCGGCCCGGCGTTCCCGGCCGAACAGCAGATGAGTAGCCCGCCCCACAAGGTGATCGACACGGTGATGACCCACCCCGCCTCGCGCGCGGTGATCCGGGGCGCGCTCGCAACGGCCCGCATCGGCGCCGGGTTCGCGCCGAACCTGCCGAAGAACCTGCTGAACGCGACGACGAAGCGCATCCCCGACCTGGTCAACATGGGCGGGCTGACGATCGTGTCGAACGTCTACGGCAACCCCGCGGCATCGATCCCCGCCGGGACCGTGGGCGGGCTGCCCGTGGGATTGCAGGTGCTGGGCCGCCACCACGAGGACGCGCTCGTGCTCGACGTGGGCCTTGCGGCCGAGCGCGAGCTGCCGTGGCCGATGCACGTCCGCGTCTGACGCTGCGGCCGCCGATCGAACTCGAACAACCCGGCCCGGGTACGCGCCACGGCCGACCGGTGCGACGCTGACGCGAACCGGCGACGAGGTCGTTGCCGGTCAGCCCGCCTGTTCGTTGAGCGGGTCGGCGCCCCGGGGCCGGTTGATCGCCGCCGTGATGAGCGATGGATCGACCGGCACGGCGACCGCACTTCGATCGGTCGTCGATGCCCGCCCCGCGGGCGCAGCCTTCGAGCCGGACGCACCCTTCGACGCCTCGGTCGTCCCGAGCACGGCCGGGCCTCCGGGGGTGAACCGCAAGATCGGCGACGTGCACGTCGCAAGCGGGTACTGCCGTGCCGTGATCGCGGGCTTGTGCGGGAACCCGACGATCACCTCGCCTTGGCGAACCTCGGCCGCGCCGATCGCACCGCCGGGCTGCCAGGAGGTGCCCGCATACCAATCGCTCGGGGCCGAAGGCTCGTCGCAGCGCAGTTCGACCTCAGGGTTGTCGCTCGCCCGGCCGCTCATGTTCTCGGTCCGCACCAGCACGCGCAACCGGGGAAACCCGAGCGACGACTGGTCGTATGCCTCGACGCCCAACACCACGGTCTCGATGCCGTCGATCTCGAACGGCGCCCCGATCGCGCCGTCGCGGTCCGGAGGTGCGGTGGTCGTGGCGCTGGACGTGATCGCCTTCGGAACCGAACAGCCGACGGAACCGAGCGTCACGGCGGCACCGATCAGCAGCCAGCGCCACGAACGAACGCGAAGGGTGGGTGTCACGCCCTGCACCGTATCCGAGCCTCCGCCCGGTGAGATCACACCCACGCGATCGCGGCGCCCACGGCCAGCCCCGACAGGGCACAACACAGCGCGCAGACGGCGAGCGCTCGTAGCGGCCCGACCAGCGCTGTCGACCACCCCTCCCGTGCCCCCAACCCGGCGCCCGGGCGGGCGACGCGTTGGTACATCTCGGTGCGAACCGGCACCCCGGTGAGCGACGAGACCACCGCCACAGCCTGGGGCGCGCCGGGCCCGATCAGGCACCACGTGTCGATCCCCGTCGGCGTATCGAACGAGACCTCCCCCGCGAACCGTGATCCGATCTCGGTCGTGCCCTCGGCCAGCACCAGGTCGCGCACCTCATCGCAGCCGACGGTCGTCGAACGCAGCTCGTCCCCGTTGACCACCGTCGCCCTGATCGTGCCGTCGCGCCACGCGATCTCGCGAACCCGCGTCGACGGCGGAATCGCATCGACCATCACCTTCCATGCACGCGCCGCTGCGGCCACCAACCCGCAACCGACGATCGCGCTCGTCACGGCGCCGGCATGCCAGGAACGATCACCGATCCAGTCGTTCGCGGCCAGCGCGCCGGGAGCGGCCAGCACGATCCAGGCCAGGACTCGCCAGATCGCATCGTCGAAGCTGCGCCGACCCGCGGCGCGATCGTCGGGCGAAATCAGAATCACCCCGGAGTCCTGCACCGTCTCGATGGTACCGAGCATCGCTCACAAGCAGAGCTGCGCGAGTTCCACCTCGATGAGCTGCTCATTTCCGGTGTCGTCGATCGTGGCCGGTCCGGCGAAGTTGTAGACGCAGTCCTGCCAGAGGTGCACGGTGACCGGCCCGACGATCGAGTCGGGGATCCACGCACGCCCGGAGGCATCCGTGGTTCCTTCGGCCAGGCGGGTCGCGCCGTCGAAACCCCAGATGTCCTCGGTTTCGGTCCAGACCTCGTACGGCTTGTTCGCGACCATGGCGTCGCGCACCGACTGCGGGGTCTCGGGGAACCAGAACCAATCGACGATCTTGAAGCGCACCGGTCGGGACTCGACCGGGATGGTCGTCGTCGTGCTCGTCGTCGACGTGGAGGTCGTGGACGTCGATGTCGACGTCGTCGAGGTCGTCGATGTTGTTGTCGACGTCGTGGGCGGCGGACCGTTCCACGACCGACACAGGAACTCGGCTTCCGCGAGTTTCGCCGAGGCCACTTTGACCTTGAAGGTCACGATCTTCAGGTCGAGCTGGAGCTCGATCTTCACATCGGCCGACGCGACGATGCAGAACTTGCCGCCCGTTGCGGTGGCGGTGAGCACCGGCCCGAAGGACGCGCTGAACAGGTTCAGCCGCAGCGCCCGGGCGATCTTCAACCCGGCGCCGATGTACGGCAGCGACAGCGAGACCGACAGGCCGGGCGCCGCCCCGTCGAGTCCGACATCACCGATCACCCCCGTCTCATGGAGATCGGCGTCGGGATCGTCGTCGGTGCCAGCGCCGACGCGAAATCCCACGTAGCCGCTGAAGTCGAACGTTCCTGTTCCCTTGGTCGACACCCGAATCTCGGGCTTCCAGTCGAGGCACACGGGAATGCCGGCGACCGGGAAGCATGCGAGCTCGCTGAAGCGGTCGAACAGCTCGGCCAGCTTGCCGTCGGACAGATCTGCCCGCACCTCGGCGGTGACCTGAACGGAGGTGGACGAGCACAGGAGGACCCCGGCGCTCATGCCGCCCGTCACGTCGATGTCCCACCAGCCGACGTCGACGCTCAGCGACGAATCGGCGAACAGCCCGATCGACGAATCGGTCTGGAATTCGACGCCGGGATGCGAGGCGCTCGCAATCCACGGGCTCGACCAGCCGATGTCGTACCGATCGAGCTCGTCCGAGCAGGTATCCGAGGTGAGCCCACCGCTGCGGAAGCCGCCGGACGGGACGAGCCCCGGGTCGGCCTCGGTCATGTCGAACCGGGCGAACGCATCGAGCAACGACGCCGGCACGGTCGCCACCGTGGTCGTATCGGTGGACGCGTCGTAGCGCACGGTGTCGACCGCGGCGAGCAGTCCTTCGGGAGCCAGGCCGGGCACCCGTCTGGACGCCAGCACCGACACGCCGGGCTCGAGATCACGGTGATCGCCGTGGAGCACGACATCGTCGGTGACCGGCGCGGCGAGGTCGTCGGGCGCCACGGTCTGCGTGGTCGGTCGGACCACGTTCGGCTCGGTCGAGGTGAGGCCCAGGATGCCGACCGACAAGGTGGTCGACGCCGTGTTCCCCGCGACGTCCGCGGCGACGATGGTGAAGTCGAGCGCCCGGTCGGCATTCGAGTCCACCGGGTGGGCCCATCGCCCGTCCGGCGCGATCGCCGCGTCGGAGCTGTGGCCGAGAGCGCTGAGCGTGACGTGTGCAACGCCCGATCCGCCGTCACCGCTCGTGCCCGCGATCTTCGCGAGCGCGCCGGTGGACACGTCGATCGTGTCGCCGTCGTGATGTGAGGTCACGGCGATCTCGGGTGCGACCGTGTCGAGCACGACCGACGTCGTCACCGGCGCCGACACGATCGTTCCGGCCCGGAACGTCGCGGTGATCACCTTCACCCCGTCACCCGACCCAAGCACGACCGTCGCGGCCGGCCCGACGGCGCGCCATTCGCCCGCTGGCTCGCCCTCGACCGAGAGCTGCATGTCCAACGCTGCCGGCGGCGCGAACACATCGATCGCCACCGACATGGTGTTGACCGCGGTCGCACCGGAGGCGACGGCGATACGTCCACCGCTCAGGTCGGTCGGCGGCGGCGGCGGACACCCCGCCCCGACGATCGCCAGCGTCGCGACGAGCGCGCCCAACACACCACGCGTCCGAAGACGTCCAACCCGTTCCCCCATGTGCATGGGCGAACTCTATGCCCGGCCCACGACAACGAGGCGTTCTCCACCGATCAGGAGCGGCGGCGGACCACCTCGTAGATGGCGACGGCCGCAGCGTTCGACACGTTCAACGAACCGAGCGTGCCGTGCATCGGGATCGACACGATCTGATCGCACCGCTGGCGCACCAGCCGCGACAGGCCCGCTCCCTCGGCGCCGAGCACCAGGCAGACGGGCTCCGCTCCGACGTTCATCGAGTGGATCGTGGCGTCGCCGCCGGCGTCGAGTCCGAGCACCCACACACCGGCCGAGCGCAGCCGTTCGATCGTCGCTGCAAGCCCGCCCACGACGGCGATGGGCAGATGCTCGATCGCTCCCGCAGCCGCCTTGGTGACCGTGGGGGTGACGTGCACCGCGCGATGCCTCGGCAGGATGACCCCGGTGACACCCGCGCACTCTGCGGTGCGAAGGATCGCCCCCAGGTTGCCGGGATCCGTCACGCCGTCGAGCGCGATGAGCAACGGCGGTACCCGCTCGCCGTCGCCGCGGCGGCGGGTCCCGCGAACCAGCTCGTCGAGGTCGGCCTCGGCGAGTGGAACGGCACGGGCGATGACGCCCTGGCTCGACTCGGTTCGGGCCTCGCCGTCGAAGCGCCGGCGCGGGAGCGACCGCACCGTCACCTTCAGATCGTTCGCCAGGTCGACGATGTCGTCGACGATCTCGGATCGATCCATCTCCTCGGCGACGATCACCTCGCGCACCCGACGAGTCTCGGCCAGCAACAACTCGCGAACGGCCTGACGACCCTCGACCTGGTCGCCGCCCAGGCCGCTCGGAGCGCTTCGGCGTACCGGCGCGCCGGGCCCACGGGACGTGCTCGCCGGGCCGGATGCCGCCGCCGAACGCGGGCCGCTTCGACCGCCGGGCTGGCTCGCCCGGGCGGCAGGTCCGCTGCCACCGCGACCCGCCGCGGGACCACCGCGACCCGCCGCGGGACCACCGCGACCCGCCGCGGGACCGGATCGACCGGGTCCGGCGGAACGGCCGCCCGCGGCCGGGCGACTCGGTGCCCCCGGACCCGAACGTCGCGTCGATCCCGCCGCACCCTTACGTTGTGGACTCCGACCGCTCACGGCCGCACCTCCTCATGGCCGACGTCGCCGCCGGCCTCCTGATCGTCGCGGGCGTCGCCGCACGCGGAGCTCCGCGTGCCGGTGAGCAGCGCCGTCGCGAGCGCGGCGATGCCCTCGCGGCGGCCCAGCCCGCCGATGCCCTCGGCGCGACGCCCCTTGATCGTGACCGGACCACCCACGATCGCCGTGAGCGCCGACTCCATCTCCGCACGCCGAGGCGCCATCTTCGGTGCCTCGGCGATCACCGAGCAGTCGACGTTGCCGACGCTCCATCCCTGCTCGGCCACGAGTCGGATGACCTCGGCAAGCAGCCGGAGGCTGTCGGCGCCTCGCCATCGTTCATCGGTGTCGGGGAAGTGCGAGCCGAGGTCGCCGAGCCCCGCCGCGCCGAGCACCGCCTCGGCCACCGCGTGCGCCACCACATCGGCGTCGCTGTGACCGTGCAGTCCGCGTTCGCCGTCGAAGCGCACGCCGCCGAGTACCAGCGGGCGATCGGGGTCGTCGCTGAATCGGTGGACATCGAACCCATTGCCGACGCGCAGCTGCATCGAAGCTCCTTCACTCTGCCCGCCCAGTTCACTCCGCCCGCCCAGGGATCGCTCCACCGTCGCCAGGTCTCCCGGCTCGGTGATCTTGAGGTTGGTGCGCTCCCCGTCCACCAGGGCGACGGTGCCGCCGGCCGCTTCCACCAGCGTGGCGTCGTCGGTCGCCTCGGGACCCGAGGCGTGGGCGGCGCGCAACAGGCGGGCGTCGAAGCCCTGCGGCGTCTGCACCGCGGCGAGCCGGTCGCGGTCGACCACGCCTCCCGAGCGATCGCGGATCGTGTCGACCACGGCCACCACCGGGACGACCGCAGCGGCCGAACCGACGGCCTGCCCAACGCGGCGGAACAACTCGTCCGACGCGAGGGGTCGCGCCGCGTCGTGCACGAGCACCACCTCGACATCATCCGGCACAGCGGCCAGGCCGCACCGCACCGACTCCGATCGGCTCGCTCCGCCTGCGACCACTGCAGCGGCCCCCTCGACCGAACCGTGCCGAGCGAGCATCGTGGCGGGTACCACCACCACCACACCGTCGCTGTTTCGAGCCGCCGTGGCGACCGCATGATCGAGGACCCGGCGACCGGCGACCAACTCGAACTGCTTCGGACGCCCGAACCGGCTCCCCGAGCCGGCTGCGACGACGATGGTCCAGATCCGGCGTGCCATGACCGCGCCAGACTACCGGGCGCTACATTGGCACCCGTGATCGACCGTGATCTGCTCCGCTCGATCGAGTTGTTCGCTCCGCTCGACGACACCGTGATCGACTCGCTGATCGCACGGGCGGTGCACCTCGACCTGATCCGCGGCGACTGCATCTTCGCCGAGGGCGATCAGGCCGACTCGCTCTACATCGTCGTGTCGGGCCGCATCGCCATCGCCAACAAGTCGTTCGACGGGCGCGAATCGGTCGTTGCCCTCATGGAGCCCGGCGACTTGTTCGGCGAGATGAGCCTGTTCGACGACCTCGGCCGGTCCGCCGATGCGCGGGCGCTCGAGTCCTCCGCCGTTGTCGCGATGCCCTACGGGCCCTTGCGCGAGCTCTGGGACGCCCAGCCGGCGTTGCTCTGGCGGGTGGTGAGCCTGCTCACCCGGCGTGTGCGAGCGATGGACCAGGCGCTGGCCGACTCGTTCTTCCTCGATGTCACGGGCCGGACCGCCAAGCACCTGTTGGAGATGGCCGGCGGTGCGGACGAGTTCGAGATTCCGATCACCCAGGAGGAACTCGCCGGTCTGGTCGGTGCGTCCCGGGAGCGGGTGAACAAGGCGCTGTCGAGCTTCATGCGGCTCGGCTGGATCGAGCAGAACGACCGGGCCTACCGCATTCTCAAGCGACGCGAGCTCGAGATTCGGGCGATGTAGGAGCCGCGGGGCCGCCCGCGTCAGTCGACTCGGTCGAGGAACGCCTCGGCGCGCGCCCAGGCATCGGTTGCCTCGTCCGGCCGATAGTTCTCGCGGTCCGGGTCCTGCGCCCAGCCGTGGTCGGCACCCTCGTAGCGCACCACGGTGGCCCCGGCCCCTTCGAGCTCGTCGATCTGGTCCAGCGGGCACCACGGGTCATCGGTGCCGAACAACGCGAGCAACGCCAGGTCGCCCCGCTCACGGCGCGCCGCCACCACGTCGATCGCATCGCCCTGGCCACCGCCCCGCCACTGCTCGGGCACGCGGACCATGCCGTAGAACGCGACCGCGCGGTCGAATCGGTCGGACGCGAGGCATTTCATGGCGTACATGCCGCCCATGCAGAAGCCGAGGAGCCCGACCGGGGCGACCGCGGCCGCGTCGGCCGCGGCCTCGGCATCGGCGACCTTGTCAGCATCGGACAGCGACGCGGCGGCCGCCTGTCGCTCGCCGACGTCGAGGTGCTCCCGGCCCGGATACGGCTCCGGGACCACAACGACCCACCCGTGATCGTCGGCCAGCCGCTGGGCGTGGGCCTCGAACAGCGGACGGAGTCCGAAGATGTCGGGCCAGAGAACGACGGCGCGCACGGCATCGCCGGACGCGGGGCGGGCGACGAAGGCCGGCGTTCCGGTCGCAAGCGTGATGCGCATGTGGCCCCCAGGGTTCGCCGAGCGGCGGGTCAGTTGAACCGGTCGAGGATCGAGGTCTCGGCGAGGTGGTTGAGCGAGTCCTTGATGGTGCTCGCCCACGTGTCGCCGACGCCGTCGACCGCAGCGAGGTCGGCCGCGCTCGCGCGCAGCAGGCGGTCGAGCGTGCCGAAGCGCTCGACCACGTTGGTCGCGATCGCCTCGGGAAGGCGCGGCACCTTGGCCAGCATCCGATGACCGCGGGGCGACAGGCTGCCGTCGGTGTCCTTGGCGCCGCCCGACAGGTGGAGCGCCTCGGCGACGGCCTCCGTGTCGAGCAGCTCTTCCATCTCGAGATCCGACAACGTCTCCATGGCCTGTTCGAGGTTCCACGATGCGTCGGGTTGGAAGTAGTCGAGCACCACCAGTCGACGGTCGTCCTCGACCCCCGCCATCAGCTCACGGAGCTGCAGCTCGACCAGTCGACCATCGGCGCCGAGCTCGACCAGGTAGCGCTCGATCTCCTCGGCGATGCGGGCGACGATCTCGGTGCGCTGCAGCAGCGTGACCACATCGCGCACCGCAACCAGGTCCTCGACCTCGAGCGTGAACAGGTTGGAGGCGACCTCGTTGAGGCGTTGCTTGTACCGCTCGAGCGTCTGGAGCGCCTGATTGCAGCGGCTGAGCACCGCCGGGATCGGCTCGAGCTGGTGCTTCGTGTCGTGCATGTACACGGTGAGCACGGCCATGTCCTCGGACACGGAAATCACCGGAACCCCGATCGACCGGGCGACGCGCTCCGCGGTGCGGTGCCGGGTGCCCGTCTCGGTGGTCGGCGTGTTGGGGTTGGGCACCAGGTGCACGTTCGCACGGGCGATGCGGCTGGCATCGGCCGCCAGGATGATCGCACCGTCGGTCTTGGCGAGTTCGGAGAGTCGCTGCGGGCTGAACGCGGCATCGAGCAGGAACCCGCCCGAGCAGATGTTCAACACTTCGGGGCCGTCGCCCACCACGATGAGGGCGCCCATCTGCGCCTTGATGATGCGGTCGAGCCCCTCACGCAACGGCCGCCCCGGCGCAACGATGGCGAGTGCCTCCAAGAGCACCTTGTTGCGGCGAGCGGCCATCGGGGCAGTCTATCGGCGCGGTGAGGAGCCGGATGCGACGCCCTGATGCTTGCATTCCGATTGTCGGCGCAGGCCGAGCCGGAATCAGATCCGGACCGACTGGTTCGTCCGATCCGTGGCATCGCCCTCGCGATCAAGGCATCGCCTTCTTGGTCACTCGGCCAGGCCGAGCAGCGCCACCGCCGCGCCGAGCGTGGGAACGCGCACCAATTCGAGGTCGACCGCGAGCTCGGGCGTGCTGCGCGGCACCAACGCTCGGCGAAACCCGAACCGGGCGGCCTCGGCGAGGCGCCGTTCGAGGCCGCCGACCGAGCGCAGTTCTCCTCCCAGGCCGACCTCGCCGCAGGCAACCACGTCGGCCGGCACGGGGCGACCGGTCGCCGATGAGGCGATCGCGAGGCCGATCCCGAGATCGGCCCCCGGCTCGGTCACCCGGACCCCGCCCACGGCCAGCGCGTACGTTTCGAGATGAAGCACGCTCAGCTGAACCCGCCGTTCGAGCACCGCCATGAGTAGCCCCACACGGCCGGGGTCGACGCCGCTGACCGAGCGTCGCGGTACGGCCGTGCGCCCGTCGACCACGAGCGCTTGCAGCTCCACCAGCAATGGGCGATGGCCGTCGAGCACCGGCACCACCACCGAGCCGGCAACCCCCGGTCGGCGGTCGGCCAGGAACACCCCCGAGGGGTCGGTCACCGGCGCGAGCCCCGTGTGCTCCATCGAGAACACCCCGAGCTCCTGTGTGGAGCCGAAGCGGTGTTTCGTGGCGCGCAGGAGCCGGAGCGAGTGATCGCGGTCGCCGTCGAAGGAGAGCACCGTGTCGACGACGTGTTCGAGTGTGCGAGGCCCGGCGAGCCCGCCGTCTTTCGTGACGTGGCCGACGAGCAGCACCGATGTGTCGGTGTGCTTGGCGACCGACGTGAGCCGGTGCGCGCACTGACGGACCTGCCCGACCGACCCGGGCGCCGACGCGAGGTCGGGATCGAACGTGGTCTGGATCGAGTCGACCACCATGACGCTCGGAGCCGACTCGGCGACGTGGCCGAGGATGTGCGCCAGGTTGGTCTCGCCCGCGAGCAGGAGTCCGGGGTGCACGGCGTCGAGGCGCTCCGCCCGCCTGCGCACCTGCGCCGCGGACTCCTCGCCCGTCACGTAGAGCACACGCGCGCCGCGCGCCGCGAGGCCGCCGAGCACCTGAAGTAACAGCGTCGACTTGCCGACGCCGGGCTCGCCGCCCACGAGTGTGACCGACCCGGGCACGAGACCACCGCCGAGCACCCGGTCGACCTCGGCGGACCCAGTCGATTGCGGTACGCACTCAAGCGAGGCGATCTCGGTGATCGGCACCGCCGGCACCCGTGGCGCGAGCGCCGCACCCAAGGGCGACGCCGACGCCTCGGGCTCCTCCACCATCGTGTTCCACTCGCCGCACCCGTCGCACCGGCCCGCCCATTTCGGCGCCGCCGTCGCGCACTCGACGCAGACGAAGCGTGACGACGAACGGGTTCTGGTTGCGGCCATGCGGCGAACCCTACGGACGACCACCGACAGTCACGATGTCGGCCACCAATTGGAGCCGAGCTTGACGCACCGATGAGAAATCCGACACCCGGTCCGTGAGAAATCCGATACTCAGGTCGTGAGAAATCCGATATCGTACGCCTGTGGACTACCTGCCCAGGATCGTCGACACTGCGCTCGACGAAGCCCTCGCATCCAGTCCGATCGTCATGGTCGCTGGAGCGCGCGCCACCGGCAAGACCACGAGCTGTGCACGGCGCGCCACCTCGCAGCTCCGCCTTCCACGGGACCTTCCGCTCCTGCTCTCCGACCCCGCCACGGTCCTGCGCAGTCTCTCACCCCCCGCGCTCATCGACGAATGGCAACTCGCCGGAACCGACGTGCTGTGGGCGCTCAAGGAGGTCGTCGACGACGACCCCTCGCCGGGAGCGTTCATCCTCACCGGCTCCGTCGAACCGGAGGCCTACGGACCCACGTACCCGCTGACCGGCCGCGCGGCAACGGTCACATGGCGACCGATGAGCAGGCGGGAGCGGCTCGGCAACGGAGACGGGCCAGCGTGGCTGGAGCAACTCCGCGACGGCTCGCTCTTCGTTCCGCACAACGGTGAAGCCTCGGCGAACTTCGACCTCCTCACCCAGTCCGGATTCCCGGGCTCGCTGCGCGCAACCAACGCCGTCCCACAACTGCTCGCCTATGCCGACAGCATCGCTCAGCGCGGGGGCGATGAACGGCGCGATCCGGTTGGCATCGGCCGGGCAATGCGCGTCCTCGCCGAACTCGACGGCCAGGCGGTCCCGATGGAGCGGATCTGGCGGGCCGCCGACCTCAACCGGCTCACGTTGGCGCGCTACTACGCGCTACTCGAGCGGACCCACGTCATCGAGCCTGCGCCGGCGTGGCAGACCAATCGGCTGAAACGCCTGACCGCACGACCCAAACAGTTCTACGCAGACACAGCGCTCGCCCTCGCCATCTCCGGGCTCACAGCGGACCACCTCACGTCCGACCCCACGATCGCCGGCGGTTTCCTGGAGTCCTTCGTCGCCTGCCAACTCAGGCCCGAGGTCGATCGGTTCCGCGGCAGCCTGCACCACCTGCGCGACACGGCCGGCAAGCACGAAGTCGACATCGTGATCGAGCTCGGCGGCAGGGTCGTCGCCATCGAAGTCAAGGCGACCACGCGTCCCACCCCGGCGCACGCCGCGCACCTCGAATGGCTTCGCGCGCATCTCGGCGCCACCGTCGAGGCCACCGTCGTGTTGCACCGCGGGACCGCCACCTGGGAACTCGTTCCCGGCGTGTGGGCCGTCCCCATTTCGACGCTCTGGAACGACCGCTCGCCTCGGCGCTGAACCGACCAGTCGGACCGAACTCCGCAACGATCAGCGGCGACGTCGACGGCCGCGACCCGAAAGGGCGACGGCGACAGCGGCGAGCACGGCGACCGCGCCGCCCGCCATCCACACCACCGGTGTCTGCGACCGTTCGCTCGCATCGACCCGCACGTGCGCGGTCGTTGGCTTGCCGTCGCCGAGCACCCAGCGCGCACTCGCCGTCTCGGGCTCGTCGTCGGACCGGTCGGCGCCCGTCGCCGCCGTGATCTCGGCGGGAAGCTCGGTCTCGACCCGGAGCGTCACCCCGTCGGGATGCGCCGCAAGCGCCGCCGCGAGCTCGTCCGGCGAACGACCGGTGGCGAAGCCGTCGAGCGCCGCAGCCACCTCGGCGTCGCTGAACTGGTCGAGCGATCCGGTGAGCTCGACGGTCCCACCGAGGCGATAGGTAGCGGTTGCGAACCCCGAGTCGACCGACAGCGACCAGTCGCGCAGTGGGCCGGCCGGTCCGCTCAGCTCGTCGATCACCGAGCCGAGACGCCGGGGGTTCGAGAAAGGCTTCGACGCGTCGACCTCCACGCCACCTCCCTCGACGCGACGCACGCTCACCCCCCAACCGGCGTTTCGCAGGTCGTCCACCGAGATCGCTGCCACCGGGTCGGCTCCCAGCTCGTTGGCCGCCTCGGCGTCGAGCACCGTGCGGAGCGCAACCGTGCCCGATCCGTTGTGTTCCACCGCGATTCGCACCGTGGTGTCGACCTGGCAGGCGGACAGCAGCGCGGAGGCGCCGACCGCGAGCGCCGCGCCGAACAACCGGCCCGGGCGCGTCACACGATCGGCGCGCAACCACGACATGTGGGGAAGTGAACCGGCGGGGGCCGGTCAGTCGGCGGTGGGCTCGGAGCCGCCGCCGGTCGCAGCGAGCTCGGGCTCGCCCGTGGGAGGTTCGAAGCCTTCGAGACCCTCGAAGGTGACGATCGTGGCGTTCGGGTCCTCCGGGTCGGGGGCGACATCCACCCGGATGATCTGCCCGGCGCGGAACTCCTTCCACAGCAGCCGCTCCGACAGCGGATCCTCGACGAGGCGCTGGATCGCACGACGCAACGGCCGGGCGCCCAGAGTCGGGTCGTAGCCCTTGTCGGCGAGATGGAGCTTGGCCGCGGTCGTGACCTCGAGCCCCATGCCCTGACCGGCGAGCTGCACACCCACCCGGGCGACCATGAAGTCGACGATCTGGGTGACCTCGGGCTTGGAGAGCTCGGAGAAGACGATCGTCTCGTCGATGCGGTTGAGGAACTCGGGCCGGAAATGCGCCTTCAGCGCATCGTTGACCTTCTCCTTCATCTTCTCGTACGAGACGGCCTCGTCGCGCTTGGAGAAACCGACGACCGCCTTGCGGAGGTCGGCCGTGCCCAGGTTGGAGGTCATGATCAACACCGTGTTGCGGAAGTCGACCGAGCGACCCTGCGCGTCGGTCAGGCGACCCTCTTCGAGAATCTGCAGCAGCGTGTTGAACACATCGGCGTGGGCCTTCTCGATCTCGTCGAACAACACGACCGAGAACGGCTTGCGACGCACCGCCTCGGTGAGCTGACCGCCCTCCTCGTAGCCGACATAGCCGGGGGGCGAGCCCACCAGCCGCGACACCGTGTGCTTCTCCATGTACTCGCTCATGTCGAGCGTGATCATCGAGTTCTCGTCGCCGAACAGGAACTCGGCGAGCGTCTTGGCCAGCTCGGTCTTGCCCACGCCCGAGGGGCCCAGGAAGATGAACGAGCC
>OEIV010000047.1_pt1 | contig 70240 bp, 104 predicted proteins | sample 1539231 | NCBI WGS metagenome assembly OEIV01 (sample SAMN03794762, study PRJEB22550) | activated sludge metagenome | feature: wastewater treatment plant; material: activated sludge; isolation source: Wastewater treatment plant of a petroleum refinery complex | place: Argentina: Buenos Aires ...
TTTTCGGAGGATATTCTTAGCAGCATTTAGATCTCTATCGTGATTAGAACCACAAGATGGACAGATCCATTCTCTTGTTGAAAGCGTCAGGTTCTTTAACTTATGTCCACAACAACTACAAGTTTTTGAAGAAGGATAAAAACGATCAATGCGAATTAACGTCTTTCCGTACCAGTCACATTTGTATTCCAACATAAACGTAAATGAAGACCATGAAGCATCTTGAATCGACTTTGCGAGTTTATGATTTTTAACCATTCCTGACACATTCAAATCTTCAATACATATTACGTCATAATCACGAACGATTGCAGATGACATTTCATGAAGGAAATTATCACGAGCATTTCTAATGTCTTCATACACTTTAGCGACTTTAATTCGTTGCTTTTCACGACGTTTGCTGCCTTTTGTCTTTCTCGATAGATGTTGTTGAGCCTTCTTTAATTTAGATTGGTTCTCTCTAAAAAATTTAGGGTTTTCAACAACTTGACCATCAGAAAGGATGAAAAGGTCTTTAAGACCTAAATCGATACCAACTTTGTTACCGGTTAGCGGTTTGCGTTTGATTTCCTCTTTAACTAATATAGAGACGTAGAACTTTCCCGTAGGAGTTTTCGAGACCGTTACAGAACGATAAGATGCTTCATTTGGAATCACTCGATCTGCAACGACTTTAACATAACCAATCTTTTCAAGACGAATCGATGACGTTTCATTGTCGAATGAAAACTTTTGATTCGGTAAACGAAATGACTGCCTGTTGCGTTTCTTCTTAAACTTAGGTCGTTCTAATTTGACTTTACGTTTTTTATTAAAGAATTGCTTTTTGAATTCGTCAAAATCCATTCGTTTCTGTTGAATCGTTGCAGCAGAAATCTCTTTGAGCCATTCGAAGTCTGGATTGTCTTTTAAGGTCTTCTCTGTTATTTTCTCCGGCTTGAAGTCCGGTTTCCATGAGTTGAAGTTTTCGACCAATTTGTTCCAGACGAATCTAACCGAACCAAATGTCTTGTTGAACAAAACAATCTGATCGGGTGTCGGTTCAATTTGGAATTTGTAGGCTTTAAGGTTCAAGAATGATTCTGTAAACTTTTTATTGTTTCTATGCTATTATTTATAATTTTACAAATTATTGAATGTTATTGATGATTTCAATAGTTTTTCTTTTAGACCTTCGCTTTCCATAAATTCTAGCACAAAATGAAGTTATAACAGACACAAAATCTTGGATCAAATCCTCTTTGTCGTCTGCAATGTTATTGACAACTTCGATTTCTATGCCTTTCGTCTTTAACAGTAATTCGATGTAATTGAATCCAAATCGAGTGAGCCGGTCTTTATGTTCTACTACTAATTTAGTAAAATCGCAGTTTGAAAGAATTTTCTCTAGTTTTGGCCTATGATCATTAAGACCTGAGCCAATTTCAAGAACGATATCATTTATTTTATAACCGTTTGCCATGCAATAATTGATCATTCTTTCTTTTTGTGATTCTAAATTCGATTTATTTTGACTCGAAGACACTCTACAGTAAATGATGATCGATTCGGTTTTCTTCTCTTTAATTCCGATAAATTTATTATATGTGTCTGCGTCGACGAAATTCATTGAGCCGATTTTATGAAATTCAAGTTTTCCTTGTTTCTTCCAGTTCCATAGGGTCATTTTCGTGACCCCTAAATCTTTGGCAAACTTGCTCAGTTTTATCATATAAAATACCTATATAAATTATATTGTTCTTGTATAGATATTTATCATAAAATGTGAAGTTTTATTATACCAGATGTGTTGTTCATTGTTAAATCAATCATAATACTTCATAATTTTCCGTACCTAACAACCCAAGACTTACCAGAAGGATCAAATGTGCAGTTCATCAACATGTACAAAAAAACTTGAACACCTTCATTAGCTAACTTGTTAAACTCTTCTGCAATTTCGTCGATGGATGAACTTTTTGCAGAAAAAGCTGTTACAGCACGATTTTCAAAGAGAACAACCGGATCCTCCATAAAGTATTTGATGTTACATCGATCGACCAATAACTTCGCGTTTTCAAAGTCAAAGTGGGTTCCGGCCAAAAGGTGTGGACCCTTCGATTCAGTAATAATAGACCTCCATTCATCAAAATTATTAATAACGCCTGAGGTTTCTTCTATTTCGTTCAATTCACTGTTCATTTTCACTCAACTCCTCGGTCAGTCTTCTATGAAATTCTAATTCACCATCATCTCCAGACACAAGCCAGTCGATTCTTTTCGCATAAGTGTATGCCTGTGTTAAAACTTTAACAGCTTCTTTGAATTTAGCTATAGTCTCTTCAGAATAATGGTTACCGATTTGATCTCTCCATTCGTCAAGCTCTTCAGAATCGTTATTCTCGATCAAGAGTTGAATAGATTCAATTGTTTCACGTAGTTGAAAATAGCTGTAGTCGTCAAGATGCCCACCAGACAAAATTATTCTCCCTCGTACTCAGTTTCACACGCATTACAAATAAAAGTATAACCATCGACTCGGGTGAACACATTACAACCGCAAGAACATCTAAAAGGAAGCCCCTTAATCACAAGGAGGGTTTGCTTAGTAGCTATATTTTTCATGGTCTCGATTATTTCCAATTCCCTGTCATCTTGTATCATTTTAGATAATTCTTTTTCTTCATAAAGATTTGAAGCAGCTCTTACAATAGCAAGTCGAGTAGCTTTTGACCGGAACGAATGATGACAAGAAAGACATACTTCTCCAATAGGGAATTGACAATCTTTCCAGGAAATTTTTACATGATCATCGGCTTGGTGTATTGAAAGAAGTAACTCGCATGATAGCCGAAAAGCATCGTCGTCATTTTCTAAAGGATTCCAATCCAATTTCACTGGATATCCATCCGAAGCAGTTACAAAGATCTTTCCTACGTTTGGATCGTAAACATATCCAGCAGCTTTTGCTGCTCGAATTAATAGATCTTCATTGGTCATTATTTGTTTCCTGCCAAATTCTAGCTGCTGCTTTTACAATAGCTCGACGAGTGGCTGCATTTGGATTCCCATCATACCACACAAAAGATAATGGATCTCTGTAACAGATGTTAGACACAGAAACTGCTCCAGTTCCAGGTCGAATCTCTAATTGCAAAGCTACTGCAAGACGTAATGCATCACCGCCATTTTGCAAAGGTGACCAAACCCCTCCTCCTTTCAAATGCATACCTTCTGAAGAAATTTTGTAATAGTCAATTCCTCCATGTGATTTAGCGGCAAATTCTAGCAATTCTCGGTCATCCACTTTTTCTTCTCCCAATTTCAGCAGCTGCTTTCACGATACCACGTCGTGTAATTTCACACGAATCACTTCCTACATCAAAAAGATCTTCAAGTACTCGGCACTGGATACCACCAGGTGCCCATTGTATAAAGCAAACCTTCTTATCTGGATCAATCTCATCAACCCACATCCGCAGATACTCCAAACTAAGGCCTAATTCAACCATCAACCGAAAGGCGTCATCATCACGTCTTAATGGGTTCCAACAACGCTTGTAACCAGTTGGAACTACACCAATTTCTCCACCAAAATAGGCGTCATGTTTCCATTCGTATTCAAGCTCAATTGACTTTGCTGCGTATTCTAGCAGTTCTCGTTCAGTTAGACTGGGTGGGAACTTCGACATTAAACTCCACCCAATGAGTCAACCATTGAACAAACTGTTCGTCTTGTTCAGCTTCTTTAACAAACTGTTCGTGGACTATGTATAGATTATAGTCGGAAAACCCAGGAACACCACGGTAAAAGGCTACTCGGAATTTGCCAGAATAGTGTACAGGCTTTATGCGCCACTCCAACTCAGGAGAATTAAAATCAGGAGTATTGTCTTGTTCAAAATCGATCCAAAAATGTAATTCAGAATTAGTCCATTGAATAGCCTCACCATTAGCCCAGGCTTTAATTACATCAGCGTATTTGTGTGGTGTTTTAGTCATCGGGATTCTTCTTTCAATTTCCGCTAGAAGTAGTTCTAAACAACAATCCAAACAAGATAAAAAGACCCCAAGCCTGAAGCCACGTGATTTCTGTCACCAATGGTACTGCTGGAACCAGACAATAGTTCCAAAGAAGCATGATAGGAAAACTCATCACGATTCCAATAAGAATCGTGACCAAGAATACAATTAGAAAGACATTAAACATTTTTGCAGGGGTCACATCATTCATACCTTTGATCTCTTTAGAAGAAGTCTTTTTGCCTTTGCTTTGAAATTATTGTTTCTCAAGATGTTCGAACACTTCCGATTGATGTTGTCTCGAAGATGTTTGTTTAGAGACATAAGAATCTCGACGTCTTCATCTTGATCGAATTCATTGGACGGAGTGGTCCAGTCAACCGGAAACGTCAGGCACTTTGCTTCAACTGGACCAATCTTTATGAATGCCCTCTGGACAAATGGATCCCAGAATGGCATGTTGACGGGGATTTCAGAGAATTTCATCATGAATGCTCGGAACAGAATTCTTAATCTTGGCTTCTTGATCGACGACGAACTCCTTCTCTTCCTTGGTCAAACTTTGAACGTCCTGAAAATTTTCGTAGGGATTCACAGAGGAAGCGACATTGGCGACGAGGATGAAAGCTAACAGAGTATTCATGATGTAGTCTCCGATGGAGCAGATGATGAGAACCTTTCCGATGGTGCTATAGTAACTCATCTAGTCAAGAAAGTACACAACTATTTCGTAACAGAGTGTTATAGGTCTGATTTCTGAACAGATTTCATAGAAGCTGACTGAAGTCTAGAGATTTCATCCTCCACTTTCTTGAGGTAGACGTCGATGTCGAAATCTCCCCCGAAACCCCCGAGCCGAAGATTAAAACATAAATGTCTTAAGACATCCTCAGCGGTCCAGTTGCTTTTGTCTGTATTATAGAGCGGTGATTTCTTCATATTGATTTATGGATCGTCCCAGAGAAAAGATTCTTGACTACATTTGATGTGCATTGTCTTCTTAAACTCCCACAAAAGATCAAATTGTTATTTATTTTTTAAAAAACTCAGCGCCAGTAGTAATGAATGTAGTAAGTCATCAAGTCCGATGCCCAGCTGGGAATATCCATTAGGCGAATCTGATGATCGATGAGACTCTCGATTTCTTCTGCACAAGGAGTCCAATGACATCCAAAACCAAGATGTCGACTATAGTCAGAACCGAATTCATAGAGCCGATCAGCCGCAATTCGAACTCCGGTCTTCTTGCAGAAAGAGTCTTTGGGACTACAGACCGCGATGGCGAATCGTACCCCATGAGGATATTTGCAGTCTTCGCTTTCATAGATCAGCTCGGAGACGATCGTGATCGCGGGACCTCGTGGGTCACTGGGATTGTGGATGTGGCGAATTTTCATGTTAAAAAGATCCTATTCAGAGACGTAAGAGATGCGAATGCCGTCACACATGAAAACGTGGAACGAAGGAACGTTGAACTCGGGGAAGGCTGGAGTGCAATGATGCTGCAGACGAAAATTCCAGGTGGGATGCTGACGACGGACTTCCGCCTCGATCAGAGAGATCTGAGAAGCCGGATCCTGAAGGGTCTTGGGGAAGAACCGAGAGGTCATCTTGTAGATGGAGGGGCCGTAGGAGACTGTAGCCTGATGGAATTTGATCATGATGTTCTCCGTCTGTGTTTCCTGATTCGATGGTGCTATAGTAACCCATCCTGAACCAGATGTACACAACTTTTTTGTAACAGAGTGTAACAGAATCCCGCCTACCGACAGACCTTCTCGATGAAGACTTGGTTCTTGCTGTCTACGTCTACTTTACTCAACAATTCAAAACAATTGTCTTGTTTATTGATTTCAATGTATGCCAGAATTCCGATTGCCGAAATGAACAAGACAATGAACATGAAAATTAATTTCAGAATAAATTGATCGTTTTCATTTAATTCTGGTTTCATAATGGACTTTTCTCTTTTAGTTTTTCTATTTCTTTTTGCAATGCAATGATTTGTTCATCACGTTCATGAAACACATCCTTCATGATTTCTGTATCTAATTGAACAGTATCTCTCATGATGGTGTCTGCAAAATCCAGCAATTGAAGATGAGTAAAACTCCAAAGATCATTCTTTTTAGAAGACTTTGCAAACTTATTCGCGAGTTTAACAATTTGAAAAGAATCCATCATTCATTACTCGTATTGACTAGGGCACAGGTGACGCCGAGATTTTTCCACATTTCTGAGATTTTTGCTCGATCGTCGAAAGTCGCAACCAGACGATCTTGATCGGTCTTGACCAAAGAATCATACCATCCTTTCTTGAGTTCTGTGTCTGGTCGATAGTCACTCTTGGGCCTCATTCTCAAGACTCTACTGATGATGTAAGATTCATCCAGCAAATCTTTGTCATAGAGCCACTCGATCGTCTCTAGAGCCACGATATCGCTTCGACCGCTCCAGATCCAGATCTCAGCTCCACTCTTTCGTAGAGCATTATAGATGTTTATGACAGACTCGATTGGTGGATCCTTTACACATTCTTTATAGAACTTGATCCAGTTGGCGGGCTTCTGTTTGATCAGATGGAGCCGATGTGATGTATCGGACAGAGTACCATCCAAGTCAAAGATGTAAAGTGGATTCATGCGGATTTATCGCCTCATGTGCGCGACGTCTGTCGCCTCTTGTTGAGAAAAGACTGGCTGAAGACAGGATTTATGGACAATCGAAATTCCGACGAGCCGATCGCCAGAATACTTCAGGGGTTCATATTTTGATGTAGACACAGACAGATTTGTAAAGGAAACCGAAGGAATGTCTCGATGATCATCTCGTCTAGCTGGTTGAACTGCCGGAGTCTTGAGAGTCTTGAACGTCGGAGGAGTATACTTGGCATAGACGACGACAGACTTCTTTTTGTTCTGGGATTTCTTTCTTTTGCTGGAAGAAGATCGATCATTCACAAAGATCATCATGACGACAAGACTCCTATTCTGGATCTGTAGGTTTTCGACATGAGACTATAGTATCAGGATGTATCAAAAAGGTACACAATCTTTTTGTAACAAAATGTAACAAGGATTTATTGTTCACACTCAAAAACAGTTTCCACAGTTCTTTCAAAGATAATTATTGCTTAAGCTTCAAACTCTAGACTCGATTTTCTCGGAAGTAATCGAATCTTATTTAGAATCTCAACAATTTCTTTAGGAGTCAGAAATCCAACGACCCTGTAGGAAATCTCTGCGTCGTATGCAAGATCCCAATTGACGTGTACGTTGGAAGAGTCTCCCCAGTTTTCATCCAGACATTTGATGACAGCTAATTCCCACGGAGCAGATGGTCTTCCTTTGACGAACGAAGCATTTCCTCGAATGATAGAAGCTCCATAATTGTTTGGAAACACGATCAAATATTGTTCATCTACATCCTTGTTGAAAGGCTTGATGGACCTGTATGAATAGTTTTTCAAAACGTCTTGGATGGTCAAATTTGACATATGAATGTTTCCTTTTTACAGAGATTTGAGATTATTCAGAAGAACTGGAATATCGAATTCGATCAAGTCTTTCTTGATCTGACCGATTGGATCCACAGACCAGAAAGCAGCTCCAGTCTTGACAATCGGGCGCAAAGTCCAGATGTTGATCTTGTTTTGATAGAGCCCTGCAGGTTTTGAGACGCGAGCACCATGTCCATTTGGAAATTTGAAGACGAAGACGTCTTTATCGTTTTCAAGAAAATACTCACAATCACCAACGTCTTTGAATGCATCGGGTGAAAATTGTCCAAAAGGAAGATGTTGTTTCATTTTTGTGGAAAATAACTCTTTAGAAGTTTCCATTCGGAGATCCCATCGGCTGTAAAATCGACATACCATTCTCCATCCTTAAACAGATAATTATATTCTTCTTTTTCGACATCTTCCATAAAATCCTTTTCTGAATTCCAGATATATGGAATCTGGTTGGTTTCTCCACGATCTCGAGAGTAGACAACGGTAATCAGAGGCTCTGGATCTTCAAAACAATGTCCAGATCCTAGTGTAGGCTCAAACTGTGGAGCAACATATGAAAGATGTCCAAGACTTGTTAGTTGTTCTGCCAATTCTTGAGAATTATAATGTTCTAAAAGCATTCGTCCATTGCTTTGGATCATCCCATCAAAATGACAATAGACCGAACGAACTCTGCCATCAGGTAGTTTAACAGAAATCATGCTGTGTGTAGACATTATCTAATTCTCTTCTAGCGATTTTTCAATCTCAAAAATATAATGTCCGCCTCGACGTGACTGAACCCAATGAACAGACCACATGGTCCAATTTTGTTCCATTGCGCGCATCAACGTTTCGTTACCTGACCAACCACCCGTTGAAAGATAATAACGATGAACTGTTCGATTCTTTCTGTACTCATGAGGCTCATCCACCTCTTGCCAACCGAAATCTGGAGCCCACCAATATTCTTTGATGAAATCAAACCAGCCTTTGGCATCTGACCAATGCCAGTTTTTTATTATTTGTACGCATCGATCAGTTGGATAACCATCTTCATCCAACATTTGATAATTATCCAACAATTCTCGACGTTCGTCAAGCGTTTTTTGAACTGTTTCCTCGTATTGTTTGTGGAATTCTTCTAGATCAGGTCTTCGTGTCATTTTGAATGTCCAATATGAATAGGAGTTAATATATTAGTGCAATACTTTTCCAATTCTGATAGAAAGTGTTTTTCTTTTGAAGAAATTTCGTCTAATCCTTCTGGATTACGATTGACGATTGTTACTATGTAGGTAACCTCTTCAACTGGTGTACAAGGACTTTGATAGATTTTGCTAGCAATAATTGTCATATATTCCTCACAATTTTAGCAGACCAGACTGTATTTGTTCCAACTGCTTCTGAAGCTCTTTGTTCGCACGCTTTAACTGATTAATCTTGTACAAAGACCAACTCAGTTCTTCATACTCATCGCGAAGCTTTTTAACTTCGTCGCAATCAATCTCCCGCAATTCTTTAGCTGGTATAATAAGAAAACTACCTTTCTCCCAGTCAAAACCCAACGTTGCGTTTGTAACATCGACACAAGGTCTATGACCAGCACCACCTAATCTATATACCGGAATTCGAACGGTAATCTCTTCAGGTGTTTGATAGGGATGTTCACACTGTTGATGAGCAAAATCTACAGCTTCTTTGAATTCTTCAAGATTCATTTCGAATCTCCTGAAGAAACCTATCCATTGTCCCACGAATGTTCTCAGCACCAACTGGATTGGCAGAATGGACGAGATATTCAAAATTCTTTGGCATTTCAAGCGTCTTATCTAACCAACAATTGATAATAAAATATACAACATTCATTGCAGTATCATCACCACCCAGATCATGGTCAAAACTAATCACATCTGGCATACCAGAATACTGAATAATATCAATTGCTTGATCAGATGTTCTTGCTAGAATCCAATTGGGATCAGGCTGATCTCGACAATCATCAATCCACAACTTTACTTCTTCCATATTACGCAACTCTGGCCATAAACCAAGCTCATCAACTAAAGACCTAAACAAACCATACTTACGAGCAATTAATTCGGTTTCATATGCTGGATAATAACCAACACTGGTTAATCCAGTCTCATCATCAACATAAGTGACGCCACCATGAAAAGGATATCGCTGAATCATGCTACTTCCTCAACTTACTCTGATACCAGATTTTGCCAACAGGTCGACTATCTTCATTGTGTCGTTCTCGACTGGCAGCAGTAAATTGATCTTGATCAAACCCTTTATCTGCCCACCGCATCATTTCTCGACAAATCCAACCAATGTCTTGTCGATATTCACACGCCATCTCGTCTAGCACAACATCACCTTTTAACAGTCTAGCATGCCATCGATGATCAATTTTGGTTACCCTAATGTCCATCTCAGACATCTCACTTCTCCAATATTATTCAAGTGATGCACACTTTATCACATTTTCTAGAAAAAATCAACAGCTACACATCCATCATGCAATATGAGGCAACAAAGTCTCGAAAAGCGTTATTTGGCAATAAATTAAAACCAAACAAATCCATAGCAAGAAAATATTCTAGAACAAACATTCGTTCCTCAAAATCATCGGATAAAATTGGAATAGTTCCATCTAAAATGTGTTCAAGATCAAACGCACTCATTTTCTTTTATTATCAAAGTGTAATTAAGATTAAGTGTGTCTCCGGCTATCATGTAAACACATCCAACGTCTTCATTTGCTAATTCTTTACATCGCCTGAATGGTTCTCCACTTTGTACCCAGGTACCTTCAACACAAATTCTTTCAATTCTAACTGCTGGAAACTTTGAACACGGATTTTCATCAATCTGTTTAACATCTTCCATTTTAAACCACCTTCACCTTATCAACATGAACAGCTTCTAAACTTTCAAAATATCCGTCCCATGGGATGTAATCATATTTAAATTCTTGACCATCCTCTGATTGAAAAATAAACGGCTTATCAGTTCCACCCATAAACAAATTATTATGTTCGTAATGGAGATTACGAACATAATCAGCAAAAAAAGCATTAGCATACCATTCATGATCAAATATCGCTAACACTTCAACATGCCTATTCTCAGCCCAACCAAAAGAATCGCCAGAACTCCATACAACCCATACAATCCAAGCTTCAGATCCTGAAGGTAAATCTAGCTCAGAAACAACTTCAAAAGAGTATTCATCAGGAAGTTTATCGATTTTCTTGACTACGTTTGATTCCAATTCAACATCATAAACTTCTTTCCATGGACCCCATTCCTTTTTGCTATATTTCTTCTCAATTAAGGTAACCTTAATAGGAACAAGATAACCATAATAATCAAAACCAATTCTTGCTGGATGAATACTGTTCAATAAGGAAACCATTTTTAAGCCCCGGTATTTTCTAGATCCTTTAACACCAGAGAAATGTCTCTGGACAAAAAAGCTACTGCTTCGTCAAAAGAAGCATCTAGTGATAGAAAGTCAGTGTCTCCAAACCATAGTCCAAATTTGGAATCTTTAAATTTACAGACATTTCTAGAATCTTCTAGATTTTTTACTACAGAATTTCCTTCCTTATCAAGCACAATACTGGTTCCTGGTACCATTTTACTAAGCCGATTTAATTCATTAATATCATCGTCTAAGTTCATGTTATTGCTCCACACAAAAATTGTAAAATTCGTTCCACGATCCATCAAAAATTACCGATTCGTTGTCATATACATCAATAACTTGAACATTATTATATCGAACGTGATACTCAAATTCTTGACCGTAATCCCTTTCAGAATCTGATTGCAGATAAATTTCACCAATTCTTTTCTTCAACTTAGCAACAATGGTGGCAGCTAAGCAACCCATACCGTTGGAAGCGTTCTTTTGTCCAGGAATTTCATCAAGAACTATATCTCCTTTGACAAGCCTTGCATGCCATCGATTACCGATCTTGGTTACTTGAATATCTAACTCTGACATCTTTTTTACTCTTCGCTAGATGAATATTATCTAAAATGGATACCATGCAAAATCTTCTGGTGGACGACGTGTATTGTCTTCCGCTTCAAAATGGTAATCACCGTATTCGTCTACTACTATCTTGGCATCTCTTGCAAAAGGAAAATCAGCATAGTAGTACGTGATTCCAGTTTCTTCATAGTATTGAACACATTCTTTTGGAGACATTGTGGTGTCCTCTATTTGTTAATGGGTCCTGTTGGATTCGAACCAACGACCAAACGATTCAGATTTGTGTAATTTTCATTACTCTCTGGACTATACCTTAACCATAACAAAATTTCTTTTGCGTTAGGTTGCTGCCGTCTAGTCTCTACACCTTCTCATTGCTGAGCTTGGCTCGGGGTTAGCATATTTGTGACGGTATAGACTTGCACTATACATTACCTTTTAGGGAATCGAACCCCTTGTGGAAGCTATCCACGGCACGCCATGCCTTACATCACAAACTTAGCCTTCACCGAATTTGACAGCATTCATTAAGTAGTTTCCAAACTTAATGCACGATTTTCATGAGTCGTTTGCACTAACCACTGTGCTAAGAGCCCGTAAATCTTTTCAACTTAAAAAAATAATTATCCGGCAATTTAGTTGTTTTGTCAACTGCTAAATTACCACGCTACAACCTCTACATCATATCCAGCTTCCTCAACACTCTTCAACCAATCATTAAATCTTTCGACAAGATATGGGCCATCATTTCGAATTTCTACCCCAATTGGATTTTCACCCCAAAAATCATCTTCATCAAAAATTGGCTCCTCATAATCCTCACAAAGTTCAAGAACATAATCCCGATATGCTTGAAATGGATCAACAGAAGCCATGATCGCAACGGTTACTACAGTGGGAGTTTGAACAGGATCAAAAAAGATTGTTTGATATTCGACTTTTCCAGTCTTGATAACCTTAATTCGACGAGTTGCTTCAAAATGAATGTTTGTACTCAATTTACTACTCCTTATATTCCCGGTCTTGGAACAAAGACTCTCGCTGCATAGCCGAGTCTTCTGCACGATCCAGTTCACCAAGACGTCGAAGTTCTGCCTCTTCTTCTGGAAAGATGACTGGAGCGTCTTTGTTGTTCCAGATCGGAATGAATCCGGCAGAAGTCATAACGTAGTCTTCACGATCGCAATTCATGAGAATTTGCCTCTTTTTGAGAAACAGACCATCCTTGGTCAATGATGAAGGAGTTTAAACCGCCTCTTGAGCAACCAGATCGGTCTCCATCACGGCGATGACATTCCGGACGATTCCACGAACGTGAATCGGACGATCCAAGTGAACCAGATGCTGGACATCACCACCAAAGAGGACCCGAGAAGATGAGATCTTCCCAGAACAAGGAGTGGATCCACGATGAAGAAAGGAGATGCGGGTGCCGGAACGATCGAGGTTGTCGCGGTCCCAGAGAGTGGAGTTGCGGTCGATGGTCATGATGTTCTCCGTCTGGTGTTTCCTGATTCGATGGTGCTATAGTATCAGGACCCGACGGAGAAGTAAACAACTATTTTGTAACAGAGTGTAACGATCTCTGGTGGACTTTCGTAACAGGAATCAGAAAGTCCCCCAGTACTCGATCTTGTTTTCTCTTTTTCTGTAAGAAACAAATCCAATTCTAAATGCTTTGTGATAATTATTCAGAATTTCTAAAGCCACATGATGATCTTCTTCAGAAACAATAACGATCATTCCAATTCCACAATTAAAGGTTTTTAGCATTTCTTCTGGATCTAATTCTGCGACTTCTGCAATTTCTTCAAAGACTTCTGGCCTTTTCCAAGAATTAAGATCTACGACTCCATTCAGATCATCTCGAATTACTCGTGGAAGATTTTCTGTAATTCCTCCTCCAGTAATAGTCATGAAAAATCATAAAATCCTATAAAAAACCCCATGATCTTTCTAGACACTTCGTTGAGGTTGGCTCCAATCGCCGGAGACTTACATCCTCTCCATGTCTGTACTCGATGGACTCCACCGAGACTGGTTTCTTTGAGATCCCAGTAAACTCTAACTCTGTTCCACAAAGATCTGTGAAACCTTTATTCAGAATGTTGATTGCACCATTTCATAGACAGTAAATTTATTCGGAGGATCTTGAGGCATGCAATCTTCTTTGAATCTTTCAATTGCCTCGTCTACGTCTCGAGCATCACAAAAATATTCTGATAATTCGCAGAGATAGTCAAAATAACGAATCATATAGAATTTGACATCAGTTTCTTCTTCAGTTTCTTGATTCTTCATGATTCTTTTTCTAATTCTATTCCGTAAAAATCTCTAAACACAATCGGATATCTTTCTTCGATAAGTCTGACTAATTCCGAATTCATATAGTCGAATTGATCTGGGATTTCCAGATTCAAGACATTCTTTGCCCCATACGACTTCAGAAGATGTTCTTGAAGTTCATCCATGCAGACTGTCTCATCTGCCCATTCTAGAAGAACTTGATCTAATGGGATTAGTGCATGACTTGTTTCAAGTCCGACGGCCCGAGTATTAAAATTATACTTCTTTGCCAAGACGACAGCAGCAGTCGGACTCCGAAGCATTCCGGCCGAACAGACGCAAAGGACCTTCTTATAATCTCCTTGAAAAGGATTCCGGATATTCCAGATTCGATTCCTCTGTTCTTCTGCAATTGGGAGGATTTGTGGGACCTTTCTCATTTTAATACTCTCCTGTTCCATTTTTCAAAACATTCTTCTGGACTTCTGCCAAGCATCTCTGCATCACAACCTCCATCAAGAGCGCTGCAAACAAGATTCCAGACAGAATAGTCTTTTGTGACTGGATAGATCGTGTCCTCTGGATACAACTCGAGTTGTCGATTCGTGTCATGCCCACAGAATGGACATGGAAGCAAATCAATTTCTTGTTTCATGATTCTACTACTCTACTTTAAAAACACATGATTTCCGACTTTGGTGACAACGGTCTTCTTTTTTGCCCAGGATGGTTTTTTCTTTAATATAGAGGAACTATAGAAATACAATGAGCCATTTGTCGGATCGTGGTCTCTATCTAGAATCTGTTTTGCTACATCCAGAGCCATCTTCCATTCTTTTGAATTTGTATCAACATGATGTTTCTTTTTCTTGTTAACCCAAGAGAATTGTTTCTTTTGATAGACGACTTTACAAACTGAATCTGAAAACTTTTTTGATTTTACTCGATTAAGGACTACATGGCCAGCCATCAGCATTCCGCGTTTTCCTTCTCCTCTTGCTTCATGAAAAACGTTTTTTGCCAGACAATTTAAATCAGAGGCTTCTACCGATGAAATGGGGAATTTGAATAGAGCTAAGAGTAAAATTAAAAGAGTGAGGTTTTTCTTTGTTTTGTTTTTTTGTTTTTGCTGCATTTTTCCAAGACAAGAAAGATCTCCTGATGGAGATAAAAGAGTTTATCAACACCATCAGAAGATAGCTATTCTACATCAGGAGACCTTGCTTGTAAACTAATTTTTGACGCGAAGCAGAAAAATTTCTACATCGCTGGATTGACAGGAGTAAGAAAAAGCTTGCGCTCTTCCTCACGACGACGGACAAGACCACGCTGAACTTTCCCATCAGCCTTGGTCCACTTGAGGAATTCTTCCGCGGCACCAGAATAGGCGCCTTTGTTGAGTTTCTTTAATAACGTCGAAGTTTTTAGAGCACCTCCTCCAAGATTAAAGGTGAAAGAAGCCAGAGCGTCATATTGATTCTGATTCAGAGGAACTGTGACATAGAGATCAACGAATCTAGCATGATCGGCGATGTCTTGTGCCAGAAGTTCTTCTGCGCGTTCAGCCGTGATCATCATTCCAGGTTTTACGCCCTTTGTAGAACCATAACCGCTCGTCAAGACTCCAGCGACATCTCGATATGCCTTAAGTCTCAAACCCTCATATTTCTTGATCAGGTCAATTCCTTTCTGGCTTACTTTCATCTTGTTAGACCTACTATTAGATTATCTTTGGATTGCCTGGATTATTTATAGCTCTTTCTCGTCTTTGGCGCTCCAGTTCTTTTTGATATGTGTGTTCTGTTTCTACTTCTTCTCGATGTCGTTCGAGGATGTCTTGAACTTCATCCTTCCAATCTTCTCGATAATTTTCATCCTTGCTGGAAATGTAAGATGAAGAACTCATGACTGCTTCAACCCCGTCCAGACTTCGTAAAAATGTGAGGTGTAGTCGGGAACCCAGTCGAAAACAAGGTTCTTGACGCTTCGTCGAGAACAGGAACAACAAGTTGTCCACTAACATTCTCTCCACGTCTGTACTCGATAGACTCTACCGAGCCTGGCTTCTCAGAGATGCCAGGGAACTCTATAGGTTGACCAGTAAGATCAGAAAATCCTTTGGCCAGGATGTTTTTAGCAGCATTTATGTCACGATCGTGGAAGGTCCTGCATTCAGGACATTGCCACTCTCTGGTATCTAAATCAATTTCCTTTAGTTTATACCCACAATGACCACACAATTTGGTGCTAGGGTAGAATTGGTCAATCTTTACCAGAGTTTTGCCGTACCAATTACACTTATATTCGAGCATAATCATAAATGAAGCCCATGATGCGTCGTGAATGGATTTAGAAAGTTTGCGATTCTTGACCATCCCTGCTACATTCAAATCCTCCACACAAATTATATCAAAGTTGGTAACCAATTCTATCGAGGTTTTATGTAAAAGGTCCTTCCGCTTGTTTGCAATCTTTTCGTGGATCCTAGCAACCTTTATTCTTTGCAAATTCCTTCTGGAGGATTCTTTTTGTTTGCGGCTTAAATGCTGCTGTGCTCGTTTTAGTTTCGCTTGGTTTTCGCGATAGTATTTTGGGTTCTTTACTTTGGTTTTGCCGTCAGACAAAATAACCAGATCCTTAGAGCCCAAATCAATACCGACCATTTTACCTGTTAGTGGCTTTGGTTCGATATTGATTTTGACTAGAATGGATGCAAAATATTTTCCTGAAGGATTCTTGCTAATAGTTACTGAACGATATTCGGCATCTTCCGGGATTTTTTGGTCTAATCTGATAGAGACTTTACCAATTTTTTCTATTCGGATAGTACTGGATTCCTGGTTAAAAGTAAACTTTTTACCAGGAAGTCTATATGATTGTCGGCTCTTTTTATTTTTGAAATTAGGTTTTCCAAGTTTTTTCTTTCTGGATTTATTAAAGTATTGTTTTTTAAAATCTAAAAAATCGTTATTTTTTTGTTGCAATGCTCCGGCAGAGACTTCATTCAAAAATGAAAATTCAGGATTATCTTTAAGGATTTTGCTATCCAATCTTGGAGGAATAAAGTCGGGATTCCAAGAATTAAAATTTTCAACTAGTTTATTCCAGACAAACCTGACACATCCAAATGTCTTATTAAGAAGGGTTTCTTGATCCGGTGTAGGATAAAGCCGAAACTTGTAGGCTTTAAGTTGAATAGCCATTCCTAAACACTTTGGAATAGCTTATAATTAACAGTAGACATAATGCTTCTCTCGTATAGTTGCATTGTGGTAGGAAGAAGGAGAAGTTAGCAGCTTCTCCTTCTTTCGTTTTTATTATTTATACATATTGAGGTTCCTGTTTTTCAAGATTTAATTGATCCAGATCAACAAAATTCTAAATAAATCTTATATAATCTAGATCTTTTTCAACCCCGTCCAAGATTCAAAAAACCGTGAGGTGTACCAAGAAATAGTAAAGATGAAGTCAGAAAGCGTATTGAGATAGGGAATGAAGTCCGTTTCATTAGCTCGAATCGCGGTTCGTTCGAGTCGACGAACGACAGTCCGAGCAAAGAAAAGATCAGCATTCTCCGGATTGGGAATGATGAATCCTTCCAGAGGTTCGACATATTCACCATCGATGATCTCATTCATGATGTCTTCCATCCGGAGTTGAAGCTCCTCGACTTCGATCATATAACCATTTCGTTCTTTTGGAGAATGAACCAGAGCACCGACGACGAAGAACATCTTGATGACGTCTTCAAAGACCCGTCGAATCTTCCTCTGAAGTTCTGCCTCCTTTCCAGAAGAAGCGATGTCGAATCCAATGTCACAGAGAGCCAGAGCAGCGCAGGCTTCATCCAGAGTCCCGACGAACTCGATCAGAGCGTCATCCTTGCGAAGTTCCATTCCACGAAAATATGTAATTCCGGAATCTCCAGTCCCAGTACGAACTTTACTGATTGGATTCTTGGGCTTTCTCTTTTCGTTCATTTCATTCTCTCCAGTCGTTTATTTTACTTTCCAGTTGATCCAAAACCGCCGGTTCCGCGATCGGTTTCAGATAACTCTTTCACCTCTTCGAAGTATACCTTTGGATAAGGAATAATCATTCCTTGTGCAATTCTGTCTCCAACGTCTACAAACACGTCTTCATCTCCATCTGAACGCAATTTGACCTTTAATTCCCCACGATAATCGTGGTCCAAAATCCCCACAGAGTTGCTGAGTCTAATATCATTTTTAAAACCATGTCCGCTCCGGCTAAATACCATTAATACATGGTTTTCTGGGATCTCAAATGCGATCCCGGTTTCAAAAATTTCTGAATATCCGCCTCTGATCCATTTGCATTCTACAGAAAAAATGTCAAAACAAGCAGATCCTGGCGTTGCATATACTGGAACTTGGGCATCTGAATGAAGTTTCTTAAACTTTACCGGAATATAGGTTTCAATCTTGAAAGCTTTGTTCATATTATGTTAATTTCTCTTCTATTAACGAACAGGACACACACCACCAGCACAATCGTTTTCTAGAGGATCTAGAGAACTTACAAATATATTATCTAGATCAACTGGTTTCAATTGAGCTACGTACTCTTCATATTCTTCTTTAGTAATCGGTTGCTGCGGGAGGTAAGGATATCCAAGATCTTCAGCTGTCTTGGTGGGATCTGCACGCAGCAGGAATGAAACTCCGACGAAATGATCCCAATTCGAATGCAACCAGTCAACAATCTGCTCTACCTCATCTGGTGAATATGAAATCGTAATACTTACATTATGATCTGCATAGTGATCCATCCACATCTTATATCGATTCAACTGATTGACTGCACTTTCCAGATTTACTTCCATCATCTTGCCATGCACTTCCACTGTATCAAACTCAACCGTTTCAAATGCGATAGGTAAAGAAATGACGGTAGAAGTCGTGTCGAATGGATGGGTGAAATAACGATATCCGGCATCGATTGCAACTTGACGAAGAGGACTAGCATTAGAAACGATGATGTTGTTGATGATGTACTTTGAAAGAGGCTTATGAATTCCTTCGGTTGTATCTAAAATTTTTCCCAGCGTACCGTCGGGTTTTATAAGACAGACTGCTTTAGACTTTGGCAAATTCAATTCGAATGCCATCGAATCCACCGCTTCTCGAGCAATTCGACGAAGTTCTGCAATATGTTTTGGTGACTTATGATGTTCCCATGTAGTAATTCCAGCACAACTAAGTCCAGTCAATCGTAAGAATTGATTGAGTTCATGCCATGTATTCTGAAGAATCGGATCTCTAAAATCTACACAAGTTTGGCGATAGTTTGCCCGACCCATGATCCAGAACGCCCGATGAAGATCTTCTTCGCGACCATTAAATCTATTTAGATTAACTGTGACAAGATTACAATAACTCTTTTCACCTAAAAGGACTTCTGCGCATGGATTGAGGCCGCGAAACCAAGGAGCCCTCTTTCGAGCAGCAGCACCATTGATGAATCCTGGTTCAGATCCACCCGCATCGAGCATCTGACTGAAGATTCCTCGAAGTTCTCGCTTGGTCGGCTTATGATAGAAGATCAGGCTATTGTTCGACTGAGACCTCTGAGGATTTCCAGACTTCCAGTAGTCCTTCTTGGCGACAGCGAATTCTTCTGCCTCTGGATCATCCGCAGGGATCAGAGCGATCTCTGCAGAACGGCGTGAAGACAGAGAAGTTCCAAGCCAATTCATGATGTCGAGGATGTCCATTCGAGTCAGAAGCTCTCCGGCTCGACGATTCAAGATCTTCGCGATTTCAGAAAAAGCCAAAGAGATCTGTTCGTCTCCAGAAGAAATCCAGCCGAATCCCTTGAGTGGCTTGCCTCCAGGTCGAATCTCTGAGAAATCCAGGATCACGATGTCGACTGGCTTCTTCATCGAGATGAGCTTTCCAGCGGCCTTTGCCCAAGCGACACCAGAATCACCAACGATCATCTGCCAGACTCGCTTGTCTCCTCGACGATAGTGGCGCTCTTTGTTGTTGTCATCCCCACGTCCAGTTCGAGTGGATCGAATGATCTCTACTTCCACCGGCTTCGCGAAGCCATTCAGGATTCCAGTGATGGGCTCAAATCCGACTCCGACTCCGAGCAGAAGATTGTGGAACGCATCGACGAGATCATGAACTGTTCGGATCTGAGAGAATGAACAGTTGAACTGAGTGGCATGAAATCGCTTGGAGACGTCTGTTCCACCAAGCCAGAGGGTTCTTCCAGAGACCATTGCTTCATAGTTGAGCATGAGTTGCCGAAGTTCTTCCAGTTCAGCCAACTCGGCTTCGTTCAATTCATCAAAGTCTTCTCCTATCAGCTTTCCCTTGGCAGTCTCCCAAAGCCACTTCTGATGTTGAATAACCCGATCGATTGTCTGTTCAAATGTTTCAAAGATTGTTCCGTCTTCATCTAGAGGACGATTATATGTTCTCTTGGTTACGAACTGTGACCTAAAGCTGGGTGTCTGACGCAATTGCAGTCTCCTTGTTGTTTTTGGATGTTTTGTTATAGTGATGTGTTTTCTGTTTTGTCATGACGAATGTGTTCAAGATTTAAGAACGCCTGCCAACATGTAAATAGCCCCGACAGTACGATCATGAATGAATCGAAAGACCATTCATTTCTGAATCCGACCAGGATGACGTATGCTCCGATCATTCCGACCATATTCAGAAAAAAGATCAAGATTGGTCTAATCAACAGAGTCACAGACAAGTTTATCATCGACGATCCTCAGGTTCACGACTCGACTGGGCTTCGCGTTGGTTCTCAGATAAGAAGTTCCTCCATCAACGAACACCGAACCATCTTTTGATTCACAGAAATGATGCCGATAGTGTGAATAGATGATCTCGCCTTCATCCGAGATGACTCCGACGAGGCCCGCATCTGCTGCGGGCTGTCCATTTGTGATCATGAGTTGATTGGAAGTAGAATCACGAAAGTAGATACCGAAGTAGTGGGAATCAGAATCTGGATGAGCAGTCTTTGTATAGAAGATCGCCATGGGGACGTCTTGAATCTCAGAATCACAGACGAACTTGGCATCATAGTGTTCTTCCAGTCTACGAATCACATCTTCAGAAAAAATGACCGAATTGATCTTGACGACTTGCTTCAAGAGGTCTGAAGTTTTCATGATAAAGTCTCTGTTTTCCACCGGTGAGACTAATTATAACCCAGAATGCCGGCTTTGTACACCGGCATTCTGTATCATTTTGTTACGACATCATCACATCGACTGAGCCAGCTTTCGGAAATATGCCATGTCGTCATCTTCCTCTTCAGACTCGTCAGAAGAAACTGCGGGCTGACGCGCGGGTTCAAAAGAAGACTTCTTGCTGAAAGAAGACTCTTCGGTCCGATAGTTGTTCGTCTTTCCAGAAGATGAACCCAGAAGGACTTCGTTCATCTTGGATTCCAGATCTTCATAAGATAAGTAGTTCTTAGGATCAGTGAATTCCAGTACTGGATTGAGCGATTCGAAGACCGTCTTGAGCTTGTCTTCATCACCATTATAGAGAGCACCAACCTCGTCTCCGAATCGAGAAGAGTCATAGTTCCAGTAACCACCGATCTGCTTGATCTTCAGAGCGAAATTGACGCCCCTCAGAAGATTAAAGGGATCCACTGGCTTCTCGTCTTCGAATGTCGGTTGAAGCTTCTCTAGAATCTTCTCGAAGATCTTGGGTCCGAACTTGTATAAGAAAACCTTGTTATTGTTTTCAGGATTCTCTGGATCTTTGAGAACCAAGATGTTTGCCACATAGTGAAGCCGACGCTTTCGAGAACGGGCGATGTCCTTGTCAGAGTCAAGACCACTAGACCAAAGACGTGAATTTGCGGAACATACGGGACAGTCTTTCTTAATACTCGTCAGACAGTTTTCAATCAGCCAACGTCCAGAGTCCCCCTTGAAGCCATGGGAATAGAACTTGTTCCAGGGAATTTCAGAATCAGGAGCAGGAAGAAACCGAATGATCGCGCTTCCGTTTCCAGCCTTGTCGACTGAAGGCTTCCAGAATCGATCGTCTGGACCACCACCTCCACCATAGGGATTCTCCTTCTCGCTGTTGGCAGCAGAGCGAATGGAGTCGAAATCGTTTTGCTTTTGCTTCTTTAGCAGTTCTTCAAAATTCATGTGTTTATTTCTCTTTTGAATGTGTTTAGGATGATTGTTTTTGCTTTGTCGTTGTCTAGTAATGGCTTCATTAGCCGATCGTACTTTATTAGCTTGTTGTATAGATTAAACCATACTATATTTTCTCCTAGGTCGTTGGTGATTTTTCGATTCAGACTCTTTAGAAATCCCATGACTCGATTCATGATCAGAAGACTCTCGATCTCAATTCTTCCATACATCAATTCATTCATGATCGGAGGAAAACTCGTTCCGTCTTCGATAGTATTTATCAAGACGTCTGGATTTCTGGAGTTTAGACAGAGCATCTTGTCTCTAAGGGTGATTATATCATTCTGGAATGTGTATGTAAACCCTTCTGTGAGCCGAATGAACCGAGCGTAGGTTTTCTCTGCCACTTCATCCTGAAAGTCTCCAATCCAGAAAGATCCGGTCAGAAGATTCCTATAGACCACATTTGAGACGAAGAAGTCTCGAAGATCTTCTTCTTTCTTGAACCTCTTTGCTATCCGAAAGAAGAAGGCTCGATCGTTTCTTTTCTCGAATGAATCTCTTCTGGCAGAATTTACTCTGAAGTTGTATGTAACAGCATCATAGTTTTTGTTGGTGAAATGAAGTCGAATTGACTGAAAATTGCTGAATGTGAGGAATGGATCCACATTGGTTTATCATGCTGCAGCAAAAAAGACGTTCAGGGTATTGTTCTTTTCTCGAGCAGAGACATGAAGCATATTTTCCGCGATCGCTTCTGATTCGATTCGATCTCGAAGCCTCTTGGTAATATACTTGGGAATGTCATCAAGATCAATTTGAAAGTATTCTGCAGTGTAGATCACGATCTCCATGAATGATATGTTTCCATCCTGCATCACGTACATTTTCTCAACCTTGTCTGAGAATTGCTCTCGAGTAATAATCTTGTCTTCGATGAGTTGACGAATTTCTTCTGATGTGTTCATATTCTATTTGAGTGTCTTGAGGATTACGACGTTTTCATTGACTCGACCATTGGAACCAGATGGCTTTGTCGTGAGGGTCTTGAGATGATTATCGATCTTGATTCGACTCGAAGTCGAGAGGATGAACTGAATGGTTTCATGGGGTTTTCGAAGCTTCTGGTTGAACGAGAGAGTTTCATTAACTCCGATGATGGTAGTTCCCTTGACAGTGAATCCTTCGTCTTCGGAAGAATTTAGAACCATGAGGGTATTGTATCTGGTGTTGAAGAGGAAAACCGTCTTGGCTCCGATGATGGATTCTGGCGCGACAGACGTGATTCCGAGTTCAGTGTCCTGAGGCTTATACTTAAGCAGAGCGACTTGTTTCTGAGCCGTGATTTCCTTTTTGGCTCGAGGCTTTCGATTCGCTGCAGCCAGATTTCGAGTGTTAGTCTTGACGACGTCGATGCTAGAAAGCAACTCTTGAAGCTTTGTGATGGTGTTGGTGAGATTGATCCTCTTCAGAGTGGAATATCCCTCGACGAGTTCTGAATCGGTCTTGTTCTTGACTGCCAGAAGTTCATCGAGTTTTGGATTGATCCAATCTCGAATGAGATTCATCGCGACAGAACCCTTGATCTCGTTCCTGAGGATGGCCTCATTGAGATCATAGGTCTCCTTTCGTTCCGTCGGATTCTTGGCAAAGAGCCAGACGTCGTACATTCCTTCGAGTTCGGACAAGACCGTAGAGTTGAGCTTCTCGATCAGAAGCGTCTTGACCGGAGTCTTGTTTGTAGTCGGCTGAGCCGGCTGAGCTTGTGCACTCGAGTCTTCTGCGATTTCATCTGGAACAAACTTGGCATTTCCGATTCCGATCAGATGATCTCGGATCTGAGTGATCTCCTTTTCTGAAAGCTTCCAGCCAGTTTCTTCCATGCGCATCAGAGCATAGTACGTGGGAGCAAAAAGACCAAAATTGCTGATGGCTCGACGAATTTCCTCAGCAGAAATCGAAAAATACTTTTGTTTCTTGAGCCAAGTTGTGACGTATGCTCCGCTCTTCTTGTTTTCGAAGAAGTTGGAATACCACTTCAGACTATAGATCAGAGACGTCTGACGAGCTTTGGGATCTTCGAAGTCGAGTTTGGTGTAGTTCGGCTTTGGCCCGAAGAACTTCTCCGAAATCTCGGTCTGAGACATTCGGATGCGCTGAGGGGCTTTTTTCTTGGGAGCAGAAATCGTCTGAAGAGACATGAGATGCGAGACTCCGTTTTCGTGTCGATGGTGCTATAGTAACCCAGGACAAACCAGATGTACACTACTTTTTTGTAACAGAGTGTAACAGGATCGTCTCAACGAGAAAAGATAGCCGGCAACTCCAGATTTCGTCTTCGATAAAATGCCTTAATTCTTTTTAGAAGAAATGGCGTATATTTTTCTACAGATTCTATAAAGACTTGAGGCTCAGATTCTTCTTCGACCATAATAAAAATTACAACCTGATCGAATTGTTTATCAGTCAATTCTTTCCACATTGCTGCATATGCACAAGTCTGAAGAAAATAATCTTCAATATGATCTTTAGACTTTATTCTTCTGGACGTCTTGAAATCCATGATTGAGGGGACTCCATTCCAGTCGACAATTCCATCCACAGTTCCAGCAATTCCAAGATTTCTAGAAAACATTCTTTGTTCCAAACAATGAATACGAGTTATATTCTTCAGAGAATCTAAAGCGGAATAGAACATCTCTTTTAGATGAGGTAAGATCTGTTCTGAATCGAGTTCATTTCCACGAAGATATTTTTCTAGAAGAGTATGAACTCCAGTTCCACGTCCTGTCGCAAATTTAGAAATCCTGTTTGCTTCTTGCTCTCCGACACGCTTTCTCCATTCGTAAATCGCTCGCTTTTTCTGTGGGTCATCTCCGAGCACAGTCGTAACAGAAAAAAGCTTGATCTTCTCGTATTCGTCTTTTTCGTTTTCTGTGGGAATCAGATAGTATCTACCCTCGATTTCATCGTTTACTTGTTTCAGACGAGGAAAATTTAATTCTCTCTCGTCTGACCAGCTAAAAGATTCATTACGAATAATCATCACATTTTATTCATCTAGAAATAGATCTATATCTTTTGGTTTGATGTTCTTGGTCTTATTTGTCAGAAGCAATTCGTCTTCTTCGTGCTGTCTATTCCGATGTTCATTGTGTCGAAGACGATTGATCTTCCGATCAATCCGATCATATTGTTGAGATGATGAATATTCTTTTCTACGAGATGAGGGAGCCATTGTTGTCGTCGTGTTAATTAACAAATGAATGATGAGATTTACGTGTGAATGGTCGAGTTTTTCCAGAACTTCTTCATTCGGTTGAGGTTGTCGCGAAAGTCAGAATCGATTTTTGAATGAAGATTTCCGACTCCAGTGACGATTCGCGGAGACTTGATGATGATCTCAACACAGTCCATCTCTCCGCAAGAGGGACAAGGATCAGACCAAGCTCGATCAGACATCGATTTCATCTTTTCGAACTCAGTTTTACAAGACTTACATTGGTAGTTATAGATGGGCATGAAGCGCAATCCAATCTGGTTGTGGACGATTCTTCCAAGCAAACAAATGAGTCTTATGATTGCTGTAGTACTTTCGATATGAACTCACTGCATCACCGGGAATCTTGCAGTCATCTGGCATCGCCAGAGCAAACGGGGTCATCTTCATTGACGAATCGATCAATTCTGGAGGTTCTGCAAGGACGTCCTTGAGTTTTGTCCAGCAGAGATGGGTCTTGTTGTAGCGGTATGAATATTCAGAACAGAGCTCAGCGAACATTCGATATGCCCAGTCATAATTGCCTTTGGATTCACGAATCCATTTTGAGCAAGGATGATTCACATGAGTCTTCTTGTAGATGACAGGATTGAGTTGAGTCTCATCAGAAGACAAGACTCGATGAGCAGTCGAAAGCATCTGTGACATTTCAAGCGGAATCTTCGTTATATGAGAATTTACGTAGCACTTGACGCTTTCGTTGATCGATTCGTCCAGAATGAAGATGTTCATGATGTAATGGAACAATTCACTATATCTAATAGAATAATTACTTGATGTCGACCCGATCTTTCAAGAACTCTTTGACCAGAGGCTTGGTGATCTTCTTGTACATATTCTGAATGTTCTTGTCTTTCATCTTGACCAGAACCATCGCTTCCTTCTTCTGAAGATTTGCCAACATCTTCATGAAGAGGAATTCCACCTTCGTCGCTGGAGCTCGATGCATTGGGCCAAACTTGAACAACTTGGGAATGTCATTGACCAGTTCATGAAGAGTGACTTGCTTGCTTTCTTCGATAGGATTGAAGGGCGGTTCTCCGTCCGGAAGAAGAGTCTGGACATTGTCGTCGAATGCAGCCTGAAGGACATATCGAAGAGCCTTCGAATCATTCTCCTTCAGGACTTCTAACTTATCTGCATTAGTATTCTTGGCATTTACTTCCTCGAGTACTTCATAGATCGCTTTTTTCATGATGTTTGTTTTGTATACCTCTTTTTCTACTTTACTATTGTTGTCGTTGTGAACGTGGATGATAGTCTTTTCTATCTTTATAATTGATTACTTTGAAGGGTTTGTGAAATGTTCTTAATGCCAGTTCGATGGCATGTTTGGTTCCTCGTGATTGTCCATCCCAGAACGCAAGAACGAAATCAGAATTCTTTATGATGTCGACGTTCCGAATATAACCGGCCTTTTTTCCGTGTTTGTTCCAGTCTGCAAGAAAGATCTTCTTGGGAATCGAATACTTGTCTGCCAGTAATTCTCCTAGCGTATCCGCGCCTCGAGCTCCACCAGAGACTATCATATCAATTCCGACGAGGTTTGTAAACTGTCTTTTGACTTCTTGTTCCATGAAGTCGAAGTCATCGAACCCTCGAGAACCAATGATCGCCAGTTTCATTTTATAGAAGTTCGAGGGCAGAAAACCGCGCTGTCTTTAGCAACGTGGTAGTTGACTCTACTCGAAGAAATTCAAAGAAGAAACCGACTTCTTGTTTGCGGTCGGAAGAGGAAAGAATTCATCAATCGTCGAGATCAGTAATCTACACTTATGCTCAACGAGATAATTCAAGAATCCAGACTTGTTGGCTTCATGATTCAAGACTTTTTCTGTGTATGCCTCCTTTATCCGATCTGAGATATGTTTAGGAATATACTGAAAGTCGATCAGAGTCTTATTTCGATCGTAGTTTCGCTTCCATTCTTCTTTGACTCCATTCTTGGAAGAATCATAGATGTAGTCGATGAAAGTCTCGATTCGTTTCTTGGAAGCAGAAGATTGTCGCTTGCCTTCTGTCACAAGACAATCATCATCGGAAAAGATATTCGGGATTCCATCTCCTCCGTCACCCTTCACGATATGTTCGAGCAAGAAATTAGTCGGGTCTGTTTCTTTCACGAAACCATTCTTCGAGGGAGAATACTGAGCGATTCCTTCATACCTCTGAAGTTGAGCAAAGTCATGATCAGAACTGACGATGACAGTCTTCTCCGAATTTCGAAAAGAGATCTCGGAAAGAACTGCGATGACGTCGTCGGCCTCAGCACCTTCAAGTCGAATACAAGGATAGATGGGAATTGAGTCGATCTCCGAATAGATCTTGGTCATCACATCAAAGAGTGCCTTCCAGTCAACGTCGGATTCTTCACGATGCTTTGCTCGAGATGCTTTGTAATAGGGAAAGAACTGCTTTCGCCAGGTATTCTTTCCATCTGCACAGATGACCGGCTGACCATACTTATCTGAAAACTTCTGAACATAAGAGCGAATCGTGTTCAGAGACACATGACGAATCAGGTCTTCATCAGGAGTCTTAAGAACTCCCTGAGAAAAGAAGACGGAGATGAGAACTTGACTGTAGTCGATTAGGATCATTTTAAGGGGTTTCCTGTCTGAGTTTGTTTCATGAAGGTCTATTTTATCATGAAATACCGAAGAATGTACAGGACTTTTTTGTATCAGATTGTTTCAGAGTTTCTCGTTTCCGTTCAGGGTTCTAAAAGTCTTGAACCTCGGGAACCGAAGAGAGTAGTAGACATCAGAATTCTGATTCTTGGTGATGGTGTCTGCTCGAATCTCGACAAGTGATCCGACCACTTCTGTATCATTTATCCAAGAATCTTTTCGAAGTTGATCTGAGAGACCAGATCCGACGTTGACTCGAATTGGTTTTCCACAGTCAGAAGTTCCCTCACAGATGAATGCTCCGGTCATTCCAGAATTCTTTCCGGTGCCTTCTTCCAGACCGACGACGGTGAGTGTGCATTCAATGAAGGGCTTGAGTTTCAACCAGTTCTTGGTTCGCTTGCACTCATATCGAGCATTTGGATCCTTGAGCATGATCCCTTCGTATCCATTTTCGATCGCATTCCGATTCAAATCGACAAATTTCTTCTGATCTTCTACGTCATCAAGATCGAGAGTCTGCCACTCGAGAGTCTGAACGTGACGAAAAACTTCTGCATGTCGAGAGATCATTTCTTTCAGAATGTCTGAACGAATCCATTGGAGCATATTGTTCGAGTCTTCTTGAAACTCTACGAGATCAACGAAGTCAAAGAGATAGAGGATTGCGTCGTCAGTCTTGACATTCGACTTCCGATGGACCTGCTTCATGAGATCTTGAAATGAAGAACTCATGATCTCACCATCGAAGACCTTTCCTCGAAATGATGCGTCTTTCTTCGCGACTTCTTCAAACTCTGCAGAGACCAAAGGAAAATTCGTCAACTCTCGCCCATTTCGAGAAAACATCTGGACCGATCCATCATACTTGACGACCGTCAGAACTCGAACGCCATCCAGTTTGACTTCGATTTGTTTCTTGCCATGGAGATATCGGTCTGGATCTTGAGCCGAGTCCGTGGCGAGCTGGCAAGAAAAGACAGGAATGATCCACTTGGGATGTGTCTTGGAAACCAGCTTGTTGATGGTCTTTTCAGAAACTCCACAATCGGGATTCTTGAGCAAGATCCGACGATACCAGAAATTCCATTGATCTGGAGTCGCCTTCTGCATCGCAAAAAAGATCTCTTCCTTGGCAGCATTTCCAGTAAGTTCCCGATCTATCAACCGAAGCGCCAACTTGTAAAAGTCTTTCCAAGGAAGACCAGAGCCAAGCGGATCCTTGCTTCGGATCGGGACTGAGGCATCTCCGACTCCGAAAGTACACAGTGGATCCAAAGCAAAGAACATGCCAAGAAAGAATTCGTCATTATCTTCAGAGATGGCTTTTCGAATGATTTCTTCTTTCTTGAGTCGAGAAGAGTTGGACTGAAGTTCAGAGATCAGAGAGGCAGGAGGCGTTTGCTTCATGATGTTTTCAGGATAGATCAAGTCAACGAGGGGATTTCATGAGAGCTATGGTAACAGGATCGAAGAAGGATGTACATACCTTCTATTATTAAATTTTGTAATCCTTAGGATCTAGTTTCCTGTCTACCATTAAGAAACTGAATACTAAGGATTAATATTTTTTATTGTACAAACTCGTCAAAAACTGTTAAAATAAATTTAGTTTACCGGCGGGGGTAGATTATCTAAATAGACGAGAATAAACAAATTCATTTTTCAATCTTATTCATGAAGAATCCATATTTGCAGATAGCATAGCTGTCTATGATATCTGAACTAGGATTAAATTGTTTCTTAGTCTGATTCAAGAAAGTTCTGAGATCTAGATTTGTTTCTGATATGAAAGCTTCTTCTAGTAATTGTTTGTCTGCTTTTCCAGATCCTGTATAAAATTTCTTGACTACTGTTGGTGGAACGACTCTGAAAGGAATTCCTTTTTCAAAGAATCGATATTTAAGAATTCCAGTATTTTCTCCAATCTCAAATATTCTGGATCCAGTAGATCCATAAGAATACCCTTCAATCCAGATACAGTCTATAGTATCAAATCTGGACAAGATATCCAGAATCCAGTTAGAAAGAAAAGCGAATCTTTCTGTTCCAGAATTTAATTCATCTTTGCTGGGATATTCGTATGGATGAAGTTGATTTGCTTCTTTTGAGAGATTTGAAAAGCAAACTTTTTTAGAATTGTGAAAGAAATGGAATTCACAATTACTGAATGACCAAGCTTCTCCGGCATGAATCGTGATTGCCGGAGAAGTCATTGAAAAGTCTATTCCGCAGATGATTCTCAATTATCGACTGATCCATTTCTGTTTCAGATAGCTGTCGATTGCAGCACCTCGATCATAAGAAGAACCGCCAGATCCAGCTCTACTCCATCCAGATGCATCAATCGCTTCTTTCGCGATTTCGATGATGGCTTTCAGAGTTCCTGGAGGCAATGAAGACACTTCGGTCATTTTGTTCAGACTGAAGACTTTCTTTGACTTGATGTATTCGACAACTTTTAGAATCTCATCTCGCTTTTCTTTATTAGCAGGATTCCTTCGTTCCATCTCGGTCGTGATGATCTTTTCGAAGTCAATCTTCGCATTTCGATCTTGAATTTCTTTTGGAAGAGCTGCTTCTTTCAAACTCAAGTTTTCTCTAGCTTCTGCGATATAGTCTTTGGCGGATTTCATTTATTGTTTTTCCTTTTTGTTGACAAGAAATTCTTTAAACCCAAGCAATTTTCGATTGGAAATGATTTCGAAAAAAGTTTTATTTTGGGGATTGTTTAATTTGGTATAACTAAATTCTACGTCAGAATGAATTGGTCTATAGTGCAAAGTGCGCTCGGCTGGAGTTAGCATAATTTGCCCAGTGGTTACCATCTCTTTTTTGGTAATGTCCCCAGTTCGGATTGGATTCATATAAGCAACATCTCTGACATTTTCCCTACGGACAGACATTGCGTCCATCATTTCACTCGGATCTGTGATTTTTTCAAGTTCTTGCAGTGCAATCTTTCTACGGATTTCGGAAGATTTCCTAGACCTCATCTCATGAGGATCGTCTGAATCTTTCTCATATCCAAATTGCGGAAGCATGATACCATGATTGGTTCTTACAATAATCTGGTCTTTGTCAAGCTTTTTATAGTCAAACTCGTATGATTTTTCCCCATCTTTTTCAATTTCTTTCCCCAATTCTAGTACATAACATTCATCTTCATTGAAAACTAGAGTAGATCCAGAAAGCTTTGTCTGGATTAGGTGTTTGACTGCCTCCAATGGGGTTTTTGCATAAAGCGCATCCCGGATTTTTTTCCCGTCCGGACTTGCATAGAAAGAAGATTTCTTTTTAGAAGATTTTCCCGCTTTGTCTCCTTCTTTTTCATCCGATTTAACTGCTAATGACGCCGAAAGAATACAGACTCCGAATTCATTCAACCCTTCTGTATACCGCGTTTCCCCATCTTCTATATAAAGCCTTTGAATTCCATTACGATTCGATTGGACGATCTTTACTAGAGGAACATACCCTCTGTCACGATTTTTGACTCCGCAAAATCCTATATCTTTGAAATATTTAACTGCGACTAAACACATGAGAATCTATCTCTGGTGACTTATTTTTGAATGTGAATGTCTTATTTATTCTTCTGTTGGCTTGACTACATCCAGTCGATCTTTTGGATGATTGGGCCAAGAATAAACAGCATAGAGCTTCAGAGGATCTTCTCCGATATTCCGAACATTATGTAGACTACCCTGATCGATCACGACAGCGAAGCCATCAGATCCCTTGTAGACGACGTCATTGATCATGAATTCAGCAGTTCCAGATTCAACTCGAATGAATTGATCTCCTTCATTATGAACTTCTTTACCAATGTCTCCACCAACCGGAATGCACATCACAACCAGCTGAAGATGATTTCCGGTGTAGAGAACATGTCGAAAGAATTCATTCTCGACAGTCTTGTCTTCGATGTCAATTCCAAAGCTTTCAGAAATCTGACTGATTGTTTCCTCTTCATGTTGAATCTCTTCTTTTCTTGATTCGTTCATGAAGTCAAAAAATCTTTTCATTGTTATCTATTCTCCTGTTTCTTTCTTTTTGATTCTGTCTACGATTTCTTTTGCCCAGGTTGCACCAGCATCTCCGCCCCAGATTTTCCAGGCGACTAATCCAGCGTCACACCATGGTTCATCTCGATGTTCTGGTGCAACAGCTTTGTTCTTTTGATGTCGAGAGAAAAATGAATGCATCCTCTTCACGATGTCCAGAGACAATTCGTCTCCGTCTGCGAGTTGTCTGGCACGAATCCAGCCAATTCGAGTTCCTCCATTGACTTCATCTCCGTATTTTTCTTTCCATTCGATCGCTTGCTTTGCTTCTGCTTTGGCGCCGGCTGGAGGCTTGAATTTCTCGTCAGTTTCTTCTGAGAGAATGAATTCTTTGAATGATTTCATTTTACATTTGGAATCCTAGTTTGTCTTTAAATCTTCCAGTAGAAGCATTCTTTGATCGAAGAGTAACAGACTTCAGTTCTTGTCCGACTTCTATCTTGAATGAAGGAATTCCTGCTCTGTCAATCTCACCCTTTATGTAATACAAGTCTGGAATGGCACTTCTGATGAGATCAATGAAGTTGAATTTTGCATTGATGAACTTTATCACGTCTCGTTCCAATTCCCAGAGTTTTTTCAAATCTTGTGCATAGTTCACATTCAGATCAAAGTCGAATCTGAATTTAGTCTTTAAGAACGCAGCAAGTTCGATCGGAGCTGTCTTAATCGAAGCGGCATCTATGATCTCGATGATCTTCATCTCTGAAGGGAATCTTCTGGCGGTTAAAGCATCTATACTCTGAATGATTGATCCAGGTTTCAAGACATTCGTCGTCTTTGAAGAAGATGTCTTACTGGAGAAATCTGTCTCTTTAGCTCGATTCTTCACTTTGAAATCATAGAGTGGTTCACTTCCAGAAGAAGGAAAATAGATGACATTTGCATTCATCTGCTTCGCAGCATGAAATGCACCAATGATTTCGAGAAAGTCATTATTCACTGCAGAAATGAGTGAAGTGGGTTTCTTGGTTTCTTCAAAGGATGCAGACAACTCATTTGATCTGATCTTTCCCTGAGAATACTTTACAAGATCGATCAAATATTCTCTATGAACGTCTTCGATCGCAGAAGCCTTTTCCAGATTACCGATAACGGTATTATAGAGATTTACAAGAGTATAGTCTCCGGATATATTCAATTCATTCGGCTTTATTCTTACGCGTCCGATCGATCTTGCAATAGGTTTTGCGATGACTGTCAGAGGAACAAATACTTCGGCTTCATTGACTCGAGCTTTTAATTTTGGAGTGTATGCATTCGATTCAAGTACAACGATTGGAGTCTCAGCACGAATGACTCCCATCGGAGAAGTAGAAGCGGCAGAAGCATAGAAATTGGTATCTTTTGTGACTTTAGTCTCTACCTGGACACCCTGAAAATATTTTTTCCACTTGTCTATTCCAGTGCTGCTCATGTCAACGAGTCTCTGATTTTATTCCGTATATTCCATTCATTCAACCCTTCATGACTCGATAGACGACTTCATCGATCTTTGAAGCATCTTTGACCTGAGTCTTGACGAGATTTCGAATGGCAGACTCATTCTTCGCTTCGACTGCATCCAAGAACTTCTCACTGGCAGGAGAATTCATGATTGCAACCATGATCTTATCGAATTCAGAATCCTTCATCTCTTCTTTGAGAGTATAGAACTTGAGCTTGTCAAGAATCTTGAGGATGGTGGGAACCTTGAATCCTGCGTGCAAGAATGCGGAATTGAGTTCTTCCCAGGTGTGACGATCTTTCTTTCCAGGACTCAGAGACACAAGAGCTCGAGTGATCTCTTTCGGAGAGATGTTGAGCTTTGTCATGACAGAATTCACATCATCCCAACGATAGACGTCTGAATTCTTTTCCAGAAAAAGCTCGGTCAATTCTTCTTCAGAATCTTCTGTCTTGAGTCCAGCTTCTCGTCTGGCTGCGTAATATGCTGCAATTGCTCTGGCTATTCTCTGCTTTTTCGAATCTCCTTCAAATCGTGGATCTTTGGACTTAATAAAGTCATCAATCCAAACCTTAATAGGATCGGATGGATTCAACTTTTCGTCCAGTTGTTTCTTTGGCGATTGGACAGATTCAGTTTGAAATTGAGTATTCAGATAGTTGGTTCGACGAGACATCTCCTTTGCTCGAACGCCTTCGAGGTATGCATGAATGTCCTTCATTTCATAATTGACGTCGGACACCTTGGTCAAGAACCAGGCGGGAATCTCCAGCATTCCTTCATTGATTGCTTCCAGCACTTCCTGAGCAGCATAGATGACAAAATGAAGCTGAGTGAGTGCCATCTCCTGAGCATCGGCTCCTTCATTGACAGTGACAGACTTCTTGTTCAGAATGTCCTGAGCAGCATGAGTAAAACCATAGTCAGAAGTCTGATTTGCCATATATGCTTTCAATAGTTCTGCTTCATCAACTCCTGCATACTGAGCAGCTACGAACTTCGCGAGTTCTTCTGGATTGGCCTGACTCGGAGTCACTGCACGCTTTCGAGCACAAAGTTCTTGCATCATGTCCAGAGCCAGTCCGAACATCTTTGCCTGAGTCTCTGCATCCAGATCGTCAACAAATGCTTCTTCGACTGTCTCGATTTGCTTTTCTTTTTGAATCTGCTTTGTGACTCGATGTTCAACGAGTCCCATGATCTCTTTCAGTGTTTTCTTGTTTTGCATGTCTCTATTTCTCAGTTTGGTTTTTGATGGAAAATCGTTTTATGAAATCTTGTTTCTGGAAGTCTGTTCTGAATAGTTTCGAAGAGTACAACTGGCACCCTTGGAATCTCGAAGAACGACGAGATCTCCTCGATTGACACATTTTCGAATCTCGTTGTATTGTTCACTCTCGGCATTCAGATAGTCTTTCCAGCGTTTGTGCTTGATCTTGGGATTCATGAGTTTTGAGAAAGATTCATCGTCGACGTCGAAGACGGAGATGTTTCGATCTTTCTTCTTTTTTGGCCTCTTGAATGCGATGTCGAGATTTCCGACAGATCCGGTGGAGACTGTTGCTGCAGTGCCTCCTTCTTGTTCATTGATCATCATGTCGTTCTTGCAGTCTCCGATTGAGAGAAATAATTTCTGACCCGTCGCTTCATGAATTCCTTCGTAGATAGGAATCCCAAAGATGCTTTTCTGATTCGTCTGCTGTTCGATGATTCTGACTTTTGATCCCGTAAGAAAGATTGGTTCGCATGTCTTGGGATGCAGAAGATCTTTATTCAATTCAACGACGATTCCTTCTTTGAGGATCATTCGACGAGAAATTGAGACTTGTTCATCGAGCTCTTCTGTAGTATTTATAAAATTGGGGATATATTCATCCAAGATATGCTTAAACTCTTCGTCAGATTCGATCCCCAGATGTTCTTTTAAAAGCAATAATGCGGATGCATAGTTTAGAAGAATAGATTTTCCAACGATTGGAACTTTCTGAAGAAGTCTCTTGATGTTGAAGACGAGACGATGAAAGAGTGTGTAGTACTTCTTGTGTTCTGGAGGAACGTCTCGTCCTTTGATCAATTGCTTTCCGTCAGCATCGATGATTCCGACTTTGAATGCATTCGTATCTTCCCATCGGGTCGTGAGAAGTCGTAGAAATCGAAGCGCTGCATAGAGATCAGTCGCTTGTGAAAAAAGTCCCATTGGATTTCAAATCCTCTTACAGTTGATCTAGTTTGTTCTTTAATTCATCGTCTTCGACGACGTCGGAAATTATTCTCGGATCCAAAAATCCCAAGAAGTTCAGCGCAGTCTTGAGAGGACTCCAATGTTCAGAAGGAATCTTATGAAGAAGCATCACGCATGCTGCATCGATCTCAAAGACATTGAAGAACATGATGATGTTGTTGAGAAGCAATCGTTCATTTATTTCGTTCGTCGTCGAATAGCGAGTCAATTGTCTTCGAATGTTCTTGATCTTTCCCAGATCTGCATAAAATTCTTGTGCATCGCTACATTGTCTGTTGTTGTAGTATCTGATTGCGAACAGAAGAAAATTGTCGTCGTTTAGTTTGTCAAAAAGCACGATAGTTATATGATCTTTTTCTTATTGTTTCTTGATGACGTCGTCGAGCCACTTTTTAAGACGAGCTCCAGATTCAGTAGATTCGATGATGACGTAGTTTGCTCCAAGTGACTTGATTTTATATGATGACTTTGTTCCATCATCTTTCAGATAGACTTCGTCTCCGATTGCGAATAGATTCCCTGAGACATATGATTCCCTAATATCAGAATTAGATTCTATTTCAAACCAGTCTTTTCTGAATAGATCTGGTTTCGATATCGACTCCAGATTTAGTGATTGTCTGAATTCATTAAAGAATTCATACGATTCGGTGATGATCTCTGGATTCATCACGGTCTGACAGAATTCATTAAAGTATTCTTTTTGCTTCAAAGATTCTTTTATTGATTCTTGTTCGGATTTTAATATGGAATCATATTCATCATTGATTCTTTTTATCTTCTCAAAGAAGAAAAAGCATGATTCGTCCAAAATCATTCCATTGTTTTTCGTAGCAATTTGTTCGACCAAGGAATAAGATTCGTTGAAAAGAATGAACAAATTTTTATAGTTTCTTTTATAGTACATCTCCGAAAGCCAAGATCTAATCGAGTCTTCATCTTGTCTCATCTCGATGATGTTTCTTCCGAAACGAGAAAGATTCTTTCGAGCCCATCGCACCGAAGATTCATTTGAAAAAAGGATGACAAAATCATTTCCAATTCTTGAAGATCGATTTCTTATTGATTCAAAGATTGGATTCAACGAAGAAAAATTCGGAAAGAGGCAAAAAGACAAGTCTACTATGGTCAGACTTGATTTTTTACCTTCTCTTATGAATCTCTTGAAAGAGAGATCGATATGTCGATTGTCTTTGTTTTCTTTTTGGATTGTTGTCATGTCTGGGATCTTTCTCGTTTCACCGTCTGGTTGATGTAGCATAATCAAGAATCAAAAGCTTATGAATATTTATAAAATCAATTCAATCGACATGTATAAATAAAATTGAGGACTGTGGGTCTCTCAATTCAATTTTCTTGAAATGCTCTTATTAACTTTTGGAAATTTTCGTCATAGTTTTTCATAATACTTTCTTTTCATAAAATAGGTTTGTCATATAACGAAAATGGGTCCAGAAGAAATCCAGGGTTTTGCAACTTTTCTTTCTCATGGTGGAATTGCTGCCATCATTGCAGTATTGCTCTGTGCAATCGGTGTACTAGTCTGGGAAAGATCTAAACTTTTGTCAAGAATAGAAGCTCTTACAACTCAGATCATAGATTCTAAAAAGGAAGAGATGGAATCGATAAAAGAAATCATTGACTTATATCATCAAGGAAATCTGACTTTAGTAACAACTTTGACGGAAATCAAAGGTGTTTTGGCAAACATTCACCCATCTCGTAGGTCATAAAATGATGAAAGATTTATCGTTTGATAATTCTAATCCAAATGTTATGCAGTCTGATCTGGAAAAGCTGTCAGAATCATTTAAGCTTCTTAGGGACACGACAAATCAGGTCGCATCGGAAGCAAACGCGACTGCCATGTATCTCAAAGAAAAACTTCATGACACGACGTTCAGATTCTTCTCTGTCATAGACAACCTAGAAGATCTGGTCTTGATCAAGGATGCGGAAGGAAAATGGAAGACTCTGAATAAGTTTGGTCAGAACTTATATCGTCTGAGTCCAATAGACTATGTCGGCAAGACCGATTTAGAACTCGCAGAAGCTTTTCCAGAGCATGCCAAGGGCTTTGCCTATTGTGACTATACGGACCAACTTACTTGGAAAATACGAAAATCTCGTAGAGAAATTGAATCATTCGAAATCTGTGGAAAGGTTCACCACTTTGACTTCGTAAAGACTCCGATCTATTATTCTAATGGACACAAAAAAGAATTGGTCGTCATCGGAAGAGACGTGACAGAATTGGTGGAAGCTCAAGAAAGAGCGAGCGTCTGTTCGGGAGCATTGAATAAAGCGTCAGACAACATTCTGATCGTAGATTCGAATGGAATGATTTCTTTCTCAAATGACGCTCTTCTTCAGACATTCGGATTTGCGAAGCACAGTGAGTTAGAAGGACATTCCTTGTCCTCCCTGGTGTTCTTTGAAAAGAATCAAGAGTTATATGAAAAAATGTGGAACACCATTCGATCGAATCATAGCTGGGTTGGAGTAATGCAGTTTAGTCATCGTCATGGATCTTCGTTTCAAGGACAGATGAGTATTATTCCAGTAATGAATGGACATATTGAACCAATTTATTATATCTGTGTGATAAAGACCTGTCTTGAGGTGGAAACCCATCATCCTAAGACAGGCCTGTAATTCCCAATTATGATCCGAGAACAACTCGATCAAAAATTTCGAATGCATGAGATTTTTCTAGAGATCCAGAAATAGAAACCGGGATATCTGGAGTCACGTCAGAAGAGTCGAAGAGGTTGAGCTGGTATTTCTTTTTATTGTTGTCCCAATAGAGGACTGCAGTATTACCAAAACTAGTCTTTTCAGATTTTGCAACGATCATGTTTATTCTCCTGATTCTGGATTTAGGATATCTGCGAGGGATGTAAATTGTTGTAAAACGATTTCTCTACATTTCTTTGCAACAATCCTATGTTCTTTCTGGGTTCCATGCGAACATCTCAAGTTGCAATAATGAATCCAACTTCTGAGAGAACCAGACATATACATTCGACTCATCGTCAAGCCTTCTGGTAATACACATCTCGCCTGTTCTTTTGCAATTCCCCGTTCCAATGCCTCATAGTAGATTTGCTTTGCATGGGTGATAATCTCATCCTGGCAAGATTTGAACCAAGAATCTAATTCCGGATTCTTTACCTCAATTGAATTCTGTCGGTTTTTCTGATCCTGAAGCCGGATTTCCCGGTTGGTGAACATGGTCTCGGGATTCACTGCAGAATATCGTTGGGAGAATTCCTGGAAACTGAAACTCCGGTGTCTTAGAATTTGTCGCCCAATATCTCTAGTGCATTCAATTTCTATAGTAAGAAAAACCGTCTCAAATATAGACCAATGAGAATGTTTTGCACAATATGAAATAAGTTTTGCAGCAGTCTTGTTGTTTAGCTGGTTATCTGGATTAGAAACCCTTGCGCAATATGCGATTAACTCTTCTGCAGTTTCTAGATCTTCGACGATCGGCTTAGAAATGGCAATTAGTCTTACGTTGTTTTTCATGGTTTCTTCTTAATACTTAAATTGTGAGAAGTCATAATCTTCTTCGTGTGTGTCTGTGATTGCGTCTGCATGATTTCTTGGAGTAGTATCATCGTCTTCTGTCGAAGCTACCATCGCTGCAGAATCTTCTAGATCATAGAGTTTCATTCTGGATCTATCGACTCCTATATAGAATTTTGAATAGTAGTTAGGATCATTATACCTATTCTTAACTTGCTTGATCAGAATCTGATTGCGTTGTTGAAGTTCATCTGTGACTATTGCTGCCAATAGTAAATCAACTGTCTGGACCAACCCGATCGAGTCTGCGACATTGGTCGCATCCAGATCAGAATTCGCAAAACTGGAACGATTTCCCTGAGTCAGTGAAATGATCGGAAGATTGAATTCAATCGCGAGTCCACGAACTTCCTCTGCAATAGACTTGACAAATGAATATGTATTCACAGATCCAGAAAATGCCTTGATTCGACTTGAAGAACAAATGTTCAGATAGTCGAGAAGAATGATTTCTGGAATGAAGTTCTTCTTTGTCTTGAGTTCATTCAGAAGTGCCCTAAAATGTCCAGTGTGCGCAGATCCTGTTGGATATTCCTTGATGATGAGTCGTCCCTTGGTTTTCTCGGACAATTCCTGAACTCGATCTCGAAAAACCGGTTCTGAGATCTTATAGAGATCGTTTACCGGAACATTCATCAGGTTTGCGTCGATTCTTTCTGCAATTCGTTCTTCTGACATCTCCAAAGTGATATAAAGAACATTCTTTGACTGCATGAGATAAGACGCAGCAAAATGACACAGGATCAACGTCTTGCCGATTCCACTGCTGCCGAACAGCACATTGAGGGTTTTCCTCGGCAAACCCCCTCGAGTAATCCTATTAAAAAGCTCAAGATTGAATGGAACTCGATCTTCTTTGTGATGATAGAACTCGAATCTTTGTTCAAAGTTTTCTAGATAGTCATGCCCCACGTAGTTGTTGAATGAAACTGAGAGCGCATCCTGAAGGATCTTGGGAATGGCATGCTTTGACCTCTGACTCTTATCCTTTCCGTCTATAATAGAAATAGACTCGATGATGGAGTTATAGATGGCTCGTTCTTGACACCAATGTTCTGTCGTGTCCAGAAGCCAGTCGAGAGAAGTCGTCTCATCGTGTCTCTGAAACGAAGACTTGACCAAAGCGATCGTCTTCTGAGCCAGATCATCATTCTTTAATTCATCTCGTTTCGAGAGATTGATGAGGATCGCTTCTTTCGATGGCGCCTGATTGCATTGGTCAATATAGTTGGAAATCTCTTCGAATAGTAGTTGAGTTTCTTTCCTCTCGAAATATTCTTTTCGAAGATGAGGAATACACTTTCTCATATATTCCTCATTGCTCACGAGATGGTTCAGGATCAGACCCTGAACGTCTCGTGTTACATTCGTCGAGTTTTCGGAATCCAAACTCATTTTTCTTCAGATGTAGTTGCTTCTTTTTCTTCGATTTCTTCTTCGTCGTCGGTATCGTCTTCAATAGTCAGAGCCGCCTTTGCGACAGCCAGTTCGAGAATATTCTCGATGCATGGACCTAGCGTGTTTAGGATCCTCTGGTCATCTGGTCCAGAATAGATCTTCAGGAATTCAGACTCTTCAGAGGGGTAGATGATGTCATAATCAATCGCGAGTCGAGCAGAATCTTCGTCTTCGTCTTCTGCAAACTTCATCGAATTGACTTGAAAAACCCAATTGAGAAACTCTGAATCCGGATCAACAATCTGAATACGAAACGCTTCGGTGGATTCTGCATTGGGCGCGATGACGTAGTCTTCATTAATCTTCATAGTATTAAATTTCCTCTGATTGATCGAAAGAATCTTCTGATTCATCTGATTGGATCAGGCTTCCATATCCGATCTTAAAGCGCTTATTTAAGAATGAACTGAACTCTGCAGATTCTAGCAACTCATTCCAAAATTCTGCATTATTCGTTTCTTTTAGTCGATACTTTTTGCCTTCTGGTTCTCCAGTTTCTCGATTAATTTTTTGATAGTATCCCTGATTGGGTTTGATGACTAGACCAGATTCGATTGCAAGATCCATCAAGCCAGAGTATTTTTGAATTCCTCCTTCATATTTGACAGTAAAAGGAAATTTTGACTTTTCTTTAACGAATCGTGACTTCTCAATATTGATAGTAAAATTATATCCGACTAAATCAGTTCCTTCTTTTTCTTGAGATTTTCCAATAAAGAAAACCTGATTTGCACTTAGCATTGGTCCTTGTCCGCCACTCATGATTTGATGAGAAAACATTTCCATTGAATCATAAACATGATTGACTGCAATACAAGGAATATTCTTTATTGTCAAATGTGGTGTAACGATTCTCCACAAAGATTTCATGACTCGAGCTCGAGTCATATCAGCAACAGACTTTTCGTTTAGAGCATCTTCAACTTCCTTTTTTGAAGCCAGATTACCGATAGAATCGATGAAGATGATGACTTTATCTCCTCGCTCAATCTGTTCTAAACGAGCAGAAATGTCAAATTTTAATTGTTCTAAATGTTCAATTGGAATGTGTATGACACGATCTGCATCTATGCCATTTGCAGAGATATATTCTGGAGTAATACCAAATTCTGAGTCAAAGAAAAGACAAACAGAATCTTTAAAAGCATCCAGATACGCCTTAACCAAGACGAGACCCAGCAAACTTTTAAAGTGCTTCGATTTTCCTGCCAAAAAGGTTAATCCAGATGAAAGACCTCCATTCAAGTCTCCGGATAATGCCAGATTGATAATTGGAACTTCGGTTGGAATAGAATCTTTGACATTGAAAAATTCTGATTTGCTCAAGACGCTGGATGTCTTTATAGTTCCAGCTTTCTTCATTTTATCCAATAAAGAATTAGACACTATTGCGTAATCTCCTGTTTATTCTGTAATCAGTTGAAGCCGAGACAAATGAGTATCATAACCCTTCTCATGTTCCATGATCATGAATGCATTTGCATCATCGAATGTCTTAAACCTCTTCTGTTCGATTCGAATACCTTTTGCATCGAAGACGTTTACAAGATATTCATATGAAATCGTTGTGTTTTCTGCGTTGATTGTTTCTGTCATTTTTTAGATTTCTTTCTTGCTTTTATCGATGAGTTTCATGCGAAATGAATCGATTTGTTCGTTGTCTTCAATTTCTTGCATGATAAATTGTTGGGCAGATATGTAAGAGTCAAAGACACGATTGTGTGTGACTGAATTTTCAGTATACGTCACCACGTACTCGTATTCTGTCAGGATATCTGGTTTGGTGTTCATGGTGCTATTCTATCCTGACGAAGACGTGATGTACAGGACTTTTTTGTATCAATTTGTTTCAGACATCTTCTCTTCGAGCCGATCGATGATCGTCTGAATGCAGAACTTCGCCTTCTTCAGGTCTTTGACAGGATCTTCCTTGAATGGAGAACGCAGGATATACTTGATTGCGTTACTATATTCATAGAGATGATCGAAGACTGGATCGGCTGTTTCTGGAGTCTCATTGATGACTTTGTTCAGAAAAGCATTGATCACATCTCGAACTTCGAGTCCATTCCGAAGTTGATAGTGATTCGGCTTCTCAACTTCAATTAAGACAGAATTGGTCGGTTTTGCAAAAATATTCATATTCATTTCCTCATTTATTTGTGTAGACGAATGCAATCGCACGTTCACATTCCGGCAAGATCTTTCGATTCTTATAGAAAGAGTCGATATCTGCATCTATCTCTAAGACCAGATCTTTTATTTCATGAGCAGTAATCGCATATTCTCTCATGATCGCTGCTCTAGCGATTGAGACCATTAGATTATATAGACTTCGATATCTTCCCTCCTGTCCAGTCAGAGCAATTTCTCGATAGTTTCTCAGCAGTTCTTCTTTTACGAATGGACAATCCCGATAGTCAGTCCAGGTATATTTTTTTCCACTCGATTTTAATTGTTGTTCACGATATGAAATGATTTCTTCTTTCATCTTCTCTGGAAGCATGTCTAGAAAAGACGTTCCAGAATTGATCTGAAGACTCTCCATATTATGCTTTCGAATTAGATCGTCTGGATTGATTGCATTCTTTTTGACAGACCAGAAGAAATTGTTGTCAGATTCTGCATACTGTGCGGGAATGAAATACATTCGAGATTGATCTTTTGTCTGCTGATCTGCGATCTCGGCAAATTCTTTGTTCAGAGCCATCCAGAATCGCTGAATCTTTCGAGAGTCATCGATCCATTCTGTCAATGGGAATACCAATCTGAACTTGGGTTTGACTTGAGAAGAAGACGCAGTCGAATAACAAAGATAAGTCTTTTCTGAATGAAACTCATTCATCCACCACTTGACAGCACCTATATTATCAAAAGGATGAGCATCGATGTCGAGTGCAGCCCAACCAGCCCAAGCTGAGACGTTTTTGTTCGAACGTGTGGTTCCATCTTTGTAGACGGCCGGAGAGATTAGAGGAGCTGTCTTCTTGGTGTATGACAATCTAGAGAGATCTTGAAGAAACTTGACGAATTCATTCCAAGAATTTTTTCGAATCCTTCGTTCTGTCTTCACGTCATAGAGAGACTCGAAGACAGTCATTTCAAATGAAGAACTGCACATGATGTTTTTAGAAAAAGTCAGAAAGACTAGAAGAGGTGGTATGTTCTCTATTAGAGACGATCTTCTGAATAGATCTGGATTTGTTGTCTTGAATCATGAAGGTTGCATTGGTCATCATTTCTGCTTTTCCTTCTAGGTACTTCACGACATTTTTGCCCATGTCTTCAGCAGTGGTCGTGATCACGTTCTGACAGATGTGATTGAGATTCTTTCTTCCTCCAAGAAGGACGAAGTCTCTGGGCATCTTCATGATCTCCAAAGCTTCTCGGACAGTCAGGTATCGATCTTCTGTCGGATGAGAACAACTGTTCACAAAATGCCCAACGAAGGCTCCGATGTGATCCTTGACGATCTCGGTCGTCTTTCGCATTATATTACCACCAGACGCGAGCTTTGTAAAGGCTCTTTTTGCAGTCCGTGCCTCTTTTTCATACTTGTTCTTGATCATCCAGTCATGGACCACGTCGTAGGTATACCCACGTTGTTCGAGATAGTCCAGAGGATTGACAGTCTTCTTGATCTTTCGAGAGAATTCTGCATGACTGATGCCACCCTCGATCTCTTCTAGAACGAAACGATAGAAGGGATTATCCGTCGGCTTTTTCTCGTTCGTCAAGATCTGACTCATCGGATCATTCGAGAGTCGGGGTGTGTTCAGAATAACGTCTTCAATCTTTTCATGAGGACGATTGTAGTACTCAAAGATCGGAATTCGATCTCGTTCTTTCCAGAAGAAGTAAAACGATCTGTCTCGAACCTGAGATTGCCCATGCAGAATAGACTTAGTCTTGTACAGAGAGAATGTATATCCATATCGATCTCCGATCTCGATCAGAGATTTGACCACTGGTTCTCCCAAAGCAGTCGCGAGTCTTGGCGCATTTTCTCCGATCACGACTCTTGGTTCGATCTTGGACAAGATGTATTCAGAAGTCTTCGTCATCCAGTCATTCTTAGGATTGAATGACGAAGCAGATGGAGAAAGAGACGAAAGACCTGCGCAGGGACATGTAACAGAAACGACGTCTACTTTCGGATGTCTTGGATCTTCATCTGTTCCTTCGAGCATACAATAAGGAACATCCGACCAGTAATTGACGAGATGCGAATCATTACTCGCGAAGGGTTCATAGCTCAAGATGTAACTGGGTTTAGAATTGAAAGCTCGACTCAATCCGATTGGAAGTCCTCCGATCAGAGGAACGATTGCTGCATGTGAAATCATGATGGTTATTATGCAAAGAAATCATCTAGAGTAGAATGGATCTGTTCATCCATTTGTTGAGCATGAAGAGACTCTGAATTCAACCATTCCAATCTGTCGTTGACATAGTTCTCGACAGTAAAGTATTTGAGAAGATTCTTCGAGACTTCGATTCGATCTTCCGTTGTCACATTCAGAGACTCATTAATCTGTCGAAAGATCTCATCTTCATCTCCGAAGTCTGCAGAGAAATGCTTGACTTCGGATCTCGTCAGATATTCCACAGTAGCATGCTGATGGGGCTTTGATTTTTCCAGAGGTTTAGTGAGAATGACCGGAATGACACCATAGATTCCTGCTTCGAAGGCAGTGAATCCGAATCCCTCATGAAAACATGGAAGAATGATTGATTGACTCGACTTCAGAGCACCCCAGAGATCTTCATCTGACAGATTTTCTTGATATGCATTCGCAGAAGAAATCAGTTTGTTGTAGTACTTCAAGTCTGGATCTCTTCGTGGATCTCGAATGCCATAGTGTACTATTACATTCTCTGGATTCCTATACTTATATAGCTTATGATGATACTTCGAAGACTCATATCGTCCAATGACTGCCGACGTCTTGCCACAAGAGACGATTTCTTCTGAAGTCGGAATCATGTCTGTCCAGACAAAGTGATCAATATATCCATCGAATGCAAGATCTCCTGAAAGAAGTCCTTCTTTATCTTCGATTCGATTAAAGATCGCATTCTGTCGGTCTATTGAATATCTGGAATTAGTAAGAACTTTTGCATTATTTCTTTTCGAAATTCTCAGATTGTTCAATGCACCAGAGAATCCAAGACACCAGACGTAGTCTATGATGTCATGAATGATGAAGAGGATGTTCTTGTCTTTGACTAGATTGTTGAGTCCAGTGATCATTCCGATCGAATGACAGTGCGCGATAATATAGTCGGACTCTGATAATTCTTTCTGAACTCTCTTCAGGTATTGCTTCACATAGACGGCAGACTGACGCGGGCTCTTGCCTTCTCTGACTGCACGATCTTTCGCACCGAATTCATCCACTCGAATCTTCTTGTAGTCATAGAATGAATCTTCATTGTTTCCACAGAAGATGTATGTCGTATCAAAGCCGAGTTTAGAAAAAGCTCTGGCATCGAGTTTTGAACTCTTCTGAAGACCACTTCTGACTATGGGACCATTAAATGTCTCTGTCAGATTATCGATTATCGTTATTTTATTGTTCATAGAGGTAATTTCTGCAGTCTCGTAAAACCGAGAATTCATAAGCAGGATCGTTGAGGAGTCTGTTTCTCGGAGATGGATGAGGAAGTCGAAAATGAATGATTCTGCATCGCTTCAGTGTGTCGGATGCAATTCCACCGAGTGCGATGATTTTCGAATAAGATCGAGAAGCTTCTGTCAAAGTCTTCATGTCTACATCTCGAATTGAGACTGCTCCAGGACGATCGCAGACATTCATGAATGAGAAGTAGTCAATCGACAAGAGGTTCATCCAGTTGACAAGACGATCAAACGTCGAATTCTTGAAGATTTTCTTACGTGTAGGTCTATTAGATGGATTCATTCCGACGACCAGAATTCTGATCTTATTCATCAGCTTTGATTAAATTCTCGATGTGAACGAAATGGTACTCATATGCATGAAGAGAAGACGCAGTCCAGATCAAGTCACCGACTTCTACGTTCAGATCTTTGGCCAGCATTGCTTGAACATATTTAGCCCACTGTGCATCGTTACAAAACCCATACAAACAATCGTTTGATCTCATCATATAGTGAGAGATCAATTTGTCATCACGAATATAGAATGAATTACCCAGAGTGCAGACAAAATCATTCATTCCATTAAGATCATATTCATAGTGCATCGAGGGTCTATTATAGATCATGATTGCACGACGTGAATATGGATTCCTTTCAAGTTCATGCAGGACATTCTTATATTGATTGAAATTTTCGTCAGACCAGATCAGATATCCGTAATTCGAATTGATCTTTCCATCTTTGTCTGAAACCTGTTTCCAGATCTTTGGAACTTCACCTGGCATGTCGTCGACGTAGAGAGATTGAGACTTGTACCACTCGATCTCTCGTTGAGCATATTCATAGTTGGGTTTACGAATGATCCAGTCTTCATCGACCAGAAAACTTTCTCCGATGATCTCGATCATCTTGACGCCCGTCTTGTCAATGACGAAGTCCTGATCCTGATACTTCTGGATAAACTGCTGACGAATGTCTACGACTTTCTTCATGATCAGTTTTTCTCGATTTTTCGACGATTCAAGAAGTCTCGATTCGGATCTTGTCCGTCCATTTTCCCACGAAGATATGAGACTCCGAACGAGAGATAGTTGATGGCATCCTTCATGGAGTCTTCAAGAGACTCGAAATTCGGATTCTCTCCAGCTTCCATGGCTTCCATGACCGAGTACATTCGGACAACCTTCTGGTATGCCATATCGACGATCGTGGCGACTCCACGAGGATAGTGATTCGCTTGTTGAATTCGAGACTTTGGATTCTGATAGTCTTGAGACTTTCGACGCTGAAGTTCAGCACACTCGTTCAAGACTAGAATCGATTCTGGAGTCGGGTCATTCATGATGATATTCATCCTCTTTCAGATTTGACAGGAGCCATTATAACTCGGAAGAGACTGGTTGTACAGGACCTTTTTGTATCATTGTGTAACGACATCGCGTCTGATCTGCCGAAGCCACCCATGATTGTCAGAATGATCTGGCGGAATCCAGTCTGGCTTCTTAATCAGATCTGGAAGCCCGAGTTCGTTGGGTCGACTTTCTTTGATCCCGACGTGTTTGTTCATGTTTGCTCTCAAGACTTCATCCCAGGCAGCATGAGCATTGATTTCATTGGCATCCAGGGTTCCAATTGAGATCACAATGAGATCGATTAGCGCGTCGACGATCTCTTCTGGATTTCGATCTTCGATTGCCTGCTTGAGCTCATTGAGTTCTTCTTCGAGGAATCTGGCTCTGAACTCCAGAAACTTGAGTCGAGTCTCTGGATCGAATGAATTGAAGTGATCATGAAACTCATAATGAGCATGCATTCTATTGATGTCTTCTACCCAATTCTGTGACATAACATCTCCTTTTTGTTTTTAACAGAAAAAATCACTGAGGTCTGTCTCATTTCCGACGCTCCATCCGATCTTCTCGAAAATCGGATTCAAGACAGAGAGAAAAGTCTTTTCGAATTGAAGATTATAATCCACGTAGTCATGAAGTCCGAATTCTTCAGGTAATTTATCGATGAAACCGATGACATTCTCTCGAATCGGATTAGGAATCTTCAGATAGAGCCAGAGCATCTTGTCTCCAGAATTGATCTTCATGTATTTCTTGTCGAGACCATGCTTGTCTACATAGTGATTGAAGAGAATCGCGGCTCTAGAGTTGATTGGAACTCCCTTCTTATATAGAGTCTTTTTGTCCGAATACTTCTCGACGTCCGAGACAGACCGAGGAAAGGCAATCTGCTCAGGAGACGAATTCATGAACATGATCTTGGTCTCGTCGATAAATTTCTTGACTTCGTCTTCGCTTTTCTCGAGAATGATCTGAAATGAGTCTCGAAGACTCTTTCGAATGATCTTCGGAGTGGAAGATTTGATTGCCTCGATTCCGGTGATGGCAATCTTGGGTTCCTTGTATCTTACACCCTCGTTATCGAGTACAGAGACACAGTATCGTTTTTTGCCTAAAAAGAATCCTTTATTCGCGATTTTTTCACGTTTCATCTGAAGACGTGGTTTATATCCTCCGACGACATCGAACAATTCATCGTATCCGGATCTGATTACGGGTTCAATTGAATCTTTGCAGATGCGATCTAAAAAGTCTACTGGAGATGCAGGTTTGAATGATTCTATGAATTTAGACATATTGACAAACACAGAATCTGTGTCCATCGTTATCGTCCAGTCTTTATCCATTTTCCAAAGTTGATTTAGATATTCATTGATTCGTTTTTCAGACCATTTCGCGGCGATCTGTGCTGACAGAGTAATTGCCTCCGCGATTGTGACGTTGAACCACCTGAAAAATGGTGTGCCAAGACATCCATAAAGACTGTTCAAAGCCGTCTTGATCGCGATCTGTTGATTCTTTGATATGTCTATTTGTTTCTTTAGCTCGATGATGCGCTTGGGATCATTTTCTTTCTGAAGTTTCTTTTCGCATTCGAGCATGTATTTCTTAACTTCTACTCGTTCATTGTAGACCTTTTCTGCCAATTCTGCGATAATTCCTTGTCGATCTTTTTTGAAATATGCGCCATTTGCCGCCATCGTATAAACTTCAGGCTTTTCATTTCGAACTTTCTTGTCGAGAATGTCTTGAATTCCGTTTGGAATAAATTGATGTTCGTTACTCACATATGTTTCTGGACTCATATTCCATTGAATCAGAATGTTTGGATAGAGTGAAGCTAAGTCAAACGAAACAATCCATTCATACATTCCTGGAACCGGTTCCTTTACATATGCACCTTCATAAGATTCTCGTTTAGTGATCTTCTTTGGAGAAATTATCTGATTTCGTTTCAGAAGCTCTCGATAGATGTATGTATCCCAGGCATTCACGGTTCCAAGAGTATCAATAAAATTTACACCGGTCATGAATGCCAACATGACTGCGATATCGATGTATCTGACTTGTTGATCTATGTTGTAGACCAATGAGACGTCTCGAAGATTATAGTCGAGAAATTTCTGATAGTCATTTACATAGAGCTCATGAAGATTGGAATACTCTGAATAATCGAGTTTGTTTTCTCCGATTACAGCTTCTGCGACTGTATCAAGTCGATAGTTCTCCAATTGTCCATAAGTAAGAACAGAGAACTTCTTGAAGATATCCAAATAATCGAGCTGAGAAATTCCCAGAATGTCATACGCGAGATTCTCTTTTCCCTTGATGACGATCGACTTCTGATTGATTCTTCCCCAGGGTGAAAGCTTTCTTGACTGATCTTCACCGAGAACTCGATCGATTCGATGAATCAGATAGGGAATGTCGAAAAGTCGAATGTTCCATCCTGTCAAGATGTCTGGAGAATGGACATTGAGAAGGGCAATGATTCGAGAAAGAAGATTGACTTCGTCGGTACACTGGACGAATCGTACAGGTTTACTTCCAAGATTTTCTGGAGGTACATATCCAGACTTCAGACCGAAGACGATGTATTCATCTGTCTTGGAGAAATAGAATGCTCCAGAAATGACCGGAAATTCTGCTTTGTCTGGACTGGGAAATCCGAATTCAGATGAGATCTCCAAGTCAAAGATGCAGACATTCATGAACGAAGAATCAACAGACTTGATCTCATTCGGGAACTTGTCTACGATATACTGAAAGACGAAGTTTGTGTTTCCGAAGACATCGAGATTGGTTCCCTCAGCTTCCTTGATGAAGTCTGAAGCCTCGGTGATCGATTCGAATTCCAGCTTCTGAAGAGGTTCATCGTAGATTGAACGATAAGGAGAATCTTTCTTAGGAGTCTTGATGTAGAGAGAAGGAGAGAACTTGTCCTTCCTTAGGACTTTCTCTCCGTTTTCGTAACCGGCATAGAGGATCTGAGAACCCAGTCGAGAGACATTGGTATAGAAGTCAGTCATGAAGATCCCTTTTTGGCAGAAACAAGAAAGGAGGATTGATGAAGCCTATTCTATCAATCCTCCTCAGCAATGTACAGGACTTTTTTGATTTCTGTTACATGGTGAGGATCCCAGGCTTCTGAATGACCTGGATGTGACCGAACCTCTGGCGGTAGGAGTTGAGGAAGTCTTCGTTCGGCTTGGCGCGAAGAGTGATGGCATTCTTGTTGATGTCGATCTCTTCTCCGTCATCTGTCAAAAGTGGAAATTGGAGCATTTGAAGCCCGACTTGACCACGTTCATTTGGAACATAGTTGATCAGAAGCATGTTCTTGAAGACAAGAGAATTTTCAGTCTCAGAGATCAATTCTCCGACCAGATCTTCTCCAGATACGAGCTTAAAGAATTCAATGTCTTGCATTACGATTTATTCCTTTTGTTGTTTTGAGGATCCGAGACAGTCGAATCTTTTTTAGAGGGTGTGGTAGACTTCTCGTTGTGCAGATCTTTTTCATGAGTTTGTTCATACTCATAATCATGATCCAATTCAACGAGATATTCAGATGGACATTGCATCAGTTCATCTAGGATTTCATTCTCTATTGTAGTCATAATGATATACCGAGATAAATTTGCGATTAAATCAAATGACTCAAACTTGCATCAATTCTTCTGGAGAAATTGTAGCAAACTGGATTTTCCAATATGGTTTGTCTGGAGTTATTCTAGGCTCATCTAATAGAACATTTTCAAATGTAGGTGGACAAATGAAAGTTTCTGTATAAAATTGCGGATTAAAAATTAATCTATATACAAAAATTAGATTGTCATCATTCCTAAGATTTAAAAAATGATCTAATGCATGCATGATGTTATCGAATTGATAACTTTTTGCAGTTATACTTTTGCCATTATAAAGCGCGATAGATGCTTCCATAAATCCGGTAAAATTAACCTTTCTATGAAGAAATCTTAGAACATTTACATCAATTCCAGAAAAATTAAAATTGAGTTTTGATCTTGAATATTGTTCAGTAATATTACAGATGTGTTGATCTAGATCATAGATTATATTGTATGTCTCAGAAGAGTTTTCATTCAGCAAAATCATATTACTAGACGCTGGATACATATTATCAATCAAAATGTCATTCATTTTATTTTCCGTATAATAAAGATTTTGCTGGAGAGAATTGCTCTCTCCAGCATCTACTCAGAAACGATTATTGAATCTGAATCTTCTTCGGAGCCAAGTCTTCAGGAATCTCACGAACCACGTCGATAGTCAGAAGACCATCTTCATACTTCGCGTCAGAGACTCGAGTGTAGTCTGCGAGCATGAAGGTTCGAGTGAATGCGCGTGTCGCGATACCCTTGTGAATGGTTTTCCAAGAAGCGGCCGACGTTTCTTCTTCAGTCTTCTCAGTTTTCTTGCCGGAAATCGTCAGACGATGTTTCTCCACGACCACATCGAGTTCGTCACGAGAGAATCCTGCAATCGCAATCACGATTCGATAATGCTGATCGTCGATCTTTAGCAGGTCATATGGCGGGTATGTCACGTCTGAATTTGCGACAGAAGAGAGAAGCCGATCTCCCCAATCTGGTCCGAAGCCTAACATGGTTTGTTGAGCCCGATCCAGGAAGTCGGTGATCTCTGGAAAAGAAACAAAGTTCTTGACAGAGCGAGCGGCAGCCTTAGAGGAAGGAAGTGTGTTCATGATGTATTTCTCCTAAAATTTAGCAAGAAAGTTTTGTTTTTAGAAAGTTCCCATTCAGATCATTTTGACGTATCAGAAGCGATCCCGCCATTTCGAGTTTGAATGAGTAGTTCTGCGGAAAACGAATTCTTCCGCATTCCAGATATTCTTATTTATAGTCCTTCGCGTTATTTCCGATCGAATATTTCGCGACTAGTTCATAGTTTTTCTTTTCGGCATAAGGCAGAATCTTGATCTGTCTTAGAGAAAGAGTCTTGCCTTCAATTTTAGCCGGATTCACGATCTTTAATAGTTCCCAATCTTCCAGAAGCTGAGCGATCGTATTTCGACGAAACATATCTGAACGAGTAAAGTTCGCCGGTCGCCCATCCAGAATGAACAATTCCTTGAAGTGTGTGATCAGATATCGTCCGCGCTTGTGAAGGATATGACAAGACTGAGTTAGTTTTCTCTCTACTTTGGATTCTATACCGATTCGAGTCAGAGTCTCAGCGACTTTCAAGAAATCATCTGGCTCCTGAAGTTCAATCTCCAGCATGTCTGCGGGAGTCCATAGAACTAATTCTTCCAGATACTGTCGAGAGAATCGCTGCTGTTGGTGTTGTTGTTGTCGATTCACAGCAACATTTCCACTATTATTTTCTACTAGTACCACCTTTGTAAGCCTCACTTTTCAATGTTTCAATATAATTCTTTTTCTTATCTTCATCGTCACAAAAAATACTAAGAATATCTTTTGCTTTTTTTCTCGAACAATTATATTTATTTATAATCAAAGCAATTGCTTCTTCAGTCGAGGCTTCTGACTGTTTCTTCAACCACTTCGAGAATCGTCGGCGCTTGGATAGTACATTGTAATAGAAGTCGAATTGTTGCCGGTTATTCAACACTCCTGAATACTGATTCATTGCATTGGCAAAGAAGATAGAATCCTGAAAGAATGAAAAAGACCGATTAATGATAAAAGGAACATAGTCATTTTCATGTTCATCTATGATCTCTGGATTCTTCTTGTCGTTGATTGAATTGACAAACTCAAAGACACTGAAGCCATTCTGGGTTTTTGCCATGATGAATTGGTCTCTTAGAGGAAATGAACTTTCATCATGATCTCTGTCATCGCTGCACAGGAATTGATCTCCTGATCGACGACGAAAGCGCTTCGATACTGAGCCTCTGCAAGAATCAAGACCAGATGAGGAATCGATTCCGGTTTCACGAAGTCTCGAGCAGAATCATAGAGCTTTCGAAAGATGACGTGAGCGTCCACGTCTGCATGATCCACCAACCACTGGCGCATCGAACGGAAATCCTTTTCCTTGAGGTGCTTCACCAGAGCTCGAATCTCAAGATCAATCGCAGCATGAATCAGAATGCCAGAGTCGATCTTTCCAGAAGCAGACTGAGTGCAATACTTCTGAAGTTCGTTGATGGTCCTACGAAGGTCTGGTGCCCACTTGAAGACGATCTCTGCCAGCACCGGCTTTTCATATTCGATTCCCTCGTTGTCCAGAATGAACTGGACTCGATCGAGAATCTGCTTGAGCATATCTGGAGTCTTGAAGTCTGCAGCATTAAAGTCTATGTTGGTACATCTGGACTGAAGAGGCGCGATGATTCGATTCTTGAAGTTTGCAGTCAAGATGAATCGGCAGTTCTTGGAGAATGCCTCAATCAGTCCCCTTAATGCAGGTTGGGCAGATTGTGACAAGAACTCTGACTCATCGAGGATTACAACCTTATGTCGCGAATCATCTCCAACAGAAACCGTAGACGCAAATTGCTTGATCTTTTGCCTTAATACATCGATGCCATTCTCTTCAGATGCATTGATCATTAAATAGTCGAGATTCAGATCTTTGCATAAGGCAATGGAAACGCTAGTTTTGCCAACACCCTGCGTGCCGCTCAATAGCAGAGATTGAAATTCTCCCGCCTTCAAGATGTTCTCAAACAGCGTCTTTGTTTCCTTTGGAAGAATACAATCCTTTATCGACTGGGGTCTATACTTCTGAGACCAGACCCATTCATTAGAATCAATCTTTTGCATAATAAACTTCTCGTTTCAAAGAAACAAACGATCAACCAAACAGAGTCTCATAGAGGTCAAAGATCGAGTCGGCTTCTGACTTCTCTTCTTGAAGAGATTGCTTGTGATAGATCCTTCCAAGATTCCGAACGATCTTGGGCTTGAGCTCCAGCTCAGCCTTTGCTCGATTGCAGATGTCCTTGATCAATTCCCGTTCGGCATCCATTCGAAGCATCGAGTTGGAAATCTCCTGAATGAAGCCTTCCAGCTTCTTTCGATCTGCAGCATTGAAGCTATACACAGTTCCACTATCACGATCCACGACAGAATACATTTCGGTGTCTTCGCTCATTATATCATAACTCCTGATAGGTTTTTAACAATTCTTGCAAGGTTTCTGTTGTTGAAGATATTTGATCTTGTTATAGACCAATCCAATGTCGACGAACTCGGTCGGATGAAACGCTCCTCGCTTGGCGATCTGATCGATCATGTTCGATAAGAACATGAGTTCATCTGAAGTCAGAGATTCATTTTCATCATCGAGGTCACCGATGTCTGGAGGCAATTCTTCATCTTCTATTTCCTCCAGAATCTTTTTTGTAGATTCCCTCATGGCTTCTCCTTCATCATTGAGTCAGAGTCAACAGAGATATAATAGGTCACATGATCTCCAATAAACTGAGAAATCTTGCCCTTGCCCATTGCGGCCAGATTGATCTCGATCGTCTCATTGGGACCAAATGCCAAAGACTTCAGGTTCTGAATGTTGAAGAGAAAGTTGAATTCGACTGGAAGTGGTTCATCGAGAGTTGAGACATCCATCTCGAAGGTGTTGGAAGAAGCCACCTCTGGATCGAAGACCTTGGCACAGATCATCTCGTCTGTGTTAAAGAACGACATCGTTGAATGACCAAACGTCGAAGCAGCCCGTCGAAGTTGAGACAAGACGGAACCGGTCATCTCAAAAGTCACCTGAGGCTCAGGCATCTTGATGTCCTTCTCAGGATAGGAGAGTGCAGTGTCTGCTGCATACCAATATTGAACCTTTGATCGATTCTTCGATGAAGAGAGAATGACTCGCTTGGTCTCAAAAGCAAAATCAGTCTCCTCTGGACCACCGAGTAGATTCACGACGTTCAGGAATTCGGTGAGGTCAAAGATTCCGATCTTTTCTGGAAATGTATCAGGAACTGTCGCATTGGCAAAGATAGTCTTGATCTGAGCGTCATTGACGGTCCTCAAGACATTTCCAGGATGGATCAGGATGTTGTTGTTGATGGTCGAGAAATTCTTCAGGACAGAAAGAGTGGCTTCGGAAAGTTTCATATTCAAAGGGCTCCCATGTTATAGAAGAGGATTATTTCAGATCTCAGACATGCTCTTGTTCTTGCCTGCGTTCGTCGGCAAGACAGAATGTGAACAAACGATCTTGATCGCCTGATCTTCGGTGAAGCCCACTTCGATCAGACTCTGGTACATATTGTAATATATCTTGGAAGTGGTTGTAAACAATTCTTTGTCGTCAGATAGGACCTTAAAGATTCGCTTGATTTGTTCGAACAATGTTGTTCTCCTGGTTTTGATGAATGATATCGGAGGTCGATCTCAACCTCCGACGGTGGTGGATTATGCTTTAGTCCTCAGACTCTTCGGCTTCAGACTTCTGCTGAAGGATTCCAAAGTCAATCTTGGAGATCTTCCTATAGAGGTCGATGAAAGCCTCTCGAGAAACTTCGTCGTATCGAGAAATTCCGAGCCGAATGACTTTGAGTTCGTTGAAGAAAATTGTATACGACTTCAAGATCTGAACGAGTCGACGAATCGAGAGAGTCTCGTCAATCGCGTCTTCCTTGAAGGACGTATTGATTATATCACCCCAAGAAGCCAGTTCTTCGGCGAAGACTCGACATTGGTCCTTTTTCTCTTGGTCTAACTTCGAGAAGCTGGGTAGATTATCCAGAAAAGCATTCAGGATCTTCTGGACTGTGTCTTTCTTGGGGAATTCTTGTTCGATGTCGACTGCAAATCGTTCCAGAAAAGCCTCATCAACGATGGTCGCTGCGGTATAGCGTCCATTCAGAGAGCCACGACCCTTGGTGTTCGCTGTGGCGATGACTTGAAACCCAGGAGCCGGATGGACGAGTTCACCAGTTTTCTTAATGAGGACTGGCTCGCCTTCAAGGACTCCTTGCAAAGACATCGAAGTTTTGGGTGAGCCTCGATCGACTTCATCCAAAAGCAAGACTGCTCCAGACTTCATCGCCGCGATCACGGGTCCATCGGAGAAAGTGGTGCTGCCGTCTTCAAGACGAAGAGATCCAAGGAGATCCATCTCGTCTGTGTCCGGATTGATCTGGACTCGAATGAAAGGACGATTCATGACAGCACAGATGTGTTTGATCATCTGGGTCTTGCCGTTTCCAGACATTCCAGAGATGAAGACTGGGAAAAATTCACCAGAAGAAATGATCTTCTTGATGGTGTTGTATTCACCCCAGGGAATGAAAGCTGGATCTTTCTTGGGAACATATGGACGATGATCGACAAAGTCTGAAGATGTCTGCACCGACGAAAGATTTTTCTTGATGTTGCTGGTATGGATCACCGGCATTTCTTCTTCCTCTTCGGACTCAACGATCGAATGAGATTCCTTATAGTTCTGAAGACGAATGACTTCGGCACTTAACGAGTAAACTCCATGAGAAGACTTATTTTCTGGTTTTAAGAAGCGACGAAAACCCACGCTCCGATCCAGACCAACCTGATCTATGGTATCAATGATGTCTTTTCGACGAAAGCTCGTCTGGTCAGGATGGTCGTTCATGAGCCGGATGACGACCTGGTCGATGAGGGTGTTCAATTCATTCATGATCATCTAGATGGTCTCCGTGGTGTTTCCTGATTCAACGAGACTATGGTAACCCAAAGAGGACAGGATGTACACAACTTTTTTGTAACAGAGTGTAACAGGGTTCCTGTCAGGACAGACAAGCTGCGATGGACCGAGAGATGACGTTCATCTTCTTCTTGTTTCTGGAGATGGAAAGGAAAGAATCTTTCAGAGTATTTAGAGAATCTTCAGCATCCCTGATTGAATTAACGTCACAGGTTTTTGCACTAAAGCTTGAACTCATCTGCTGCATGACTCTAGTGTTGATTCGATAATTGACGTCGAAGGCATTGGTTGCAAAGGAATCATGTTCACGATACTTGACCGAATAGAAGCCATCATGCAAGAATCGACGAACATTATTCTCGGATCCACCCCAGATTTGATGTGTCAAGAAGAGATTGATGACGTTAAAGTTCGGAAAGATCTTCTTGTATAACTTGTACAGGTATTCCTCAGCCTCATGAGATTTATCATAGAAGATCTTGTTCTTCCAAGAAACTGCGTCAGACATTCGAACCATGCTTCCAGCACCATCGGTCAGATAGACGATGGAGAATTTCTCAACTCGAGTCCGACGAACGAATTCATCTGTCAGCGGAATCGCATCGGCACGAACTTCATTCAGAGGAGTTCCACAATAGACGTCGAGATAATTACTATGGACATCAAATCCATTATGATGCATGCTCAGGACTTCGTTGAAAGCCTGATCATATTCACGCTTGGTCATTCGAGAAGAGAACCAATTCAGATGGAATCTGCAATGTCCGATGAGTCCCTCAATTGCATCGAAATTCACACGATGATTGCTGTGATGAATGTTGTCATTGAAGGCATAGACTTCATAGGGGATGTTGACAAGCCGGCAATACTCAACCAAGACCAAGACTTGGAAGAGGACATGCTTCATGACCCGCCCCATGGACCCAGAGATGTCCACAATCAAGATCATTCCATGATTCTTTTCGTTGGGCAATTGGACATTGGAGAGAAAGATGTCATCAGAGTACTTGTAATGAACGAGTTTGTTCGGATTCAACTCACCGACTCGGGTTTCTTTGGCTCGAGCATATCCCAGAGCAGCCTTTTTTGATTCGAATTCTGCTGCCATGACAGATGCATTGTCCTGGATCATTTTTCTTTTTTTCTTGGCGACTGAAGATCCGATGAATTCCTTGAGTCTCGTCTCTTTGTATGGAAGACTCATTCGAGCTTCGGAAATTTCTTTCCAAGAGATGATCAGATTCTCTTCAATTTCTTTGAAAGACAAGATCCTGGAGATACCCCGTTCGTCGCGGAAATAACGAGAACGAGAAAAACCTTTATTGGGTTCCGATTGAGTTGCATCAGTAAAGGCATCGTATTCTTCTGCCCACTTCATGGAAGCTAAATCGGTGATGCCTTCTTGAAGAGAAGAAGAGCCAGCATCTTGTTGCTCGATGCTTTCTTGAAGAGAAGAAGAGTCATCAGCTCGTTGCGCAGTATCACCTTCAGACGCAGAAGATTCAGAACCGGTCGATTCTTCTGTTCCGCCGCTTCTAGTTTCTTGAGCTTGTTCGCTGGTCTGATCTTGATTCAGGTTCTCGACATCGAGTCTCTGCTCATGATCTTCTGTATTGATATTGTTGTCCTCTACTTCACCAAAATTTTCTTGTTTGTCTTCCGATGTAGAGTTTTTCTCATCTTGGTTTTGATTCGGCTTATTCTTGTTGTTGTTATTGACAGAAAAATTCTCTACATATTCTTTGCAGAGGGTAAGAACGTCTTCATATGTCTCAGCCCGATCAGCACGATCAAAGAAATCTTGTTCTTTGTCAGAAAACTCAACATCGATCGAGCCGCGAATCTTTGCCTTCAGGTTGATGCGATCCAGAAAAGACAGCTTGCTGATGTCGATCTCTTTGATCCCAAAGAAGTCAAACTCTTCATTGAGTCGAGTATAGCCACGAGCGAACATCGGAACGATGCCCACGAAGTCTTTCTTGATCTTGTTCTCGATTCGGACGTCTTCCAACACCATGAAGACATGAGGTCCATAAGCTTCGGCAGCTTCTGTGAAATCTGTCGGAGAATAGAGGGCATGAGAAACTTCATGGGCACTGAATATCGACATGATGTCACGATCCAGACCAATGAAGCGGATGGGAAATGTGATGCGACGATTCAGAGTGTCACAGAAAGCCGTGCTGACGTTGGCGAACCGAACATCAATGTTCTCTCGAGACATCAGGCGGGTCATCGCGGAGGCGAGTTCGACGTCAAATTCTTTCATGATCTATGGGATCTCGGTCTAGTTTCCATGTCATGGTGCTATGGTAATCCAGGCTCCAAGAGAAGTACACAACTATTTTGTAACAAAGTGTAACGACCAACCCTTTCAGAAAAATCCCTTTCTTTTTGACCACTTATGCGTAGGGTTCTTGAGGAAGGACAGAAGGCTTTCTAGAGCAAGTTCCTTGGAAGCGAACAACTTAGGACCCACGACGTAGTGGACGGGAGGCGTGGATCCAGCGATCGTCCAGGTCCAGAGGTTGTCGTCTGCGATCTTGCGAACGACTGCCTTGACCACGTGGGATTTTCCGTTGACGACGAGTGTCTGATTCTCGAAGAGGATGTGGTTCTTGGCGAAGATCTCGGGATGCGCGTCTTCCTTTCCCGTGGGCCAGAAGGGAGCCTTGTTGAAGCTGTAGAACATGATCGACGTCTCCGTCTGTGGTTTCGATTGTGCTATCGTAACCTAACCAGACGAAGATGTACACGGTTTCTACCATTAAATTCTTAAATCCATACCATTATGTAGACCAATGGTCCACATCAACCCACCAGACTCTCCGCGATCGTCGAGAAATTCTTGACCTTGGACACATAAAGAGTCTTAGAGAATTCTATTCCGGATTTTACAGCATCAGAATGAGTTATTACAAATATGGTATTTTTAGAAGCTTCTGTTTCATTTACCAGAATTTCTGTTAATTTTTCAACTCCTGCCTGATCGAGTACACTTGAAAACACTTCGTCAAGAAATAAAAGATTGCATGAAGTAGAATTCTTTAGTCGAGCAATTTGTCTCCAAGTAAAAAGAATTGCCAGATTCAGTCTCGCCTTTTCTCCTTCTGAGAATGCATCATATGAGAAATTATCTCTATGTCTAGATTTTACGACCTCATTGAAATTTTCATCCAGATTAAATGAGACAAAGAAATCCATCGCCGCAAGATATTTGTTAATCAATGTATTAATAATCGGAAGATATTTTCGAATCATTACTCCCTTCATTCCGGTATCTTTCAGCATTTCCTGACAAGAAATTAAATAGGTCTGGTTTTCTTGTTCATATGTCTTTTCTTCTTCTAGTTCAATGAGCCGAGAATAAAGACTTTCTTCAGATTCCGTCATGCTCGGTGGAGATTCTTCCAACTTCTTAAGACTTCTTTCTAGATCTGCATTTTCAGATTCATACGAAGAAATAATGAAGACATTCTCCTGAAGCTGAGAATTTAGTATGTCACATTCTCTGTTGAATTTCTTGATGTCTTTCTGTTCTTTGTCCAGAGTGGATTTCAATTCATCGACCACAGAAATCGTGTCTTGAATTTCTTTGAGCCGATTCTGTTCAGTTTCTTTTCCGGATTGTTTTGTCTTCTCGTCGATCGTCTGACAACACGTCGGACAAAGATCGGTATTTTCAAAAAAGTCTAGACGCTTCTTGATGTCAGAAGAAGTAATCTTGACATGAGTCTTCTTTGACTCATATTCTTTATGCTTTCTGGTATATTCTGCTTCTTTTTTAGACAAATCATCTGAAAGACGCTTGAACTCTCGATTTATCTCCAAGACTTTCTGAGCAGAATCTTTCATTCGATTCTTGTTCTGATTCAGCTTTTCCAGAATCTCTTCTCGTCTTTTGGAAGCTTCATTGTTCAGGATGTTCTGATATTCCTTGTATTGCTTTAATTTTTCCTTTTGAAGAGCAATTGAAGAACCAAGATCTCTCAGTCGATTTCGATTGTCGTCGAGTCGAGTCTTCAAGACCTGGCGCATCTTGGAAAAGATGGAAATGTTCAACAGATCTTCGACGACCTCTCGTCTTGATCCAGCAGGAAGTTGCATGAATGGAACGAAAGATGTCGATGACAAAATAATCGTCTGATAGAATGTCCTGTAATTAAGATTCAGGATTTCATTTTCCAGATAAGTCTGATAATCCCTAGAAGACGAATCCTGATTGATTAGAACTCCATCTTTATAGATCTCAAAGATGTTGGGTTTCATCCCACGTCGAATAGTATATTCAGAAGTTCCTTTCTGGAATTCAACGATGATCTCGAGTTCTTTTTTGTTGATCGTATTGATGAGTTGAACTTTGTTTCCCCGTTCAGACTTGTTAAAAAGACCAAATGCGAGAGCAGAAGAAATACTCGACTTTCCTTGAAAGTTTGAGCCATTAATCAGAATCAATCCAGGAGTATTAAGATCTATCTCGGTAAAATTATTTCCATATGACAAGAAATTACGAAACTTGAGCTTCTTGAAAATGATCATTGTTTCAGTTCACTTCTAACAATTCTGCTTCACGAAAGATGGAATTCATGATCGTCTTGAGTCGACTCCGATCCAGAGAAGTCTCGTCAACGTTGTCGATGTATTCGCTCATGAAAGATAATATATCCTCTGATGCAGTCTGGACGTCTTGTTCGTTCAGCAATTCGACAGATGAATTCTCGAAGTTTCCATAGATTGTGGCATCTGTGATCGCGATATCCAGACATTCACTCTGTTCCAGCTGTTCTATGAATTGATCGAATTCGTAGGCATTCTTCTTTTCTTCGATGATGATCTTGATGAACTTATTCTTATAGTCTTCCTTTTCAGTAAACTTTGTGTGTGCGTTATACTTGATCTTCTTATAGATCTCGATCGGATTCTTGACTGCATTGAGTTTGTGTGTCTTGAGATCCAGAACATGAAAATATTTTGGATCATCGCAGTCTCCCCAGGTAAACTGCATCTGGGATCCCAGATAGTAGATGTTGTCCCTATGAGATTTTGTGTGATAATGTCCTGTCAGAACCATCTTGAATTTGCTGAAGATGGATGATTCCATTCCCGCATGAGCCGGAATTCCTTTGTAGACATCGAAGTTCGCGAGTTCCAGATGAGACAACACGACGTCTGCCTTGGACTTCTCAATCGCCTCGAATGACTCTTGTTTGTTTTCCGAATTGATCCAGGGGAGCCAGAGGACTCGAGTCTCGGGCGTATACTGAATCTCAGTCGGATTCATTAGGATTGAGACATTCTCTGTGAAATATCCCAGAAGTTCCTTGAGCGAACAGATCTGACTAGTGTTGTTGTAGAAAAGATCATGATTTCCAGGAATGACCGTCAGGTGTAATTCTTTCTCGACGACTGGTTCTAGAAAGATCTTTCTGACAGTGTTCTGTGACTTGAAGTTGATGACTTTTCGATTGTCGTAGAAGTCACCAAGAATCCAGATGTTCTTGATCTTATGCTTTTCTAGATAGGGAAAGAGGATCTCTGAATAGAATCGTTTTTGGTATTCAATAAAGACGTCAGAATTATTCCTGACACCGAAGTGTACATCATTAATTATTGCAACTTTCATGCTTCATGACTAAATTCAATCTGAATAGAAGTGGGTCTGATCGCAGATCGCGTTCTCTACGAATGATGATGAAGTCTGTTCTCCATTGTTCTGAGGATCAGCAAAGATGAAGTCATCGATATTGTAATTCATCGTTGTATATCTCTGCTTGATTTCCGTCTGACGATTTTCTTTCTTGATTCTTCGAATGAATGAATAATAGACGATCTTGGAGAAATAATAGAAGGCATTGGGATTGGAAGTTCGAGTGAACGTGTCAATATTATAATTCGTGACGTATCTCAGGCAATTCTCGATTCCATCTGCGATCATGTCTTCTTTCCATGTGTATCTATTGAACTGATTGAGTCTTGCAACTCCCTCAGAGATCTTCATGAAACACTCACCGATATAATTTGAGACTGGAGGTCGTGGTTTTCCGGCTTCTGCAGCTTCTTTGCATTTCAGAGTATATTCATGAATCGCCTGTGAAAACTTCTGATTGTCTACATAGTATGAGGTTATTCGGGTTACAGGTCTATAAACCTCCTTCTGTAGTTTTTGGTCTTCTAAATCTATCATGATATTCGTATGTCTTATCCGTCAGTGAATGAATTTGTTGATTTCTCGATAAGTATTCATATAGTATGCCTGCTCATTTTCTGAAAGTTCTTCTTTCTGAGCTTCGACGTCTTCGGTCAGAAGTTGCATCTTGGTTTCAAATGCCTCATCTTCTGGTTCTTCATTTTCGTCATCCATTTCAGAAAGAGCTTCTTCGAAGATCTTCTTGGCGATCCTGACATAGAATCGTTTGTATGATTCTGTCGGATTCGCCATCGAGACGATATGAAACTTAAAGACTGGAACGATGAACTGAGGATCACTGTTCTGAAACCAGGGAATCAGCATCGTCTCTGTATAGAAACCATCTCCCGATTCATCGTCTTGAATCGAATACATGACTTTGCAAGGAATGAATACACCGAGTTTGTGCTCAGATTCTTCGACGACCGTCGCAATAAGTTCTTCACCATTGGAAGTCTTGATGAATTTCACATCATCGAGGTCAATCTCGATTTCTTCGATTGAATCATCGTCGTCTTCTAGATCTTCTGTTTCTTTTGATTCATCGGTCATAATTTGTCTGTTCCGGTGTTATTTAGATCGAATTCAACGTCTATCATCTTGTATTTGAATTTCTCGTGGACATAGAATTCGATTCGTTTTAGAGCATGATTCAGAGTGTAGTTCTTTCTGGACTTCCAGGAAATATCATCTACTATATCATACAATCGAGCTTTCTGCTTTGTCTCTGAGACGCGAAGAGCTCGTCCGATCGACTGAATGACCCGAATTGAACTCTTGGTGCTGGAGGCAAAGATTAGGTTTTCCAGGTTGACGATATTCACACCAGTGCTGAGTACCTGAGAACTTCCCACCACGATCGCATTCTTTTCTTTTTCGACGATCTCTCGCATTCTTTCTCGGTCTTCTACCGGAGATGCTCCAGAGATAAAGAATAGTTTCCGATCTGGTTGATTATAACACAAGTCTCTAAGTTTTTGAAATATTTTTTTGCCGTGTCTCTCGACATATTGGAACAGAATCAGAGTATTTCCTTTCAGACTCAGAGCTAATTCACAGATGTATCTATTGCGTTCATCGAAAGAAAGAATGAAGTCGATCTCTTTCTGATATTCTGGCTTACTCTTGGCGAAAGCTTGGCGCATCTCTGCAGGATACTTCAGCACATGACATTCGATCTGAAGATCCGCGAGTTCATTCCTCTGTTGAAGTTCATGAGTATGAATTGCTCTGTATACATTTCCGAGCAAACCTTTCAATTGGAGCTCAGAAATCTTGCTTTCTTTTAGAGTTCCAGTGAATCCGAATCGATGATTCGATTCTGTGGCAGATTCAAGAATGTTCGTCAGAGACTTCGCGTCTGCCGTGTGAACTTCGTCAATTACGATCATACCATAGGGTTGCAAGAAGGATTTTAAAGCGAAGCTTCCGCCTCGTCTATTTCGTTGATCGATAGCAGCCAAGGACTGCCATGTAGAAACTACTACCGGAGACTCTCGATGATTGATATTTTCTTTCTCTTGACCAGAATAGATCTGATGAACAAAATCTCTGGGTAGACTTCCTTTTGCATAGACATGAAAATCCTTTGTCATCTGAGCAACCAGCCCGGTCGTCGGAACAACGATCAGAACTGGAGATTGATGCTTCTGAATATGCCAGAGAGACAGATAGTATATTGCACCAGATTTTCCTCCGCCGGTCGGGATGACAATAATCTGCCTTCTGTGTGTAATTGCCTGAACAACAGAATTCATCTGATAGTCTCGCAATTCATCATAGACGAATGGAATTGAATCCAGAATCCGAATGTCTTCCTGATCCACTTCATTCGGAGTAACAGTTTCCTTTAAAGACCCATAATAAGAGTCTGTGTGTCTGGATTCGATGAATTCAATTCGATATCCACGCTCATCACAAAAATGAAAGAAATCCCAGAATAGTCCTATATGAAGTCTAGAGAATCTTATGTCATAGAGATAGAGTCTTCCATCCCATCTTCGAGCCTTGTATGCCGGATGGAATTTATAGTTCTGAGCAAAAAATGAAAAATGCTCTCGAAGCTCCATCTTGATCCCAGCGTCATCGCATTCGATCTGAAAGAATACCTCATTCAATTTATGAATTCTTAGGATTTCCATTTTCTTGTGTTTTTCTCAAAAGTGTTTCCAGAATAGATTCAAGATCAATATATTAGAAGGGTCAAAAATGGCAATTTTTATCAATCTGACGAAATGCATCGAATGTAAGGGTAACCATGTATTAAAATTGCATTTCGTCTATTCTTTTCGTTAAATATAAGAAAAACAATAACTTCGACATCAGGCTCCAGCCTGAAATTTTCGAAACTCGATGGCGTTCTTGATGAAGTTTCCGCGCCACTTGATGTTGTCCAGCATCTCCTTGATCGAATCGATCTTTTGTTTCGTGGCGTCCAATTCCTGCTGAGCCTTCAACAAGACCTCGTCGCTCTTCAGATAGTGATCCTTCTGGAGCTTGGTCTTGACCAGTTTTCCTGCATAGGGATCATATTCCCATTCTAATTCATCCATCTCTTCTTTAGTCAATTCCCCATCATACCAGGACAATCTCTTCTTCAGCAGGATCGCATAGAGGTATTCCTGTTCTCGAAGAGTCTCCTTTGCCAAGTCCAGAAGATAGAGGTATTTGGAATGAAGCTTCGGGATGTCCAGAGAAGCCCGATCGAGATTGAATTCGTCGACTTCGGCATCCTTGCGCCATTCTGAGTGGAGTTTTTCAAGTGAAGAGTTCATCGTGATGATCACCGCGTCTACTATTAAAGAACCAAATACTAAGGATTAATATTTTTTATTGTACAAGTTCGTCAAAAACTGTTAAAATAAATTTAGTTTACCGGCGGGGGTAGATTCTGTTTTCAAGAAAACCAGAAGAAACAAGTCCGGAAACGATAGTAGTCGATGGAGAATTCGACGTCAGAGAACAGAAACTGCGTGTCTGAGTTCGTCGAAGAGAATTCAACCGGAGACAGAGAAGTCGGAAAGGCACCGATGAATTGAATGGTCTTGTTCAGATTGTTGGAGTTATTATAGATCAGAAGAGACAAGTCTTTCTTCATCGCAGACTGAGAATTAACATGCACAGTCTCGACAATCCAATCAAAGAGCTTGGAATAGTTGTCCATGTTCTCATCGATGATGAATCTGACTGACAATGGATCAAAGATGACACGATCTCCAGTCAGACTTGGTTGATGCTGCATCCAAGGAGCCTCGACTCTCTGAACAGAAACTGTGGGAATCGAAGTCGTTTGACAGTGGTATGAAACAGACTCGAATTCAGGAGTGTCCACGACCAGAATGAACCTGGATGGAGAAAGGAAATTCGATTCGAGGATTGTGTTTGTGTTCGCCATGGAGATATTATAACATTAGTTCTTCTTTGCTTTGTCCAATTCAAATCGAAGCATTTCTGCCTGAAGTTCATTGATCAACTTCAGGATCTCGGGGGTGACAACTGGATTCTTTCGTTGAAGTTCGGCGAGCTTGAAGAGGGAAATCTGGATTTCATTGGCAGTCCGAACGGGTTTCATGTTTGTTGGATTTTCGACAAAAAGTTCTTGTTTTGCTTCCTGAATGTAGTGAGATGCTGAATGGAATGGCATGGTGAGTGAATCTCCGAAATGTAAAATGTTATAAGATAGCTAAACTATTTATAACGAAGGAAAATTAAAGATGACATATCGAGTCACTCACTACGAACGCTATACGATTGAACCAATTACAAAGACTTATGATTCATTGGGAGCTCTGAAAGAACGCTACAGTGCGTTTCCAGATGTGATAGAGAGATTCGTGGAGGAATTGGAGGTCGGAGAGCGCGTGGTGTTTCCGTATGATCTGATGTACATCGAGTTGGAAGTTGAGAGAGTAGGATAGAAGTCTTGGAGAAAATTGGCTCCAAGACTTCTTCTATTTACATATTGTTATTCCACACGTAAACTAATTGACCACAATCATAAAATTTTCTATAGCCAGCATTCAGCATGTTTTGATTTTCTGAAAGAGCTGAATCAAACTTTTCTCCTAATAGATCCTTTAGTTTGCTTTTCTGAGTATGATAGCGCTGAAGCGGTTCAGATTTTCCGTCAGTCCAACAATAACCTGGGCTTGAAATATGATCCAGAACAAATCCACATTTTTCATACACATTTCCATAAGATCTAGAATGATCTGCATATGAAACAATGTTACTTGGATCATATAATTTAATAAAGTTTTTAAGAAGCCGTGAAAAGCCTCCGACAACTGTAGTGTTCAAACGATTTGCAAAGCGAAGCAATTCCCATTCATGACTTTTGGAGAATCTGGGTCTTCCAAAAGTCATTACAGAAACTATTTCTTGGGTTTCTCGATCTCGAAGACACAGCATTACCTTGGATGAAATGCGACCACTTTGAATATGGTTCTCGTTTAAGAATTGATTGATCTCTCTTCTTTCATCAACAGATGTTGCATTATGAATAGTGCAATTTCTTGCAAAGATTTTGTTCTCAGTCATGCCAACGGCATTTCGAATCATAGATTTTACAACGTCTTGTTTTTCATTCCATTGAATGTCAGTGAAATGAAATAGACGAATTTCTTTTTCTTTTGCCAAAAGAGTTTTGCTGAGATGACGATTCATTTCTCGTTCTGGCTGACGATCAATCGCAGAATGCCAATAAAGACCATTGAGTTCAATTCCAACGTTCTTTTCTGGAATCCAAACATCAATTTCTAGAGTTGATCTTTCTCCTCCAAGAATCTTATTGTTTGGTCCAACTTCTTCAATTCCTAGATCTTTTTGAATGAATTCAATGACTTCTTTCTCGATTGAAGAATGAAGATTTCTTTGACGAATGCTGAATCCAGCTCTTTTGCAAAATGCAAGAACTGTACTATAGTCAACTTGAAATCCAAATTCTTTTGATAGATCTTTGGCAATCTCGGTTCCTGTCTTCAATTTGACATTATATTCTTCATTGAGCCAAAAGACATCTGAGAGTCTTTCAATGAGAATTGTGGGATGTGCTCTTTCAATAGCCTTTTCGCCAATGATTTTTCTGACTTCTTGTCTCTGAGTGTTGAATTCCACTCCATATTTATTGAGCATCGTTGCTTTTCGTTTTTCATTGGTTTCATAGGATTCTTGAGAAGTTCTATTCAGCCAAGAATCACTAATCTTTTTTGAACGAATTTTTGAATGAAGAGCACAATCATCTGAACAAAATTTAGACCAATCGTTTCTTCCCACTTTCCTGCACAACTTTCCACATTCTGGACAATGAGGAATTGGAAGATGAAAGAAAGCCCAGATTCTCTTGCTGATTTGCCAATCTTTAAGTTCGGATGTAGCAAACATCATAATGTTCCATTCTTTTTCAAATCCTTGTTTCTTAAACCATCGAAAAGAACAACAATCGGAGGAAAGTTTTCCAGCAAAAAACAGAGAGGAATTCTTTAAAGTTGCTATGATGTTCTCAATTTCCATTTGAGAATAACTGACATCGTCGGAAATAGACGACATCTGAATAGATTCATCTTTGATCCTTTTTCTAATTTCCTTCATCGTGTTTCGATAAAGCGCATTGATTTCATCTTCTGACATTGAATTCAATCGATCTTCTGAAACGATTCCACGATTCTTGAGAACTGTTTTCTTTCCGGTCAAATCCTTTTGATGACGTTTTTCATGGTTTTGAGAAGCATGCTTTGCTCCACAAGCGGTAGAACACGTTTCAGTCCAGCCATGTCCACCTTTTATAGCTCGAGTTGGATTCCCACAGACGGCACAAGTCCCAAATGGCTGATGAAAAAATGCCCAGACTCTTTGAGAAAATTTTAAATCTGGATGAGAAGATCTGGTTTCTTCAATGATACGATTCATGACATCTTGATAACCATAAAGGATAAACCAAGACTCACGAAGAGAAGTGTGTTTTAGTTTTGTGCAGGATTCATCTGTAAAGAGATTCTTGCACGTCTTGAGGAGTTCAAGATTCTGTTGATTGATGAGGTTATAATTATCTGTAGCTGACATGGCTTTACCTCTACTAAAGTTGTGTTGGTTAGAGAGGTGGATATGTTAACGGCATTCCACCTCTTGTTTTTATTTATAATAACACATTTCTTCACCCATTAAAAAGCCCCAGGATCTTGTGGATCTCTGGGGCTTTTGTTTATCTAGAAGTGATTGGCTTCTAGATTGTCGATGCATCAAGCAAGAACGTTAGCAACTCTGAAAATGCGGAAAAATTTGTTGCTACGGTTGGTGCCGGTGCCACTTTGAGGAACATCTTCAGCAAACGGATTTGCGAGAATTCCGTAGCGTGTGCGGAAGGCAATGCTCGGCTGATATGACTGTGGGTCAATCGCTTTATACGGCGTCAGTGGGACATATGGGCAGTAAAATACGCCTGCATCTGAAGGACTAGCGCCTTTGTACCCAATGGTCATGTAATCAACAGTAGCATAAGGATCGATGTAGACCTTGATGCGACCACCGATGGTACCGGCGAAGGTATTGCCGGTATCGTCTACGGTCAGACCAGCGCCAGCATTGCTTACGTCGTAGGCCAGAATACCAGCAGCATTCAGAGCGGAGGCTACGTCGGAAGAAACCAGACAGAAGTTACCACGACCACGACGAGTGTCCTTGGCGATGGCATTGGCTTCGCGTTCCATCTGCATCAGTAGACCACAATACTTCTCGATGCTCCAACGACCATCGGCATC
>OEIV010000048.1_pt1 | contig 69910 bp, 68 predicted proteins | sample 1539231 | NCBI WGS metagenome assembly OEIV01 (sample SAMN03794762, study PRJEB22550) | activated sludge metagenome | feature: wastewater treatment plant; material: activated sludge; isolation source: Wastewater treatment plant of a petroleum refinery complex | place: Argentina: Buenos Aires ...
CCATGATCTGGGAGGCGATCTCCGGGGTGGTGGTGCCGCCTTCGGCGGGGTTGCCGTTCCAGAACCGCACGAGCTCGGAGCGGAAGTTGGGGTCATCGATGACACGCTGACGTGCCTGATCGGTGAGTCCCGCTTCTCGCAGAAGTCGCAGGAACTGGGCGGTGTTGTCCAAAACCTTGTCGTAGGTATCGGACACGGTGGGATTTGCAACGGTCGAAGCCATTACGTACCCCTTTCTGTCTAACCTGAAACCATCAGGGAATGGGCGAACCTCTAGGACAAGGTAAGCTATCTGGCTACCAGATGGGATAACCAAGTAGCTTACCTCGTACCTGTATAGGAAGATATTCTTAAGGTACGGACAGATTATATCATATATTTACAGAAATAGCAATACTCTTGAACAATATTACTAATCTGTCAATATCTATGCATTTCGTATCACAAAGGTATTTTTTATGCCTTCAATAAGTTCTGCTTTTTCAGAGTAACTCCCTGTATTCAGTATAAAACTAGAATACTCTGCAAGTGGCTTAATTGATTGCTTTTGATCGTAGCGATACATAACATTGCTTACTATTTGCGCATGGCGCTCTACTTTTTTCTCTAAATCTGACCGTATTTCTATACTATCGGAGTTCTGAGCAATAAATTCAGCTAGCTGCGTTATTAAGTCTTTTTCGTTAATGTACTTCTCTGGACAGTTTGGATCTACTTTTTTGGTGCAGTGGTAATAGACGTGTCGATTAAACCCACCATCTTTCGGTGGAGCATCTACTCTGACAGAGATTCTTTCACCATCCCATCCCAGTACACCTTCTTGCCGTCCTAACTTTGTATAGACATTGATTCTCATAACTATAACTAAGTATACCTATAAATTAACGAGAGAATGATTCTAATATCAATGATTTGATTTATTCACTTGAAGCAAGAGAGTATAATATAAGTAGAGGAAAATATCATGAGCTTACCAAAAACTTACACCAAACGAAACGATACAGGTTGCTGCGCAGTACCAAACATCTCTGAGTGGGACGAAAAGGAAATCACTTTCAAAGATAAGAAATTTATTCGGATGTATACTAGAAGTATTTTCTACATGCCTCTCAATATGTCAAAGGTAATGACTGACATTCAAAAACAAGCTGAGGATGCCAAGGCTATGATGCCAGCTCAAGAGGTGATGATACTGAGTCGAGATATATCGCCCTGGAAGGCCGAACAACTCTATGCCGTATCTAAGACAGTGAAAGGGGCAGACAACGTTGTACTAAATGGTACTTTTCTGACAAAAGTATTTGAAGGCCCCTATCAAAATGCCGGTAAGTGGTACGAAAGCTTGAAGCAATTTGCAAAGAGTAAAAATAGTACTATTGAAAAAATATATATGTTTTATACAACTTGCCCTAAGTGCGCCAAGCATTATGACAAAAATTATACTATAGGTATGGCCCAGGTTAAATAAAACATCTAGATTAATTTTGATATCAATATACTTAAATAGCTAATCCTGTATTTGGTATAATGAATTGAATGAATAGACCAGTAGTCAAGCAACCTTTTCGATCTAGCAACTTAGAGTTACCATCTGCAAAAGAGGTATTAGAGATGATTCATAAAGTAGAATCACCTCGAGTAGCAGCACACAGAGACTTGATTCAAAAATATTTGCAAAATGGCTCATTCGATGCAATAAGAGAGCTACAAATGCTAGCCGGCACTGATGATATGTTTAATATCGATAGGCAAGTAGATACAGAAGAAAGTTTTGAACAAGCAATAACTGAGCTACACTCTATTACAGATGCTCTTGTAGGTGCGCTGACAAGTAATCAGTACGATGCCGACCTACTCACAGTGGTATACGACGAATTGTCTCATCAAGATGAGCCAAAGGTATCAGATATAATCTTTGTCTTTGGTGCACCAAGTAACTCTAGGGTAGAGAAAGCAGCAGAGCTCTATAAGAAAGGCTTCGCGTCCAACATAACTATTGCTGGCCGAGGGCCACATTGGAACAAAACAGCATCCACTACAGAAGCTGGCAGAATGGCAGCAAGAGCAAGAGAGCTAGGTGTCTTAGCCAAAGACATATTAGTTGAGTCAAAATCTGTATCTGTACCAGACAACGTAAAGAGAACAATAGATCTATTAGATAAAGGGCAAATAAAACCTAAGAGCATTATTATAGTAACAAGTGCTTTTGGGCTACTAAGAGCTGCTATAGATTGGCAGAAGTTTACGAAAGGCAATATTAGCATCCTAAGGGTGGCACCTGCTATTGTTGACCCTAACTTGGGCCCAGAGCTATGGCATACTAATGATGTTGGTAGAAAAGTAGTAATCAATGAATATGCCAAAATCATAAATGAAGCTATTATTGACGAACTGATTGCAAGCAAGTATGGGCAGTCAATGAAAGCTAAATAACTTAATCTCTCGATATACTATACATATGAAAATTGACTCAAGATTAACCCATATAAGTGACTGCCTTTACAGAGTATCTGTCAAAGCACTTATTTTTGATAATCCCAAAGTATTACTTGTAAAAGAGTGGGATGACGAGTGGTGGAGCTTTCCGGGGGGTGGTATAGAGTACGGCGAGAGTATTCAAGAAGCTTTGTACCGTGAGATAGAAGAAGAGCTAGGTATATCTCATAAAAATATCAAATCAGGTCTTAATATTATACATACTGGAATAGGTGTAGTTGTGGAAAAGCTACCTATGGCAAATTTATTTGTTTGGGTGCATATTCCAGTACGAGATATAAAACCCACCAGAGATGTAGTCGAATATAAGTGGTTTACTTATGACGAGCTCAAAGAACTAAAAATAGTACCAACTACAACAGATATTGAACATCTTTTTTCAGTTATAAAGAAACTAATAATCTAGCATATACAAAAAGCTACTAAAAATAATTGACGTAGATTATTTTATTACTTGCTATCTAGAATGTTAGAATATGTTTAATACCAATAATATTGATCTTAATATTTTAAAAATAAAAAAAGGGGGGTGATATTGTAAAACAAATAAATAGAATCGATTTGCTGGATTATATCCGTGGTTATCTGATTCTTTGTATAGTTATAAATCATTTCCTTTTATTTCCATCTGCTTGGGAATTTATAACTGGCCGAGGAATTTTGTGGGTTTCAGCTGCAGAAGGGTTTTTCTTAATGTCTGGAATGATGGTCGGGTTAGTTCAAGGAGGACGGTATAGGTTATCGGACAGCATCAAGCCCGTAGCCAAAAGGATACTTGATAGATCATGGAAGCTATATCTCACCAATTTTGTACTCGTTTTAGTATTTGTATTTATTGCAAAAGATCTAGGTCCAGTAGTGGGTTTTGATAAGATCAAACCAGGATTGCCGGAGTTTACATCTCTGCTTTTATTGGCCTATAAAGTAGCAACATTGCAAATAGTGTACGGTTGGGCTGACTTTTTAAATTACTATGTGATATTTTTATTATTGTCTATACCTGCCTTATGGTTATTAAAGCAGAAAATGTGGTATTTTGTTCTGGCATTGGCTGTGGTTGGTTGGTTTGAGCCAAGGTTGGCAAGTTTTAGTTTTGACAATTATTACTTCTACTGGCAGGTTTATTTCTTTCTTGGAATGGTATTTGGTTATCATTATTATGATATAAGAAATTTTTACAGAAAATTCAGTATAACAACTAAACGAATAATTGAAAAAGTAGCTATAGTTACATTCATAGCAACGCTTGTACTTAATTGGTCTATGATACTTGCCACAAAGACTACTGCTTATGGTAAAAATGAATTATTTGACTCTATTTTGAGAATCTTGGCAAATGGGTACAATATGACTGAGCCATATCTATACAGCGAAAGATCTGGTGTATTTAGAGTTATAGTTTTTTTTGTATGGGCGGTTGGAATTTATTATATATTCAAACATTTTGAATCATTAATAGCTCGAAATATTGATTGGTTGTTGGGTGAATTTGGCAGAAATTCTCTGAGAGTATATATTATCAGTAGTTTTTTGGCACTAATCTTGCCGATTCTAATCACGAGCGGCGGGTTCGTGCAAAATACCATTGTTACTGCAGGGCTATTGTTGCTAGTGGTTTTGATATTAAAAATTGATTTGATTAAAAAAATTATACCGAACTAATATGCTAAAATAGCAATTATGAAAAATAGCACTGAAGTTGCCGTCGAGGTGAAGAATCTAAAGAAATACTATGGAGACGTAAAAGCCCTAGATGGGGTGACTTTGCGTGTTGATAAGGGCAAGATATACGGATTGCTTGGTCCGAATGGAGCCGGCAAAACTACTGTAGTTCGTACGCTAGCTACACTTATCGAGCCTGATAGTGGAGAAGTGATGGTCGGCGGTCTAGATGTAGTAGAACAATCTACTCAAGTTCGTCGTATGATTGGACTTGCTGGTCAATTTGCTGCTGTTGATGATTATCTGACTGGCCGAGAGACATTAATGATGGTGGCAAGGCTTTATCACGTGCCCAAAAATGAAGCCAAGAAGCGGACCGAAGAACTACTAAAAAGACTAAGCCTCAAAGATGCAGCCAACAGACCAGCCAAGACTTATTCTGGTGGTATGCGTAGAAGACTAGATTTAGGTGCAAGTCTGGTAGGTAAGCCTGAAATACTATTTCTCGACGAGCCAACTACTGGCCTAGATCCAAGGACTCGTCAGGAATTGTGGGGTCTGATACGTGAGCTAGTTGCTGAAGGCAGGACGCTTCTGCTCACCACTCAGTATCTAGAGGAAGCTGATGCTCTCTGTGACTATATTAGTATTATTGACAGAGGGAAGGTAGTGAAGTCAGGTACAGCTACTCAACTCAAGTCTAGCCTTGGGCGCGATGTGGTAGAGTTGCAAGTTAATGATAAAGACCATGACGAAGCAATCAAGGTCGTCCGCACACTTACAAGATCGAAGCCTGTAGTTGACGAGGTGACTAGATCTATCTCCATAAGAGCAAGTAAGGGTGCAGAAATGCTTATAAAGCTTGTAAATGCCTTGGATAAAGCAAATATCAAGCCTACTGATCTTGCAGTACACAAACCAAGTCTCGATGACGTGTTTTTGGCCGTAACTGGTAAGAAGCCTAAGAGCATAGTCGCGAAGAAAAAGAAAGGTAAAAAGAAATGAGTGTATCTAATCCTACTTTTATACAGTCTGCCCGTATGACTGTGAGTGATGTATTGACTATTACCAGGCGCAACCTCACTAGGTTTAAACGTACTCCAGAAATTTTGATATTCTCTAGTATCCAACCAGTCATGTTTTTGCTGCTATTCAATTATGTATTTGGTGGTGCAATAGGGGTCGCTACGCCTGGCACTAGCTATATCAACTTCTTGTTGCCAGGTATTATGGCTCAAACTGCATTATTCTCGACTCTTCAAACTCCTATAGCTCTAGTAGATGATCTAGACAAGGGAGCTATTGATAGATTTCGTAGCCTGCCAATGAGTCGAGGTGCGGTATTGGCTGGAAGAACCTTTGCAGATAGCATACGCTCGTTATTTATAGTTATATTAATGTTTGCAATAGGCACATTGTTGGGTTTTAGGTACCAAGTAGGAGGTGGCAAGATGTTGCTTGCTATACTGTTGCTGGTAAGTTTTAGCTATGCATTCTCTTGGCTGACAGCTACACTAGGACTGTTTATACGCAACGCTGAAGCAGTACAAACAGCTGGGTTTTTATTTGTATTCCCACTTACATTCGCTAGCTCGGTTTTTGTGCCAGTAGTCACCATGCCAGGCTGGCTACAGGTATTTGCTCGTAACCAACCAGTTACCCAGTTGGTCAATGCTATGCGCGCTCTGATGGTAGGAGGAGTGGCTATAGATGCAGTATATATTACTATTGCTTGGACAGTCGGTATCTTGGCGGTTTTTGTGCCTTTAGCTATATGGAAGTTCAAAAGAACTGTTTGACATAGACAATCTTGTGTGTTATTATTATCAAACGTAATTCGTGAATGCCGGGTACTTAGTATATTTAAGTAAGTTTTTAAATCTCGCTGTTCACTGTTAAAAAGCAAGATTACAAATTTACTAAATATAACAATAAGGAATTCATGTATAATAACTCATTTGCTTCGCGTAGAAACTCGCGAAACCGTAAGCCGTTCGGCTACAAAAAAAGATCTAATAATAATCGCTCAGGCGGAAACCGTCGTGGCAAATATATAGATCCACAAAAATTTATCAATGAAGCAGTTGCTCCGAAGGATTTTGAAGCATATGTACCAAAACATACATTTGCAGATTTTGGCTTTATCAAAGCTCTAGAACCAATACTTTCAAGTAGGGGATATACTATTCCTACTCAGATACAGGATGGTGCTATACCAGAGGTATTGCAAGGGCGTGATGTGATTGGACTAGCCAATACCGGTACCGGTAAAACGGCTGCATTTGTACTGCCTATAATCCATATTCTCAAGTCTCAAACCAACAGACCTCGTGGAGTAGCAGCACTGATTATCGCACCCACTAGAGAGTTAGCCGTACAAATAGATGAAGAATTTAAAGCCTTTGCAAGAGGACTTCAGCTGTATAGCACAATATGTGTCGGTGGAGTAAGTTTGCATCGTCAGATCAAAGAGCTTTCTAGAAATCCACAAGTAGTCATAGGTACACCTGGTAGACTCAAAGATCTAACCAATCAGCGTAAACTCAACTTGTCAGAAACCAGTATATTTGTGCTAGATGAGGCTGATAGAATGCTCGATATGGGATTTATCCCAGATATCAAGCACCTCATAGGATTGTTACCTCAAAAAAGACAATCACTTTGTTTTAGCGCTACAATTACTCCAGAGATACAAAAACTCATGGATGCTATGCTAGACAACCCAGTAACTATTGCTGCACGAACGGCCGAGACAAGTGAACATATCGAGCAAGATGTTGTAAAATATCACGATCCTAACGAGAAAGTGGAGTTATTAGAGAAAATGCTCATACAAGGTCATTACAATAAAGTATTGGTATTTGGTGAGACTAAGTGGGGAGTACAAAAACTCTCAGATGCACTAAATAAAAAAGGTATACGTTCAGAAGCCATCCACGGCAACAAATCGCAGCCACAGCGTCAACGAGCGCTCAAGGCGTTTAGCACCGGTAAAGTTGAAGTTTTGGTAGCTACAGATGTTGCCGCCCGTGGCTTAGACATCCCAAATGTATCTCACGTGATCAACTACGACCAACCTGCAACCTATGAAGATTATATCCATAGGATTGGTAGGACTGGTCGTGCTGGTAATGCTGGTCATGCTCATACCTTCGTAAAAGCCTAAGATTATAATTTAGATTAGTGTGTTAAAATATTGATATGCAAAAAAAGAGATTAGTATTTGATTTGGAGTTTGTTGGTGAAGACTGGGATGATTTTGATGAGATTACTCAAAAAGATTTACTAAAACGAGCACCAGATCCAAAAGAAGACCCCAAAGGATTTGCCAAAGAACTTGCCGAAGTGCAAGACAAATTGGTATTTAGCCCACTGACTGGATTTATTGTTGCTATTGGAGTATATGACATTGATAGCGAAAAAGGAGCCGTTTATTACCAAGATCCTAGTGGTAAAAATTCCGATACAGAAATTGATAGTATCAAATACGTACCAATGACTGAAGAAGAAATGTTGGTCAAATTTTGGGCTATTAGCGAAACTGCAGATGAATTTATAAGTTTTTTTGGTAGACGATCTGATGTACCATATCTCAATATACGCTCTGCTATCCACGGTATTAGACCTTCAAAAGATTTGATCTCAAATCGCTACAATTCTAGCAAGTATCCTGGTGCAGTACACTATGACCTGGCTGAACTTCTTAGTTTTTATGGAGCAGCCATGTACCGCGGAAGTTTACACCGATGGTGTAGGGCATTTGGTATAGATTCTCCCAAGTCAGAACTTAGCGGAGATAAAGTAGGAGATTATTTCCGAGCTGGAAAGACTCTAGAAATTGCCAAATACAATGCTCAGGATTTATTTTCTACTGCCAAGTTGTTTCATAAGTGGGATCAATATCTAAGAGAAAGAATATAATATCATGCAGATAGATAGTGCTAAGCAGAGAAGTAAAGCCATTAGAATGATAACTATAGGCTTTGCAGGGCCTTTTGTCCTAATAATTCTGTTACTTATAGCTTCATCTGTATTCAATTTCATAATAAATAGCCTCGGTGATACTGATTCGCTAGTTGCTATCAAATCGTTATTGAATATCATATTCTTAATAATTGGAATTATTGCAGTTAGTGGCTTTGTATGGGGGCCAATACTTGGTATATTTGGTATAGTTAAGCTTACAAAACTAACTAAACAAAATACTTCTCAAACGAGTTTTTCTTCGACTGCTTCAGACCCCAATCAGTCAGCCCAAAATGCTAGTTCACAACCCGATATGAGCAAGTTAGCTCAGCAACCACATAAGCCCAATAATCAAAATATTCAAAAAGGAGGAGATAATAATGTCACTTAAAATAGGAGATCAAGCAACGCATTTTAGTTTACAAGATAAAAACGGAGACTATGTATCGCTCGATGATTTGACAGGTAAAACTACTTTGATTTACTTTTATCCAAAAGATGATACTCCCGGTTGTACTGCGCAGGCTTGCAGCTTGCGTGATAACATCGAAGATTTAAAAACCAATGGAATAGACGTGATTGGTGTGAGTAAAGATGAAGTGGATAGTCATGCAAAATTTGCATCCAAATATAAGATACCCTTTACGATCCTTTCAGATCCCAGCACCAAGATGATAGAAGCTTATGGGGCCTGGGGAGAGCGAAATATGTATGGAAAAAAATTTATGGGTACGATTCGCTCAGGGGTATTAATAGGGCCGGATCTCAAGATACTGGCTATATGGCCCAAGCTTCAACCTCTCAAGACTGTGTCTGAAGTTGAAAAGTTTATAAATGCCTAAATAATTATGGATATAATAATTTGGTCAATTGGACTGTTGATATTGGTTTTTTGTTTTGCAGTATTTTTTGGCGCACCTTATGTACCTACTAGGCAACTTGATATTGAAGCTATATTTGAAGATATCAAGCCAATGGGGGTATCGAGCTTCGTCGACCTAGGCTCGGGTGATGGCAAGTTGGTATTGCATGCAGCAAAACTTGGATATAATGCAACTGGATATGAGATCAACCCGATTCTGTGGGTCATATCATCTTATCGCATTAGAAACTACAAGAATGCTCGAATTGTATTTAGAAATATGTGGTCAGCAGATGTCTCTAAGGCCGATTTGGTTTTTTGTTTTTTGGCATCCAAGTACATGCAAAAACTTGAAACAAAACTCTCTAAAGAGATGCATAAGGGCTCAACCCTAGCAAGCTACGTATTTGAATTACCATCCAAAAAAAAGTCATTCAAGCATAACAACACCTTCTTCTATAGGTTTTGACTAAACCACTACAAATCTATTACAATATAACTGTAAGATAATATTATGGAACCAAAACCACTCAAATTCAAAAGTTTAGACGGTATCAGTGAGAGGCAGCTCAGTGAACACCATGATGTTTTATATGCCGGATACGTGTCTAAGTACAATGAAATCAATGAATCACTTCAATCTGTAGATCTCAAAGCCTCCAATGCTACTTATTCAGAACTTCGAGAGTTGACTATAGAAAAAGGATTTGCACTTAATGGTGTAAAGCTACACGAGTATTACTTTGATGGCTTGGGCGGACAAGGCGGTGAGCCAAGTGGCCCAGCGTTAGATCTTATATCCAGGGACTTTGGCAGTTTTGAAGACTGGAATGAACAGTTCAAGGCCTTAGGGATGAGTGCTCGTGGGTGGGTAGTGCTAGCTTACAACTTTGATCTTCAGAGACTAGAAAATTACATCTGCGATGTTCACAATCAAGGTGGTATATGGAATACTACTACAGTACTAGTCATGGATGTCTACGAACATTCTTATTTTATTGACTATGGAGTGAAGAGGGTAGACTATATAGATAAATATATGGCAAACATTGATTGGGATGAAGTAAACAATCGTATCCGCAATAACATCCCTGGATATCAAGATAATACTAATATTCAAAAAGGAGAATAATATGTTAAGACTAAATAAACCAGCACCAGATTTTAAAATAGCAAGTTACCAAAAGAAACATAAAGATAACTACAAAGAAGTCAGCCTCAAGGACTATAAGGGAAAGTGGCTAGTACTATTCTTTTATCCTAGAGATTTTACCTTCGTATGTCCTACTGAAATCAGAGGTTTTGCCAAGCTCTATGATGAATTCAAGAAAATTGACACTGAGATTCTCGCAGCGAGTACTGATAGCGTTTTCTCGCACAAGGCATGGTTTGAAAAAGATCTAAATGAAGTCGAGTTTCCAGTCTTGGCAGACACCAACCACTCTCTTTCAAGAGACTACGAAGTCTTGAATGAAGATAATGGCGAAGCTGAAAGAGGAACTTTTATCATAGATCCAAAAGGTTTACTCAAGTATGTAGTAATATCTGACAGTAATGTTGGACGAAGTGTAGATGAAACCCTCAGGGTATTGAAGGCTCTTCAAACTGGGGGACTTTGTCCAATTGACTGGGAACCAGGTCAATCTAATCTTTAAACAAAATACATGAACCCCCAAGACTCATTGCTACCAAGTGCTCCAAACGATCACTCATCACATCCAAAGTCACCCGCTAAGCAGCTGGAATTGTACCAAAAGCTTCTTATTGGCCTGGGTGTAATCGCAGCTATTTTGTTACTACTGACTATATTTTTTGGAGCACGTGCTTTTATCAATTCGGAAGATTTAACAGAAGCAAATCTTCAGGGTCAAAAAGAAGGGGCAGCAGCCCAAAAAGCTGTTGATGAAAAGGCATTTACTACGGAGAAAAATAGCGACTTCAGGACTTATGTAGCACCGGATTATGCAGGCTCTTTTAGGGTAAGCGTTCCTAAATCATGGAGTATCGCAGTTACTCCAAATGAGAGTGGAACGACATTATCTGCACTCTCTAGTCCGGATTTTGTAGAAAACAAGTTAGATAAATATGCACTTCGATTTGCGCTTATAAATAAAGAGATTGAAGAAGTTAAAAAGCCTCTTGATAATCTTACAAAAGAGAAAGACCCCAAGAAACGTAAGCTCAATGTGGAAGATATTACAGTATCAGGAATCAAAGGCTTTAAATATACTGGTCAGATTTCTAGTAAAATCCCCAATGGCACATTAGTCCTCGTTCCACTTAGAGATAAGACATTCTCAATTCAAACCGATGACAATGAACAATACCTTACAGTTTTTAACTCTATAGTTGCAAACCTTAGCCTCAATCCATAATACATAACAAGACACTCATGCTTGCCAATTCATATAGGGTGACATTATTCTAATATAATGAAAAGAGTGGAGGGCGGTGAAAATAAACATAAAAAAATCTCTCATAATTCGAGTAGCTTAGAGACTAGAGCTATCTTATTCGCTGCATATAGTAGCTTTTCTTCAATACAGAAATCTAGTCTAGGCTATATAGAAGAACTCAACTTCAATCCTCAATCAAAAAATCAGTCTATTAAAAAATCCTTGCTATCTATCAACGCTGCTGAAGAAAAACAAGTACACTTGATAGAATTACTCATTAGTCTTCTGGGCGAAAAACAACATAAAGTCTCAGCAGTACATCCGGAATATTTATTTGAAAGAATTAGCAGCATTAACGGTCGCATTAAGTTTAGAGCTCCTGTTACATATCAAAAATCTATTATTAGTATCGATGAAACGATATTCTGCGATTCTTTAAATGTAATATTGTCCTGCCTAGCTAAAACAAAAAGACTTAACTTGAATTTTAGAAAAAGAGATAAATATTTTGTAATCAAAATTTCATCCGATAAGCCAGACTGGATCAATCTGGATATAATAGATAATATTCATAATCTCAATAATCAATATGGTCTAACACTAGAACAGTTGGTGGTGTCATATTCTATCAACTTGCTCAAGACGATTTCTGTTAGCACTCATTTTCGTCATTTCGAAGGAAAATATAGTATAAATCTCAGACTCCCATCCGCTAGCCAGCTCAATGTATTTGACTAGAAACGGATTCGATAGCTCGTATATAGAGTAGTTTCATAGTAGAGTATTAAGTATGAAAAAGACAATTCTTCTGATTGAAAATGATAAAATACTACGCGATATGTATGCTACTAAACTTAAAAAATACAAATACCAAGTAGTAGTTCGCGCGGAGGCCAGATCTGCCCTTGAATGGCTGTCGAAAAATTCTGTAGATCTTATTGTGCTAGACATATTACTACCAAAGATTAATGGGATTAAATTAATCAAGAATATACGCAAGGATCATCATCATAAGAGTGTAAAAATCATTATACTTACTCATCTAAACCAAGCAGATATCAATCTGAATACTACCATTAGAGATAGTTTGGGTGTGGATGGTTATTTTGTAAAATCACAAATAGCTCCTGATAAGTTGATTGATATTGTAAGAACAATAATTGAATGAATTACTACGAAATTAATGCCTATATATTGTCAAGGAGAAATGTATTTGAATCTGATAAGATAATTACCTTATTTTCGTATGAGAAAGGTAAATGTCATGCAATAGCTAAGGGGGTAAGGCTATCAAAAGCCAAACTAGCTGGCAATCTAGAGCCCTTCAACAAGTGTAAACTCCGACTAGTAGAAGGACGAAACCTAGATATCATTGTGGGTGCCCAAGCAAATAACATGTATGACTATTCTAGACTCGACACAGAACAATTAGAAATTCTTTATTTAATCTCTGAGATACTCAGCCGTTTAAGTGCAGAACATCAATCCAACAATATCGCTTTTGATCTATTCGGTGAATCCATACAGGCTATAAAGGATGGCACAAAAGTGCTACTGATAGCTCAGTACTTCGGACTTAACTTTTTGAAGTCTATTGGTTCGCAGCCAGAGTTGGTAGATACAAAAGCCCATACAAGACACTATTTGGCTTATGACTCTGGCAAGATTACTCATCAAAAACCAAATTCACATTATGGGCTAATATCCGAATCAACTATCAAGCTTTGGCGACTTATCCTTGCCAATAATTTATCTTTTTTGAATAAAATAACAAATCTCGAAGAATCGTTAGAAGAAGGTTACAGGTTGTTGCTACATTATTATGAATATCACTTTGATTTTAAGCCTAAAAGCCTAAAAGTTTTTAAAGATTGAGCTAGGTAGGGTATAATAAGTCACATGGTAAAAACAAATTTATCTATGGAGCAACTAGTAAGTTACGCTAAGAGACGAGGTTTCGTGTTTCAGGCAAGCGAAATATATGGTGGTATCGCAGGATTTTATGACTTTGGACCATACGGAGCAGAACTCGCCAACAATATTAAGGCTTCTTGGTGGCGCCATTTTGTTTATAACAATTTCAATGTAATAGGTCTGAATTCTTCAATTATCCAAAACGCCAAACTTTGGCAGGCCAGCGGGCACGTTGATACTTTTGTAGATCCTATGGTGGATTGTAGGAACTGTAAGCACAGATTTAGGGCTGATCATGTGGCCGAAATAGACACCAATGATCTTGCCAAGTTGAATGACGCGCTTTCGAACAAGAATTGCCCTAATTGTGGTACAAAAAACTCTCTTACCGAAGCGCGTAATTTTCAAATGATGTTTAAAACATTTGTCGGACCTGTAGAAGACGATGCAGCTACAACTTATTTAAGACCAGAGACAGCAGGAGGTATTTTTGCTCAATACGAAAACGTAAGAGAGACGACACGCAAAAAATTACCGTTTGGTATAGCTCAGATAGGAAAAGCATTTCGTAACGAGATTACACCTGGCGATTTCATTTTCCGTGTCCGAGAATTTACCCAAATGGAGTTAGAGGTATTTACCAAGCCAGATGAAGCCGATAAATGGTTTGAATTTTGGAAGGATTATTGTATGCAGTGGGTCAAAAGCCTTGGTATTGCAGAGAACAATCTACAATGGCATAAACACACTGAAGAAGAGCGCGCACACTATGCTGCTGCAAGCACAGACATACAATACAAGTTCCCATTTGGATTCAAGGAACTGTATGGTATTGCCAATCGTACCAACCATGATCTTAATAGTCACATGAAGGTGTCTGGTAAGGATTTGAACTACTTTGATGAAGAATCGGGTGAAAACATTGTGCCATATGTGATAGAGCCATCAGTGGGTGTGGAAAGACTCTTCATGGCGGTAATGCTCGATGCATATCATGAAGAAGAAGTAGATGGTGAGAAGCGAGTAGTCATGAAATTCCATCCAGATCTAGCACCTGTCAAAGTAGCCGTTTTGCCACTAAGCAAGAAGGATGAACTTAGTAGCGTCGCCAAGGATGTATTCAAGTCTATAGCAGGGGAATACAACGTAGAGTACGACGAGACTCAATCTATCGGCAAAAGATACAGACGCCAAGACGAGATAGGCACACCATATTGTGTAACTGTAGACTTTGAGAGCCTAGAAGACAAAGCAGTGACAGTTCGAGATCGAGATACTATGGAGCAAGAGAGAGTAGATATCGAAAAATTAAAAGATTATCTAAAGGATAAATTGAAATGAAAAATGCACTTGTTACAGGCGTGTCACGCGGAATAGGTAGAGAGATTACGCATCAACTTATAGAAGATGGGCATAAGGTATTTGGAGTATACAAGTTCTCAGAAGTATATCAAGAAGAGAAAGCAGAGGCTGAAAAACTGAAAAGTGAATTAGGTGATAATTTAGAGCTACTTCCTTATGACTTGAACAGCAGAGAGAACCTTCAAACGATCATTGGTACTATTAGTGAGACAATACTAGACGTGATTATAAACAATGCGGGTGAAGTTTTTCTTGATAAGTGGGACGAATTCAGTATAGAGAATTGGGATAGGACTATCAAAGTAAACCTAGAAGCACCCCTATTGCTTGTGCACGGGTTAAGAAATAACCTTCAGTCTGGTAGCTCAATTGTTAACATAGCTAGTGTAGATGGTGATTGCGCTGCTATTGATACGATTGCATATGCAGCTAGTAAGGCTGGCTTAATGAATCTAACCAAATCATTAGGCGCAGTATTGGGTCCAAAAGGAATACGAGTAAATGCAGTTGCACCTGGTTGGGTAGAGACTGAAATGACAAAAGACACCATGCCGGATATAGCAAAGGAGCTTACTCCGCTAAAAAGAAATGCGAAAGCTAAGGATGTAGCAGACGTTGTAAGCTTTTTAGTATCAGACAAAGCAGGTTTTATTAATGGGCAGACCATTACAGTTGATGGTGGATTAACCACAATTGACTATACATTATATAAAGAAGCAGATCTTTAGACTTTAAATATAAGACCTACAGCAATACCTATTGCAGCCGAAACGCCACCAATTACGAATACTTCTATGGCAGAACGTAAAGGACTCTTGTGTGTAATCTTGCCTTTAAAGACGCCGAGTAATATCAATCCTGCCAATGCTGCGGCTATACTGACCGGTATAGCCTTGATGTGATCCATGAATAAATATGGCAAGAGGGGAACAAGACCAGCCATTATATAAGACAGGAATATTATTAGACTACTTAGAAAAGGACTAGCTGGCATTTTCTCGTTTTCTACCTCTTCTTCAGTTTGTTCTGATACAAACTCACTTGCAGCCATTGAGATGGATTCTACTGCTATCACTACAAAAGCAGTGGTGAGAATAGCTTCTTTGCTACTTGCAGCGACAGCAATACCGGCTAGTACTCCAGTGGTAGAAACCAGACTATCTTCTATACCAAAGAATGAACTGTGTATGTAATCGGCCGAAAATCTTCGCTTTGACTTCATACTAAATAGTATAACATATCAAAATCCAGCATAAGTAGTTTCGATTAAGGTTCGTAAAACAATAAATATTGCTTTAATAAAGCCAAAAGAAATTATATGTAATATCAATAATATTGAATCAAAATACTTTACAGTGGGTATTGCTGGGTACTATAATAGTCTTAGTGGGTAAAAGTGGGTAAGTAAAAAAGAAATTATATGGATTACTTCGAAAGAAAACTAGATGATAAAAACCGACTCACAATACCCTCGCAACTAAGAGAAGAATTCGGGAATAGCGTGGTTATCACACCAGGGTTCAAAGATTATCTGCATCTATACCCAGAAAAAGTATGGAAAGATGAGATGGAGTCTGCTCTGCAGGGTGATATTCTCGATGAGAATATAGCCGATCTCAATGTACGTTTTCGAGCTGGTAAGTCAATTGCCACTCTCGATGATAAGCAGGGTCGGATTACTCTTGAAGCTCATCACATGAAGCTTTTAGATGGCAGCAAAGACATTGTTGCAGTCAGGGCCGGTAAATACTTCCGTATTAGCCCAAAATAGCTATATGTGATGGTCTTTAAAAGACAATTGCTCTTTAATAAAAAAATAAAAACAAAAAAGATAAAACAAAAATCAAAGTTAACTATTTGGCAGTCAGTACGCGTTTACTGGAGGGTGGCGCGTAAAATAATACTCTAGTACATACATGCAACAAAAAACTCCACCTCACAAACTATCTCTACAAATCAAGGACTTATCAAAGTCCTTGCCACACAGTTTATTTACAAACTTAAATAAACAAAGATTAAAAAACAAAAATAAAAAACAAATAACTGGCTGCTGAATAGGTAACCTTGACATGAAAAAACACATACCAGTTTTATTGAGTGAGTTGATAAAAATACTAAAGCCGAGTAAAGGTCTGAGATTCGTGGATTTAACCGCAGGATACGGAGGGCATAGCAGGGCTTTATTAGAAGCAGTTGGCAGATCAGGATATGGATATTTGTTTGACAAAGATCCACAAGCCGTAGATTATCTCAAGAAGCAGTTCATATCGCAAAATAACATTAGCATTGAACAAGCCGATTTTGGTAAACTAGATTGGGAAAACGAAATTCCTTCTGTTGATATAATTCTAGCTGATATAGGAGTAAGCTCACCTCAGCTAGATGATCCTAAGAGAGGATTCAGTTTTCAATCTGAATCAAAGCTAGACATGCGTATGGATAGTTCACAGGCGCTTAGCGCATACGAAGTAGTAAATACCTATAGCGAAGCAGACTTGTCAGACATATTCTATAGATATTCAGAAGAGCGACAGAGCAGAAGGATAGCTAGGGCGATCATAGATAGACGCAAGCAAAAAACTATTGATACGACAACAGAATTAGCTGAACTGATATCACAAACTATTCATAAGACTGGCAAAATACATCCAGCCACCAAGTGTTTTCAGGCTATTAGAATCGAAGTCAACGATGAGTTGGGTTCGCTAGCTAAACTACTGGAAAACGCACCAGAACGTCTGAAACCCGGGGGGAAGCTAGCTATTATTAGCTTTCACTCACTAGAAGATCGCATGGTCAAGCAAGCATTTAATGCATTATGCACACCAAAAAAGGATGAATTTGGACAAAATGTGTCAGAACCAAGATATATAAAAGTTACCAAAAAGCCTATAATGGGCTCCGAATATGATAAATCAAATCCACGTGCGAGAAGTGCCAAACTTCGAGTCGTCGAGAAAATAAATTAAACAAAAACAAAAGGAGGGTTAGAAATGACCTTAGCAATCAAAAACGAAAGTCCACGAGCTAGAAAACTAAAAGTTCGCGTAATCAAAGTAAGATAAATTGAATTTTAGTTTCTTAAAGCTTTAGTAAACTACAAAAAAACAAAAACAAAAACAAAAAAAATAAAACAAAAAGGAGAAAAATGTCATCAGCCACCGCAACACTTAGAAGAAACCAAAATATCACCCGAAATAGGTTGGAGTTTCAAACTGGTCCTATTACTGCAGGGGTTATGTTGCTTGCGCTAGTCATACTATTGTCCTTATTGTATCTCAACCAAGTAACCAAAACATCACTGTACAATTATAAAATCTCTAATCTTCAAAATACTCAAACCAAACTAGAAACAGAAAAGCAAAATTTACAAATTGAGGCTGCAAGAGCACAGTCGATCGCTGAGAGTAAATCAAAAGCAGCTAGCGCGGGATTGGTAAAAACAGATACGGTATCATTTGTACAAGGTCGTTAGTTGCGACTCGTTTTCAGTATTATAAATACCTACTTTTAGGGTTGTCTATCAGTTAAAATAGTATTGAGAAAGGACCACAATGCACACCCAAACAAAGGAGAATTGGCGGCTATATACACTTGCAATAATATTTGTACTATTCTGGCTAATTGTAGTTGGAAGACTTATTTATATTCAGGCATTTCAGGCCAAAAAATATGCCGCTAAAGCCTCAGTACAACAATCTAGAAAATTCGAGATACCTGCTTCTAGGGGAATAGTATATGTGAAGGATTCACAGGATCTTTATCCTATAGCTCTAAACAATAAAGTATATACTCTGGCGGTGGATCCTAAATTCATTAAGGATGCGGACAATACAGCTCAAAAACTCAATGAAATTATCAACTCCAACAAAGATGAAATCAAAAATCAAATCATCAAAGATAGTAGATACATCGAAATAAATAAGTCAATCAATACCGATCAAGCAGAAAAGATCAAGTCAATGTCATTACCAGGGGTAATATTAATTGAAAGAGCTAGTAGATTTTATCCAGAAGGTTCCTTGTTTTCGCATGTCTTGGGTTATGTGAATGATGATGGTAAGGGTCAGTATGGGTTTGAGCAATTCAATGACGAGACTATGGGGGGGACAAACGGTCAATACAACACTACGACCGATGCACTTGGTGTGCCGATAAGAAGTGCCGATAATACCATCAGTGAGCCAGTGGCCGGTAAAGACTATGTACTAACACTAGACAGAGGATTACAGGCAGTAGCTCAAGAAGCCCTCAAGCAAGCAGTAGAATCAAACAGAGCAGAGTCAGGTAGTATTATAGTCATGGACGTCAAAACTGGTGCCATTAAGGCAATGGTAAATTATCCTGATTATGATCCTAACAATTTTAGGCAAGTAAAGGACTACAAAGTTTTCTCTAATTCAGCAGTTTCTAGCTTGTTTGAGCCTGGTAGTGGATTCAAGGTTGTCACTATGGCTGCTGGTCTTGATACTGGCAAGATACGGCCCAATACTACATTTAATGACACAGGAGAAGTTAAAGTAGGTGACAAGGTTATAAAAAATGCTGAGAATCATAAGTTTGGTATCTCTACTATGACTGACGTGATACAAAAGTCTCTAAATACAGGTGTAGTATTTGTATTGCAGTCTCTAGGAGGTACAACTGGAAAAATCACACCTGAAGGTAAACAATCGTTTTTTAGCTACATTGAAAAGTTTGGCTTTGGAAAAATTACTGGAATTGAACAAGCAGGCGAGGTGAGTAGCAAGGTAAAACAGCCTAGCACATATGATGTAGACTATGCCAATATGAGCTTTGGGCAAGGAATATCAGTCAATTCACTCCAGTTACTTACTGCTGTTGGCGCGATTGCCAATAAAGGTGTGCTCATGAAGCCATACCTAGTTGAGGGTGAGCTCCAATCGGATCAGACCATCAAAAAGACCCAGCCACAAATAGTGCGGGGTGTTATAAGTCCAGAAACTGCGACAGAGTTGTCTCAAATCATGACTCAGGTAGTAGAGCAGGGCTCGGGATATCTAACCAAGATGAAGGGCTACAAGATAGCGGGTAAGACAGGTACTGCTCAGGTGCCAAGGGCAGACGGTAAAGGCTATGAGGACAATAAAAATATCGGTAGTTTTGTCGGTTTTGCGCCAGCTGATGACCCCAAATTTGTTATGTTAGTTCGAGTTGATTATCCCAAGACTGAAGGTTTTGCTGAAAAAACTGCGGTGCCAGCATTTGCAACTGTTGCCAAAGAACTGATGCGTTATTATCAAATTCCGCCCAGTGTAAATTAGTAATAAATCTGATAGAATAAGCAATATATTATGTTTGAAACAACCATCAATACTGAACTGACCCACATCCTGTTACAAGGTTTTATATGCTTTGTATTGGCTATGCTGCTTACGCCTCTTTATACTTATTTAGCCTTTAAGCTGAAACTTTGGAAGCAAATTCGTGACACATCTACTACTGGGGAAAAAGCACCAGTATTTCACAAGCTTCATGCTGCCAAGCACAAAAAAAATATTCCTACTATGGCTGGTATCATAGCAGTGATAGCTATTACGATAACTATGCTGATGATGAATTGGAGTCGGTCCCAGACTTATCTGCCGGTATTTGGACTGGTAGCTGCGGGTGCAGTAGGTTTGCTCGATGACTTTATTAATATTAGGGGCAGCGGAAAGGGTGTAGCTGGACTCAGGTCTTCACTTAAGTTTTTCTTGATACTTGCTGTTGCTTTGATCGGAGCATTGTATTTTTTCTATAAGCTAGGCTATAGCCAAATACATGTGCCCGCAGTTGGTGACTTTGATATTGGACTACTCTACATTCCATTATTTGTACTAGTCGTAATATCTACCGCCAATGCTGTCAATATTGCTGATGGCTTGGACGGTCTATCTGGTGGATTGTTGGCTAGTGCATTTGGTGCATATAGTGTTATTGCTTTCGCGCAAGGCAATTACGGCATAGCCGGTTTTTGTCTGGCAGTTGTAGGAGCGGTATTGAGCTATACTTGGTTCAATATATTTCCGGCTCGATTCTTTATGGGAGATATAGGCTCTTTTGCATTGGGAACATCGCTAGGTATTGTCGCAATGCTTACCAATACCGTATTCTTGTTGCCAATTATCGGAGCAGTTTTTGTGGTCGAAGCCGGCTCAAGTGTAGTGCAAATATTTTCTAAAAAAGTTTTTAAGCGCAAGATTTTCTTGTCAGCACCAATCCACCATCATTTTGAGGCTATAGGATGGCCAGAGACTAAGGTTACGATGAGATTCTGGATAATTGGTGCAGTATGTGCTGTATTTGGGATTCTACTGGGACTCATTACTAGAGTTTAAGCCATGGAAAACAAAAACAAAATCAACAAACCTCGTTTCGCAATTGCACATAAACCAGATTATATTCTATCCATTCTAGTATTAACTTTAATAGTGATTGGTCTTATTATGATCTATTCTACCGGGTGGATTACTGTACTGAAGCAGACCGGAGGAAGTAGTGATAGAAATGGATTTTTCTATAATCAATTATTAAGCTTTGGGTTGGGCTTGACAGGTTGGTATATTGCAAGTAAAAAATTACATTATAGTATCTGGCAGAAGTATGCTAGTTTTATATTCTATGGATCATTAGTGATGATGTTTTTGGTGCTAGTACCAGGTATAGCCGTGACTGTAAATGGAGCATCTAGATGGATTCATATCGGACCTATCAATTTCCAACCAGTAGAGTTTTTTAAGCTCGGTACTATATTGTTTGTAGCTGCATGGATAGAAAAAAATAGAACCAAGTTAAATAAACCTGTCGAAGGGTTGATACCGATTATTATTATCCTAATAATTACCATGTCGTTAGTAGTAATATTGCAAAAAGATATGGGCTCGGCTTCTGTATTAGCAGCTGCGATATTTGCTATGTATTTTGTCTCCGGAGTCTCTATGCGGATATTTATGATGGCATTTGGGTTCATGATTGCATCAGCATCAGTGTTGATTGCTAGCTCTAGTTATAGATTGGCTAGATATATGACTTTTCTAAATCATACCGAAGATCCAACCGGATCCGGATATCATATCAACCAAGCATTGATTGCGCTAGGATCGGGCGGAATTATAGGAAGAGGGCTCGGCAAAAGTCTTCAGGCATACGGATATTTACCGGAAGCTACAAATGATTCAATATTTGCTATCATTGGTGAGGAATTTGGACTAATCGGTTGTGGCATAGTGATAGCTATCATATTGTTGTTGATATGGAGGGGATATCGAATTGTTCGTGATGCTCCAGATGACTTTGCCAAATTGCTTGCTTGCGGACTCGTCGCTTGGATTGGATTCCAATCATTTTTCAACATTTCTGCTATGCTTGGTATAATACCTTTGACCGGCATAACTTTACCATTTATTAGTTATGGGGGTACTAGCTTGATGGCATTATTATTTGGTATAGGTATTTTACAAAATATTTCACGCTATACGAAAGGAGATCTACCAGATGAAAATCGTGGTTTGCGGCGGCGGAACAGCCGGACACATAACCCCAATTCTAGCGATAGTCGACGCCCTGCGCGCACTCGATAAGTCTTTGGATATTCTTTACATAGGAAGTGGTAATACTCTAGAAAAAGATTTAGTAAAAAAATATCACTTGACTTATAAACATGTATCTAGCGGAAAATATCGTCGCTATAGACGTGGTTGGAAAAAAGAAATTACAGATCTACAGACCAATAAAAAAAACGCCATTGATGCATTACGATTTACTAAAGGCTATTTTCAGTCAAATCGTATCCTTCGTAGTTATAAGCCAGATGTTGTATTTACAAAAGGTGGTTACGTAACAGTACCATTGGGTCTAGCTGCATCTAGATTAAAAATACCACTTATCACACATGATTCGGATGCGGTTTTTGGTATGTCGACACGTATCTTAGCTCCTAGGGCTCAAACTATTGCAACAGGATTTCCGGAAAATGTTTTTACCGATACACCTTACAAGGATAAAATAGTCTTTACTGGAAACCCAGTACGCAAAGAATTGCTTAGTGGGAGTCTTACTCGCGCCAAGCAGACCTTCAATTTCAACTCCAATAAGCCAGTAGTACTAATCTTCGCAGGATCACAAGGAGCAACGGCAATAAATGAGGTAGTTTTTGAGGGTCTAGAGATCATATTAAAAAATTACAATGTTGTGCATCATACTGGGGCAAACGATATAGAAAAGGCCCGTTTTTTGGCGCACAATTTACCGTCTTCATTGCAAGAAAGTTATAAGCCGTTTGATTTCTTGGCCCTAGAGCTTGCGGATGCATTATTTTATGCAGATATAGTTATTGGTAGGGCGGGAGCCAATTCTATTGCCGAGATTGCAGCACACTCTAAGCCAGCAATACTAGTTCCTAGTCCATATGCAGCCAACAACCATCAGCAAAAAAATGCTGAAGTGTTAGAGCGCATGGGTGCTGCTCGAATATTGCAGCAGGATGATTTAAGTCCTATTCGTCTGATTTCTGAAATTGATAAGATACTAACAAATCCTAAAGTAAAAAAATATCTACAGAAATCTATCCATGAGCTATGGGTCCCTGATGCCGCTGCGCGTATAGCACATTTATTAATACAATCAGAAAAAATGGTATAGATGGCTGAGCGTAGAGTAGTAAAACGAAGAAACAGGCTAGATAGCGCGCCCGATAATCCTATCGGCAGAACTAAAAATAGTATTTTCAAGCCTAAAAGGCTGGTGAGACCTATAATTGTAATTACTTCAATATTGATAGTATCGTATGCAGTTTTGGCATCGAGTCTATTTAAAATTGCCAAAATAGAAATAGAAGGCAATCAGACCATCGACAGTGAAGATGTTGTATCACAAGTACAATCGATAATTACAGGTTCTAGCATTAGTCAAAATATAATTTTTGTACCAACATCAAACATTGAAAAACAGCTAAAAAAAGACAATTATCAGATTGCTGATGTAAAAATTTCAAGATTTCCATTAAATACAATCAAGATAACAATAACCGAACAAAAACCGAGCATACTTTGGAGATCTGGCAATAATCTGTCAATCATCACAGAGAATGGCAGGGGTTTCATAGGAGAACCTAATGACGAGCTGAAGAAAAATTTACCTACAGTGGAGGACTTATCAAATCTGCCAGTAAAAGAAGGGGATAAGGTAGTTTCACAAGACTTTGTGAAATTTGTCAACGAAGTCAATACAATACTTCCGCAAAATGGTATTTCTATATCTAATACACAGATAGAGGAAACTACTACTGAAATTACAGTGATTACTAAAGAAGGTTATAAGATACGGTTTGATACTACAAGACCATTTACTGAACAAATGTCAGATCTAAAGGCCGTGTTAGATAGTCTTAAGACACAAGGTAAAAAGCCTACACAGTACATTGACCTGCGAGTAAACGGCAAAGTATTCTATAAATAATACATTAATCATAGAATAGGGTAATCATAGAATAGGGTGTAAAGATGTAAAAGAAGAATGGAGTAGTGGTGCTATTTACAACAGCAGTAAATGCATCTGTGAAACATAGGCTGTGGATAACTTGAAACAGTATTCTATCCATTACTCTAAAAATGCTCAAATTTATGTACAATCATATATAAGTTCGGTTTTTGTTTTTGTACTATATGGCAATTACGACATAGACTACTACGTTATCTATTAATGGTTGGCTACCTGACTTTTTTATAAACGCAAAAAAGAGTAGATATGGGTAAAAAAAAACTTTTGCGATTATTAAACAATTTATAACTAATATTGATTACAATACGCAAAATATACATTGTGCGACACTAATATAATCAAACATAAGTTGACTTGCTATACGTCTTTGGAGTATTAAACACAATCACTAAGCCCCTTTGTATCACAAAGAGGCTTAGAGAGGACGAGAATATTTAGAATTTTTACTGTGTTTGGTATATCTTACTGACTTTGAAGACTTTCTTGATTGCATACAATACAATAAAAAATGAGATTACGACTATATTGAGTCCGACTAAAAGTCTGATAATTGTATCTTCTCTACTGGCTGAATACGGCTTGGTACTGCTAGAAAGCAGGTAGTGTGCCAATTCAGCACACGAAACGAATATAACTATACCGTAGGTATATAATACGACTACGATAATACACAACACTAGGCCTGAGACTATATATTTCAATGTCTTGTATGTACTGAATAATATCAGCTTCAAAACACCTCTCATTTTGCCTCCAAGTGGCTGTGAGCAATTTTTGACACAGAGGGTGGAGTAATGACCCGTAAGGTGCTTGAAGTATTATACAACTAGATACTCATAATTCAATAAGTTATCTAAAAATACTATTTATTGTTGTTCCGGCTCCTATTTCTATTGCGGTTGTTATTTTGTCTATTATTTTTATTTTGCCCACCAGATCGATTGTTTGAGTTTGTATTCTTTTTAACAAATTCGCTATACTTTTTGGGTTCTGCTCCACTTACTTTGAGACTTGGGTGGGAATTATTGTTATTTACATTGTTTTTTGGATGTTCGTTATTTGTACTAGTAGTATTTTGAGTACTCCCCTGCTCTGATTTGTCATTGTTCATACCACTCCATCGTTCTATTTCGGCTTCTACCTCAGCTTTAGCAGAGGCATACTTTTGACGACTTTGCTCAATTATTCTAGGAGTCTGATCATTCGGAGGTTGAGGCATGATGAGAGTTTTTGCTGAAAATGGTAGACTGGTTTGGCCATCTATACTCATAGAGACGTATATATTTTGTTTATCTAGATTGACTAGATCCAATGGCTCGAAAACTGGCTCGAAATACTTTGCAAGATAGTTCGCATCATCAGCTCCAATTCGGAAACTGACCATACTACCTACGTTACCAAACACTGCGTCACGCACTTCTTCTGGCATTTGAGCGATGTATTGGTTGGCAACAGTTAGATAAAGACCGTATTTACGCGCTTCTGACAAGATCACCGCAAAACTTTCTGTAGCAAAATTCTGAAATTCGTCTACATATAGATAGAAAGGTATTCTATCCTCGATATTTGGAATATCCGCCCTACTCATTGCATCTAACTGTATCTTAGTAATAATAAGACTACCCAATATTGAAGCATTATCTTCGCCTATCTTACCTCTGGAGAGATCAACGATAAGTATTTTTCCTTCATCCATTATTTTACGAATATTGAACGAACTTTTTTCTTGTCCTAGTACATTCCGTATTAGAGGGTTAGCAGTAAACGCACCAACCTTATTTAGAACTGGAGCAACAGCTTCTGATGCAAATTTTTCGTTCCAGCTTGCAAATTCATTGATCCAAAAAGCCTTTACTACAGGGTCTTTAACGTTTGCGATGATTTCATTGCGATATTTTTTATCAGTAAGCATGCGTACTATTCCTAATAGTGTAGTATTTGGGGTCTCAAGTAAAGCGAGTAATGTATAGCGCAATATGTGCTCTAATCGTGGTCCCCAGCTATCTCCAAACATTTTCTTTAGTACACCTACTATTTCGGAAGCAACGTTGTTTCTTCGATTTGCATCGGTTACTTCCATGGGATTAAAAGCAACCGGGAAATCTCCGTCAGCAGGATTGAAATATACTACATCATTGATACGATGCTCAGGAATAAACCGCATGATATCTTGTGCATAATCCCCGTGTGGATCCACTACTGCAAAGCCTTTATTGTGGAATACATCTGATAGAGTTAATAAGTTGAGCAGGAATGACTTACCCACGCCTGATTTACCAATGATATAAAGATGACGCATACGATCTTCGCGTTTGATCCCAAATTTTATATTACTTTGTCTAAATGTAGTAGTACCAAACAAACTTAAGTTTTCGGCTGGAGTGTTGGATGGAATAGGTAAGTTACTTGGGGGCTGTCCTACTTTGGTACTAGTATATGCCACCCCAGGCGTTTCCACGCTGGTATGCGGTAAGTGGTAAAGACTGGCCATCTCTTCGATATTGAGTACATATCCTGCATCTTCAAATTTACGTTCTCGGTATTCTTTTAAAGCCTCTTCCCCGGTTGTAACTCCCGTATTAGTGAACCCATTGAGATTGATTGTGTTAAATTGCTTGAACCCACCAACCAATGCTTGTATTCTTTGCTTAGCAATCATCTCATTATCGCCCACATAAATAGCTCTGATTTTCATAGCGTAACCAAGCTTTTGAGCTTTGGTCTCTATAGCAGTGTTGATAGTTGTTTGTCCAGGAGAGAGTTCTGGTTTTGAGCCCGGCTTGGCATTTGCGGCTTCTACTGACGGAGGAACAGCGAGTGCTCTGGCGGCAAATAGTGGCGCGCGTAATGCTTTTTTGCCAAGATTATCGAATGCCCCTTCTTTTTTACCATTTACCACCTCGTCTATATACGATAGGCTCTTGGTGTGCCAGCTATCATCAACCGGTTCCATTAGGAACTGTATCCACATCTGTTCTCCTTCAGACATAGACGCTAATACTGTGGTAAGTCCAGCCAATGGGTCTACTTCAAAACTCAAAAACGTACGAATTGGAAATATTTCATCTTTGGTAAGGGTGATTTCTGTTTCGAATATTTTTTTTCCACTAAAATCTTGCTGAGTATAGTCATCTGTGACGGTGTTGATTTGTACTGTAGGATATTGTGCGTATATTTGGCTTTCAACGAAATCTTTTAATTCGGTGGGTACCCATACATAAAAATGTATTATTTGATTGATTGATACTATTTCAAAGCTGATATGGTCTTGAAGCTTGGACTCTTCTTGAAGCTCACTGGCAGGTCTTAATATGCCATGAAGGCTAGCGAACATTTGTTCTGCCGATAACTCCTTTTTGTCATTATCTTTAGGGACCACAATATGAATTAGACTATGTTCATTTGATTTATTTCCAGACGCACTAGCTTTGCGATTATTTTTCCAGATTAAATAAATCAGCACAGCGGCAATAATAGTCCATCCCCAGAATTGAAACAAAATGGTACCAAGAACTGTAAATATTGTGCTGAGTAAACTCGAGATAGCGTTCATTGATTAGGTGCCTCTATGTTATTCCCTCTTTTAGTTACTTTACTTTTTTGCTTTTTCGTTTCTGCGGCGTTTATTTGCTTGAGTTACGAAGCCTGGTTTTAGGCTATACATATCGTTTTTATCTTTTACAAATTGTGGTTTTTCTTGAAGATTTAGAGCAATAGTGGTTGTTTTGACCTGACGTCTAGCGAGTACTTTTGTAATGACATCATCTTTGCTAAGTGGAGATTTTTCTTTTAGAATTTCTTCGATAATATCAGCAACCGTTCCTGGATTATATCCCCATTCCCCAAGTGCATATATACCTCTGCCTATTAGAACGAATCGCGCGTCTTTTATTAATTCATTGTGTACTGCTTGAGTTGTGACCTCTTTGGGGTTGGCTTTTAGTTCTGATATCTTGGTTGAAATCTCGCTAAAGTGCATTGGTCGAGCATTTTTCTTAAGTACCAAGTATATTTTATCTCTTATACTTTTTGGATTAACTTCTGGCCAGATACTAAGTCCCCAGATATTGTCTAGATTTGATATTTCAGTACTTGCTAAGGCCAGTTCTTGTAATGCTTCCTTTTTGTGCTTGGGGTCAAGCTTTTTGGTGAACTTATCAAATCGTGAAGGTTTGCCGTTCTCGCTCACAACAGTTACTAGCTGTTCGTGCAGTTTACGGATACCATTTTCGCTATAGACTTCGCTTGAAAAAATTAAATCTGCGTGACCATCGTTCTTGTCTATAAAAGTAAACTTAGGATTGATTTTGATAAGAAAACTAAGATGTGGCTGCATTTTTCCGTCTAGATCAAGCTGGTTCATGAGTGATGCAAAGCCTATAATACCACCTTTGCTATCGGTGATAGCTACAAGGATATCATTGAGCTGGTGATCATGATTAGATTGCTGTTTTATTTTTGTTATGGCAGCCTTTTCAATCTGCCTTACACGTTCCCTTGTGATACCCATATCCTTACCTATTTCTTCAAGGGTTTGAGTGCTTCCAGTAGCTATACCATAACGTCGCAATAAAATATCTCTATCTCTATCTTTTTTCAATAAATTCAAACTATCACGTATAAGATTATCGAGCAGTTTTTTATCTACCGGGTTTGAATTTACTTTCATAAATAATAAATACCTTTTTGATGCTAATTTCTTTTGTTTTACAGATTGTTACAAACAATAAAACTTGTAGTAATTATATCACTTATAACGTCGGAGGTCAACAAATATGACGTAAATTACCAATTATTCACTTATTTTTTAGATTTTTGGCTCAACATCTGTTGTGCGGTTTTCACATCTATTTTTTTAGGATCTGTATCTTTGGGAATTTTTACATTGGTTTTGCCGTCTGTGATATAGGGCCCATAGCGACCGTTAAGGATTTGGATTTTGTCCTTTTTAAAATCAGCTATTACTTTCTCGCTATCGGCCTTTTTCTTTTGTTCTATCAACTCTATCGCCTTTTCGAGGGTGATAGAGAATGGATCATCGTCTTTTATTGATACGAATTTGTCATCGAATTTGACATAAGGTCCAAATCTACCGATATTGGTAGATATCTCTTCCCCTTTTGATGTTTTTCCGAGAATTCTAGGTAGTTTGAACATTTCAAGAGCTTTTTCAAGGGTTACATTTTCTATAGTACAATCTTTGGGTAATGGTGCGAATTTAGGCTTGTCTTCATCTTGAACTTCTCCTATCTGTAACATTCCTCCATATCTGCCCAATCTAGCAATCACCGGCTTACCTGACTTTGGATCTTTCCCTAGAATTCTAGCCTGACTTACATCATCAGGGTTTATGTCTTTTGAAGACTTGATGAGCTTATGAAATGGTTTATAAAATTCAGATATCATACTGTTCCATTTCATTTTGCCTTCAGCTATCTTATCAAACTCCTCTTCTGCTTTTACTGTAAACTGATAATCTACAATATCAGCAAAGTATTTAACTAAAAAATCATTTACTATCTTACCTGTATCGGTTGGGAACAATTTGTTTTTTTCAACTCCAAAATTCTCTTGTTCGATACGGTGCATTATCTTGTCATTTTCTAATTCTATTATTTCAACATCTCTTGGGGCACCATCTTTGCTTAATTTTTCTACATATCCACGATATTGAATAGTAGATATTGTTGGCGCGTAAGTACTGGGTCTCCCGATGCCTTCAGATTCTAGTTTTTTTACTAGACTTGCTTCTGTATATCTGGCGGGCGGTTTGTCGTATATAGATTTTGCGGAAATCTTGATTGACTTGAGCTCTTGATCAATAGTCAGTGGAGGCAATAGCGTCTCATCGGTCATCTTTCCATATACTTTTAGGAATCCATCAAATACTATTATCTCCCCTTTCGTTACAAATTCCTTATCATTTTTATTATTTCCTACTACAACAATCGTTCTTTCTGTCTGGGCATCTGACATCTGGGACGCCAAAGCTCTAGCTCTAATTAATTGGTATAGTTTTTGTTGTTTAGAATCATTACTAGCTATCTCGCTTGCAAAATCTGTTGGTCGAATAGCCTCATGGGCTTCTTGGGCCCCGCTTGACTTGGTCTTAAAGCTACGAGTATTGACGTATTGATCACCAAAACTTTCTTTAATCGTTTTTTTAGCATGTTCTATGGCTGTTGTGGATAGATTTAAAGAATCTGTTCTCATGTAGGTGATTTTACCTGATTCATATAGTTTTTGAGCCAATACCATTGTTTGACGAACTGAGAATCCTAGTTTATTGCTTGCAGCTTGTTGTAATGTAGATGTTGTAAATGGTGGGGATGGAGACTTTTTGCCACTCTTTTTATCTAGTGATGCCACATGATATTTAGCTCCTAACAAACTCTGCAAGAACTCCTCTACTTCAGATTTAGTAGAGAGTTTGTTTTTCAACTCTGCAATTATTGTCTCATTGTTATTGGTAGCAAATTCAGCAGTTACCTTGTAGCTTGATTTTGGCTTGAAAGCTTCAATTTCTCTCTCCCTTTCTACAATGATCCGAACTGCAACTGACTGTACTCTACCAGCACTAAGTCCTGGTCGACGAATCTTTTTCATCAGCACTGGACTAAGTTCATATCCTACGAGCCTATCAAGTACTCTGCGAGCTTGCTGGGCATCGACAAGATTATGATCTACGGTACGTGGTTTACTTACCGCATCCAACAAGGCTTGCTTAGTAATTTCATGAAACACGATTCGCTTTGTATTTTCAGAGTCAAGCTGTAAAGCCTTACATAAATGCCAACTTATGGCCTCTCCTTCTCGGTCTTCATCGGTTGCAAGCCAGACAGTTTTGCCTTTGATTGCTTTTTTGAGTGATGCAATAGTCTTTTTGGATTCAGCTGGAATTTCATAGGTTGGCTCAAAATTATTTTCCACGTCTATATTTAGACCGCTCTTGGGTAAATCCCTTATATGTCCATAGCTTGAAAGCACCTGGTAGTCCTTGCCCAGATATTTTTCGATAGTCTTAGCCTTAGCCGGTGATTCTACAATAAGTAAGTTTTTTGCCATATATTTTCTAAAATGCTAACGTTATTTTTACACAAATGCAAGTTTATATGCATAAGCTGCAAATAATAGCAGTGCAAATAGTATCTTGTCAAATAACTATTTATAAAATCTCTATTTGTATATTACTAATTGACTATCCATTGACCAGCACCAAGATTACGGATCTTGCCTGTTATCTCCATCAAACTTAGTACATGAGCTAATTGTTGAGCATCAAAATCACTATGGTCTATTATCGCCTGCATGTTATTGTGCCCATTCTCTATCAGCTCAACGATCATAGCCTCTTCTTTACTGGCAGGTGCGATTTTGTTTGTTTTGATAATATTACTTTTCAGTTCAAGCTCTGCAAGCACATCTGTGGCGCCCGTAATTAGTTTGGCACCAAGCTTGATAAGATTGTTTGGTCCAGCTGAGCGAGGGCTATTTATATTGCCAGGTATTGCCATCACAAGTCTGTCATTATTGATTGCAAAATTGGCCGTTATCAGACTACCACTCTTGGCATCTGCCTCTGTAATAATAGTCGCTATAGATAGCCCTGCAATTATTCGATTGCGTGCTGGAAAATTAAATCTTTGGGTCTTGCTTCCAACAGCATATTCACTGATGATTGCGCCATTATTAGACAATATGCGCTTTGCTAAATTGCGATTGGAAGCTGGGTAGATAGTATCAAGTGGAGTTCCTAGGACTGCTACAACCTTCCCCTCTGCTTCTAGGGCTGCTTTGTGTGCAATTGCATCGATTCCATACGCTAGACCACTTACAATACATATCCCTGCACTAGCCAATTCATATGCTAATCGATAAGTAGTCTGTTCTCCATAAATAGATGGTTTACGAGTTCCTACAATTGCAACCATGGGAAGATCTGGTATATTGCCAAGGCAATAAATGATTTTGGGTGGCGATGCTATGGAAGCTAATAATTCCGGAAAACCCTTGCTTTTATATGCAAATTCTTGTATATTCATATTCTCAGTCACTTCTGTTGAACATAAGTATTTTATTGATAATCAGTAATTAAGTATTGACAAAAAAGCGTAACAGTGATACAATACTCGCGTAATTTAAAAAACGAATATACACCCCTCTTCTTTTTAAAAGGGAGTAATCTGCTAGTCGAGGTATTGTCTAAAACTCACCCTCCTTTTAGATTCTCGCTAGCAGATTACTCCCTTTCATCACCACGGTCTAAATATTACTTTTGAGACTGACAAATCCCATGCCTTGGGGGTATGAAAGGGTGTAATAAGCAGATCTGTTCGATTCGTACGGCAGGTCTGCTTTTATATTACTAATCTATTTGTAGCATTGCTAGCATGTAGCATTATAAAAAAGTGAATATTATCAAATTGAGATTGTATCGTGATAATTCGGATTGTTTAGACAATTTAAAATTACTTCTTGAGTTTTGTCTATTAAAGAACTCAGCTGGTTTTGCTCTTCCCGATTAAAGTCCTTTAATACAAATTTTTCTGCGGATTCTTTTTCTAAATGGGTGTTTTTAATTCCCACGCGAATCCGATAAAAATCACTTCCTATCATCTCGATAATGCTTTTTAAACCATTATGTCCGCCGCTACTTCCTCCCATTCGAGTTCGTACTGTGCCAAACCCCAGGTCTAAGTCATCTGATACCACCCATATATCTTTATTCTCTAACTTATAAAATTGTTTTATTTTTTGAATAGCTATTCCGCTATCGTTCATATAGGTAGAGGGTGTTGCCAATAGGACAGTCTCATTGCCTATCATGGTGATTGCTAGTTCACATTTGAGTTTAGTTTGATTGTCTAATTGGATTGACAGGTCCTTGGCTATTTTATTTATTACTAAATAGCCCAAATTGTGTCTAGTATTTTGATATTTTTCACCTGGATTACCAAGGCCTACTATTAACTTCATCTCTTCTTGTACCTATCTCGATTACCTTCTTTGTATTTACTTTTATATTCTATTATAACTGGTACTCCATTGAGTTCATATTTTTCCCTCAGTTGATTTTCTAGAAATCTTGTATAGCTCCAGTGCATATATTCTGGATGGGTTGCAAAAATAGTAAATTTCGGTGGTTTTACTCCGGTTTGAGTAATGTAGTTTACTCTAGGATGTTTGGTTTTTATTGCACTTGGAGGATTAATAGAATTAGCATCATCAAGAAACCGGTTGAGCTCAGGGGTTTTAATGCTTAAGCTCAATCTTCCATATACATCAGTAATCAATTCGTTTAGTTTAGTGATATTTTGTTTGTCTTTTGAGCTAGTAAGAATTATCGGTACCCACCACACGAATTGCATCTTTGATTTTAACCGACTTAAAAATACATCACTATTAATTGTATCTTTATCTATCAGATCCCATTTGGTAATAACTATTATGAGACCTTTGCTGGCATCTTTTATCATACCTAAAAGATGCAGGTCTTGAGCTGTAGCTGGCTCAGATGCATCAATTGTCATCAGGCAAATGTCAGACTTTTCTATAGCCTTTTTAGTACGAACTTTTGAATAAAACTCGATATCTTCACCCTTACCTATCTTGCCAGGCTTACGCATTCCAGCCGTGTCAATAAAGGTAATTCTGGAGCCATGATATGCCAGTGAATAATCGTTGGTATCTCTAGTAGTGCCAGGTATATCGGACTCAATAGCCAGATCTTCTCCTGCTATAGCATTTACAAGACTAGACTTGCCGGTATTGGGCCGTCCAATAATCGAAATAAATATTTCTTTGTCATATTTGATTCTATTTAATTTTTTTATTGGTAGTTTTTCTACAATCGATTCCAGTAATTCAGTGCAACCATTACCATGTATTGCTGATATTGGGATAATATCTTCGAATCCCAAACGACGAAATTTAGTAATATTTTGCTCTATGATCGGGCGGTCCAACTTATTTGCGGCAACAATTACTGGTTTGTGAAAAGATCTAACGTGCTTTGCGAGCTGATCATCCGCAGCAGAAAGTTCTGAAGTTCCATCCACTACAAATACCACTAGATCTACATCATTTATGATTTTTACTAGTTTCTGCATCGCCAGTTTTGTTATGGTAGTATTGAGTTTTGTATATCCAGCCGTATCGACTAATTCGAATTTTTTCCCATCATATTCAGAGCTTGCAATATTGCTATCTCTAGTAGTGTTTTCGATATCGGAAATAATCGCTTGGGCGCTATGCGAAAAACGATTGAATAATGTTGATTTTCCAGAATTTGGTAATCCTATAAGCGCTACCTTAGGTATATTTTTTACAATTTTTTTCATTTGTTGATTTACTTCCAAGAGTAATTGTCGAATGTATATTTTATCATATTATTGGATTCTGTAAAGCGGTCAGGGCTATTTAGGACCAATGTAATAATCTGGTGGTCATCTTTTTCTGCTAGCAACACAAGGCTTTGGCCTGCCTCTTTTGTAAATCCAGTCTTAATACCATATACATATGGCAAGTTCAATAACTTGTTGGTAGTAGTGAGTTGGTATTTCTTACCGTCCAAATTTTGAATAGTTTTTGATTGAGTATTGATTATTTTTTTGAATTCGTCATTTTGAATAAGTATTGTAGCTAATACCAATATGTCTGATGCAGAACTTTTATGATTTATTTCATCTAGACCATTGGGGTTTGAGAAGTTCGATTTATCAAGCCCCCACTGTTTGGCATAGTCATTCATCTTGATACTAAAATTTTCTATCGACCCACTATCCCATATAGCAAGTGCATTCGCCACATCATTTGCTGAATATATTAATAGTGCATTCATAAGATCCGAGAGTCTAAATTGATCACCTGGCTGGATATTCAATTTTTGGTCATCGGTATCTAGTTTTGGTAATCCATCCGGTATAGTCACTATTTCTTCAGGGGAATGCTGCTTCATTATGACAAGAGCAGTCATAAGTTTTGTGAGTGAGGCTACTGGCACCGAATCTTCTTCAGCTTTGGAATACAACACCTTCTTACCGGTCAAGTCATAGATTAGTGCAACCTTGGCATCACTTTGTAGGGGCACTGAATTAATATTTTGTTGAGCTGATGGCATGTAGGATATCATTTCAAAACCAATTTTTTTCTGTTCTCCTGTTTCATTTATTGGTTGAAGTTGCTGGATTTTGGAAAGCAAAACATTTGGACCAAATAAATTCTCTATTATAGATAATATAAGCAGTAATGTAATTAACATCTAACCATTTGATTTAATATTAGCAAATACGTACTTACCTAATGGTATCGATTCAAGTTTGTAGTCCCCGATAGCTATTCTTTCCAATTTAATCACCTTATAGCCTAATTGAGATAAGGTTCTGCGAATCTGACGATTTCTACCTTCAGTCAATGAAAAACGTATTTGTTTGGATGTAACTGATTTTAGATTGATAAATGTACTTACTCCATCGGTCAAAATAACACCGTTCATGAGTCGTTTTTTATCACGATGTTCCAGTGGTTTATTTATCTCTACACTATACGTTTTTAGTTTGTCTGAGCTTGGGTGCGACAGCTTGTTTATCAAGTCCCCATCAGAGCTTAAGATCACCAATCCTTGGCTATCTTTATCAAGCCTCCCTGAAATTTTTAAATTACGAAACTTCTTTGGGAGTATTGAAAAGATGGTAGGTACACTTCCTTGTTTGTCGTGAGAACATATATATCCCTTTGGTTTATTGAATAGTAGAGTGATATCATCTCTTATTGTACCGGTTTTGCCTTCGAGTTTGATTTGATCAGATGGTTTTACGATATCTCCTAATTGAGCTGTTTTACCATTTATACTCACAAGTCCCATATCTATCATTTCATCTGCTTTTCTTCGTGAATTTACCAACCCAAGTTCTACTAACCTTCTATTGATCCGAATATTGTGTGTTTCGAGGCTCACCTACTTCTTCTCCGGTAGATAATCTAGCGAGCCAATGCCGAGTTGTTTGAGAAAAAATACTGTTGTTACGTATTTGACATGTACTATCCCATCTTTTTTGCTTCTAACTTCTTCAATTAGCTCTCTTTCCAGAAGTCCACGGATACTCTGCTCACTTCCTATACTTCTTATCTCTTCAATTTCGGATCGAGATATTGGTTGCTTATATGCAATAATTGAGAGTACTTCTAGAGCCGAGCTACTCAATTGTTCCTTACTATTAAGTAGTTTATCGTTTTTTGAAGTGATGACTCGTGAGACCAATAGTAGATATTTGTTGTCTTGATTTACAATTTCAAGTCCAAGATTTTTATATTTGGGTTTTAGAATTTCCAATATTTTAGTTATTTCTTGGTCAGAGATTTGAGAAATAGTAGCAATCTCTGCTAATGAGATACCATTGGGGTTTAGAAATAATATCGCAGATACTAATTGTATATTCTGATTCATCTTACCACCTCTACTTCAAGTGATTTGTTATTTGAAACATTCAATTTATTCAATTTTATAAACTCCAATATTATCATAAACATCATCACTGATTCTTTTTTATCATCCGTTATTTTTAAGATACTTGAAATTGGAAATTTATTATATTGATAGATTTTATCTATCAGATATTTTCTTTTCTCTAAGTTTGTCTTTCTTTTTAGAGTGACAATATTCATTTCATTAGAACTATTTTTATTTGACACACTTGGATAAGCACTTACGATGCTTGCGATACTAATATTTGTATACCGAATCAGCTTATAATCATTTTGAATCTTTGGTCTACTATAAAAACGATTTTTTTGCATTTTTTCGAACTGTTTGGCAATAATTTGGAAACTATTTAACTCTAAAAGCTGCTCTGAAAGATATTCTAACTCATCGTCATTATTCGAAATATTAGAGTTGACTGGCAGTAAAGCCTTCGATTTTGTAAGTATTAATTTTACAGCAATATCTAGAAACTTGTTTACATCATGATGACTGAGTTGGATATTTTGAATGTAGGACAAGTAGTCTTCAGTTATTTTTGCAATACTTACTTGGCATATATCTAGCTTTTCTCGCTCTATTAATTTCAATAGCAAATCCAATGGCCCATTGAAATTCTCAAGATTTACTATGTAGTCAGTAGATTCTTTCATTTGATAGTACCACTATTTCTATGGTGCCAATCTTTGCATGTCTCTTGGGAATAATGTAGCTTCTTTTACATTATTTAGTCCTATTATTTTTGCAGTTAGCCTTTCTAGTCCCAGCCCAAAACCACCATGTTTAGGCATACCATATTTAAAAGCATCTAAATAATATTTAAATCCCGGGTGATCAGGACTAGCACCAACCATTTTTTCTAGCTGATCAACTAAGACACTGTAGCGGTTTTCGCGTTGGGTAATAGTTACTATTTCAACACCTCTAAATATCAGATCGGCTCTATCACAAACTGTTGGATCCTCATCATTTACATGATGATAAAATTTCATTTCCGCAGTTGGGAATTCGGTGATGTATATCGCTTCGCTTCCAAACTCTTTGAGTGAATATTCGCTAGCAAATCGTTCTTCAGCTGGGGTAGGGTCTTTTTCATTTCTTGTGTCTTGTCCTGTTGTTTTGTAGAAAACTTCGTGCAAATCTTTGAGGGTTATTTCAGGAATATTTTTGGTAATTGTTGCTTTAGTTGCTCGTAAATTTTCTAAATCGACGGTTTTGTTTAACCAGATATTTTCATTTATTTCCCACAGCATTTCATTGAGCAGATTCTTGACATCTTGAAATGAATCTATAAAGCCCATTTCGACATCCACAGTCATATATTCACTCATATGTCTTGTGGTAGTGCTTGGCTCTGCTCTATAGGTACTTCCTATCTCAAATACTCTCTCATAAACGCCAACCATTATCTGTTTGTAGAATTGAGCTGATTGGGCAAGTGTAGCTTCTTTACCGAAATAATCCAGTTTAAATACTTCGGCCCCTCCTTCGGTGGCTTCGGCAAGTAGTTTTGGGCTATGAATAGATACAAATTCATTCGAGAGTAAATAAGTGCGGATGATATTCTCTATCTCAGCTTGAATCTTAAATATCGATTGCTCATGTATATTTCTAAGCGATATTACTCTATTTTCAAATAAAGTATCAAGGTGTTCAGGCTTGTGGCTGATAGGCTTGTCAATCTCTATTGGCATAACATCAATAACGGGCATGTCTACTCTAATCTTTGGCTCATGTATCTCTACTCCATCTATAGCCCGATCGTCTTGATGAATTTTTCCAGTTATCTCGACTACAGATCCTAGCTGAAGTCCATGTAGTTTATCCAGCTCTTTTTTATCTTCAACCAAAGCCTGTACTAGTCCAGACCGATCTCGGATAATTAAAAAATTAAGGCTTCCGAGCAATCTTCTTTTATATAGCCATCCGTTGATTTTTACTGTTTCACCTGATTTATCGTGAAGATCTTTGATAAGGGTTCTATTTTTCATATCTTATTATTATAGCAAAAAAAACTCATAATAAGCATCAATGCACGGATTGTTCTAAATTAGTTTTGTGTAGATTCTGGTCTGGGCTGTGGATTGTTGTTCGATACGGGATTGATATCTAGTGAGTTTATCCTGTCTGAATTTTCTTTTTCGGTATGTTCGCTCGCAGCATTAGATTGCGGTGGTGTAGTGTTTTGAGGATTTTGATTTGGAAGACTGGTATCTACAGTCACTTTGTTATTTGGTGCTGGTTGGGGATGTGATATGGATGGAGTAGCTAATACATCTGCTACAGCAGATACTACATCTTCTAGTATGACTTGAGACTTGACCAGATACCTATCAACACCTAGTTTTTCACCTCTTTCTCTGTCCGTTTCTTCTGATAGTGCCGTCAGCATAATGACTCTAGTATTGGCAATTTCTGGTGTGGTACGAATAATATCCAATACATCAAATCCGGATATTTTGGGCATCATGATGTCAAGCAATATAATATCTGGTCGCTCTGACACTGCAGTAGCAAGTGCCTCTTCACCATTTGATGCTAATACTACTTGATAGCCTTCAGCTTGTAAACGGGTAGCATACACATCTCTCAGCGCTAGTTCGTCTTCTACGATTAATATTTTTGGCATTTATTTCCCTCTTTAACTTAAGAATTATTATAACACTATCGGACTAATTGTAACAAATGATTCTTAGAACATGTCTGAATAGCCTGGGAACCAATCCTGGTGGATATGAGAATCTTTTACTCCCATAGTAGTTAGCATGGCTTTTATTGCGTCTACCATAGCTTCTGGGCCTGAAACATAAAAGTGTCTGATAGACATGTCTTTGATGTGTTTTTTTATCAGCATTTTATTAATATATCCTTCTTCCCCATTCCAATCACGAGGGATATTTTCTGATAGAATTTCGATATATTTAAAACTAGAGTTCTTTTCAGCGTAATTTTCTATTAGAGACCTGCAAATATTATCCTCAAAAGTTCGATTGCCATTTAGTAGTACGATATCATAGTCATATATTTTTTTGTCCGACATAAATTTCATTTGAGATCTAAATGGAGTTATTCCGATTCCACCTGCTATCCAAGCCAACTTAGTCGTTTTGCTTGGTAACGTAAACGAACCATCTGGGCCTTTTATATTGATTTTGTCACCCTTTTGTAGCTTGAAAAGCACATCCTTAAAAGTGGAGTGTTTAGGTAATTTGCGAGTAGTGATATCAAGAGTCTGTTCAGTCGGAGAACTAGATAGTGTAAACCATCTTTTATGGCCTCTTTCATCGGGATGATTGAGCTTCATATCTACTTCTATAAACTGACCCGCCTTGTAATCGAAATCTTCGGGTTTTATAAAATGCAAATCCCACGCATCTTTAGAAACTTGAGTTTTCTTAATATATTCAATCTTATATTCCATATTCATGTATAATCATACCAAGTATGACAGATAAAATATACAACTCTAAGATTCCAATCACCGTAATAACAGGTTTTTTAGGCTCTGGAAAGACTACCCTACTAAACCATATCCTAAATACTAATAAAAAACTAAACATTGGTGTAGTGGTCAATGATTTTGGTGATATTAATATAGACTCAAAATTAGTCAAAAGTAAAACCGATAAGCAATTAGAATTAACCAACGGTTGTATCTGTTGTAATTTAAAAACTTTAGATCTGCAAGAAGCAATTGATCAATTCACTACTCCTGGCTCAGAAATAGACTATATCATAATTGAAGCTAGCGGTTTATCAGAACCTCGAGACTTAGCCCTGACCCTACGGGATACTATAGGTGTAAAAGTAAGACTTGATAGTATAGTAACCGTAATAGATGCAGAAAATATCATAAAAAATGCCAAGGCTAATGAAACTGCTACTGATCAAATATTATTTTCAGACTTTATAATTATCAACAAACAAGACTTAGTGACAAAGCATAAAATATCAGATATAAAAAAACTCATTGATTCTATTAACCCCAAGGCTAGAATATTTACGGCTAAAAATTGTAATATCGATATCCGATATATTCTAGATAAAGACATTGGTACCCTGAAACAATTAGATACTAAAAAACATACAGATCATAAAGGTCATATTCATGAACAATATGTTCACTATTCGTGGGAAACCGATAAACCACTACATCCCATGAAATTTCAGGAATTTGTAAACACTAAACTAGATAGGAATATTTATAGAGCCAAGGGGTTTGTAAATTTTTATAAAAAAGGGCATTTGAGAAAGTATATTTTTCAACTTGTAGGTTCAAGAGCGGAAATATCTTGGGATAATTGGGGTGATGAAACTCCAAAAACTCAGCTAGTCTTCATTGGTAATTCAATAGACAAGATACATCTCTCAAAAGATTTAAGTAGTTGTATAGATACTGAGCCAGATGACGAACTTGAGAATGGTATAGAACTAAGACTCCCTAAGAAGCAGAGCTGAGCCTAGTTATCTTCTACTAAATATCAATGATGTAATCAAGAAAACTCCTGCTGCAATAATAAATCCTACTAAAACCACCCAGGAATTACTTGAACCTTGAAGAAATATAGTGTTATAAATATCAGCTAATGAGGCAAAGATATACAAAATAGCTATTGATAATAATCTAATTATGGCTCTTAGCTCAGTTTGTTTCAAAGCATTTATAAATATAATAATTCCGGCCACGAACACAATTAGCAAAGCTAACAAATGAATATAACCAGCTAAATTAGTAAAGCGATAAAAGGCTAAACCATCTACCACTCCGACTGGATTGTTATAGAAATATATTGCTTGATTTATAAAACCGATTACCGCAACTATAAAAAGTGGAATTACAAAATACCGTAACTTGTATTTTTTCAAACTTGTTAAATACCATATTAAATAAAATTGCATGTAGCCTACTATATCTACAAATAATCTACCGATAATAATACATGCCTTGAGAATCTCTGTGTTATTTGTGAAGTAGAAAGGTACAGAATATAGACCCAATCCAATAGCTGCTAAAAAACCAGAAATTGCAAAGTGTTTACTCAAGGGAGTCTTTATTTTTCGATATATTTGTAGGGATTTAATTCCTACAACCAAAGTTGCAACAGACCCTAGTAAATAAGGTATAGTATTGGTTGGAATATTCATTTATGATTATTTAATTTTGGATTCAATACTCTAGCAGTGATTAAAACAAAAATAAAAAGCAAAAAACCAATGATATAACTTATTATAATAGCCGGTGAGTTGTTGGACTCTCCTGAAAGTACTACATTCAAACTACCTCCTATAGCTGATAGAATATACAGTATTCCTATGCCTAGTAAGCCAAGTCTTGCTCGATATTCTGTTTGCTGTTTGATACGAATTAGCATAAATACCCCTACCATAAAAACAATGATCAGAAATAGTGATTGTACAATATTTGCAAGCAACGGAAGCTGATACTCAAATGAACCATTTTGTACACTAATTCCGCTTTTTATATAACCATAACAGTGGGATAACCAGCCAATTACTGCGATAATAATAGCCGGTACAAGCAAAACACTTAGTGCAATTTTATTCTTTAGAATCAAATAATGTAAAATTACCACCTGCATTACAAACATCACATATAAGAAAAAATCACCAATAATATTCACTATCAATAAAATATTTATATTAGCTGTAAATATTACAGGTATAGACCAAAGAGAAAATGCTATAAATGCACTGTATCCACTAATTGCAAAATACAATGATAATGGACTGTGAAGTCTCTTAAAGTTTGCTGTTGCTCTTAATCCAAATAGTAAAAAAGCAATCGAACCGAATAGCCAGGGTAATACGCTGGAAGGTATATTGAGCATGATAATTGCAATTATAACACAACTTCGATATCTAAAATTGATTGTAATTTTTTAAACATATTGATACAAAATGTTTTATAATAGTGCTAATGCTTAATCGTAAAATTTAACAATGCAAGAACTCTCATCATTCAAATCGCGTTGGAGTGATTATAGCGCAACTCTTATCTCTCAATCGCTATTACTACTTCTCATCACGCTGGACTATACTTTTACGGACAACCTCAATCACGTTCTGGGTTGGGACTTCTATATACTTATGTTAGTTGTTCAGTTTCTGGTTTTTTTACCGTTATTTAAATTTTACATCTATATTCAGAAACGTTACATAATAATGTTGCTCCACTATTCTCTGGTGGGACTTTTCTTTGTGTTCTTTGCCGATATATTTTCAATATATTATCTCGTATTCTTCTTTTATATAGTGCGTTTTATGTATTGGTACAGGTGGCGCGGATATATTGCAGGACTATTTTTGACTATACTTATCACTACAATTGCGGTATATATTCAGTACGATCAGATTACCCCAGGAGTTATTTATCAATTCCCAGGTTATATCACAATACTAGCTGTTACTTCTCTATATATCGGCAATCTTATGCTCAAAAAACCAATGGCCGCTGATGCTGTGTTTTTACACAATTCTGTTTCTTTTGAACGAAACAGATTGGTGTCATTGATTAATAGTATTGGCGATGCAGTTATCGCAACGGATAGCAAAGGAGTTATTACGCTATACAATGGTGCTGCCCTGGAGCTATTGAATACCAATGAACTTATCGAAGAGAAGTCAATTGATAAGGTACTAGTATTGCTAGATGAGTCAAATAAGCCTGTAGATCTAGTCAAAGAATCTGATAAGGCCAACAAATTAATTAGTAGAAACGATCTACACTTTGTCGCAAATGAAAAATCAATTACTTATGTATCAGTAAGTATTTCACCAATTCGATCTGCAGAAGGATCATTGGATGAAGAAGGATTCATAATCGTAGCAAGGGATATAACTAAACAAAAAGGCTTGGATGATGAACGTAAAGAATTCATTTCTGTAACATCACATGAACTCCGTACACCAATAGCCGTTACAGAAGCTAACATCTCTTCAGCGCTACGCTCTGAAGACGTAAAAAGCTTACAGCCTACGACATTAAACTTTTTGGAACAAGCACATCACAACATAATTTTCTTGGGAGATCTCGTGAATGATCTTACCACATTAGATAAAGCCGAGAGAGGTGATTTAGATATCAATATTAAGCTTCTAGATCCTGCCAAATTAGTAAAACGTCTTTGTGAAGACAACAAAGATATTGTAAAAAAAGCTGGACTAGCTTTGGAGTACTCTGTTCCAGAAAGAATAAATTCACTTTTATCAAGTGAATTATACATTCGTGAGATTCTTCAGAACTTTATCTCTAACTCACTGAAGTATACCAAGCAGGGACTGCTAATGATAAGAGTCAAAGAAGGTTCCAGTGGTAGTGTTGTATTTAGCGTATCTGATACTGGAATAGGTATATCTAATTCTGATAAAAAGAAAGTCTTTGATAAGTTTTTTAGGAGTGAAGATTATCGCACGAGACAAACTAGAGGCACAGGACTTGGTCTCTATATAACAAGTAAATTAGCAAAGAGGATTAGAGCAAAGATTTGGTTTGATAGCCAACTTAATAAGGGATCTACCTTCTATCTAGAGGTTCCTCCTATTGGAGCCTTAAGTTCTGATCAAAAACAAATTGCACGAGAAGAAATTAAAGATTTCGCCAGTTCTGTATAAAATAATAAATTTGTTTTTCTCAGTTTAAAATTGTGGATTTTTATAGACAGCATTATACTTCATAGGCTATGATGGTTTTTAAGCATCGGGGTTTTACTGAAGGTTATAATTTATCTTATGATTTATACTCTTGCGAGAATATAGGGGGGTTTTTGTTTGTAGAGTAACTTTTTTATTATTAATAGAACGTTGTTGACGTAGTCGACTAACACATATATAGTGTTATAAAGATCAGCATAAACACTATATGCAGTATTATAAACAACATAAAAATGGAGGGTTAATAAATGGCATTTACAAATATCAAAAAACGCAATGGTCAGGTTGTAGAATTTGAGCCTAAAAGGATTGAGATAGCAATCCAGAAAGCGTCAGATTCTGTCGACAGCGAAGTACCGGCACCAATTATTGCGGAGTTGGTAGAAAATGTCATTTCTCATCTCGAAGCACTTAACGGAGATAGCATTCCTGATGTTGAGTCTATCCAGGATTTGGTAGAACAGGAATTGATGCGAGCAGACTACTATAAAACTGCTCGGAGCTATATATTGTACCGCGAACGGCATAAAGAATTGCGTGAGTTTGAATCCAATAGGGACGCTGAAAAGCTCGAACACAATGAGCTAAAGGTTACATTGCCAGATGGGACAATTGACTACTTTAGTTATACCAGACTTATTAAAGACCTTGTGACAGCATCCGAAGGTATCGAATCATCTATTGATATTGATGAACTTGCTCAGATTGCAAAAAGTAATTTATATGATGGGATAACGCTAGAAGAGCTCCAGGACTCATTGATACTAGCAGCTAAGAGTTGTATAGAAAAAGATCATGCCTACTCTACTCTAGCTGCAAGATTGTTGCTAAAAAAGATATATCGGGAGGTAATTGGTACAGACAAAGAAGATAAAATAGTTGAGGCATATAAAGATACTTACAAAGAATTTATCAAATCAGCTGTTAAATCCAAGAGATTAGACGGTCGTCTATTAGAATTTGATCTTGATGAGCTTGCGGAATATATTGACTATAAAAGAGATGGTCTATTTGATTATATGGGCCTAGATATGCTTCATGATAGGTATTTTATACAAAATGAAGGACGTGGAGTCAGGCTTGAGACTCCGCAGATTTTATGGATGCGTATCGCAATGGGACTAGCTATACAGGAGAAAAAGTCGGAACGTGAAAAATGGACCAAGAAATTTTATGATACTCTTTCCACCCTCCGTTATGTACCTTCTACTCCTACCCTATTTCATTCAGGCACAACCTTCGCTCAACTAAGTTCTTGTTTTTTAAATACTGTAGAAGATGACCTGAAACATATTTTCAAGGTATATCTAGATACTGCATTAATGAGTAAATTCTCTGGAGGTATAGCGACAGATTGGAGCAATATTCGATCGACTGGATCGATGATCAAGGCAGTAAATATCCCATCCCAGGGTGTAATTCCTTTTCTAAAGATCGCCAATGACTGTACTGTTGCAATAAGTCGTTCCGGTAAACGCAAAGGTGCAACATGTGTATACCTAGAGACATGGCATCTAGATATAGAAGATTTCTTAGAACTAAGGAAGAATACCGGTGATGAGAGACGTAGAACACACGATATGAATACCGCCAATTGGATACCTGACTTATTTATGAAGCGCGTTTTAAATGATGAGCAATGGACTCTATTCTCTCCCAACGAAGTACCTGAACTACATCATACTTACGGTAAAGAATTTGAAGAGAAATACATCGAATATGAAAAAATGGCAGAAGAAGGTAAATTAGAACTTCATAAAAAAGTCTCTGCACTACAACTTTGGAGGAAGATGCTGACTATGTTATTTGAGACTGGGCATCCATGGATCAACTTCAAAGACGCATGCAATGTCCGCTCCCCTCAAGATCATGCTGGAGTGATTCACAATTCCAATTTATGTACCGAGATTACACTCAATAATTCGGCCGAAGAGACAGCGGTATGCAATTTGGGGTCGGTCAATTTGGCGAGACATATTACAGGTAAAAAACTTGACCGAGATATGATTGCAGATACTGTTACTGTAGGAATGCGTATGCTAGATAATGTTATTGATATCAATTATTACACGACCGACGAGTGTAAGGTATCTAATATGCGTCATCGTCCTGTAGGGTTAGGTATCATGGGATTCCAAGATGCATTGTACATGCTAGATATCGCGTTTAATTCAGAAAAAGCAGTTACATTTGGGGATGAAAGCATGGAGCTGGTGAGTTACTATGCGATTCTTGGTAGCAGCCAGCTGGCCAAAGAAAGAGGTGCCTATAAGTCCTATAAAGGCTCTAAATGGGATCGCGGAATATTCCCTGTAGATACCCTAGACCTACTAGAAAAAGAACGTGGACTTAAGATAGATGTAAAGCGCCGTGGTAAATTGGATTGGAAACCAGTCCGAGCGCATGTAAAAAAATATGGTATGCGCAACAGCAATACCATGGCAATCGCTCCAACCGCTTCAATTTCGAACATATCAGGATGCTATCCATGTATCGAACCTATCTACAAGAATCTATATGTCAAATCAAATATGAGTGGTGATTTTACAATTATCAACTCCTATATGATTGATGACCTTAAGAAAAATAACTTGTGGAACGACGACATCATGCAAAAAATAAAATTCCATGATGGATCTATACAGAAAATAACTGAGATCCCAGCAGAATTGAGAGCTAAATATCAAGAAGTGTTCGAGATAGATGCTGAGTGGCTAGTCAAGATTGCTGCTTATCGAGGCAAATGGATAGACCAAAGTCAGAGTCTGAATATATTTGTACAGGGTGTATCCGGCAAGAAGCTATCAGATATATATACTTACGCATGGCAAATGGGCTTAAAGACCACCTATTATCTGAGATCTCTTGCTGTAAGCCAAGTAGAAAAATCGACTGTTGATACCGCTGAATTTGGGAATACTCACAAGCGAGAATATGCAACAGTGTCAGAGATGGGGCCTAAGTCAATAGATAGCAAAGCTTAATAAATATAAATAGAGGAAAATATTATGCCAATCAAGATGACCAAGGTCAGACCCGATGTAAACAAACGAAGAATAATAAATGGCGAAGATGTAGATGTGATACAACTTCACCCCATGAAACACACTTTTGCATGGGATGCATATTTAGCAGGTAATGCCAACCACTGGTTGCCAACGGAAATTGCCATGCAAGATGACATTGAACTCTGGAAATCACCACGACTTACTGACGACGAAAGGCTAGCGTTTAAAACCGCACTTGGTTTTTTCACTACTGCCGACTCTATAGCTGCAAACAATATCGTACTGGCATTGTATAAACACATAACTAGTCCAGAATGTCGTATGTATCTATTGCGTCAAGCATTTGAGGAAGCTATACATACTCATTCATATCAATATATTGTAGAATCTTTAGCACTCGACGGTGGAGAGATATTCAATATGTATCGTGAAAATACTGCTCACAACTCTAAAGCTAACTTCATACTGGGATTTAATGAAGGCATCTTTGATGATAATTTCAAAACTGGTACATTTGAAACCGATCAAAAATTCCTAGAAAACCTATGTGTTTTCTCTTTGATACTTGAAGGTGTATTCTTCTATTCTAGCTTTGCAGTGATATTCGGATTCCAAAGGCAAAATAAATTGGTGGGTAGTGCAGAACAAATACAATACATTATGCGAGACGAATCTCAACACCTCAACTTTGGTATCAATATGATAAACGCTATCAAGGAAGAACAGCCAGAGCTATGGACGGAAAAATTCCAAAAACACATGGTAGACCTAGTAAAAGAAGCAGCTAAATTGGAATATACATATGCCAAAGAAGTATTTCCAAAAGGAATATTTGGAATGAATGCCGAAGGATTTAAACAATACATAGAATACATTGCAGACAGACGACTTGCAGCTGTTGGACTACCAAAGCAATTCAATGTCAAGAATCCCTTTCCATGGATGAGCGAGGCAGTAGATTTATCCAAAGAAAAGAACTTTTTCGAAACTCGTGTTACAGAATATCAAACCGGCGGTACTCTTGATTGGAACTAGCTAGTATCTTTACAACAATGATGTAATACGCTTAATAGTCTCTTCTTTGCCTAGAGTAAGCATAATATCAAATAAACCCGGTGCCTCGGTACGACCAGTAAGGGCAATGCGCAAGGCATAAAAAAGCTGACCAGTTTTGATATCTAGTTTTTCTGCTAAGTTTCTAAGTACTTGTTCTATCAAATCATGAGTAAACTCAGCATCATTTAAAGTATCGGCTGTTTTTTGGAACCAAATCTTAATATCCTCTAGAGTATCTTTTTGTGTAAGTAATTTGATATCTACTTTTGGTGTCTCAAAGAATATTTCCATGAGGTACTTAGCCTCGGCTAGTGTCTTGAGTCGCTCACGGTCTAGCTCAGCTACTTTTTTTAAATAATCAGCGTCTTTGTACCATTCGGAAGGAATAAATGGTCTAAGGCTACTCAAAAGCTCAGCTACCGTCATCTTGCGAATGTATTCACCATTCATCCAATCGAGCCTAGCTACATCAAAAATGGCAGGGCTCTTCTGTACTCTTTCTAGACTAAACTTAGTAATAAGCTCATGCATGTTAAATATCTCTTGCTCAGTACCATCGTTCCAGCCTAATAGGGCCAAGAAATTTATCATAGTATCTTTCAAGTAACCCCTTTTTTCAAATTCAAGTACATCCACATCACCATCTCTCTTGCTCATCTTTTTCTTTCCGTCAGGCCCTAGGATGACGGGTAAATGCACCCAGTGCGGTCTTTCAAATCCAAGTATGTCATATAGCAGGGCATGCTTTGCTGTAGTTGATATAAACTCATCCCCCCTAATGACATGTGTTATTTCCATTAAGTGGTCATCAATAACATTTGCAAAATTATATGTCGGGAAACCGTCGGCTTTTAGTATCACGAAATCATCAAGTAAATTATTTGGGGTGCTGGACTCTCCCCTTACTTCATCGTTCCACTTGGTAATACCATCATTTATCTTAAGCCTAATCGGTAAATCTGTAGTAGTTTTTTTATTACTCTCTGGCTCCATAGAGTATTTGTATACGAATGGTTTTTTAGCAAGTATTGCTTCTTCTTTCAGACTGGCAAATGCTTCCGATGTAATATATGAGTAATAAGCTAGTCCTTTTTCTACCAATTCTTCGGCATATTTTCTATAATGCGGCAATCTTTTAGATTGTATATATGGGCCATGTTTGCCGGGCTTTTCTTCGTACCAGACTCCTTCATCGGGATGAATACCGAGCCAATCAAGGCTTTTTATGATTTGCCCTACTCCTCCTTCAACGAATCGTTCTCTATCGGTATCTTCTAGTCGCAACACAAAAGTGCCATTGTGAGACTTGGCATATAGATACGCAAAAAGTGCTGTACGCACCCCTCCAATATGGAGCATGCCAGTAGGACTAGGTGCAAATCTTGTTCTAACAGATTTATTCATATCTAAATTATACTCGATAAGTACTATTCCACCTAGTACTCTAGCTCAGCATAGATTCGGGTGATATCTCGTTATAGTGCCCATCCGACAATTGTTTATAAAACACAACCTTTGTAGTGATCTCTTCAGGGTCATATACATACTCTATCCGATTGGCCGATCCACGATGGTGATAATGAGTTTTTTTATCTATTATTGCTGGACTAGTTACTCTGTCGATTCGGTATTTGATATTATCTTTTTCAAATTCTATCCGCTCTATTATTCTTTTTAGTTCTGGATGATCCTCTACATCTTCTTTCAGTCTATCAGACGAATCAATCTGATATTTTTCATCTATTAAATTTATTAGTTCATCCCAAGCTTTTTCGCCCATGCTATCCCTTTTACAAGCTTGTTGCCATTTTAATAATTTGATCTTTACTAAGACCGTGGTCTTGTCCTTCTATCCTATACCATGTACCATGATTTACCCAACTTGCTTGGTTATTATTGTATATATAGATAGTCAGTCCCTCGGCTTGCAATGCAGTATATTTATCGGTATTTGGTGCCAAGTAATTTTCAGCCAAAGCCTGTGAATCCCAATCAGAACGAACCTGATTGATTGCAACAGATTTATCTCCTTCGGCTGTTGCAAGTTTGTAGCTAATGCTACCGGGATTTGCTTGGATATCTCCAGATATCTTCCATCCGTTAGGCAGATATGCTGGTAATGAAGCACTAATGCCTGCTTTGGACCCAGCTACTTTCAATGCAAGATTTGGGTAATTGATCTGCCAAACATATATGCCTAGTAATATCACTCCAGCTAATGACAACCCTACGCTAGCTACCTTACTACCGTGTTTTTTTAATTTACTTTCTTTTTTTGGCGGATCGGCTTGACCGGCAATAATGTCTGCCTGTCTGTTATCTTGGGCTGAATTTGTATTGCTGGTATTTGAATTTGCTGAGTTTATAGTCGATTGTGGACTAGGCTGTGCGTTAGTGGTATTCTGAGGCTTTAAATTTGTCGATTGGTTAGGCGGAGTATTTATTGGAGCTGGTGGTTTTACTGTAACAGGACTATTTCGAACCCCGCTTTTACTTATATCATTTACCAATCGAGTTTTTTGATTGGATTTATCATAATCATTTGCAATATCAGCAAATGGATTAATCACATTAGGCGCGGGAGTCTTGTCATTCGCTAATTGCTCAAGTTCATCATCTGAAAAAGCCATATTATCTTTTTTAGATAATTGTCCTATTTCGTTACCTAGATTAGGCACCGTGTTTGAGCCTATCTGCTGTGATGGACTATTTTGTGTTTGCGGGTTGGGCTGAATATTGCTAGGATTTTGCACTGACACTGGAGGGGTTTGAGTATTGCTTGTAGTCACAACATTCTGGGGTGTTGGCGTGGAATTATTGATATTATTTACTTGAGGTGATGGTTGGGGTTGTGCTTGAGTATAGACTGGTTGCGGAATGTTCGTTGGATTGGGGGCTTGAACTGGTGGTTGACTGTAGTTGTTTATGGTTTGGTTTGAAGTATTAATTGGGTTGATAGGAGTTGATTGTACAGGAATTGTCGAATTGTCAGTCTGAGTAACTGGCTGCATATTATTGCCACTGTTTTGAATGCTTGGAGGTGGGTTGTTTGAAGTGGGATTTTGAGCGTCGGGTTGTTGGGCGGGTTGTATTTGAAAAGTTGGTTTAATTTGGCTGTCTGGCGTGGTTGAGTCAGGATTTGTATTATTGTCTACAAATGAGTTGACGGCACCACAGTTGGCGCAAAACGTTTTGCCAGCAATCTCTATCTGATCTTTTGAATTACAAATTTTACAGTTCATAAGTAGCTACTTTTCTATTAGGCATTGTAATTATTGTAATATATTTGAGCTAAAGCGTAAACAGTTTAGTCTTAGTTGCTCTAGAGAAATGTTTTATTAATACTATAAATCTCAATATACTAAATAGTCTTAGTATTCGCTTAGGTTGGACTGTGATTCTCCAGGCCCATTCTAATCCTAAGCGTTGTATCCTTTTCGGTGCTCTTTTTGTCGAACCGCCCAATTCGTCATAATCAAATGTTCCACCTTCCCCGATCAGCACTTTAGCAAGTCTATTATTACGATTTTGATATATAAATTCTTCTTGTTTGGGAAATCCCATCGCAACAAATAAGACGTCTAGTTTTTTGGACCTTATTTCTTCTACCATTTTCTGATTGTTTTCTTGATTATAATAACCATTCCAGCAATAAAGTTTATTTATTCCAGGAAAGATTTTGGTCAGATTTTGTATTCTATGTTTTTGTTCTGATTGTTTTCCACCTAAGATACCTATATTCCATTTGTTTTGCTCCGCTATCTTCAGAAGTGGAATAGTTTGATTAGGACCACCGTGATTTTGCTTGAGGACCTGAGTTCGCCATTTCTTATCATGTATCCAGAATAACAAGCTACGAATCGTCTTCAAAAAAGCCTTACGTGGATTTCCATATATATAACTAGAAGCCCATTGCAATGAAATACCATCAGGCAAGACTAAATCAGCCTTGTTCAATATATCTCTTAAATGAGAGTCTCCGTGTGACTTGGTCATAAACTCTACATAAGGTTTTACGACATATTGGCTAGTTGTGTATGTGTCTTTCGTGCCCTGAACTAAATTTATTATATGGTTATTAGCTGTATCAATATCCAAATTGTCAATATCGATACCCAGTATATTGATTTTATCAGCTTTGTTTTTCATACTTTCCTATTTTGTATAATCGATCAACTGTGTGAGTGAAATTACTCTTGAACTTATCAATATCAAATTTCATGACAGAAGATCGAATCTTAACTGGTGAAAATTCATGTGCCTCGAAGTCGTTAATAGTATCAATGAGGCCCTTATAATCTTTGTAAAATATCCCGCCAATATCTTTTTTTACTGTTTCGGTTAGACCTCCTCCTTCTAATGCTATTATTGGTGTACCTACACTCATAGCTTCTACAGGTGCAATACCGAAATCTTCTATGCTAGGAAATATTAATGCTTTTGCATTCCTGTAATATTCCCATTTTTTATTTTCATCTGCCCTTCCTGCAAATACTATATTCTGATTATTATTAGCAATATCCATCAGTCTTTTTTTATCTGGCCCATCGCCAACAATGACTAGTTTTTTATTACATTCCACACATGCCCGTATAGCGATATCAACATTCTTATATCTACTAAGGCTTGAAAGTATTAAAAAATATTCTCTTTTTTTACTAGGCACAAGATGACCATCGCCTATAATGACCGGCGGATATACCAAATCACTATTTCTTCTATAGAATTTTGCTATCCTACCCTGTATGAATTTACTTATTGCAATAAAGCTGTCTACGTGATTGGAGCTATAATAATCCCACAATCTGATCTTAGAAACTAGCTTAGTAATAATAAATCTTGATATTGAACCCAGTCGAAATGGACCTATCTTTTGTGTATCTAAGTATTTTGGCCAACTATCCCAGATCATTCGAGCTGGGCTATAGCAATAACAAATATGAATAGTTTTGCTGCTTACATGTATATTTTTGACCCAAGCACTAGAAACCGATATCACCATATCATATCCATCAAATTCCAACTGATTTACAGCTTTTTTTATAAAAGGCAACATTAATTGAGGTCGTTTCTTTATGAAATTAGGGAATTTTTGTAGCCGACTTGTTCTAATATTCCGATTTTCAAAATACTTTTCAAATTTACTTTGGTTGTATACCAAGCAGTATATATCAGCTTTGGGGTAAAGTTTTGTTATCTCAATAAATGTAGTTTCGCCACCACCAACTTTTATATTGAGCCAGTCATATACCAGTGCTACCTTCATGGGGTCTGATCCTTAAATCTATGGCTAATTACTATTCCTAGCAAGCCAAACAGCAAAATACTTAGTGTACTATCTGCAAGAGTATGCAAGAATAACGAGGCTACCAATATGCCGCATAATGAAGCAAAAAGTGTAATGGGAAAAACAGAATATTCTTTGTGTAAACTATCTTTGTAGAGCTTTTTTAAGTTCATAATTATAAAAGCTAAGTACAACATTAGCCCTATCAAGCCTATCTCAATCGCAATTTGTATATACCAGTTCTCGACTATCAAGGGTTTGCTAGTATAGAAGCTAGCAGGTCCAGCTGTACCTACTCCACTACCCAATGGATTGGATGTAATTGAGTTTATACCATTTTGGATAGAATTTACTCTTATCATGTCTGACCCACCTAGATTACCTGATTGACAGCTTCCATGTACCAAGATGCCTATTGGGTCAGAATAATACTTGCACACTCCTCCGCTATAGAATAAATATCCAAAAGTAGCCAACAATAGTATTATTATCATGCCCACAATCAGTTGTATTTTGAACTTAAACTGCATCAATACAACTGTGATTGCAGCAACAATACTACCGATCCATGCGCTTCTCGAATAGCTCATATATATCGGAAATACAAAAAATAAAGGCAGTAAATACCAAATAATCTTTCTGGACTTGATAGCTAATGCCAAGCTTAGGGTGAATGGGATGATTAAGTAAGCACCGAGTTGATTTGGCCCACCGAGAGTTGAGAATACTCTGATCGAGTCTTGTGCAGACTCCACATATTGCGTAGAATCAATCGAATCAGTACCATAGCCAATCATATTAAGTAGTTCAGGTTTAAATATGACAGGTTGTAGTATCGCAATAATTGCGACTATACTGGCTGGAATAAGTACAATCTTGAGGATATTGACATAATTATATTTGCTTGCCAGCACCTGGGCCTCTAGAAATAGAACGAACACTACTAAATTAGTTTTGATGCCGAATAGTAGTGCACTTAGCTCGCTGAAATTAATGAGTGATATAAATAAACTAAATAATAAAATACCAATTGCTATTTTATTGATGATATCTAGCTTTATGAGGCTTCTGTCTTTATAGACTGCATACGTGCACAATATCCCAATGATTATAATCAAGACTTCTTTCCAGACCATCAAGGCTGTCTTATAAGGCAAAAAATTTCCATATATAGTAACTAGTGCAGCATGAAAAGGCATGAGTATCAAAAGTAATGCGAGAAGCACCGCGGCAATATTGATGTAAGATAGTTTTTTTGTCATTAGTTAACGATTAGAAATAACTGATCGCATATAGTCATCTAAGTTTTCTAGAGCAATCCCTGTGCCTTTGATTACACATAGCAAGGGTTCTTCTGCGACATAGCTGGGCACGCCGGTGACTTTAGTCATAAGTTTGTCGATATTACGTAATAAACTTCCCCCACCGGTCATAATCATGCCCCTGTCGATAATATCACTTGATAATTCCGGCGGTGTTTGCTCCAATACTGCCTTTACGGCCAAGATAATGTCGTCTAGTCTTTCGCTGATTGCTTCGGTAACATCGGTAGAATTTAGCTCTATAGTCTTTGGTAGGCCCGCAACAACATCACGACCACGAATTTGCATTTTCAATGGTTTTTCTAGCTGTAATGCGGAGCCGATTTCTTTCTTGATATCTTCCGCTGTCCGAGATCCGATAACTAATCCGTATTTTTTACGAATATAGTCTGATATAGCGTTGTCTATTTTACCCCCGGCTATTCTTACGCTATGTTGCGCAACTATTCCGCCCAGGCTGATAATCGCTACTTCAGTAGTGCCTTCACCAATATCTACTACAAGATTGCCTGCAGGCGCTGCAATTGGTACATTGGCTCCTATCGCTGCTGCTACTGGTGCTCTGACAATATAAACTCTTTTAGCGCCTGCGCTCATTGCGGCATCTATTACTGCTCGTCGCTCGGTAGATGTTATGCCAGTTGGTACGCTTATCATGAGCTCTGGCCTTCTGAATCTAAGCCGACCTGCAATTTTGTTGATTAGATACTTTAATAATGCTTGAGTAATTCTATAATCAGCAATTACTCCGTCTTTATACGGTCTAGAAGCGGTTATTATATCAGGAGTACGTCCGAGCATTTCCTTGGCCTCATTTCCAATAGCTACAATCCTATTGTCATCTACACTTACTGCAACTACAGAAGGCTCATTGGCAACTATACCTTTTTTGGGTAGATAAACTCTGGTATTGGCGGTACCTAAATCTATCGCAATTCTTTTTGAAAACATACAAACATTTTAACAAATTTATTGGCTTATAGCCAAAGTTCCTTCACTTATTTACCAAAAAATAGTATAATATTGAAAAACTATGGTAAAAAAAGTCACCAGCCTCAGACAGTGGATTGTTTCAATTACCGCGATTATAATTATCGTTATTGGTACGTTAATACTCGTAGCATTCGCTCAGGGTTACAATTATGATGCTTTACACAACCAGATATATAAAACAGGCCTAGTATTGATAGACTCTAGCCCCAATAATGCTGAGATATTTCTAAACAGCAAGATTATCAACAAAAAAACACCATATAGATACAGCGGTGCCCCGGCTGGTAATTTAGTGGTTGAACTCAAGAAAGAAGGATATAGGGATTGGTTAAAAAATTCTGTAGTTATTCCAGGTGAGGTAACATTTGTAAATTATTCTCTGTTACTACCTAGTGTTTTGGAGCAAAAACCAATAAACGAGGATATAATTTTTAGCGATATTGTTAAAGCAGAAAATAATAATAAAGTTATTGGTGCATCGAATAAATCACTTGCAATATATTCAGTATCTGAAGACGATACAATAAAGCCCATTTATACAGTCCCGCAATCAAACGACCCCAATACTCAAGTTGTAGAAATATTTGGAGTACAGTTATCAAGAGATGGCCAGCGGCTACTATTTAAGCAAAAATTATCTAATAGCACCATCCAGACAATAGTGCTTGACACTTCGAGCTCCAAAACAACTAATCTAACGCAGGAATTTGGTTTTAGTTTTAATGATATAAGATTCAACCCCAAAAATAGTTCAGAGTTATTTTGGCTAGAGTCTGGAGTGCTAAAGAAGATACAACTTAACGGCAACAGTATTACATCAAATATTATAGATTCAATTTTTCAGTTAGAAATCGAAGAAGATAGACTGATGGTCGTAAAACAAGACCCTATTCAAAAGCAATTAGCAAATCTTTTGAGCTACGACCTTTCAGGTGCCAACGAAATACTTATAAGTCAAATCGAATTTGATCCAAAAGGTTATGATATTTTATTTGTACAATCAAGATACGCCGAATACCTCAGCCTTGTATTTAAATCTAGTAGCCGAGCTGAGCTTACCAAGAATCCCTATCAAAAATCCAGTGGATCGAAGTCAACCAAGCAAATTGGATCCAATGTTCTAAACCAATCCATCAATCCCAATAGTAGATTCTTAGTTTATAATCAAAATAATATTCTCAGATCGCTAGATCTTGAATTCAATCAAGATGAAAGCTACGAAGCAAATTTGTTAGGTTTACAAAGTTGGAGCTGGTATGATGATTATCATTTAGTCATCCAGCAAAATAATACAATTAGATTTTTAGATTATGATGGTCAAAATAATTATCTTTTGACTCCTATAAATGACGTTGTTGATTTTGGCATTCAGCCTAGTCAGAAAAGTATTCTTCCTCTAAATAATACTGGAAAGCTATACAAACTGTACCTCACTAAAAAGTAGTCGGCATATTGATTGAAGTTGTAACTTCGGGAAGACGATTAGTTGGTTGACTGGGTTGGTTGGAAGGTTGAGTATTCTCACTAGAATTTCTACCTAAAATCGAATTGAGTAAGTTACTAAAAAATACTTGGATTTGTTCTACCAGAGTAGGTGGTGCACTTGGAAGTGTAGTTTGCGCATCTTTCTGTACCTGTGTAGTTAGTACTGGTGCTTGTGAAGCTTTTGGAATAGGATCTGTTTGTTTGGCCTTTACGATAAATCTTCTCCAGTTCGTCCCGGGTGGTGTGCATGTAATCAGAGTTGAATAAGCAGTAGATGTTTGGTCTAGCACAGATAACTCGGTGGGCTCAACTACTTTTGTTTCTTCTACGGTGTATATGTATTTTCTAGATTGATAATGAATCTCATATTGATCTCCAGGTACTAGTTTTTCTAGAAGTACGAATACAAACTTATAATTTCCTGGCTCCCATATATCATTACTAGAATGACCAAAAAATACAGCGTTTCCACTTTCTCCTGGGTTAGCCGTACCGGAGTAGTGCACTACACCATCTTGTAGGGCTCTCAATACCGCTCTCTCTTCAATTGTCTCTGGAAATATTAATGGTGCAGTCACACCGATTTTTGGAATGATAATAAGATTCTCTGGGCCGACAACTTGGGCTGTTTGAGCCGGGACATTTGTTGGATTTACAGGTTTTATGGTGGTTTGTGTTTTTGGTGCAAAGGGTGTTCTGGAGTATAGATATAGTGCTTGACTATATAGAAACTGAGAATTGAAGATCAAAATAAATACTATGAAGCTGATTATTGCAAATCTTATCGTGGCGAAGTGTTTGTGGGCACGCATTCTTTTAAGTTTTTTTTGCGCCTTTTGCTTTTTGGCCATATCTGGACTGACTGGCTTGTGCCTCTCTGGCATTGTATTAGATTCTTTAGGAATTTCTTTTTGACTAAGCTCCTCTTGCTTGAGCTGGCTTACTTTATCCTTGAGCGTAACAGTGGATTTGGATTTGGTAGCATTTGGATTGTGAAATCGCGGGATGTTATTGATATTAAAACCAGTATTTTGACTGGATGACTGGGGATCTGGATTAATATCTGGTAATTCAAGTGATTGTTTGGGGGTTTTAGGGCTCATAAATACATTGGAATTTTATGTTAATACTATTATAATACAAATGATCCACATGAGCTCAATAATAACTGCAAGGATTTTGCCGCTGTGGTGGAACTGGTAGACACGCACGACTCAAAATCGTGTGTCTTACGACATGTCGGTTCGAGTCCGACCAGCGGCACCAAGAAATTATTTATTATTTTAAAGCGTTTTTGAAATTACTATAATCATTTAAATACTTTTTCAATAAATATCCTGTAGTTAGAAATCTTAGCATAATATCCCTCTGTATATCAGGTATGTCGCACAGTAAACTTGTAAATATTGCTACAAAAATTTCTGAAGGTATTGATAAAGATTTATTATCTAAATTAATTACACCTATCGATCCAGGAGCATTATAAATGGATAATAATATCTGATCTTTTTGAAAAAATACTATATTGCCTCTTATCTTATTAGCTACGACCGTTAGGATTTCTGCAGTTTTTGTTATCGACGAGCCAGCATGGCTATACATATCTAATCCTAGATGTTTTATCAACTTATTAATACTATCATTATTGCAAAGTAGTATATCTCCCTCTCTGCTATCAAACATCTCCCCCGATGTCTTAAGCATATCGAGGCACTTTGGGTAGATAACCAATGCAGAGTGGGTTGATTTAAATATTTCTTCAAATAATAGTTGCATCTTTGAATTTTGATCAAATCCTATCCCTAGAATTGATAAATTACAATTACTTAGTATCTCAATAGCAGCATCACTATTGGAGTATGCAACACTTTTTTTGTTGGGACTAGATAGAAATAAATCAGCCGGAATCCCAAGCTGTTTGATTTCAGGCTCAGCTATGACATGTATTTGGTGTTTAAAATCATTTATTATCTGATAGATATTATTTAGTTTTGATATTTTAATATCTCTACTAGCAATTACACCAATATGCTTTGCGTGTAATCTACTAATAGGTCTCTCAAAAAGAATCTTTTGATAATCTATTGAGTCGTCTTGAATTGTAAGCTTGATATCATACATACTTCATTTATTGATAAATATCACTTATTAGTTGAGTTGGTAGCGCATTCTTGATTTTAGCTGCACTAGACGGCCCGACTATAATATTAATAGTTTCTATATAGGCTTTTAATAAGTTTTTCACCTCCACATCATCGGTAAGGTTTTGTTTCAGTTTGATTCTATCAACAAGTATTGAGTGATCGTAATATGTATTTTTAGTTCTTAAATTTGACAGAAAAGTAGTGTGGTTATTGTCTAAGTAGTTAGGAACGAAGTCAAAAAATAATCTTCTTGAATTATAGTCCAAACATTTATCTAGGGATTCAGATATGTTGATAACTGCTCGTTCGGCTTGTTGGTTACTAGATAGATTGGCAAATTGCTTAATAAGCGCCAGGAAGTATTCTGGAATATGATCTTTCATAATTGAACAAATAATACCATATTCGTACTAAATTGTAAATGTATTTTACTTAAAAGTCTGCTTTGATGGTTTGGATTGTATTCTCAGTCTCTTCTAGGTACTTTTTCAGATTTCTTGCTAGTTCACTTCCTCTTTTAAACTTCTCAACTGCATTATCTAGATCGACATCAGAATTTTCAAGATATTGTGTAATCTCGGTCAGCTCTTTCATGGCGCTTGCGAAGTCAAAATCTTTTGATACTTTTGAATTATTTACTTTTGTCATCTCTTCTCCTTTTTTGATTTGTATCCATTACTCTAGCACTCGCAGTGCCGTCTGTGAATTGTATATCTACAATATCATTATTATTGATCTGATTGACAGAGCTTATTATGGCATTTTCTAGTCTTATAAGAGAATACCCTCTTTTAAGAACAAGACTGGGATCTAATAACTTTAGGGATTGCTGATAGCTATTTACGAGGTTAGTATTATATACAACAATTAAATCAACGGCACCAAACAGTTTACTAATAAGACTATTTAGCTTTTCACTAGCATTTGAAGCTAGAGAGCTAAATACCGAGCTAAACTCTTCGATTTTTTTTTGTTGTACCATTATTTTTGATTCCAATCCAAAAACCATATGCTTGATGGCATTATTTATTGCAGTAGATTGTTCGGTTTTGTCGGGTGTAACGAGTTGAGCTGCGTTAGTTGGGGTAGTAGCTCTTTGGTCTGCAGCGAGTTCTGCAAGGCTTATGTCATCCTCGTGACCAATTGCAACCACCGTGGGCACTTTGGATCCGCTCACAGCTCTTACTAGTGGTTCGGTATTGAAAGCTTGCATATCTTCCATACTACCTCCTCCTCTAGTAATAACAATTATATCGTATAAATCACTTTTATTACCAAAATATTCTAAGGCTGATATTATCTGATCCGCTGCACTTTCACCCTGAACTTGGACTTGGACATGATCTATCGCAAGACCCGACCATCTTTGGTTGATGATAGTAACAAAATCATTATATGCAGCTGCTTGTTTTGATGTAATTAATCCTATTCGTTTGGGAAATGTAGGCAAAGTACGTTTCTTGGAGTCCAAGAATAAACCTTCTTTTTCTAGTTTGGCATGCAAAATCTCGAAGGATTTTTTGATAGACCCCTCTCCGGCTAATTCGATAGATTTAATCGTAAGTGAAAATTTTCCCCAATTTGTTAGTTTTGGAGTACAGCAAACTTTTACTAACATCCCGTCTTGTATTGGAGCCTTTAGTTGGTAAATTGTCATAAAACAATTCAAACTACACTCGCTATCTTTGATATCAAAAAATACCCATTTATTTTGATTGACTTTAAAACTCGATACTTCACCCGTGACAAAAATGTCGGGATATGAATATTCCATATTTTGGTTTAGCAGTCCTACAAATTCCGATACACTATATACCTGATCTTTTATCTGGTCCATTAGTCTTTTTTATCTAATAATGTTCTTTTATAAAATAACAATCCCACGGGTATAAATAACCACAACGAAACTATTCGATAGACTATGGTGACTGCAAAAGCAATATCGAATGGAATATTTAGCCCCACAAAAGTAGCCACCATACCAGCTTCATATACTCCAACCCCAGCAGTCACTACAGAAGCGAGTGAAGTAATAAGAGCTATCACATATCCAGCTATTACAATACCCGGATTGATAATCTGTCCAAATGCTAAAAACACAATATAGATAGTCAATAAATCAAACAAAATCATTAGACTGGTATACACAAGAGGTTTGCCAAGCTTATCCCTATTGTCTTTGAGAAATATAATTGATCCATGCAGTTGACCTATAAAATTCTTAATTCTATTTCTGCCCAGAATTCGTTTACGTACTAAGCCAAGTATTTTATTGAGTGGTTTTACTGCAAAATAAGCCGCATTCTCGACGAATTTTTTGTTAAATATAAACAATATCAGAGCTATACTAACGGTTATTATGATGAATAATACCAAAATAATTAGTCTAGAACTCACTTTGATTACTTGATTGGATAAAAGTAACAATACAAACCCCAACAACAAGAATCCAATATAAGTAATAAAACTCAGGACATACCAACTAAGTTGAGCCAGCGTAACATTTGCGCTATCCACATCATCTTTTAGGACCTTTCTGATATAAGACAGCCCGGAAATACCTCCGGATGGAAAGACAATGTTTACAAAATTCATTGTAATTGTTGATTCAAATACAAGATTAAACTTGGCTTTTTGCTTGAAGATATCAAAGAACGACTCAAAATATTTGGCATTAAATCTATAATACAAATAACGCATTGGTATTACCAAAGCCAATATCCACCAATTAATAGTCTTAAACAGGTCCTTGAAAGACTGTACCTGGTTAAACTGGTTATAAGCAAGTACAACTATTACTATTAGAGCTATAAAAAATAGAAAATGACGAAGCTTCATAATTTTTTCTTATTATATTGTACCTTATTTCGCAGTTACGCAGCATAAATTCAATTATAATAATACTATGCTATGCGCAATCATCGGACGAGAAACAAACTTAGCCTACGCTGAAATAGAGTCAGTGTTGGGTGATTTTGAGAAGATCGGCTCAGATTGTGTCGTGTTTCAAAATAAGAATAATACTCCTCCAGATATCAATAAATTTGGATCAGTGATAAAACTAGCTAAAGTCATAGAGCACTTAGAAAATGACACAGATATCAACACAATAATACCTGGGTTATTGCTAACAATAGCCAGAGAAAAAGGCATTGCTAGTCTTGACTTCGGGATCAGTATTTATGGTAAAAATATTAGTCACAAGACATACAAAAAATTACTAATAAGTTCTAAAAAATATCTTGCAAATTATAATATTAAGAGTCGTTTTGTAGAATCAAAGAAATATATTTTAAATGCAGCTCAAATAAAACACAACAAATTGATAACAAATGGCATTGAGTTGATGATTGCTTTTTCAAAAAATAATGCTTTCATTGGTGAGACTTATGCCGTACAAGATATAGACGCTTACTCCATACGAGATTATGGCAGACCATGTAGGGATATGAAGGTAGGCATGTTTCCACCAAAACTTGCTCAAAGTATGATCCACATCGCCAAAGTTCAAGAAGATGCTATAGTATATGATCCATTCTGTGGAAGCGGGATTGTATTACAAGAAGCTCTACTTCAAAATATCGAAGCCTGGGGGTCTGATATCTCTGAAAATATGGTCAAATGCTCGGGATTAAACCTGAAATGGCTTCAAAATAATTTTTCAACAATTAAACAATTCAAGCTATTCAATGCCGACGCTACTAAACTCACAATAGTTCCTGATACCAAATACCATATAGTTACAGAAGGATATTTAGGATCTCCTCTCCATCAAATACCAAATACAGACGACATTCGGTGTTTTCGCAATCAATTATCGCCGATATATCTAGACTTTTTGAGAAGTATCAAGCAAGCCTCTAGGTTACCTGAAGGTATAGTGTTGGCATTGCCATGTTGGAAAAAATCAGGTGGACTTGATTGTCTTAATATTATTGACCAAATACGAAATCTGGGTTATACTATTAATCAGTTTCAATCTGTTCCCTACGACAAGGTTATATACAAAAGAGATAATCAAATCGTAGGAAGACAGATTATATCACTTAAAACTAATAAGTAAGGAAGAAATGTCAAAGACTAAAGCAGGTGGATCGTCCAAAAATGGTCGCGATTCGCAATCAAAACGACTAGGAGTCAAGCTATATGGTGGCCAGGAGGTAAAACCTGGAGATATTATAGTTAGACAAAGAGGTACGAAATTTTACCCCGGTGCTGGTGTGAGTACAGGAAAAGACTACACCATTTTTTCTACAACTTCAGGTGTAGTAAAATTCTCTACACTAAAACGTACAACATTTACTGGCTCCAAACATCGTAAGACACTCGTCAATGTCGTTGCAAATTAAATAATAGCCTAATTATTTATAACTTCGTGTTGTACATTTGCACTAGATGCATTATTTTTAGAATTCAACTCATTCCTTCTATTAATAGCTGCAATAAAGTCTATAAACAATGGATGAGCACGATTTGGCCTGGATTTGAATTCTGGATGAAATTGACTAGCTACAAAGAACGGGTGACCTTCAAGCTCAATGATTTCCACTAGATTGGAATCCGGATTTATTCCGCTAAATATCATTCCATTTCTACTTAAAATATTTCGATATTTATTATTAAACTCGAATCTATGGCGATGTCGCTCGAAGATTTTAGTTTTTTGGTATGCAAGGTGTGCTCGAGTATTTTTAGTAATAACACACGGATAATTACCAAGACGCATCGAACCCCCTAGCTGTACTCCTAGCTGACCCGGCATAATATGTATGACGGGGTTTTTGGTGTTTTTATCAAATTCAGTAGAGTTGACATCATCAGTTGTCAAGATATGTCTTGCAAATTCTATCACTGCTACTTGCATGCCCAGACATAGTCCAAGATAAGGCAAATTATTTTCTCTGGCATACTTAGCAGCAGCTATTTTTCCTTCAACTCCCCTGTCGCCAAATCCGCCCGGCACCACTATGCCATCCACTTTGGAAATATCATGATTGATAAATTGCACATTCTCAGCATTTATCCACTCGATATTTACTTTTGTATTATTACTCCAGCCAGCTGCTTTTATCGCCTCGAAAACACTCATATATGTATCTTCATGCGCCATATATTTGGCGATGACTCCAACAGTTACTTCTTTTTTCATATCCTTTATTTTATCTACCAGCCTACTCCATTCGATCAAATCTGGGGTCTTTTTGGACAATTTAAAGTGCTTTAGTATATATTCACCTATACCGGTATTTTCCATACTAAGTGGTACTTCATATACAGACTTGGCAGTTTGAAGTGCAACAATAGCATCTTTATCCACATCACAGTACAAACTCATTTTATTGAGTGCTTCGGCACTAATTGGGTGATCAGTTCTTACAAACAGTACATCAGGCAATACGCCCGCTTCTCTTAGATCACGAACACTATTTTGTGCTGGTTTGGTTTTTAATTCCTTACTAGCCTCCAAAAACGGCAAAAATACCAAGTGCGCATAGAGTACATTCTCTTGACCTACCTTTTGTTTCATCTGCCTGATAGCCTCGATAAATGCCATTGCTTCATAGTCTCCAACTGTGCCACCAATCTCTACTATATGTATATCAAAGCCCTTACCAGCATCTATGATCCTGCGCTGAATCTCATCGGTAACATGAGGAATTATTTGTACGGTTTTACCCAAGTATTTTCCTTTGCGCTCATTTTCTATCACACTAGAGAATATTTGCCCCGAAATAGCCGAGCTGGATTTGTCTAGTTCTCTGTCTATAAACCTTTCATAATGACCTAGATCAAGATCAGTCTCTGCTCCATCATGGGTCACAAAGACCTCTCCATGCTCGGAAGGGTTTAACGTGCCAGCATCGGTATTGAGATACGGGTCACACTTTTGAATATTTACTAAAAAACCCCGGGAGCTCAAAATCTTCCCGAGGCTTGCTGCTGTGATACCTTTTCCTAATCCTGATACTACCCCACCCGTTACAAAAATATATTTTGTATGCTTAGTTTGTTTTTTTGTTTTACTTTTCATATTTAAAATCCCCTCACTTATATATATATCATACTGCTTATGACACTTACTCGGCAATAGTTTTTAAATATTATTCCAATATTCAATTGTAAATTTACTTTTGATTTGCAATTTCTAAAGCTCTTGTAAGCTGAGGATCTAGATTAGCATTGTAGTCTTCATTTGATAATTTAACTTCAATGTCTGGCTTAATGCCTTCTTTTGAAATATTGACATCTTTTGGTGTGAACCAGTGAGCTATAGTTACTTTAAGTGCGTCTGATTTACACTCTGAGCTTAGAATAGGCCCACCTTCTTTGAGACACACTATCTCTTGTACGCTACCTTTACCAAATGTCTTCTCACCTACTAGTGTAGCTCTACCGTTATCGTGTAATGCACCTGCCAGTATTTCTGAAGCCGATGCTGAACCGCCATTGATAAGCATTATGATAGGTATATTCGTCAATTGACCAGTACCACTGGCTGAGAATGTTTTATCCTTAGAATGTTTTGATTTTTCTTTGACTATCACACCTTCTTTTAAGAATTCCGAGCTTATTTTCACTGCGCTATCAAGATATCCACCTGGGTTATCTCTTACATCTAGAACTATCGCTTTGACCCCCTTGGCACTATACTCATTTGCAATTTTTTCAATCTGGCTTGCGGTGTCACTACCAAAAGTACTAATCTTAATATATCCAATGTTGTTTGGCTTGATCTCATAGCTTACACTCGGCACAGTAATATCATCTCGAACAATGGTTATTTCCTCCAGAGAGCTCCCTGGATGGATTATACCTAGTTTGACTTCTGTTCCTTTTTGGCCTCTTATCTTTGTCACTGCTTCATCTACCGTCATGTTAGAAGTATCTTGTCCATCAATTGATACAATGATATCTCCAGCCCTGAGTCCAGCTTTTGACGCAGGTGTACCGTCTATAGGGGCTACTACTGTAAGTCTATTGTTCTTAATACCTATTTCTATACCAATCCCGCTCAATTTTCCAGCGAGTTGATCATTTAGTTCGTTATTGGACTTGGCATCTAGATAAGTAGTATAGGGATCTCCGAGCGATGCGACCATACCAGCTGTTGCTCCTTCACTTTGTTTTTCAGCAGAAATATCTCCATCGTATTTGGCATGTAGTATATCATTGACTTTCCAGAATTTTGTTAGATCTATTTTGCTATTTTGGCTTATTTTGGTCGGACCAATCGATATGCTTGGGCCTAGTGCATTGACAAAATATCCAAATATAAAAAATACGATAGCAATAATAGAAATTTTCAAATAATTATTGTTTTTATTTTTTATAGTTTCTTTATCTGGATTGGTCTGGTTTTGCATATATATATTGGTGTCTGAATTTAATTAAGTAGGTGAGCGTACAAGGTAATATAGCCGTTAGGATGTAATATCATGACCTTATGACCAAATCCATAAGGATCCCAGCCATTGAAAATGATCTGTCCAGCAGCAACAGCTCGTACTGGAGGATTTGATGGGTTTGCTATATCTATACCATTATGAAAACTATATCCACACACTGAACAAGTGGCAGTGCCGTAGTTTTGAGTTACCACTCCAGTGGTAGCTTGCGCATAATTAAATCCAGATCCATTTGGATTGATAAATCCACCGCTAGAATTCAAGACTGAAAAATGCAAATGGGTACCAGTAGAATTACCAGTACTTCCCATATAGCCTATTATGTCACCCGCATTCACATTGCCAAGGCTGACTAATTTACCTGATCGAAATGCCGCCACCGCAGCTGCTGCTTGTGCACGCACCTGGTCTTCTGCTTGTTTTCGTTGAGCAGCAAGATCAGAGGCTACTTTTTGATAATTCGCTTCCTCACCCTGGGTCTTAGCAAGTAGACTTGATTGTTGAGCGCGTTTTTCGGCTATAGCATTTACTTGCCCTCTTTGTTTGGTAGACAGTTCAGTAAGTTCTGCGCGTCTTGTATCCAATTCTTTTTTGAGTTCATTTATCTTGACTAAATTTTCATCAATGCGCTTTTTGATAGCAGAATAGTATTCTTGTTGCGATACAAAATCACTAAGATTCTTACTGGAAGCAATTATTTCTATTGGAGTTACCTCTCCTTGCTTATACACCACCTTAAGATTGTCTTTGAGAATAGTTTTCTGTCGATCGAGATCTTGATTGGCTCTATCTATTTGCGCAGTGTTTTCGCTGATTTGGGCCGAGGTCAAATCCAATGCCTTTTGAGCAGTTGTAATTTCGGCCGTAAGATTAGCTAATACGTCTTTGAGGGTGTTGGCCTCAGAGCGTTTTGCATTTGCAGCATCTTGATATTGTTGTATCTCTTTATTGAGTCGATTAATCTTTTCCTGTGCACTCTCAGCATTGACCTGTGTAGGGTTGTACAAGAATCCAGCCAACAAGATTACGATTGCTGTTGTCCAGATACCCAGATTGGTGATGACTCTGTTTCTAACTAAATTCAATATTTCCTCCTAGTGAATAAATGTTAACGCTGATATTGGCCAAGTACTCTCAGAGTATCGGCCGTCCCATCCAGCGTTGTACTGGCTCACTCTTACGGTGTTGCCGCTAATACTCTCTACTATCATAGCATGCCCATACTCGCCAGCGGAATAGATAGCAATATCTCCAACTCGTGGAGTTGAACTCACACTAAATCCTGGGGTAACTGAAGCACGTGCTGGGAAATGCTTGGCATTGGTCGGAACGATTGTACCCCACCAGGTAGGTATAGGTTTACCAGGATGTAGTGCAGAAAATCTCCATACCGCATACGATGTGCATTGTCTTTGATAAAAATTCCAATAATCAGCCAGTAGGTTTGGCCATGGTGCATTTACCCAAGGGTATCCGCCGGTTCCCCCATAAGTATTATTTGAAGATGCTGATGCAATACTTGCGGCTTGAGCGGCTTGAGCGGCAGTCAATTGCTTTTTAGTGTCATTTACTATCTGTTGGTACCTAGCCTCATCACCTCTGGTCTGACTCAAGATATTAGACTGTTCAGCTCTTTGTGTTGCTATTGAATCTACTTGTCCTTGTTGTTGAGCAGACAGACTTGTCAATTCTGCTTTTTTATTGTCCAGTACTTTTTTTATTTGGTCAATTTTTATTAGATTTTGTTCTATTTTATTTTTTATAGCTGTAAAATATTGTTGTTGTGCTATAAAATCACTCAGATTTTTACTAGATGCAATTATTTCTAGCGGAGTAACTTCACCTTGTTTGTAGATAATACGTAAGTTTTCTTTAAGAATATTTCTTTGACGATTCAGTTCTTTATTTTGATCTTCTATTTGCTGATTGGTATTGGATATCTGGGTTTTTGTAAGATTCAGAGAAGCTTCGGCGGCTCTTATCTGGGCATTGATACTATCTAGTTTATTCTGCAGTGTATCTGCTTCGTTGCGTTTCTGATTGGCTGCAGCCTGATTTTGATTGATCTGTGTTTTAAGTGCATTTATTTGGGCATCAAATTCATCGGCATAGGCAATACCACTAGACGATACTAGAGACAACAAAACAGCTACTATAGCTATGCTTAGAGCTGTAAATAATTTTGTTTTTATGGTATTGATTTGTATGTCACCCTCCTTTGACCTATCATATTATACCAATTTTTTTATACTAAATCAAATGGGTTATGCTTGAATACTACAGCTTGAGATATCTAATAAGTGCAAACCAACTAGAGACAACTCCGATGAGTATTCCTACTCCGAACATTCCACTAGCTATTAGCCAGAAATGAGCTACAAAATACTCTAGAGTTGGACCTGCACCTAATTTTTCTATCAAAAACGAAGATATGGCACGAGAGAAGGGTATCAGTATCAAAAGCGATATGATTGCACCGAAGATACCATACAGCCCACCTTCTACCAAGAATGGCCCACGTATAAACCATTTGGTAGCGCCTACTAGCTTCATAATTTCTACTTCTTCACGCCTAGTGAATATTGCCATACGTATTGTGTTGAATATGATAAGTAGTGCGATTACCAAAAATACAATACTAAGAACAAGTCCTATACGACTTACAGAGTTGCTTATTCTAATGACATTTTCTACTACCCCTTTTCTATTATCGTCACGGTTGTCAAAACTCGTGTCAGTGACGATTTTAGCTTCTGCAAGAGCTCGTATATTTGCATTTGTTTCTGATATCTTGTCGATATTGATTAATTTGACTTCAAAACTAGCCGGAAGTGGATTACCAATTTCAGATGCTGATTTGGCAAGTTTTTGACCCTCTTCACTGGAGCTCTCCAATTTTTT
>OEIV010000049.1_pt1 | contig 69742 bp, 75 predicted proteins | sample 1539231 | NCBI WGS metagenome assembly OEIV01 (sample SAMN03794762, study PRJEB22550) | activated sludge metagenome | feature: wastewater treatment plant; material: activated sludge; isolation source: Wastewater treatment plant of a petroleum refinery complex | place: Argentina: Buenos Aires ...
CCAAATCCATTTATGGCAACACGAATCATAAAATAAGAGCCTCCTTTAAGAACTTATGCTTACTATTGTACAGTTTAAGAGACACTCTCTCAAGTACAGATTCATTTTTTCATCTTGGTATGCGGCATGCAGATATTATCTGAGCAATCTGCACCTGATATTAGCCCCATCAACTCTTCTTCATTATGTGCGCCACATAGCGCTTGCTTAGTCTTAGTATTTACAAAGCTTGGTACTGCTGCAAATCCTCCGCATGCAGCTGAAATAATTTCATTGTATTCTTGCATCTTAGCTTGGTTTTTTTCGTCATTCCAAACTTCTAGCTTATCGATACTTACTTTGGATTTTTCTTCGACTTTCTTTACTATAGGTTTCATACCTATACAGTGCGGACATGTTTCACCGTAAAATTCAATTATTGCCATTATCCCTCCTAATATTTGTTATTGTGCTGGTGGCTGAGCAAGCGCTTGATCAATCGCCTGAATCAAGGCTTCTTCGCTTTTGGTATCTATTAGCACTCCGTTCACCAAGAAAGAGGGTGTACCAGGGAGGTTGAGTTTTTCGGCGAGCTTAGTATCTTTTTCTACTAGATCTTTAATCTTGCCAGAATCTTTATCCTTCTTCCACTGGTCTATATTCAGCCCTACCCTTTTTGCATATTCTTCAAATTTAGCGTTTGGATCGGACTCATTTTCCCATTCCTGTTGGCTTTCATAAACAATATTGTGCATTTCCCAAAATTTACCTTGCAACCCAGCTGCCTCTACCGCATATGCCGATGCTTTTGCATTCTTGTGTATAGGTAATGGGAAATTCTTGAACACAAAGAGTGTCTTGTCTTGATATTTGGGTAGTAAGGTGTCCTTTATATAGGCGTGCCATTGTGCACAGGCCGGGCACTGGTAATCACCAAATTCTGTAACTACAACAGTACTATTGGGGTTGCCAATAGAAGCCCCGCTCTTGAGCGCTGTTTGGTCCTCTTGACTTATTTCAGTGTTGCTTCCGGTGCTGGTATCTTCTGGGGCAAGCAGAGCTCTTACAATAAATCCTATTACAAAAACTATAGCCAGTCCGATCAAGAATGTAGGTATGTATTTCTTCATATCTGTAATCTTACTAAAATAAATCCTGTTTGAAAAGCTATTTTAGCTTGGCTTTTACTTCTACAAAAGTTTCTACTTTTCTAGTTTTGGGATCAAATTTCTTAAATTCGAGCTTTTCGATAGTATTTTTGGGGTTTTTACGGGTATAGTAGCGACTACCAGTAGCTTTATTTCGCAATACCACAATTTGTTCTAAGGTTTTTTTAGACATAACGTTTGTAAGTATAACCTAAAATCTTCTATACATCAAGAGTTATTGAGATTGGACAGTGGTCAGAGCCCATTTGTTCTGGATGAATTTCAGCAGATTTGACTGACTTTTTCAGTTTGCTTGAGACCAAGAAGTAATCAATCCTCCAACCAACATTGTTAGCCCTTGCATTAGCCCAGTGAGTCCACCAGGTGTAATACCCATTCCCTTTGTTGAACAATCGTAGTGTGTCTATAAAACCTTCGTTGATAAAGTTTTGAAACCCTTCACGTTCTTCGTCGGTAAAGCCTTTCTTGCCAATATTGGGCTTTGGTCGAGCTAAGTCATCCTCTGTATGAGCAACATTTAGATCTCCACAAAACACGACGGGCTTGGTTTTTTCTAGTTCTTTACAATACTCTAGAAATGCTGGATCCCAGTTCTTGTGTCGAAGTGGTATACGACTTAAATCATCCTTGGAGTTAGGTGTATAGACCGTCACGACAAAATAATCATCATATTCAGCTGTTATTACCCTTCCTTCGGTATTAGGATTGCCATATTTGTCATTCATATTATATTTTTTGACAATATCTTCTGGTAATCCCTTTATGACATTTAGCGGCTTGATCTTGGTAAATATTGCCGTACCGCTATAGCCAGCCTTGTCGGCTGAATTCCAATATTCCGTATATTGCGGTAAGTCTATCTCAGCCTGACCTTGCTTGGCTTTTGTCTCTTGCAGGCAGATTATATCCGGATCATAAGTCTTTACAAACCTCTGAAATTCTTCTTTTTTTAAAACTGCCCTGATGCCGTTTACATTCCAAGAAAATATTGTTGTTATCATTTGTCTATTATAACAAAATTGACCCCGAAATAATCTCAGGGTCATGCTCTTTTACTACAACAGCCTTATATCAATCAATCTGATTAAATTTGTGCTTCTTTCATGTATCTTTGGATTCGCTGAATTATATCTGCATCAGATGGATTACGATTCAATACTTGTGACAGCGTGTCACTGCGCGATCTGCCTTTCACGGTCTCTTCGATACGTAACATCATTTCTTCAAGCTCATGCCTGGATTTTTCTGCCCTTACAGCTTGGCTGTAGTAGCACAGATGGCGTATATGTCAATTATTGCCCCATCCCATTTATCTTCCGCACCCCAAAGAAAGTAGTTCTACGATTTTTGGACATTCGATCCTAACTGCTTCCAGGATTTCTACACCAGATTTACCAGATCTACTGTAGGTAGTCATTTCGATCCTCCTATGCAATAGGTACAAGTGCTTAGATATAATAACTGATTACCAATTAATTGCAACCAAAAACGCGGAGGCATAGTGTAATGCTTACCGCGTTTATATAATATCTATTAACATGTTTTGCCTATCTATTTAGTTTTGACTCTCATTTTTGCTGGGAAAGCTTTGTTTTGTAGTCTTTCAGCTTTTGCAGCCCACTTGGTAGCCATCTCATCCCATATGTCTTCTGCTATTTGCTTGTCGCGCAACAGATTCTGGGGCATTCTTCGTATCCTTCTCAATACTCTCTTCTTCAATTTCATCACCTCCCTACTTTTTGTATTTACATATACAGTATACACCCAGCCAAGTAGTATTGTGACCAAAATGCTTATGCAAAATATTATTTGATTGCACCTTCAGATTGTAATAATGTGATTTTATTTTTTTCACCTCGATTATATCCACCAACCGAACCATCTGAGCGAATAACTCTGTGACAGGGCACAGTCGGATCATAGTTTTGTTTCATGATACTGCCTACCACCCTAGCAGCCCCTGGGCTACCTGCTATTGCAGCAACTTCACCATATGACATAGTTTGGCCGCTCGGTATATTTCTCACTACATCTATAACCTTACTTTTGAAATCCATACCGATATTTTACTACAGTGAACCCTCTGTTATTTAAAACCATGAAGAATTGCTGCCATCACACATAGAGTAATAAGCTGATTACTCAAATTTATAACAGCTAATTTTGCTGGTCTCTTTTCGAATACTACATTTGAAACAGAATAGGTCATCACAAATCCTAGCCACAACCATATTGCAACCTTAATTGCACTCAGCATATCTTCAGGGTTTGCTATTACCAAGAATCTTTGAAGTACAAACGCCGATATGAATGCCATGACAAGCATCACTAGCATGCCTTTAGCCATACCTTTTTTGACATCCTTGTCTTTGAGTTTGGCTAGCTTTTGCCACTGGGTGCCAAACATAAATTTTGAATACCAAAGTGTGCCGATAGCCATTGCGGCAACTGTTGCGAGCACAATGCCTTGCCAATTATTTGTAAAAAATTCCAACATCTTAAATTACTCCTTATTTTTTATAGTTGTTATGTTTGAGTTTATTATCTACTATAAAGTAATAAACTTCAACTTTCTAAGTACTTGAATCTTTGGACCATTTTGCCCTTATACTCAACCATTTCACTAAACATCTTGGTTGGGCGTACCCATACTTGACTCTCTGAGTTATCATATAAACTCACATATACTACCATATCTTCTAGGGTCTCTGAGTGTTTAGCTGTGCATAGCACTAAATATTTGTTGCCTTTATAGTGCTGATATTTGCCGGTTTTTATCTGCACCATACTAATAATTATTAGACTTCAATAAGCCACCGTTAAGTGCTCTCAAGGCATTTACGATCACCGCTACATCTACCAGCTCTTGCAGTAACGCACCATAAACTGGCGGTATCTTCCCGAGACTAGCTAATATCATCAAAACTATACTTAGTCCGATACCAACAAATATGCTTTGCTTGGCGATACGTACACTTCTTTTGGCTATAGACATTGAGTCGGCTACTTTTGAGATATTATCTAGCATTATCACTACATCGGCCGACTCAGATGCTGCGGTCGATCCTTTGGCACCCAATGCTATCCCGACATCTGCAGCTGCCAAAGTCGGTGCATCATTTACACCATCACCCACCATAGCCACAATTTCTTTTTGCTGCCTATGTGATTGAATGACATGAAGCTTTTCTATTGGCAACAGACCAGCATGTACATCACTTATACCAACTTGCTCAGCTATTTGATTTGCTACTACTTTTTTATCGCCAGTCAGCATTATTATCTTGTCTACAGTTAGATCATGTATTCTCTTCAATGTTGTGTTGGCATTTTTACGTAGCGGATCGGAGAATTCTATATTACCCATAAATTTCTTATCTATACCCAAATATACTGCTGTGGATCTAGACTCATTTTCTTTGGGCGGCACTTGTACTCCTTTGTCTTTTAAGAAACTTAGTTTGCCGATATAAATATTATGTTGTTTGTACTTAGCCGATATTCCACCCCCAACCTGTTCGCTTACATTAGTGAAACTTAATAGTTTTATCTTTTTAGATTTTGCATACTCAACAATAGTATTGGCTAACAAATGACTGCTTTTTTGCTCTGCAGATGCCATATATTGCAAAAAGAATCTCTCTGATACTCCATGCGGTTTGATACCTGTTATTGTAGGCCGATTGATGGTTAGAGTGCCTGTCTTGTCAAAAGCCAATACATTGACTCTGGATAGAGTCTCTAGACTGGCTCCGTCTTTGACTATAATTCCGTCTCTGGCGGACCGGCTGATGCCGGATACTATCGCAACGGGTGTGGCTATAAGTAGAGGGCATGGAGTAGCTACTACAAGAACCGCTAAAGCATTGACTGGGTCTCCACTCACAATCCAAGCTATTGAGGATAACGAAAATGCAATGATAGTAAAAGGTATACTATAGGCATCAGCTAATCGAATCATGGGTGACTTACTAGATGAAGCTGCTCTAACTAAGTCGATGATTTGTTCATACTGACTCTGGGCGCTTGTACGAAGTGCTTTTGCTTGAATAGCACTATCTTTGTTGATTGTACCAGATAACAGTAAGTCTTTTTTGTTTTTCTCCACAGGCATGCTCTCACCTGTAATTGCAGACTCATCAAAATAACTATCTCCACTTATCACAACTGCATCAACTGGTACAATCTCTCCAGGTTTTATAAGTAGTATATCGTTTACCACTACCTTATCAATATCAATATCTATGAACTCGCTACCTCTTTTGGCATGTGCTAACTTGGGAGCTCTCTTGAGCAAGCTATCTAGTTCTTTCAGAGCCCTGCTCTTTGCATATTGCTCTAGAGCGGCTCCACTTGTAAACATCAATAAAATGATTCCTGCTGCAGCGTACTGCTCAAGCGCTAAAGATGCTAAAACAGCAATAACAGCTATAATATCTACTCCAAATTTTTTATGAAGGATATCGTATAAGATATCTTTTATTTCTGGGATTATTCCTACGACACAAATGACAATTATGAGCCAATGGCTATATTGTATATTGCCAACCAAATAAAACACCCTGGCTACAAATAAACCTACTAATACAAATATAAGCCAACCATATCTAGATACAAATTTGATAAAATTTTTGCCCATTTATATCTATGATACAACACTCAAGCATAAAAATTATTATCTAAACTTGGGCTTACTACAAATTAGCTGGTGCGGACACTTTTTTGATGCAAAATATGTTTTATCCAATAAACTAAAGCATCTGATAGTTTAAAGTGAACGGCTGCTTTTTGTGCAACTGCACCAGCAAGGGCAAATACTATGGCGAAGATAATGTATTTGATAGGTAAGGGCGATATACCGAAAAATCTAGCTATACTTTCATTACTATTAAAGAATATAAGTATCAGAGCTATCACTCCAAATGATCCCAATATAAACATGCTCTGCAGTCGATCCTTTATAACCCCCATAGCTTCTGGTATGAGATATATCGTAAAAATACTCATTATGACAAAAACACTATATGCAACCATAGCAAGTTGTACTGTACCATTATTAATCACTATGCTTCCGGTATAGTATGTGACTAAAGTAGTAAGTGCGATGATAGCAGCATTTACTATTGAAAAGGGTAAAGTTCTTTGGAGGAATGGCTTGTCATATATACTTCTGATTCTATTGCGCGGCCAAGCACCCCAAAGTATTATTGGAAAACCAATAATAAAGAGATTTAGAAGAGTAATATTGCGTGGAGTGAATGGATAATTAATGCCCATCAGTAGAGTACCGAAGATCAAAAAAACACCTGTCCAAACTCTACTAAAAAATAAACTGGCTATCATCTCTAGAGTAGTAATAATACTATCTGACAATTCTATAGCTTTGGGAATAGTTGTAAATGAGTTATCTAAAAGCACAATGTCTGCTATTTGCCTGCTTGCAGAAGAGCCAGAAAACATCGCAATACCCACATCTGCCATTTTGATAGCCAATGCATCGTTTGCGCCATCTCCCACCATAGCAGTCAAACCTATACTTTGAGATGCTTTTACAATCCTTTCTTTTTGACTAGGAAGTATTCTAGCGAATAAGGGCTGTTTTCGAATGGCTAGTTTTAGCTCGGATTCTGTCATAGCCTCTACTTGTCCTCCTGTAATCACCTTGTTGCTATGATTGATGCTGGCCCTATCCGCAATTGCACTCACAGTCTTTGAGCTATCTCCCGAGACGACCAATAGCTGCAAGCCTCTTTTTTGAAGAAATCTTACTACTTCTTTACTAGATTCCTTGAGTGGATTGTCCATTACAATGAGCCCTCTTACCTCCATATCTTTTAGGCTTGCAGGATTGTCTAAACTTCCGAGTTTAGCGATAACTACCAACAACACTCTTTGGGCTTGCTTGCTATAGAACTTTACCTTGGCTTGGGTCCAATCTTTTTGGCTTTTACTAAGACCAGACAAAAAATATTCACTAGCTCCAATGAATACTTTTTCCTTAGTATCTCTTACTTCAAAAGCAGCATATTTACGCTCAGAAGAAAATGGTAAGAAATCTGCAATTTTTATGGAATTAGATTTTTTAAATTCTGCCCTGAGCGCTTTGATTACTGCAGTTGCTGCTGATTCTTTATAAATATAGGTAGATATTAGATTGACTAGATTGTTTATACCATCTGGATTGTCATGATAGCACTCTAGCTTATCAAAAATAGGCTTATCCTCAGTAAGCGTACCGGTCTTGTCTAGACAAACAATCGACGCTCTACCTATGTTTTCTATGGCATTGATTTGCTGCAATAATACTTTTTTTCTACTCATTCTTATAGCTCCATAAGTGAAGAAAACTGTACTGGCTAAGATTAGTCCTTCGGCTATGATAGTAGCTGCAATAGCGGCTATTTGCTTGATGGCGCTGACTAATGTTTCGGAATTGATAAATGACCTCACCAAGATGATTAGTGCAATTACCACCAGTACTATTGCCATGAGCTGGATAAATTTCAACATACTTTTCTGAATAGGCGATAAGTTGCGTTGATACCTCTTCAAGCTTTGAGTCATAACAGTTATATAGCTTTCACTCTTAGGTTTACGCGCAACTAGTTTGGCGCTACCAGCCACAATAATGCTCCCGGCTAGCAATGTGTCTCCTACTCGCTTAGATATATTATTAGATTCTCCGCTCAACAAAGCTTCATTGCATTCGCACATTTCTGAATTTCGAATCACTCCATCTACTGGTACTTGATCACCGAGATTTAGCTGTATTATGTCTCCAGGTTTAATGTCTTCAGAATATACTGTATAACTTTTCTTACCTCTTGATATCTTGTACTTCGAAGCTGTTGAGATTTGCAGTTTTTCTAAAGCAATTTTTGAACGAATCTCTTGGATAATCCCGATAAAAATATTCACAATTATAACTACTGCTAAAAATAGGCCATCTCTTAGATCCCCCAGTATAATTAGAAGTATTGAAAGACCGCCAATTATTACAACGACAAGTGAGAATATATTGCGCCACAAAATCGGTCCCAGATCTTTTAATAATGACCTAAATAAAGATTTTTTCATTATGTTTATTATACTACCCTATCATCATAGCGTTGTTATTTTAATACCTATACTGTGATTTAGATAAATACAGTAAAAGAATCTAAATTTAAAATAAAAACAGATACTGTGTGCAAATGAACCTAGTCTTAAATTTTATTCTCTATCTCCTTACAAAGTATTTCAACAGACTTAAAATACCTTTTTGGTGTAAGTGTCTTTGCTACATCAAAAAGTGGTAGTACTTTGTCTTTGGTCTCCTGAATCTTTCGTTTGCGCTTCTCTGATGTTACATCTTCTAAGGTTCTAAGATTGTGTAATCTATCTGCCAGCTTACATACCACTGCTCTCCAAGAGTTGACAGTTGCAAATCTTTGCCAATAATCATCGTCACTCAGACCCTTTTCTTTGCTCATATACTTCACATCCATCGCTACTTCATAACCAAAGTTGAGTTCTAGTCTTTTGACTCGCATGATAAATGAATCTTCGATAATATCATGCAATAAAGCTGTGCAAATTAATTGCCAATCATAGATATGCAACTCAGAAAACAAAATCCACGCTACTGCACGTGGATGTTCAAAATATCTTCGACCATCGGCTCTGTTTTGACCTCTATGAGCGTACTTGCTAAAAAAATATGCGGCTTCTATCTGCTCCATCTCATAATCAGAAAAGTAAGGTTGCATTTGAGCCATGAACTCATCTCTATTTATTACTAGATAAGGATTGTTATTAGCCAGATAGACTCCTCTCTTAATATTGATTGTACAATTATTCTACTTATAATATCTACCAATAAAGTCTTTTTTGTACTTATAGAACGACTGATCTTCGATAGATTTACGGATATTGTCTACTATGTTGTTGATAAAGAACAGATTATGTATAGTTAGAAGTGTAGCAAATAATATCTCAGATGACTTAATAAGGTGGTGAAGATAAGCTAGTGAGAAATTCTGGCAGGTGTAGCATTTACAATCTTTATCTATAGGCTCGAACATAGTCCGATAGGAGCTGGTCGAGATATTCTTGCGACCTTCGGGTGTATATACAGAACCATTGCGTGCAATGCGTGTTGGACTTACACAGTCAAATGTATCTATCCCATTCTCTATCCCGTCGAAGAGATCAGATGGCTCTCCGATGCCCAACAAATGTCTAGGCTTTTCTTCAGGCAATTCTTCGCAGACCCACTTTACTGCCGTACCCATATCTGATTTGTTAAAACTTCCCCCTATACCAAATCCATCAAAATCTAGTTTGGCCAATTCTCTTGCACTAAGCCTTCGTAAATCTTCATGCCTGCCACCCTGCACAACACCAAAAAGACTAATATATGACTTATCTTTTTTTGATAACTTCTGATGCTCACTTAAACATCTTTTGGCCCATTCATAAGTGCGCCCCCAAGCTCTTCGTTGATATTCATAATCTGCTAGAGGAGATGTGCATTCGTCGAATGCAAATATAATATCGGCACCAAGCTTGTGTTGTATTTGCATCGATTTCTCAGGCGTTAGCCGAAGATGTCTACCGTCAATATGCGAGTAGAAGCTTACACCATCATCATCTATCTTGGCTTTTTTGGCATTGCTTATCCTCTGATCTTGACTATCTTCAAGCATGGCTTCTCCGCTAGTAACTTTTCCAACTCCCTTACCGAAAGCCGCGCCAAGACTAAATACTTGAAATCCGCCCGAATCAGTATATATAGGACCCTGCCAGTTCATAAACTCATGCAGTCCTTTTGACTGATATACGATATCTTCACCTGGTCTAAGATACAGATGATAAGTATTTGCTAAGACTGCTTGTGATTTGGTGCTCTTTACTTGCTCCGGTGAGAGCGCCTTGACTGTGGCAGCTGTACCTACAGTAATAAATGCAGGGGTATTAATGACGCCATGAGGTGTACTTAATATCCCGGTTCTGGCTAATGTACCGTCTAGTCTTTGATTTAACTTAAAAGTCATTTTTTTCATATAAGGTATTATATAGTATCCTAGTTCAATAATATTTGCAGCATAACAATCTTTTGGTTTATACTTAAAACAAATAACTAATTTAGGAGTTTTAAGTAAGATGGATTCAAGCGTAGTATCAATTAGTAGAAGTTCACTATTATTAAGGGGCCTGGTAAATGTAATCTTTGGAGCAATAGTATTTTCGTGGCCAGGATTGACGGTATACCTTCTTGTCATATTATTTGCAATTAATATTATTGTCATCGGAGCCATGGAATTGTTTAAGCCATTCGTCCAAAAAAATACCAATCACGCAATTTTAACTTTCTTACTAGGATTACTTGGTATGGTAGTTGGATTTTACTTACTAGGCAGACCAGAACTTACAGTAGAAGTACTAAGTCTAGTTATTGCATTCTGGGCAGTCCTGTTTGGTATAAGTGACTTGTTTGTCGGATTTGCAGACTCTAAGACTAGCGGTGGCTATAGATTTTTATTCGTAATCGTAGGTATACTTTCACTGATGTTCGGTGGATATCTCATATTTTACCCAGTTGCTACCTTAGTATCATTTGTATGGATACTTGGTCTGTACGCAATAATTACTGGTGCTATGTATATAGTCGGTAGTTTTTTCATGCCAAAAGCAAAGAAATAGCAACTATTTATCCTAAGCTATGGAACTACTACTTACACCTTCAAGGAGTGCTTTGGCATGGAGAGGCTTGTCGAATGCATTGCTTGGAATAATACTACTGGCCTGGCCACAAATCACTGTTTATGTAGTAATCCTATTCTTTTCTTTAAACCTTATTATTGTCGGGTTGTACTCAGTAATTGAACCACTTTTCAATAAGCGTAATCCTCATGCTATTATGTCTATAGCGCTAGGCATACTAGGAGTGACTTTTGGTGTCTACTTGATAATCAGGCCTGAGTTCGCAGCTGGGCTAGTTGGTTTGCTACTTTCTTTCTGGGCATTGTTGTTTGGTATATTTGACATATCTGTTAGTGTCAAAGCCTTGAAGCTCAAGCTCCACTTTGCTTGGGTCTATCTGCTTATAGGTATTGTATCTGTATTGTTCGGCCTATTCATGCTATTAAACCCCGTGAGTGGAGTACTTACAATAGTATGGTTGTTTGGTCTGTATGCTATGATTATAGGTATCACACTTCTTCTAATGGGTATTCTCATGAGGCCTGTGAGTATAAAAGCTAAATCAGGAGTAAAAAAATGAGTCCAACTAAGTCACGCAATACTCAACCAAATAAATGGTTAGTAAGAATAGCTATAATACTACTGTGTATAAGTATTTTTTTACTACCATATCTAACTGTTACTAAGTCTCTGATAACAAATGCGCAAAATACCATCAATCTGCTCAAGAAAGCCAAAACATTTGAGTACACCGCAGAAATTGCAAAAAGCGAAATTCAAAGTAGACTACCTGAGAAAGTCAAACAAAACCTGATAGAACAATCTATTATCAATAAGATAGTGGATGTCATCATTACCCCCCAATTGATTCAAAATATCTCAGAACCAGCTATCAAACTAGCAATAAAACAACTACAAGAAGACCCCAAGCTGAGCTTAGATAATCAAAAGATTGAACTCGATGTAGTGCCTTACAAGCAAAATCTCGGTAATTATGTATCTTCTCTAGGATTGCCGGATGGTATCAAGGAATCTGCCAATAATTTCTCCCAATCTCTGCCTGACAAAATAGCAATAGTAGATATAGACAAGAACCCTAATAACCCATTGTTAATACTTATAAAGCTAAGAAGGCTGTACAACAACATCTTGCTTGCAAACAATATACTCTGGGTAGTTCTAGCGATTAGTGCCCTCTCACTGGTGGCGCTGTTGTATAAAAATGTCTTGCGACTAGGTAAGCTAGTAGGCAAATCCTTGGTAGTAGTAGGTATTATAGTGATAATTTTTAGCTATTTAACACCACCTGCATTGAGCTTATTTGTACCAAATAACCTCACAGAATCAAGTGGCTCAGAGGTAGCAGCACTAATCAACGAGCTTGATACGCAATACTTTGCTATGACACAAGTATATGGCTGGTGGTATATTGGAATTGGCGCAATCATACTACTGATAGTCTGGTATATCAGAAACTTTGGTTTCAAATTTGACATCAAAGAACTAAAGCATTACTTCAAGATCAAATTTAAACAAAATAAATAGAAATTTGATTTCATGGTATAATATAGATAAGTAAAAAATAAGTAAAGGAGTCAAAAAATGGCAAAAAATAATAACGTATCAAGTATGGTGGGTTGGTCCGTTTTTGCCGGAGTACTGATGGTACTTGGCGGTATGTTCCAAGCAATCGTGGGACTCATGGCAATCGCCAAAGATCAAGTCTACTTTGTAGGACCCTATACAATTGCATCATTAGACATTACACAATGGGGATGGGTGCATCTTATTGTAGCTCTACTCGTAATGTTGGCTGGATTTTCAGTACTTAAAGGCAATATGTATGGTCGAGTAGTCGGTGTATTGCTAGCTATGATCAGCGCAGTAGTAAATATGCTATTCTTGCCTGCATATCCCATATGGTCGTTGATAGTAATCGTAATTGATATAGTCATCATCTACTCACTAATAGTTTATGGGGGCGAGCTCAAAGAAGCCTAATGCTGTAGCCTATCTTCTAGAAACACCTCTTATCAAAGAGGTGTTTTTTGTTTGCTAAAATTCATTGCTGTATATATTTATGCCCTTAAAAGAGTTATAATTGTCCACATGACATTAACAAGTAAAATTTTTGCTACTATCAATAGAATAATGCCAAAAAGAAATAAGGGAATTGTTCCACCTGAGGCAGAGAAAGAGGTAGGATACATACTAGAAGATATGAGATCTAAGGTGTTTTTTGGTATTGTATTTTTCATACTTGGGGTCTTGCTTTTTATCACCCTAAGACCATATCTGAGTGCCGTTGTACTAGCTATACTCGTAGCTGCACTTATCCACCCTATATATGTACGCATGCAACGTAAACTCAAATGGTCGCCAAGAATTATCACTGGCATAATTGTAGTAGTATTATTGTTGATAGCCATAGGTCTAGTGTTTTTCATCGGTCGTACTCTAGTGCAAGAGGCAATATCATTGAGTAGCTCAATCAATGAATACATCAATAGTGGCCAGGTGGTAGAATTGCAAAATAAGATACAAGAGTCACTCAAACTCAATGGAGTTGAAGGACAAGATATCGGTAGATTTACTACCTCTATCTTGCAACAGGCTAGCGGACAACTTGCAAATTTTGCTGCGGGATTTATTCAGAATAGTTTTGCATTCTTTGTCAGTGTGACTATATTTTTGGCAGGACTAGTGCTTCTAATCCCTCGAATGAGCAGTATCAAGAAGATGGCTGTAGATATTTCTCCGCTCGGACCAACGATTACTAGAGACTATATTGATAAGACTAGATTGCTACTAAGAGGAGCTGTAGTGGGGTCATTCTTTATCAGCCTCACAGCGTCTACGCTTATGGGCATTACATTTTGGCTCCTTGGGGTTGAGAATGCAATGTTATTTACTGTACTGGCTTTCTTCCTGGGCTTTATTCCCTACTTAGGTACTACAATATTTACATTTGGTGCAGCAATAATTTTTGCACTTATGGGTGATTATACTAGTGCAATTATTATACTTCTCTTGCAGCTTCTGATCCTAAATCAGCTAGATTTAGTCTTCCGACCGATTTCTATGCCCAAAAAGGTACGCATTCACCCAGCTCTCATGATAATTGCAGTACTTGCGGGGATAGCGAGTTTTGGTATGATAGGTATAATCTTCGGACCAACTATACTGGTGCTATTTATTAGTTCAATTCAAATATATCAACAAAATTACGGCAATGATGTAAGCTAAATCGCTGCATGATTATGGCCTCAGGCTTTGATGCCAAAAACCCCAAATCCTCTTATCAGTAAATAAACACCAAATACTATCAGTAGTGATAGCGTAATTTCTCTCATGTGTCGGTTGATAAATAGCTTGAGTGATTTAAGAATAGATTCTGATTTTTTTGGTAGCAAGAGGTAGATTACTAGAGGTGTGACAATCATCAGTAGAGTAATTATTATTGATATTAAAAGCAGTAACAACTTTTCTGCAGATTCCAGGCTCGAATCAGCTATATCTTTGATAGATGGTACAAAAAGTACCAGGGTAGAGAAGTTGGTAATCATTAGTGCTATTCCTAAACCTACGATTTTACCAAATCCTTCAGTGTGTTTTATATCATCTTTTACTGGTCTGGTGGTTTTTTGCTTGGGCTTGAGTATTAGATGCACCGCTAGTCCCAACAACACAATGCCTGCTAATAAGTCTATCCAAGAAGTTATGATATTGTTCTTGGGCATAATATCTATTTTGGAAAATAAAAATATTCCTGGTATCCCTAAGACTAATAATGGAATTGTAGTACCTATTAGGTATATGAATCCTCTAGTTCTAGTTTTAGTAGTACTAGTGGCTAGGACTGTAATCATACCTGTAGTAGCTACTGGACTGATAGCTGCACCAAGTAGAAGTGGTAGTATCTGCAAAAACACTGTGTACATATTCATAGTGCTTATAATAACATTTTATTGACAAAAGCTTAAGCTTAATAGGCCATACTTTGCATTTATAAATCATTGACATTAACGGCATAAGCGTGTATCATACGATGTGCTATGAATCAAATTAGCCATACAACTCCAAATTCATCAAACCATTATCTTGTACGTAAACAAGGTTGGTTTATGTTTGCTATGGCTCATTTGCACTCTCGATAGTTTTTTAATTTTTTATTATACGCAATGAGCCTCCGAAACGGAGGCATTTTTGATTCAAAAAACGCACATTTTACATTGTTGTAAACCTGTTTCTGAGGCTCTTTGGGTGTAATAACCCCTAGACAATGACCTTGTCTAGCCCTCTACAGAAAAGAGTGAGACCATGTTTGGTTTCCCCATGCGCACCATCACAGATAAGGGTGCTCACATCGTCATGAGGCCTTATCGGCCGGATGAGATGGAGCAAGTTGCAAAACTCATCTCTAGCTACAGGATAGCTCGTACACTCAGCTTGACCGGCTCACAAACTGTTCAGCAAGAACAGGGCTGGTTCGAGCATATCAGTACATCGCAAGATAGTGTGCATTGGGCTATCTGCTGGGCAACTGATGAGCGTGATACGACTGGTATTCCTATCGGCACCTCTGTGCTCGAAAATGTGCGAGGCTTGAGAGCCACAAGCGGAGTGGTGATTTATGACCCCACCGCTTGGAGCCAAGGTATTGCAACGGCTGCGCATAAAGCTCGTTGTTACTATGCAGACCATGTAATGGGTCTCAATGCTATTGATAGCGATGCACTACGCAGTAATCGGGGTAGCATCAATGCACTGTGTCGAGTCGGCTACCAGATCGTAGGCACTCGATACGGCATGCACCACCTGGATGGCCATACTGAACACCTCGAGCTACTCTTGTGGGTAAACCCAAATGAACGCAACTGGAACTACTTCTGGGGTGACAGCGATGTTCCTCAAAAGTTCATTGGTAGCCGTAAGCTCGCTCGCAAGGCTCTTGACTGGGCTGCTGAGAATGTAACGCTTCTGTAGAGAATTGGCTCTTTGACTTCGGAAATTTCTGAAGTTAAGGAGCCTTTCTCATATTAATCAATCGCTTAAGAGTCTAGGATTAATGTCATCATATTTTCCAAGAATAATAATACTATTTATATTAATAAAATATTAGAAATCTATTAAATCGGGTCTATTGGCTTTGGTCTTTATGATAGCCTGTTCTTTGCGCCATTGATTGATTTGGGCATGGTTACCACTTCTTAATACATCAGGTACTTTTTTACCTCTGAAATCTTCAGGTCGAGTGTACTGGGGATATTCTAGTAACCCAGCTGAGAATGACTCGTCTTTATTAGACTGATCATCACCTAGCACACCTGGAATGAGTCGTACTACACTATCTACGATAGCCATGGCAGGTATCTCACCACCAGTTAGTACGAAGTCACCCAAAGATATCTCGTGGTCAACAATACTCATTATACGCTCGTCGAATCCTTCATAATGACCACATAGTATTATTAAGCACTCTTCTTTGACTAAGTTTTTTGCCATTGTTTGGTTGTATTTCTTACCCCTCGGAGTAGTGATAATGACTTTACTGTTTTTCTCTTTTTTCTGGATTGACTCAACAGCATCAAAGATCGGCTCAGGCTTTAGCACCATCCCAGCACCTCCACCATACGGCGTGTCATCCACTGTATTTCTTGGTCCAATGCCAAACTCTCGCAAATCAACCAACTCATACTCAACCAGCTTTTGATCTTGAGCCTTTGCAAGCATAGACATACCAATCACTGGCCTAAACATGTCCGAAAATAATGTAACTATATAAATTTTCATAAAATTAGCAAACAGAATATGAGGATAAGATACTGTATACTAGATGTCTGTATCTAGATCTTCAATACCTTCCCTGGCCTTTGCTTTGATATCAGCAACTCTGTTGTCAGTATCGTTTTCAGAAGTCTCTTCTTCACTATCTTCTGATAATTGACTAGATTCATCGTGATCGCTAGGTTCTTTGTTGCTGCTCTCTGAGTGGTTTCTATCCGAACCCTCTGGCTCTGCAATCTTGAGATTGTATCGGGCATCGTCTTTCGCGCCAAGTACTCTTAGCAGAGTTCGTATCGACTTCGCTGTAGCACCACCCTTACCAATTATCTTACCCATATCGCTTGGATCGACACTCAATTCCAACAATACACCCCTATCGTCTACTGTTCTGGTTATGACAACTTTGTCTGGATTGTCTACTAGTTCTTTGACAACATATTCAACAAATTCTTGATCTTTATGTGTTTCACTCATTTCAGAATCTCCTTTGATATTAACTTAATAATTACATTATACAATCACAATGTGTTTTTAGCAAAATATTTTCAAAGTCTGATATTTTGGCTTTACTATTCTTTTGATTGAGATTCTAAAGTTTTTTCAACAGCATCGGCTACTTTCTCGGTAACCTCAGCTTGTTCTTTTAGGTCTTCGGCTTCTTTTTGAGTACCTACATCATTTTTGATCTGCTCAGCTTTGTCCTGAGATTTATCAGTACTTGCTTGTGCAACTTCATCAGTAGCTTCTGGTGTTTCTTCTGTAGTTTCTGAAGAATCTGCTTTTTCTGAAGATTCATCTACTTCTTTTTTGGTCTTTTTAAACCGATCGTGGGTCTTCGCCCACTTTGGAAGATCGATGCCTTCTTTGATAAATATCCTAAGAACTCTATCAGAAGCTTGGGCTCCGTTGTCTAAATACTTTTGAATCTCTTCTTTTTTTAGGTTCACCTGTTTGGTATGTGGATTGTAAGTCCCAAGTATTGCTAAGAATTTAGAAGTAACTGCACGTCTTTTATCTGCAGCTACTATTCTGTATGTTGGATATTTATGACGACCGTGTCTGGCCAAACGAATTACTACCATTTAGTTCCTGATTAAAGTTAATATTTATCTTAATTTGACTTTTGTACAAATCAATACGAATACAGACTATTTTACCTGTAAATTAGCATATTTGTCAATACTAATTGGTCAACGTATATTCTTTGGCTGCTTGTAAATCAAGACCTAGTATCTCTGTACTATTGTTCTTTGAGCTTGTGATTCCAAACAGACTATTGGCGGTCTGCATCGTTTCTTGATTATGAGTAATAAGAATCACTTGAGAATGCTTTGCTATTTCTGATAAAACCTTGGTAAACCTTTGAGAGTTTTCGTCATCTAGTGCTGCATCTACTTCATCCAGTACTATAAACGGACTTGGGTTATTAACTATAATAGCTGATAGAAGCGCTATGGCGGCAAGAGCCTTTTCTCCGCCAGACAATGTATTGATATATCTGCTGCGCTTTCCAGGGGGGCTGACACGTATCTCGATGCCATAATCGCCCTCTAGGCTTTCGAGCTCCAATGCAGCATGGCCACCGCCAAATAAAGTCTTGAAATACATTTCAAAGGATTGATTGATCTTCTTAAATGATTTTTCAAACTGTTTCTTTATATCATCTTGGAGTGATTCTATAAGGTTATTGGTATCTTTTATGGCATTCTGGAGATCTTTTTGCTGTTCTTTTAAAAATTCTATTCTTGCACTAGACTCTCTGGCTTTGTCAATTATAGTTGGGTCCATCTCTTCTATAGATCTAAGTTCTACTGTGAGATTCTCTATGTCGCTAAGCGAATAAATTTTGCTCGTGGTAGGCATATATTTATCATAGTTTCTGATAGTCCAGTTATTTGCTTTCTCATCTAGATTTAATAAATTAATATTATTTTCTTCCAAATCTTTATTGAGCTGTTCAATGCCAAAATCCAATCTAGCTTTGGAGCTAATAAGACCTTCCAGCTCAGTTCCGTTTTGTAAATGTTTGTTTTTATTTTCATTGGAGCTATATAAGTTCTTACGCAACTCTTCTGTCTGAATGTTTACTCTTGCAAGTTCTTTTTCTATCTTACTTACATTGGATTGATATTTTTTTATGTCTGAGTTGAGTTTATTTATTCTATTTGACTGTTCATTTAGATCGTCAAGTGTTTTGGTTAAGTCCTCTTGCAAACTTTTGTTTGCACTCAGATCCAATTCCAAAGATCTCAAAAGTATTATATCCCTGGTCTGCTTTTCAATAATTTCTTCACGTCTGGACATGGTGCGTCCGATGGTATTTTGTAACTTACTAAAACTAAGCGCCATTTCCGCAGCATCATCTTGTTCTGCTAAATCCAATATCTTTGTTATTTTTAGAATTATATCGTCAATCACTTTCCTTGATTTGCTCTGTCTGAGCTGTACTCGCGCTTCTTTAGCTAAACTTAAGGCGTGTAAGATATATTCCTTCTTTTGGCTTTTGCTTATTTGGAGTTGTAAAAAATCTAAATTTTTATTCAACCCCGAAAGCGAATCAGTAAGCTTATCGACTAATTTTTGTAGTTTTTTTATTTCACTATTTCTAGTATTAATTTCATAATCCAAACGAATTTTAGCAGCACTCAGTTTTTTGATTTCATTCTCAATAGATTTTTTTCTATTTAGATTTGGCTGAATAGATTCTTTTTCAGTTATCAGCTGCTCTAATTCACTCTTGTTTTCATACAGTTTTTTGGTAAGTTCATCTCTTCTGTTTTCAAGTACTTTTAGTTTATCAGCCTTATTGCTTATCGTATTACTATCTTTTTGAGAGATATTTGAAGCCGCTTTAATATTTGATATTTTCTTTTCTATATCAGTCAATTCTGCTGAGCTAGTTTTTATTTGTTCGATAATAGTTTTTTTGTTTTTCTGGAGCATATCATACTGATGCTTGAGAAATGATTTTCGTGCAGTATAGAGCTTGTCTTTGATATCTTTTGCCCTTGACTGTGTTTCACTTTGTTTTTTTAGTATCGATACAGCTGGACTTAGCTCGGATATGATAGTATTGACACTATCTAGATTGGTAATGGCTGACTTTAAGACCCTATATGCTTCCTCACGTCTTATATCATACTGTCTTATACCGCTAGCTTCATCAAAAAGCATTTTCCTTTCAGATCCTGTGGAGGTCAGTATCTTATCTATCATGCCCTGGGCCACTACTGTGTATGTTTTTGTACCAAATCCATTTTTTGCCAATAGCTCTTCTACGACCGAATAACGTACTTTTTTACCATTAAGAGTAAGTTCACTTTCACCTGACCTATAAAGCTTGCGTGATATTACAATATCATCTGAACCATCACCTTCGGTAAGTACAATACTTACTTGGGCCATACTGGCCTTGCGGCTATTCTTGGTACCGTGAAAAATCACATCTTCTGCCTTAGCCACCCTTAGCTTGGTAGGCTTTTGTTCACCCAAGACCCACTTGATGGCATCAGCTATATTACTTTTACCAGAGCCATTTGGTCCAATGATAGCTGTGATGCCTGGCTTAAATTGAAGCTGATTCTTATTCTCAAATGACTTAAATCCTGCAACTTCTAGTTTGCCTATTCGCACTAGAATCTCCTTACATTAGTTATTACATATTGTAGCTTAGAGCAGTTATGTTTAGCAATTATTGGATAAAATAAAACAACTCAAGTAAATATTGAAATTATCTTGAGTTGCTCTGAAGCACTTCAGAGTTGATGATATTTTTGATTAGCTCCAGCACACCAATATCATTGACCATCAACACATGACCAGCCTTGAAAGCCAATAGCTCAATTTCTTCTGGTATTCTACCGTGTAGATGGTGATGAATGTTTGGGTGTGCTGCAAGGTATTTATGGACCATTGGCCCATTTGGATGAGCTGAACGGCTCGGGATGACGAATCTGTCATCCGTTGCGATGATGGAGTGAGTCGTAGGTCCAGAGTTCTGTGCTTCAAGATATCTACTCAGCCGTCTAAGAATCTCACTATCACTAGACAAGTCCCGCACAACAGGTACAAAACTACCTACTAGCTTGGACAATCTAGACCTTGGTAGATTAGGCTTGAGCTGTACTACCCCTCTTGTGAACTGTCCTATGCCCTCAATAGCCAGTTTTATGGCCATACTTTGGGGATCAGTCCATGCCGTACCCTTGTAGGGTCCTGCAAGAGCAATTACAGTCAATACTCTTTCTGGATATCTCATCGCCAATAGACCGGCGATAATTGCTCCCTGTGAATGACCAATCAATATTCTTGGCCCATGGCTTTTATCGAAATAAGTTGTGGCAATTTTATCAGTAGCCACCTCGATATCGCCTAGACCTAGATGTTGTATTGAGGTATATTGCGTATCAATACCCATGCTCTCCGGTACTGATATGATGTTGCCATAATAGGGGCGCTCGCAAATCCAAGCTGCTAGCGTCCCGCCGATTACAAGGCATTCAATGCTCATCGTTACTCCTAAGAGCTCGTAGGAACGCAGCACTTTAAGCTGTTACCTATTATCTTACTCTACTTCACGAGTATTTTGTACAAATCGTAACAATAATTACCCTACTTCTTAATTGGTTTCTTGAGTTTTTTTAGACCACTTAGTGCTGCTGCTTGTTGAGCAGTTTGCTTACTATTACCAGAGCCTTCACCAAATTTTTCTTTACCTAGATATACTCCCATGATAAAAGTTTTGTCGTGATCTGGTCCACTTTCATCGAGCACCTTGTATATGGGTGTAATACCTTTCTTTTCTTGAGCCAATTCTTGAAAATTACTCTTAGCATCAATATATGCGCCGGTCTTTATGATTTCTACTAGATTAGTGATCAAATTGGTTTCAATAAATTCTTTGGCGGTATCATATCCTTTATCTAGATATATTGCACCAATATTTGCTTCTACTAAATTCGCGAGTAATGCTTGTCGGGTTCTGCCGCCAGTTTTTGCCTCCCCTCTACTCATCAGCAAGAACTGTCCAATATTTAGCTTGTCTGCAAGCTCTGCCAAAGACTCTGTTTTTACCAGTGCCGATCGCCAGGCAGTCAATTCGCCCTCTGGATTGGTATAGTTACGGTACAGATAATCTGTTACTACTAGTTCCAACACTGCATCACCTAAAAACTCTAGTCGTTCATTGTGCTCAAGCTTTGCCTTTCGATGCTCATTGATATAGCTCCTATGTGTGTAAGCTGTTTTTAGTAATTCTCTATTTTCAAACTTGACCTTGAGAATTTCTTCGATTTTTACCTGATCAAAAACCATTTTTAAATCTTGTACCACTTTTTAATTCTATTGATTGCTTCGCGCATAATTACTTTGGTAGCCTTATACTCTAGAATATCATAAGCTTGCTCAGCTTCAAACCACTGGACATCTACTATCCAAGGTACATCTTCCTCAGTTTGCATTTTTTCACTCAGATCAGTGGACTCTATTAAAAATATGAAATTCGTCATAAATATCAGCTTACCGTTGAGTCGATAAAAAAAATGGATTTTATCAAGTTGAGATATAATCTTTAAGCTCTTGAGATTGGTCTCTTCACTTACTTCACGTATGGCTGTTTGCTTGGCTGTTTCGCCAGACTCAATGTGTCCTTTAGGTAGACTCCATCTAGCTTTCAAATCTTGTAAGAGAGCAATCTCAATAGTTTTGTCTTTGACGATTCTAAACACTATACCGCCGCTGGTATATTCTCTGACAGCTTTAGCCCTTGGTGGTCGCTGGGCTCCATGTCGTTTTTTCTTGTTACTTTTCTTATGTACTGACTTATTTGTCTGATTCGGTTGATTCAGACTTGGACTTTCCTTTTGACTTTGGTTTGTCGCTTGAGGATTCTTGTTCAGCTTGTAGTTTTTTGTCTTCTTTTGGTTCATAAAATTCACTATTTCTATATATTGTACCAAGCACACCATTAATGAATTTGCTTGAGTTTTCTCCCCCAAATGACTTAGCCAGCTCGACTGCTTCGTTGATGGCTACTTTGGGCGGAACTTCTTTGGCAAACATTAGCTCATATACAGCCAATCGCAATATAGTCTTGTCGACTTTGGCAATTTGTTCGATTGGCCATTCAGGAGCTGCCGGTGCTATTATGTCATCTATCTTTTCTTTTTCTTTCAGTGTGTTCTTGACCAAACCTACTGTAAAGTCTGTTTCCTCCAACGAATCTGCATAAACCGCCAAATTACGATTGAGTATCTCATCGATATCCGTTTTCAAATCAGCCATTTCTAAGCTGATTCGGAAATCGTATTCGTATAGTGTTTGTAATGCAATAATACGTGCTAGGTGTCTGTTAGATGCCATAATGATTACCTGTTAATGTAATTGTAACGTACTTTTTTCAACTATTGTTGAAATAATTAAATGTTTTTTCTAATTCGTGCGATGTTTAGGGATGCTGCACGATGTAGTCTGCGGGGTAGATTGAGCTTTGAATTCTTTTCATACATCAATTGTAACGGTTTGACACTATCATGGCTTCGTCTTTGGCCACGAGTACTAGAAGTACGACGTTTTTTTGGTACTGGCATAAGTATGTCCTTTCTATAGTTTGTTTGATTTGATACCGGAGCATTTTTCAGAACATATCTGTTGCAATGGTAGTCCAAAAAGTATCTCTTGCCTTATGGTTTCTTCGACATCTATATCATTTTTGTCGATTGGCCACTCATCTTCGCTAGGATCATCACTATATAGTGCATGAAAATTGAGCTTTATGAGGCTTTGATATTTTTTGAGACATCGATTACAGTTCAACAAAATTACTACATTTCCAGTAACGTGAGCATCGAATGATTCGTGACTAATTTTTGTTAATTTTACATCAAACGTGACTGGATTTAAAAGTTCAATATCATCTAGTTGAGAGATATCTAGCTTTAGCGTCTTTTGTGACCCATCGTTTTGACGGGAGAGTCCTAGAATGCTAATCGGCATTTCACATATAACTGTAGCATAATATTGGCCTAATTACAAGTACTAATTCTGTTGTTTGACGACGAAGTTTACAAGTCTTCCGGGTACTACAATCGTTTTTAATACTTCTAGATCTTTGGTGTAATTATTCTGGGTATTGAGTTCTATAGCTTTTTTCTCTAATATTTCTTTACTTGTGCCAGACTCTATGACAAATTCGCCACGTAATTTACCATTCACCTGTATCACAATAGTTTCTACATCATCTTTTATAAGCTGTGGGTCGTATTTGGGCCAAGACTGGATGTGAACACTCTCCGTATTGCCTTGGTATTCCCATAGTTCTTCGCATAGATGAGGAGCAAATGGCGCAAGAATTGTAGTAAACACTATCATCATATCTTGCCAAGCTCGTTTTGAAACAACTCCATCTTGCTTGAGTTTTCCCGCATAATTCACAAATTCCATCATTGCAGATATAGCAGTGTTGAATTTTACGTCTTTTAAATCTTCACTTACTTTTTTGATAAGTTTGTGCAATCTACTCTGTAGTTCTGCTTCTAGAATAGAATCTACATCAACTTCTTGATATTCAATTGTGACCATATCCCATACCTTACCAATAAATCGATATGTTCCTTCAAATCTACCACTGTCCCAAGGACCACCCTCTTCGTATGGACCCATGAACATCAAATATAGACGCAGCGCATCCGAACCATATTTATCTACGTACTCAGCCGGATCTATGACATTGCCCTTGGACTTGCTCATCTTATTGCCATCAGGTCCTAATATCAGACCCTGATTGATTAGTTGTGTAAATGGTTCGGTAAAGTCGACAAGTTTTTGTTCATGCAAGAATTTGGTAATAAATCGAGAATACAAAAGATGCAAAATAGCATGCTCTACTCCACCCATATACCTATTTACCGGAAGCCAAGTCTTAACTGCCTCGGGATCAAATGCAGCCTTATCATAATTTACATTTGGATAGCGTAAATAATACCAGCTACTGTCTACAAAAGTATCCATAGTATCAGTCTCGCGTTTGGCATCAGCACGACATTCTGGGCATGTTGTATGCAAGAATTCCTCATTAGTAAGCAATGGACTTCTTCCAGATTCGTCCATCTTTTGATTAAGTGGCAATAGTACCGGCAAATCAGACTCAGGTACAGGCACTGTGCCACACTTATCACAATAGATAATAGGAATAGGTGCGCCCCAGTAACGTTGGCGTGATATTAGCCAGTCACGCAATCGGTAGTTGGTAACTTTTTGAGCTAAGCCTTTTTTTGAGAGGTCGTTCACTATTTTTTCTTTGGCAGTTTCTATATCTAAACCGTTGTAGTCTTGAGAATTTACTATCTTTCCTTCGCCGGTAAATGGGGATTCGGATACATCACCGCCACTGATAACTTCTACGATATTTAGTTTGAATTTTTTGGCAAAGGCATAGTCTCTATCATCATGCGCGGGAACTGCCATTATAGCTCCAGTACCGTAGCCCATGAGTACATAATCAGCCACCCAAATAGGTATCTTCTCATCATTGACAGGATTGATGGCATACGAGCCTGTGAATACTCCTGTCTTATCTGCTTGGGACATACGGTCTATATCGGTCATTTTGCTAGCGCTATCTTTGTATTGCTGCACTTCTTCTTGCTGGTCTTTGGTAGTAATCTTTGTGACCAATGGATGCTCTGGCGCCATCACCATAAATGTCGCACCGAAGAGAGTATCAGCGCGAGTGGTGAATACTTCTAGTGTGTCTTTGTGGCCGTCAATACCGAATTGTATACTTGCTCCTTTACTTTTTCCTATCCAATTGCGCTGTTGCTGCTTGACTTGCTCTGGCCAGTCAAGCGAGTCCAGATCATTTAGCAAGGCATCGGCATAGTCAGTAATAGTAAAAAACCATTGCTTGAGTAGCTTGCGCTCTACTGTAGCGCCGCTACGATCAGCCTTGCCATTTATCACTTGCTCATTGGCTAGTACAGTCTTGTCTACAGGGTCCCAATTGACAAAAGCTTCTTTTTGCACAGCTTTACCAGCCTTAAATAATTGCAAGAAAAGCCACTGTGTCCATTTATAATACTCAGGCTTTGAGGTATCTAGGTCTTTTTCCATATCATACATACCGCCGAGTCGTAAATATTGACGACGAAATGCTGCAACATTTTGAGCGGTCCATTCGTCGGCTGGTATTTTGCGCTTGATAGCTGCATTCTCAGCAGGCAATCCAAAGGCGTCATAACCTAGTGGCTGCAACACATCATATCCTTGCATACGAGCAAATCTACCAAGAGTATCTGCGGGTGCGAAATTGTACCAATGGCCTACATGGAGATCTCCGGATGGATAAGGAAACATCACTAGGTTATAAAAAGGCTTTTTTGGATCCTCTGGAGTTTTGTATATTTTACTTTCTTCCCATATAGCTTGCCATTTGGGTTCTATTTCTTTTGGATTGTATTTATTCATATCTATATTGTACCGATTTTTTGTGATTATTCATATTGTATTGGGTCCGAGCGCGCCCCGGACTACAGCGATGTGCGGCGCTGTAGTCCGGGGCAGTGCCCGCAAGGGAACTTGATAGATAAAAGTCTTGGGATCGCCTCAACTCTTATCTAGCTTCTTTGTCTACACCTCAGGCGTAAGGGATGGCGCCGTCGGGATGAGACGAAGAGGGGTAAGTCGAAGGGACCGGCTTGTCACCACCAACCTTCGAGGTGACAGTGCCTGCTTGATCAATCATCACCGTGATGACTGGCTCGGCATCCGGGTAGACATCTTTTACTTGGTCTTGGGCCATGGTGCCTCCTGCTTGGTTCCGGATGTTGTGGTACGGATTGTTCCCCATTTCGGCCTTATACTCTTGTAGGAGTTCAAGACCGATTTCGGACAACAAAAAACCGCCGATTGATTTCGACGGTTGAGTTTACGTATATTGGTTATTTTAACGTAGCGAAATCCCAACCGTCTTCGGCAATAGTAGTACGAGCAGGTTGAGGATGTTTCGTTTCATAGTGTTAATCTACACTTGTTGTATATACTTGTCAAATTATTTCCATTGCCAGTGATCTAAAATAGTATCTGTTGTGGTTTTTACATATCTACCGTTTTCATTTCTATTACCATATCCAGATACTATCAACTCAAAACCATTTACCTGCACTCCATTTATTACATAAGGGTTATCTATGTATATATGCAACACTTTTGATGTCTCGGGAAAGCTCGGATTCCTGCGAACTAAGAATATTGCTTGCTTGCCACCTAAGCTGAAATTGGGGTTATTGGTGACTATTTGCTCTCCTAATTGTTGGCTGCTCGCAATCTGATTATTTGCAACATCTTGAGCCGTTACATTAAATCTAGAACCCAAGACCAGTGGATTGATAGACATTGATCCAACCCCAGAAGATCCTACATTGTTTGCTGATTCTTCATAAGTTTTTCTTTGGAGACAATTATTCGGTGCGCCACCTACTTGGAAAACACTTGGTGTAGTCTGTACGCCCCTTGGGAAGAAAGTCTTGAAGCATTCAGATTCTACTTTGACGAATCCACTAGGTCTGTTATTGGGAGGATTGTTTGGTTGCTGTCCTGTGGGTAGATCCGTGGGATCATCTGGTGGCAAAGGGACGTCAGTTGAACTATTGCCTTTCAAACATATCCATTGAGTACCTGCAGCTTGTTTTCTAGTAGATTCTTTTTTGAGTATCCATTCCTTGCCGGTAGATGCACAAGCAGGCCTATTGGTGTCTCTTACCAATGCCTTTAGAGGTGCTCTCTGAGTGCCTTCGACTCGAGTGGCAAAACAATTGCCTTGATTACAATACAGTGTTTTCTCTACAGGCTGGTCACCTACGGCAGCATTGCTATAGAGCACTACTCCGATTCCTATCAGTGCTATCAGGGCTACTCCCAGAGCTATCTTACGCTTAGTGAAGAAACTACTTTTCTTATTTAGACTAGATTTGCTTTTTGAGGTTCGTTTTTTGGCCATGAATTTTGTAGTACTCTATGATTAGTAATTTGTTTTTATAATAATACTTAAGCTTTGATGAGTCAAATAAAATAAACCCGATAACTATATTGCTATCGGGCTTCTTAGTCGGACTCATACTGCTCATCAGGCCTAAAGATCATGGCGTGCTTGGCTCTAGTTAATTCATCTCGAGATAGTGGCTTTCCATCTGATGATTCTGGTCTCAATCTCAGGCGATTGAGCTGCAAGAAAAAAGCAAATGCCGATGGATGACCGGTACTGGGGCGCGGTGCATCACTCATGATTTACTATCTCCCTCTGGTCGCATTCGGATAGTTACATCCAATCTCACTGTCTGGGTGCTCTGCTCTACATCTTTTGGTTCTTCTTCAGAAGCCCATTTCCTTGCTAGTTCTGCCAGCGACTCAGCAGCTTCTGCGAAAGCCAAAAGCTCTGCGCGCTTGTCTGGGTCCTTTGGTAGCCCTACGACTACTTGATATTGCCCAGACACTGATCCAGGATCGGTTCCGTTTGCTGCTACGCAACGGCTGGGGTTATCGGGAGTCGGTGTTTTCTTCACCATGATGTTGTCCTGTCTTGTTTTGTCCAAGGTGCGATTGTTTGACTTTTCGATCCACTATACTAGTCAATGGATCGATTTAGTAAAACAAAAAACTGCCGATTGTGCGGCAGTTTTATTATATTATCTATAGACTAAATCTACCGCGTAATACCTCGGTCTATAATGATAATGTTGTTATGAGCTGATAAGTTCATAGGCAATAGTATGGCAAATCGATAGTAATTTGTCAATCTGCTTGTTGTGTGGGCAATGCAAATATGGCGGTGTTGTTGAAGAATCGAAAGAATTTTTCGATTTCTATTTTATTTTGACGTGAATTCTGCTCATTACTGAGCATTGGATCACTAATGTAAAAATACTCTCCGCTTTGATCTTTGATATAGCCATTGACTACTACTTGGTGAAAGTCACCATCTGATTTGAATCCAGTTCTCACACTTGCTATTACCGCTGATTTTTTGCGAAATATCTCTATAAAATCCCGAATAACTAAATCGATCTTATTGGTGCTATTCTTTTCAAATTCCAGTTGCGCATTGAACTGTTCGATCTGAACTTTGTCATATCCTTCATTGTCTTCTAACCACTTCACATCATTCTGTGTAAGATTCCAATTCCTGCGCCAGCTAATATAGCCTAGAAGTTTGAGATACTCGACTTGCTTACTGTGTATCCAATTGCCACTTTCGTTTTGACCATTTCTTGCAAGTAACCAGTCTCTTATCTCTGATAACTTGATGGTATTATCACTTTTGGGTGGCAAGTAATCTATCAACATCTTCATACAAGCAATTGCGCAAATTTCCTTACCTATCTTGAGTGGCAATTCGTTTTCTGGGTCGAGCTGCCAGACATGATTGATATCGATGTATAAATCTATGTTGTTTTCTTGACTGCTCATTGGGCAAATGACTTCTTCTTGCGTTTCTTCCAGACTTTGGATTGTCTTACTAAGCAGTCTGCTGGATTCTTCTTGGGATCCAGCAATATTCTAGACGCTTCTTCGGTAAATACACCGGCTTGACTACCTTTGACAAGCACCACATCACCTTTTTTAATTATATTTTTGACATAATGTCCGGCTTCATACGGAGTCCTAAATACCTTGATCTTATCGGAGTCTAGACCAGCCCTTTGTGCAGCAGGTGCCAATATATCACCAGCCGACTTGCCAACAGTCACCAAGAGATCTACGACTTTTGCGGCTGCTTCACCTACTTCTTGGTGGCCAGAGTCCGTATGACTACCCAGTTCGTTCATACTCCCGAGTATAGCGATCTTGGTGTCTGAGAAACTCTTGAGCGTTTTGAGTGCAGCGATCACTGCATCAGGGCTAGAGTTGTAACTATCATCTATTATCTTGCCTCCATTGATGGCTGGGAGTAGATTCATACGACCTGCTACGGTCTCTACTTGAGACAATTCAAAACATATAGCGCCAAAAGGTATATCTAGCTCACGCGCTACAGCCGCAGCCGCAAGAAGTGCATATAGATTTTGTTCACCAATCATTTTGGTGTGTACTATCCTTTTGTGTTTGCCAATGTGTAGCTCGGCCTTCAGATGTGAATTACTTGTTCTAGAAATTTTGCTAAATTTAACCTGACCATGCTTGAGACCAAATCCTATAGTATCATTCCTGTAGGCCTTCTTACGCAAAAGTTCGTTATCAGCATTGTATATGATCTTCTTGGCACCAGAGGCTATCACCCAATTGTCATGTACTACTGTCTTGATATCTTTGAGCCTTTCCATATGCACTGGTGCGATAGCTGATACTACACTAATATCAGGCTCAATGATTTGTAGTACTTTGCGCATCATCATCAGTTCATCATCGGCCATTTCAAGTACTACAGTATCATACTTGTAGTCTGCCAGTTCTTGATCGATTTCTTTAAATATCTTCTGCCAAGAGCGTGGATCCCACAACTTACTAGGCACCTTCTGTCCAAAAATACTCAGTGGTATTCCTATATCGGTATTGTAACTATCTTGGCTATACCGTACTTTTCGGGTAGAATCGAGTACTTTGCCTATAGCATGCTTGGTAGTGGTCTTACCAATGCTACCGGTGACAGTCACGATAGTAATATCATGTGTATCAAGCAGATTGCGAAGCTTAGAGTTGAGTCTAGAAACTATTACTTTTTTGGCTAAGTTTTTCATAGTATATAGTCTAGCAGAAATACTTAGACAATTTTACTTTTTTGATTTAGTACTAGCTGATTTTTCAGCTTTTTCTTCTTTTTTGGCTTCAACTTCAGCTTCTTTCTCGCGCTTCTTCTTGTCAATGTCTATCCGATCTAGCCGCAAGAATTTAAATCCAAAGTACACTACCGCAGCTATTACGAAGAAATCTATAAGTGCTGATACGAAATTACCCCATGAAATAGTGGCCGTACCGAGCTTGAAAGTTGCTGTAGTGAGATTGACCTTGCCTAGGAGTAGGCCCAGTATGGGGTTGATGACATCCACTACAAAGGAGTTGACTAGCTTAGTGACCGCACCACCAATGATAAAACCAACGGCTAGAGTAACTACTCCTTGTTCGCGAATAAAGTCCAAAAATCCGCTAGTCTGTTTGCTGGCAGTTTCTCTAGCTTTTTGGGCGGCAGTTTTGCTTGTTTTGGCTATTTTATCCATTTTTTCTTTCATCTGGTTAGTAAACGTACATTTACCACCTGCGTGACCTTATTTATCAGATTGAATTATACCACATTTGCTGTTAAAATAAAGCAGTTAATCCTTATATCAGTAGGGGGCTATAGCTCAGTTGGCTAGAGCGCTTGCATGGCATGCAAGAGGTCGGGAGTTCGAGTCTCCCTAGCTCCACCAGAATGTCTACAAAATACTCCTTCACGGGAGTCTTTTTGTTTGGTATAATTACCGGATGAAAATTTTTTGTGCATATGCCTTCACGGGAGAAAATCTAGATATTGTTACAGATAGGATGAAGATGGTAGTTGATACGCTCGACTCCAATGGTCACGAGGCTTATTGTAATCGATTTGACCCTGTTGTAGAGGAAATACAAAAAACAGATGATATTAATGCAATATTCAAAAGGGCATTTGAAGTCCTAGAGCAAAACGAAGCACTTGTTGCAATAGTATCGTCACCAAATAAAAGCGTAGGACAGATTATGGAGATTGGTGTGGCAATGAGTCAGGGTAAACCCGTTTATTTATTTGAACATGTAACTGCAAAAGGCTCTACTTATTTGCCAAAACTATCAACAAAAAATTTTGTATGGAAGACTGAAGAAGATCTAGAGAAAGTGCTTAAAAAAATATAGTACTAGAATAATCCAACAATAAAATTAAATAAGTACGTGACGGCTATAATAACTACCGTGCCGGCCAAAAATCCTATAAATATACCGAGACCCAGCCGAAATCCGTCTCTATAAGTATAGTGAGCGGCTTTGGTAATATCGCTGGAGCTAATCTCTTTTTTGAAAAAGTCGTCATCCCTACTAGACCTGCTTGAACTATCTGGCTTCATAAGCACTATTGTAGCACTATTGAGATACTTTTGCAGATGATAACACTACGTGCTTGTTGCTACGAGATACTATCTTGTAGTCTCCAAATATCTTGTTGAGCTGCTTAGATACCCATGGCTTGAGCCTAGCCTCTACCACTATCAATATAACTCCATCTTTTTGGAGCTTATCAAAACTCTGAGCTATCATGTCCTCTACGACCTCTCGACCTCTGTGAGTAGGTGGATTGGACACTATTAGATCAAACTGAGTATTCTTGTCGATTTGATCAAATCCGTGACTTATCACTACTCTAAGATTGTCTGTGCCATTTAGCTTGGCATTGGCAGTTGTGGTGCTGGTGGCTGCTATATCTGAGTCTATAGCCAGCACATCTGAGTCGGGTTGATTCTTTGCTAAATATATTGCAAGTGACCCCCATCCGCAGCCCCAATCCAATGCCCTATGATAATCAGGCTTGATGTCTCGAACTGTATCAATAAGCAATCTAGTTCCATTATCGAGCTTCTTGGGTGAAAAAAGATCAGGCAGAGTCTCGAATTTGAGCTCTAATCCATTGATATTTTCTACTACCATGTCAGTTCCTTACCAGCTATCTTGATTTTGTCACCTCTTTCTGCACCTTTTGCGCCAAGCTCTTTAAATACACCTTTCTTCTTCAGGATGTCTTTGAGCCGCCTAACTCCGTCTGGTTGTTCTAAGTTGGTCTTGCGAGCAAATCTCTCGATGTCTTCACCAACCACCAGATAATACCCGGTCTTTTTCTCTACCTCAAAGCCTATCTCATCACCAATAGTTATGACTTTGAGTTCGTCTTTGACTATACTTGTTTGCTTGGCCGATTGTTTCTGGGCTTTTTGAAGCATCTTGTTGGTGTCTTGCATGAGTGTCTGCAAGCCCATAGTAGTAACTGATGAGATAGTATGTATCTTATCTGGTGAAACACTTATATGATTAGCTAATGTTTCACGAATAGTGTGCAATTTGGACTCTTCAACAGTCTCAGATTTGGTCAAAACTACTATAAATGGCCTGTCACTTAGATCCACGGAGTAGCTGTGCAACTCGGCTCTGATGGTTTCATAGTCTTTGACTATATCTGTAGAATTGACATCTATAAGCTGCAAAAGCACGTTGCAGCGTTCTACATGACGCAAGAAGTCTACTCCTAGACCCTTACCCTTACTAGCTCCCTCTATAAGACCTGGGATGTCAGCTATCAGAAAGCTCTCATCGTGCACATCTACTACACCTAGATTGGGCGAAAGAGTAGTAAAAGCATAGTCGGCTATATCTGGCTTGGCATTACTGACCATAGAGAGCAATGTGCTCTTACCAGCATTAGGTAGTCCTACTAGTCCTACGTCTGCTATTAACTTGAGCTCCAAGGTGATTTCCTTGGATTCGCCATCTTCACCTAGCTCGGCCATCTTGGGAGCTTGTCTGATAGAGCTCTTGAAGTGGGCATTACCAAATCCACCACTTCCACCGCGGGCCAGTATCTCTTCCTGGCCTTCCTCGGTAAGATCAGCAATCTGTACGCCATCTTCAGATATAACAGTACCGTTTGGCACTGTTAGCACAGTGTCTTGGCCGTTCTTACCATGACGCTGGTTGGTACCACCAGGCATACCATCTTCGGCAGTCCAAAGTCTATTGATGCGATAATTACTGAGAGTATTGGTATTGTGACTAACTCTGAATATGATATTGCCACCGTGACCACCGTCACCACCGTCTGGGCCACCTTTGGGGTTGCCGCGACTGCTACGAAAGCTCACTCGTCCATCGCCACCTTTACCGGCTTGTAATTTGACTGTTGCTACATCTGTAAACATCACTAGATTATACAATACATAGGTGTTTTTGTCTATAATACCAAAAATCCCGGCTGTTTTAGCCGGGATTGTTTTATGTTTGTTTTACAAATTAATAGATGTACATAAATGTCGAAGCAGAAGTTGTACGGTAGCTACGTCGGCCCCATCCACCGCCGCCACCCCAGTAATTCATTTCTGAGACAGTTACGGTATCGCCATTGACGCTCTCTACATAAGCTACGTGATTGCCACGTTCCCAAGCTACAGCACCTACTCTAGGAGTTGACCCTGTACCGTATCCAGCAGCTCTGGCAGCACTTAGCCAAGTGTATGCATTACCCCAGTTACCAGGTATAGCACGTCTACTAGCCACATACCAAGTACAGTATCCGTATGCATAGGTATTGCCGATAGATCCAGCGCCCTGTAGACCCTTGATACTATAGGCAGTAGTTCCGCCTGAAGTACTTGGAGCAGTTGCAAGATTTACAGTAGGAGCTGGTACTTCTGGTGGTTTTACACCTTCAGGAATTATGATCTTTTGACCATTGAGAGGTGACTTTCCATCTAGGCCGTTGAAGCTATCTATAAGACCAGCGTTAGCATTGTAAGTCTCAGCTAGCTTAGTGATGTCATCATTACCAGTACCTGTGTAGAGTACACCAGAAATAGGAAGTATTGTAAGCTGTACGCCTGGCTTGATGCTATTCTCATCAGTAATATCGTTGGCCCACTTGATAGTATCAGTGGTGATATTGAATTTCTGAGATAGCGAGCTAAGAGTATCGCCTTCTTTTACAGTATATTGCAAGATATCACGGCTTGGAGCACCGGCAGTGATTACAGGTTGCTTTTTGGCCAAGAAGTTGTCTCCAGCAGTCGTAAGGACTGTAAGAGAGTTGATATCTCGTGCCTTTTGGCTGATATCACTACTAATCGGTGAAGCGGCGCCTTCAGAAAGAACTGCACCTGTAGTGATGAGTGTAGTTCTATCAGTTTTGCTCGAATCAGCTTTATTTGATACTAGATTTGATTGAGAATTGACTTGACCAATACTAACTGCCACGACAGCACAGGCAATCACTGAGGCATGAATAAGATATCGACCAAATAGCGACTTTGAAGATTTGCTTGATACATTAGTCTTCTTTGAGTCTTTGAATATTCGATTTTGAGATCGGGAACTTTCTATATTTTTAGAAAGCGTGTTTGTTTTGTTAAAAGTTTCTGGTTGTCCCACGCCCGAGAAAATTTCTCGACGCACTTGAAGGGGCAAGCCCATAATCTTTTTACTAATACAGTTCTCCCTCCGTCATATGACGGACATCTACGGCTTATCTGTCTCTCGATATAAATATCGAGACAAGGAACTTCGACCTGAAGTTATTATTAATATTCCCTAATCTGATAAGTTTGTCGTAGGAACTCTTACTTAAATAAATTTCAATTTACCAGGTCAAAAACAGCCTGATTGGTATTTATTAAAGTAAGTGTACGCCCCATATAGTAGCACGTGGAAAAATCGTGGTCAAGGAGGTAATTTTGCTTATATACAGGTAAAATATAGTGTTTTACAGGTGATTTTTGATATTTTCGTTATGTTCTTGTAGTGTATTTGCGTAATATACCTTACCATCGTTACCGGCCAGGAAGAATAAATATTCTGAATCTGTAGGCTCTAAAGTAGCCTTGATAGCATCCGTACTAGGATTGTTAATAGGGGTAGGAGGAAGACCTTTGTAAAAATATGAATTGTAAGCAGTATCTATCTTTAAATCTTCTGCTAAAGTCTTAGCTCTACCTGTAATGTAATTGACCGTAACATCACTCTCTAACTTCATCCCCACTGCAAGGCGGTTGAGAAATACTCCTGCTACCAACTTTCGATCGGTAACCGTAAGTGCCTCTTTTTCTACAATAGAAGCAAGGGTGAGAGTTTCATACTGATCCAATCCTCCTGGAAGATTTCCCTCCAACAATGGTAAAGCATTGTCCCTATATGCCTCATACTGTTTTCGCACCAACACTTCAGCGGGGCTATTTACAGGAAAGACATAGGTGGCAGGAAAAAGGAATCCTTCCGGATTACCAAGAGCCTGTACAGGTATAAAATCAAATTCAGGGGCTACGGCTTTGACAGCATCTTGATACTGCTGTTTTGTGCCGTATCCAGCAGCTTGATAGCGCTTGGCCATATCCTCTATAGTAATGCCTTCTGGATATGTTATTTTATTGATTGCAGTCTTGCCGGCAGCCATCGAATCCACTATTTGCTTAATGCTGCTGGTTGGTTTTATCAGGTAAGGTCCGGGCTTGAGTTGGCCTCTCGCGGGACCTAACCTAGCATAGAGTACAAACACAAGTTTATTGGATATCAGATTTTTCTCGGAAAGATTATTGGCTATGGAGTCTATACCGCTGTTGGGCTCAACAACCACTACCTGGCCATCTACTGATATATCTGATCTTATAGAACTAAGCCCCATCAAGAACCATAGCATTGATGAAAGAATCACTATTAATAACACTAGTCCTGCCACACCTGTGATCTTCAACCATAGTTTGGACTTGTGTGCCTTGGGTTCAATCTCAGGTGCTTCTTCGTTGGATGGTGTTTTGTTAGTACTGGGATTCATTTGAGATAATCCTCCAGTATAATTTGAGCCGATATCTGGTCGAGCATTTTTTTCCTAGTAGCGATTGGTGTATTCTGGCCTATTCTTTGAAGTGCTCTTTCAGAGCTTAGAGCCTCATCTTGATATTTTACAGGTAATCCAGAAGTCCTAGCCAGATTCTCCCCAAATTGCCTAGCGAGCTTGGTCTGAGCAGTGTCTTCACCTTCTAGATTGCGCGGAATACCTACTACAAGCTCTGCGGGATGATATTTTTCAATAAGATTGTTGATATTTGATTCTAATGCATCAGCATCAAGTGTGGCCAGTGGCTCAGCAATGTTGTCTTTAGCGATTGCTACACCTGTTCTTTTCAAACCAAAATCAAACCCCAAAATAACGGTCATTATTCGGTTTTTACCTTTATCTCTACTTTGATGCGATTGGCAAAAAATGGTAAGTAAGGCATAAGGGCTGGATTGGATTCTACTTGTACTGATTCTACTTGTGGATTATTGGGCTGTATGACATCAGCTGCACTTTTCTTACTTTTGCCGGCTACTTCTTTGCTAACTGTTTCGGTGTCGATAATCTTTCCATAAAAAGCATTGCCTACAGCCTGCATCTGAGCACTTGCTCCAGTCAATTTTGCAACAGTATAGATGGCGTCTGAAGAGCCAGTCTGATAAAGCTGATTGTTGGCAGGAACTTGAGTCTTGAGCTGTATCTCAAATACTTTATCGATATCACTCTTTGCAGCTGCTAGCTCGCTATATTTGACTCTAGCACTCACTGTCCCACCAGCACTCTCGCTACCCTCAGGTGAAGTAGCGTTGATATTGCTGATCTCGGTAGAAAAGGTATCTGCAAACACTTTCTGATCATCATTACCTTTCTTGGACAATTCTTGCTTGGCTCCTTCGGTAGCATTTGCTATCATGTCGGCTTTAGCCTTATCTATGTCTGCCTGAGTCACTACTGTTACTACCTTGCTACTACCGCCCGTGGTCGATCCGCTACCTGTAACTTTTGAGTCATAACCGGCGATACTAAAAGTACCGCTACTAATATTGAAGCTATCGCCATTTGCAGCAGCGGTGATGCTTCCGCTGGCAGTGCCTGCTTTTGTACAGCTACCTCCACTAAACTTAGCTCCTGGTATAGCTACGCTAGAATTGAGGCTAAATTTTTGACCAGATGAGGCAAGAACTGTACCGGCGGGTATAGTAAAGTCATCTGAATTGGAGCAATTACTAATGGTAATAGTGCCGCTGGCTTTGGTGCCGACATCTTTTTTGCCACTGGCATTGTACTGAGCACTTAAGTCTTTGGTAGTAGAAATCTGATCAGCCGCAACTATTGCTGCTTCGGGATCTGATTTCTTGGTGCCCGAGTCAAGCGTGAACTGTACATTGATAGGTGTCTTTTGAGCTTTGGCATTTAATATCACCTTAGCAGTCGGCAAGAATATATAGGCCAATGCAAGCATTATGAATCCCGCAAGTATCGCTACAAATATAGCAATCTTCTTATTGAGACCCATGAAATTGGGTACTTTGGGTTCGTTGGGGTTTCTCTGGCTTTTGTTGACTTCTTCTCTCTTGGAGGCTTTTGACTTTTTGTTGGTATCCTTGAGTGATATGTGCTTTTTCTCAAAGCTACCACTGTTTTTAGAACCTGAGCTATCTCGAGATCCTGCTTTGGAATTTTCTGGACTATAATCATCAAAATCTGATTGATCAATTACTACTGGCTCGTTTCTGCCCTCTATTGGTAGGTTGCTAGCTTGTGGCACGGACGATTCGGCTTTGACGTTTTTGGCGATAAGTATTCCTAGACCACCCGCCATACTTACCGTAGCTTTGTCACCGCTAACTATTACCAGCTTCTTATGCGCTGAGGTAGCTGTTTTTTTGAGTAACTTCAAATTGATAGCACTCTGAAGCATTGTGCTTCGAGCGGGTACTGCTATACGTACCTCATCAGAGCTACTGGCTTTGAGCTTGTCTATAGCTTCAGTTATCTCTGAATCTGATTCTAGATATATTACATCTGGGTTGGGATTTTCAGGCATAGTTGTTATATATTATAGCGCAATCTTGCTATGCTTGCAGTATTGTACTGCATCTAATAACCATCATGAGCATTTTGTTGTGACCAAATAATTACGTTTCCAGCAGCATCATAGAGATAGCGTGCGACTGAGCCGTTGAAGCATATTTTCGCCCGCACTTTGTGAACCAATTATATCAAGTCCTAGATTGGCAAGACCCATAGGAGTAATGTCTTGAGGACTATTGAGCTGATTGGTCTTATCTATTACTCTATTGACTTCGGTAGGCTTTACAAAGTCAATTGTGGGTTTGCGAGTAAAAGGCAGATTTTTGTACCAGTCAGTATTGGACAGAGCATGTTTTATTTCCGGCAATGCAGATCCGCCACCACAGAGCAATATTCTATTGGGCAAGTGTTCTATACCTTCAAATTCTCCTAGTCCTAGCTCTACACCTGATATCCATGTCTCTATATCACTCTTAAGTGCATCGGAAACAGCTTTGTCGTCTTCAGCACTCAGCTTGCCAGCCGAATGATCTAACTTCATCTCTTCAGCCTGATCAAAATTGACTCCAAGTGATGTACTTATACGCTTCGTAAAACTCCGGCCACCTATAGCAAACATCTGAGTACCTTCGACACCACCATTATTTACTACTGCTATATCGGATGTACCGCCACCAATATCTATAAATACAGCCGAAAACTCAGTACTATCATCGGCACCGACACTCTTGGCTACAGCAAAAGGTTCAGCAGCGATATTAATCAGATTGAGATCAAGATCAGCAGCCACAGTCTGCAATGCTCCCAAATGAACCATCGGTGCAAAAGCATTGAATATCTGGATAGTCACATCTCTGCCTTGGAATCCAATAGGATTGGTCACTCTATACCCATCAATATGTACATCTACGACTGCCGCGTTGACAAGTTTGACCTCTAGCTCTTGCTTGCCTGTCTCCCAGCTGAGCTGCTTCTTGACATTATCAAATGCTTGTTTTTGGATGCGTTTGATGATGTCCATCAACTCAGCTTGATCAATCTTGACGTCTGGTCTGGCTCTACGATAGCTCACACTGGTAGTACCACCTTTGACTAGCTCGCCGGCGATACCAATGACTGAATCTTTTGCTACTACTTCAGCCATTTCCTCGGCGCGGCGCAGGGCCGCATCGCAGTTCTCTACTACACCAGCAATATCCGTGACTGCTCCTCCAGCCATGTCGGTCAGTCTTTGGCGCTGTCTTCCTACGCCAATAATCTCAATGACTTGGTTCTGTTTACCAGCGGAGTCGGTATGATTTACTACCTTACCAATAAGTGCTTTGGCGTACTCTGTACCAATATCTAGGGATACTAGGTATTGGCCGGTTTTTTTCTTCTTTGTAAATCCAGGAATTTTCATATTATTTTACTTATGATTATTATAGCAAAATTTTTGCGTCAGAGTCTTGTAGCTGGGTAGATATTGGGATATTATAGTCGCAATTCGTATCTGTTATCGAGAGATCCAGGGGATGACAACATGAGCATCATCGATGGAATTGCTACAGCACCACGAACGTTCTTTCAAGAAATAGCTAAACCTGTAGTGCATCGCTACAAGCGAGAAGATACATCGGAATATACTTGGTATGAGCGTAACCTAGCGAATGCATTCACTGTCTTTCGTATAGTCTTTGGGTTTATTGTAAGTATTGCGCTTTATACGGCATACGATAGTCCATGGCGAGGCTTCTGGTTCTTCATGACCGGAATAGTCATGATGAGCGATGGAGTAGATGGTGAAGTTGCTCGTAAAATGGGTATAGAAAGTACGGTCGGTAAAGCGCTTGACCCAATTGCCGACAAGTTGCTATTGCTAGGACTCACAGTAAGTCTTATCTGTAACTTTTCTCAAGAATTTGGCTACTTTCCCGAATGGTTCTTTGTGGCTGCGATGGGTACGCTCTTCTTTGAGCTAAGTGTCCTGATCTCTGGAGCGCAAGTTGGTGCGAGATCTCGAGCACTCAATATCACTCCAATCGGCTCAAATGCCTATGGCAAGATCAAGTTTGGTATTCAATGCCTGGCTATGATCCTGGGTTGGACCATCCCAAATAGAGAAGTGGCTTGTGTAGCCGTTACCTTGCTACTTTTCTTGGCCATGCCATTCTCATTGCTCAGCAACCGCGGCTATAGGCAAGAGTTACGACGAATCCAAAGAATCCATTGAATGAAGGTCTGAAAGCCTTCAATCCCGAACCTCTGAAAGGAGGTTTTTTTATTAATTATTGTGTGTCAGTATATTTTGACAATTTTTCGCGAAAGTTTTCCACAGGCTGTTGTCAACTATTACTGACAAACTACAAACTACATATTCTTAACATGCACAAACGCAGTGGGTTTAAACCTTTAAAATACTTATGGTATAATTGCATTAATGACAATTAAGCAGATTATCCCCTACCAAATACTTGATTCGCGTGGCGAGCCTACCCTAATGATCATAATGATCTCTGACAGCGGCAAGAAGGCTAAATTCGCTGTACCCTCTGGATCTAGCTTTGGCAATGATGAGGCGCATGAAAAAAGAGATGGACAAGGTCCATTTGATGGTAAAGGAGTACTAGGTTGCATAGAAAGCATCAACAATACCATAGCACCCAAGTTCATAGGCTATCCCCTAGACCAACAAGAAGACTTTGACGAGCTTCTAGTGGCCTTGGATGGTTCTGAGAAAAAAGACAATCTTGGTGCCAACACACTACTTGCTTTATCTGGAGCATATCTGAAACTTTCTGCAATCGAAAAAGAACAACCATTGTGGCAGTACATAGCTGAACACAACAATACTAGCCCAGAATTTCCACAATTGTTTGCTAGTATCATAGGTGGCGGAACGCATGCACCTGGATTAGATATACAAGAATTTATGATAGTACCCCAAAGCACATCACCAAGTGCTGCAACTCAACTAATCTATGAGGTATATCACAAGGTTCGCACCATCATGGAAAGCCTGTATGGCCCATCAGCTCAGCTCGTCGGAGACGAGGGCGGCCTAGCTCCGGTTGGTACCAACACCGAAGTAATACTTGAAGCCTTATCGCAGCTTAATAGCAAGATGAGTGTCAAATACGAAATAGCACTTGATGCATCGGCCAACAATCTGTACAAAGACGGATTGTACAGCATGGAGTCACAAAAGCTACATTCATCTGACTTATTCAAGCTTTATCAAGACTGGGACAACAAATTTAATCTTTATTCTATAGAAGATCCATTTGCAGAAAATGACCTTGAGGGAAAAGAAATTATTAAAGGTATGGCCGGCAAGCCCAAGCCATTCCTAGTGCTATCTGATGACTTTACAGTTACCAATAAATCTAAGATAGAAAGTATACAGCAAGATATGGTGTTTGATGGAATCGTCATAAAACCCAACCAAGTAGGTACATTTACTGAGACATTCCAGGCAATCCGAGCGGCTAGAGATAGTAAGGCCAAGGTCATCATAAGTCAACGTATCGGTGAAACTACCGACTCATTACTGGCAGATCTAGCTTATGGAATTGGTGCTATGGGTATCAAGATAGGAGCACCCGCTAGAGGCGAGAGAATCGCCAAATACAATCGATTGCTAGAGATAGAAGCAGATCTTGATACCAATCAGAAATTAGCCGGCCGGGACAATAACGTTATCCCGCCTTCTTCCACAGAACGAGGTGGAGCTAGTCCAGTCCAGCAAGACAATATGGCGCAGAATACTCCCAATCAAACTGCCGACAAAGTACCAGCAGCTACTACAGCTACCAATAGTTTTCAACAGCCAGCTTCACCATTATCGCAAACCTCCACTTCTACACCACCCTCTGTAGTACCGAGCAGCAATCAGATTCCTAACAACACACCCCCTGCAACTCCACCTAAATTGACTTTATAATATCTTTATCCAGTCTATGGCTGGAAAGTATTGTGTATAACATCAAAGGCATCTGAATACTTTTCGTAGTTCTCTTCTGGAGATTGAGTAACTATGGTGTACACGGAATTGTCTTTGTTGAGTATCACTGTGACTTTGGCTTTGATTTTGCCGTTTTCGCCATTGTAAACAATAATGAATTTGAGCGCATCTAATCCTTTGAAGGTTTCGCGAGATTCATAGACTATCGTAGAACCATTGTATTTTTCTTTGATACTATCTCTAATTGCGTTGAGAACATCCTTGCTATAGCCATTGGCTGGTGGTGGAAGATATATAATCTCGCTTTGACCATATACTTTTCCGGTATTGTTCTTGAGCTCATCTTTAAATATATAGCCTTGGGCGCCATCTTGGTTTTCGACTTCTTTGACCCAGCCTTTTGGAAACTTAATGGTATAGCTAGGGTTTGTATTGGAGAAAGTATCTAGTGTTACTCTTGGATTGGCTAAAGCAACAAAAATTATTATTAATATCACAAATTGGAATATACCGTTGAGTACCGAGATGATTATTCCTGCTATTGCTAGGCCTTTACCTTTTTCATTGCGTTTTGAAGCTTGTGAAATACCTACGATTGAGCAAATCAAACCGACTAGGGGTATAAAAAACGCTGATATTAGACCTATTATCGATAAAGTATTAGTCTTTTGAGATTTGAGTGTATCTACCGCTTTGGGTTCGGTTTTAGTATTTTTGCTATTATCGACTTTTTGTTCTTCTGGCATGACTCTCCTGGTTAATGTTAGTTAATATTATATACTCTAAAATTAGCCTTTTCTAGTTATGTAGATTATGTTGTATAGCATTAATTCCTGACAGGTTTAATATTTACCGAGCTATATAGGTATGATAATATACCTAAGATTATCGCACCCAAGAGGAGCTTAGACACCATGCCACTTTCCACCCAATTGCTTGATCAGCATCAAGCTGAAGTTGCTAAGTTTGAACAAGAACATTACAATTCTTCGAGAGAACGCAGAAAGCGTAGTCGGCAAAAAAATAAGCAAATCAATAAAGAAGTTATTTTACAACTTTATAGAGATGTTTTACCGGCCAGTATTGCCCAGAGATTCAGTCTCGATCTTAATCAAATTACTGAGGTCAAAAGTTCTAAACCATTTCTTTCTGCTAATTATGACTTAATTTATCGAGTAGATGATATCTTTATTGGTATCAAATTTAGAAGTCGTAAGAAGTGGTTGATTAGGACCTTAACATCTTCAGCAATTAGTGGATATGTAATCTACTGTGGTCAATTCAATGGATTTACCATTCAAAATTGCCACATATTCCCATTTAACCGTAATGGCCTAATGCAAGCGCTTTTAAAAATTAAGAGTAGTAAACTAGGTAGTTTGAAGTTTCAAGACTCTGATACGATTCGTGATTTGCTTAGATTAGAAATTCAAGACTAGAGCTTAGCCCCAAAGAAAATTTGGGGTTTTATTTATTCTATTACAGCTTTTATACGCCTTACACCTGCCGAGCTAGACTCTTCTTTGGTTATCTTGAACTTTCCTATCTCGCCAGTGTGAGATACATGCGGTCCACCACATATCTCTTTGCTATAATATTCACCCTTCGGGTCTCCGACAGTATAGACCTTGACTATCTCAGGGTATTTTTCGCCAAATGCTCCTAGGGCTCCTTGGGCAAATGCATCGTCTTTGGACTTTTCCATAAAACTTACTGGCATGTCCTTGGCAATCACTTCATTGACTATCTTCTCGACTTGAGCAATCTGTTCGGGTGTCATCTTTTCACCGTGTGAAAAATCAAATCGCATACGTTCTGCAGTAATATTACTACCTCTTTGCATCACGTGATCACCTAGTACTTGGCGTAATGCCTTGTACATCAAGTGTGTTGCGGTGTGATAGCGAGTTGCTATTTCTGAGCTATCCGACAGACCTCCCTTGAATTGTCCAGCAGTTGCGCTTCTGCTGCGTTGTTTTTGAGCCTCCATTGATTTGGTGAATTCAATTTCAATGTCTTTGGCAATTGGTATATCCTTGCGTCTGGCCTCTTCTATGCTGAGCTCTTTGGGAAATCCATAGGTATCATATAGAGTAAATGCATCTGACCCGGTTAGGTCTTTTTTGTCTCTTAATAATTTTCCAAATTCTTTTAGGCCTCTTGTGAGGGTTTGACGGAAGATGTTTTCCTCTCTTCTTAATACTGTCATTATTTCTGAAGGGTTTTGTAGCTCAGGATACACATCTTCATATAGAGAGATTACTCTAGGGGCAATTCTTTCGAAGAGCCCTTGGTGTATACCTAGCACCAATGCTTCACGAATAGCTCTACGGGCCAATCTTCTCATCACATAGCCCTGGTCTTTGTTACTAGGCTCTACGCCATCCGCTGCCATGAATGTAATAGCTCTAGTATGGTCTGTGATGATTCTGACTGCACGCAAACTACTATCTGGATTGGATTCTTTGAATATTTCTTTGTGTGTTTCTAGGGCATATTGCTCAACTGATTCTTTGATCTGAGCAAGCACGTCCGTGTCATATACATTGTCTACTCCTTGCAAAACAGCTGCTATTCTCTCCATACCCATACCAGTATCGACATTCTTATTTTGCAATTCCGAGTAGCTACCGTCCTCTTGCTTTTGATATGCCATAAATACGTTGTTCCATATTTCTACAAAATCAGAACTTTCGGTATCGAACTTGGGGTCTTTTTCTTTGCCAAGATAGTAGAAAATCTCTGTATCTGGACCTGCTGGACCCGTAGCTACTCCACCTTGTTCCCACCAATTGTCTTCTCGACCCATAGCAAGAATGCGTTCGCCTTCTTTTGCATCTATGCCTACGCTCTTAAATTGTTCTCGCCAGAGCTCAATAGACTCTATATCTTTTGGAACTTCTCCATCTCCCTCATAGACAGTCACATATAACTTGTGAGGATCTATTGCTAGCCATTTATCACTCGTCAAGAATTCCCAGCTCCATGGGATAGATTCGGCTTTGAAGTAATCTCCAAGGCTCCAATTACCAAGCATCTCAAAAAATGTTAGATGAGATCCATCACCTACTTCTTCAATGTCAGTGGTACGTACACACTTTTGCGAGTCTGCTAGACGCTTGCCCAAAGGATGTGGCTCACCCAACAGATAAGGTACCAATGGGTGCATACCTGCAGTAGTAAATAACACTGTAGGATCATGCTCTGGCACGACTGGTGCACTGGGTATGATAGCATGATCTTTGGATTTGAAGAATTCCAGGAATTTAGAACGAATTTCTGATGTAGTCATAGCAGAAATTATATCATTTTTCAGATAATGCTTCTAGCTAGAGGACTAATATGAGCTAGTTCGTAGGTGTAGTAGGATTTGTAGTTGTAGGAGTTGTGGTAGTGGTCGGTGTAGCTGATTGATACCAAGCGGTAGGTAAGCTAAACTTCTCACCCTCTACCTTTGTGATGGTTGATGCGGTAGTAAATACAAGAGCCCAAGTACCATTGACCTTCTTGAAAACATAAGTTTTTGAACTTCCTGGCACCGCAGTCGTACCGCTCTGACAACTTGCAACCAATCGTGCCGAATTAGTTTCGTCTGATACCTCTACCTGTTCTTTAGTAGTTCCTACTGTACCTACAATAAGTGCAAGCCCCTTCTGGCTTTCACAATTTGCTTTTGCGATATTTAATACTACATTCTTGTCACTATTAGCGGCTTGCTGTTCTGCAATCCGAGCATTTAAGGCATTGACATCAGCGCTGAGGCTACCCACCTTGGTAAGATATTGTTGTCTTTTGTAATAACCAAATCCACAAACAACCAAGAGGGCTATGATAGATAGTATTGCCAATATCATCCATACTCTTGAGGATTTTGGAGGAGGTGGTGGCATGATATTGTCCGGAGCTTGATTGGTAATTGGCATTTGGGGGTCTTGTGGCTGCATAATTTATTCCTATTATTAGTTATGCTTATAATGATACCCGAAGTATTGTCCAGATACAAATTGAAGATTTATTGGCTCAAACTCAGCTTGCGATGATAGATAGATGTTCTAGATGTAAGTGCTTGATTAGAGACAGGCCTTTTAGTTAGTTTGTACAAATTATAATTGAAGTCTTTTTGCTGCAATACCAGTTTTGATTGTTTGACAATATGCCTAATGTCATAAGGATGACGTGTAGGGCTATATATGTATGCGCTTTGACTTGTGGTTTGATGCAAACTTCTAGTATTCATAGTCTAATTATACCAAACTTGTAAAGCTTACAGTTTAATAATTCCGCCGCCGACTACCATGTCTCCGTCATAAAACACTGCTGATTGACCAGGCGCGATGGCTCTTTCTGGATTTTCCAGTTCCACTTTGCATTCATTATTGCTACTAGGGTTGATATATGCAGGTTTTAGTTCGCTACGATATCGTACACGAACCATGTATTTGGTATTCTCCTTTGGCTCTATCCACCACTTACAATCAGTGATTGTGAATTCTTTCTTGCATAGCAAAGATGAATTTTCATCATTTGTTACTCGAACGATATTTTTGTCTATATCGATTTGGTATACAAAATAAGGCTTGCCTCCACCGATTCCTAGGCCATGTCTTTGTCCAATTGTATAATAAAATGCCCCGTTGTGTTCAGAAAGTTCTTTGTTGTGTTCATCTACAATCTTTCCTTTCTGAGGTTTGATAAACTCACTCAAGAAGTCACGCATAGGAATATTACCCACGAAGCATAAGCCCTGTGAGTCCGGGCGATCGAAGTTGGGTAATTCAATCTTTTTGGCGATACTGCGTACTTTTTTCTTGTCCAAATCCGAAAGAGGAAAAATAACTCTATCGATGACTTTAGGATCAATACGATAAAGAAAGTAGGTCTGATCTTTTGATTTATCAGTAGCTATAGCTAGATTACCAGAGACGATCTTGGCGTAATGCCCAGTAGCAATATAGTCTGCACCTTGATTGATGCATTTGTTATAAAAAACATCAAACTTGATCTTTTCATTACACATGATATCAGGATTGGGGGTTTGGCCTTTTTTGTAAGTATCTATCATATACTTTGCGACATGATCAAAGTATTCTTTTTCAAAATCAAATATATGAAGAGGTATTTGAAGATAGGCTGATACTATCCTCGCACTAGACAAATCTTCTTGCCAAGGGCAGGTGTGCCCACCGATGTCCTTACTCCAGTTCTTCATGTATACCCCTATGACATCATAGCCCTGCTCTTTGAGTAAGTATGCTGAGACAGCACTATCTACCCCTCCTGATAAACCTACATAGACCGTTTTCATTGATAGTTGCCTGTTACATATATATAAAGTAGTTTTTGTAATTCACTGATTGATATATTTCGTCCAAATTCAGTATTCCACCACTGAGCCTTACTCCATCTATTATCAAAAGAACTGACATTTTGTATCTGATAATCCTTGCCTAGTACTTTGGAGAAAGTTTCACTAGTACGTCTTTGATGGTAGGGACTTGTCACTAGTATGATGTTCTTGGCTCCAATCTCCTCAAGCAATCTTTTTGAGTTAGTAGCATTTTGAAAAGTGTTTTGAGAGTCCGAATCTATCAGTATAGTTCTCACTGGTACTCCTGCTTCGATGGCCTGATTACGCATTGCTATCGCGTTACTTGGGCCGTCATCAAGAGCTGCTCCTGAGAAAATAATATTTTTTGCCAAACCTTCTTTATAAAGCTCTATGCCTTTTTCTGCCCGAGTTGTAGTCTGTCCACCACTTACAACTACTATTGCGTCAGCATTCTTTGGTTCAGATTGGGGGCTCAAGAAAAAACCCAATCCAAAAAATGCCACAGCGAATAAAGCAAGTGCTATGCCTAGTATGATTGATATCGTGATAAGAAAATTTTTAAATCCTTCCATCTTATACCCTTAGCTTATTAACTGACTGTTGAAGCGCACCTACTAGTATATCTATATCTTCAATTGTAGTAGACCTACCAAATGATACTCTGATACTGCCTTGAGCCAAAGATTCTTCAACCCCCATTGCTAGTAATATCCTTGTAGGTTTTTCATTATTTGCCAGGCAGGCAGCTCCAGTTGATAACTCTATACCCATCGCGTCTAGATATGCCACTAAGTCTTCGCCATTGACATTGTCGATTCCGATATTTGCAATATTATATATCCGTTCTTTTGGATGGCCAAATATACTGATATCAAGCTTTTCAGAAAGTCGATCCAAAAAGTAATGATACAATTTCTGATAATGCTCTGCATCTCGGGCACGATTGCTATCAAGTATTTCTACAGCTTTGGCAAAACCCACAATAGAAGCTAAGTCCTGAGTACCAGCACGAATTCCAGATTCTTGTTTACCTCCATACAACATTGGCTCCAATTCTACCCCACGGCGGACATAGAGAAGTCCCGAAGCAGGTCCGTATATTTTTGATGAACTCAATGTCATCAGATCTACTCCGAGTCGATCTACTGAGATATGAAGAGTGGAAAATGCCCCCGTTGCATCAATATGTAAAATAGGCTTCACAATTCCTTGAGTTTTAATATCATCTATCACCTTTCGAATTTTAGAGATTTGCTGAATAGTTCCCGTTGTAGAATTGGCATATTGGATAGTGACTAGGATAGTATCTGCCTTGATGAGTTTTTTGAAGTGCTCTAGATCGATACGTCCATATTTATCAACATTGCACCAATCGAGCTTGAATCCTTCTTTTTCTAAACGCACTAAAGGCTCATATACTGAAGGGTGTTCTGTGCCAAGAGATATTATTCTACCTGCTTGATATTTTCTTGATATACCAAATATTGCTAGATTATTTGATTCAGTTGAGCTACTAGTAAATACTATTTCATCCTTATTGCAATTGAGTGATATCGCAATCTGTTTTCTCGAATGCTCCAAGATTTTCTTGGCTTCTCTGGCGCTTGCATAACGTGCTGATGGATTCGAGAAGTAACTTCTATGATTATCAATTGCTTCAGCAACCTGCTGGTCCAGTGGTGTAGCTGCAGCATAATCAAAATACAATCTTGTTTTCATATTGCAAATAATTCCTTAGCATTTTGTGTAGTCACGCTAGATATATCATCAATATCACGATATGAAATAGTAGCTATAAATTTTGCAATCTCATTTATATATCCAGGCTGATTGAGTTTACCTCGAAACGGCACAGGTGCAAGATACGGACAATCTGTCTCTAGCAACAACAGATTTTTAGGTATAGCCTGGAGTGCATCGAGTTGCTTCTGGTCTTTTGTAAAGGTCATTATGCCATTGATACCAAAGTATAGTCCGTTGCTAGAAGCAATTTCAACATGCTCTGGATGACCAGTAAAGCTATGAATGACACCCTTGGTGCCAGGATGGTTTTTTAGTATTGCAAAGAAATCATCCCATGCATCACGTACATGAAATACGACCGGCAAATCAAGTTGTCGAGCAAGCTCAAGCTGAGATTCTAGTGTCTTGAATTGATCAGTTTTGGATGAATGATTTTTAAAATAATCAAGTCCACACTCTCCAACAGCTTTGATAGATTTTTTATGTTTACTTACTGTTATTAATTCTTTCAATTTTTCTAATCCCCTGGTGTCACTATTGGCATCATGAGGATGAATACCAGCTGTAGTATATAATCTAATATCATTTGCAAGAGATAAAACTGTAGGATCATTTACAAATTCGAGTGCTTTTTGAGAATCTTCTTCATTGGTGCCTACCGTAATTATTGACTCGACTCTGTTTGATGCTGCTGTTTCAAAAATCGATTCTAGTATATTGCTAAACTCATCAAAATGAATATGTGCATGAGTATCAATAATCATCTAGATGATCCTCAAATATTTCTACAGGCACAGTAGAGTAATTGGTATATCTTACCCATACAGGGGTAATAGCTACAAAGCATGCACCAGGATCGTCCTTGTGTTGCGATAATATGGGGTGTTTTTGGTAATGGTTCTTAGAATATTCCCCTGCATCTTCAAGATTGACTAATCTAGCTGTACCTTCTATTTGTAAGGTAGTCAGATGCTCACCGCCCAAGCCTATCACAACAGATACATTTGGATTGAGTAAGATATTCTTTACTTTTCTAGAGTCTTTGTTGGTAGCAAATATTATCTCTAGTTTTTTATTTTCAGAAAATGCCACCAGGGCTGATTCTGGTTGACCTGCTCTATTTGCACTAGAAACCACAGCATATTTTTCAGACTTTATAAAATCATATAATTTTTGATCTTTCATATAATACTCCTTTTTAATCAATTCTTGGAAACAATACCTCTGAATTTTTAGATACAGTACCATTTTCAAATGTTGCGAGTATCTTGTCAGAGCTATCTACTAAGATAGGCTTGAGAGACTCTGCAAGCTTCACAATCTCACATGCTATAGAGCTGAGGACTTGCTTGGTCTTGACTTGGTCAGTTTTGTATAGCTCCCAGGGCTTGGTTTCTTCCAGTAGAGTGTTGAGCTCCTCGACTCTAGAGATAATAATAGTCAAGAACTTATCAAATTGGAGATCCTCTATAAATGTATCGTAATCTTCTATATCGGATAATTTTATCTCGTCATATTTTGATGCGCAGTATTTGTCGAGCATCGTAGCTACTCTAGAGACTAGATTACCCAATTTGTTGCCAAGCTCTGTATTGTATACGACCTTGAGACGCTGTTCGCTAAAATCACCATCTGCGCCAAACGGAATTTCACGGAGTAAGAAATAACGAATTGCATCGTTGCCGTATTTCTCTACCAGTCCTACCGGATCTATGGCATTACCAAGGCTCTTGCTGATTTTTTCACCATCGATGGTAAAGAAACCATGAGCGAATACTTGTCTTGGTAGGTCCAACCCGGCACTCATAAGCATTGCCGGCCAGTAAATACAGTGAAACTTGATGATATCTTTACCGACAATGTGCACATCGGCTGGCCACCACTTATCGAATTGTGCTGTATCATAGCCTGCTGCTGTTACATAATTGAGCAGAGCATCAAACCACACATATGCCACCTGACTATTATCAAAAGGCAATCTTATACCCCAATCTTGACTTTCTCTGCTTATACTAAAGTCTTCTAGACCTTTGTTTTTGATAAATGACAAAATCTCATTGCGCCTAGATTGTGGATGAATAAAATCAGGATTATTCTCAATATGATTTAAGAGCCGATCTTGGTATTTTGAAAGCTTAAAAAACCAATTATCTTCCTTGATGTGCTCCGGCTCTCTTTTGTGATCAGGGCATAGACCATCGACCAGATCTTCTGGCTTCATAAATGCTTCGTGTCCCACACAGTACAAGCCCTCATAGACACCTTTGTAAATGTCACCATTGTCATACACTTTTTGTAGTACATCCTGTACGGTGCGAACATGATCTTCATCGGTGGTGCGTATGAATCGGTCATAAGAAATGTGTAGCTTATCAAAAATTGTTTGCCATTTTTTGGCGGTCTTTGACGTATAGACATCTATGTCTTCGCTATTCTTACTCGCTGCCTCTACAGTTTTTTGGGAATTCTCATCTGTACCTGTTACGAACAATACGTTGTCTTTACCTATCTTTTCTCGATAATACCGTGCCAATACATCTGCGGCAATAGTGCTGTAAGCATGCCCTATATGCGGGATGTCATTGATGTAGTATATGGGTGTTGTGACATAGAATTTTTTATTCTGAGTATTGTTAGTGTTCATTTTTTTTACTACCTGTCTTATCCAGTGTGGGAATTGGTTTGGTATTCTTAGTCCTGGCTAATTTGTCTTTAGTAAGCTTGGATTTTATCACCAACATGATAAATATTCCAGCAAATATGGCGATAATCAACCACATCGGCCATAGTTGTGCACTGGACTTGGCACTTGCTATTATCATGTTGGCGTCACTATTTTGTGTAAAATCCACATTTACCATACCCCAAGCCGTCGGTCCAAATACTATGGCTAGTCGACTACTCTTTTGCTTTGGCGCTAGAGATCCAATATTGAATTCATCTATCTTGGTACCCTGTCTTACTCTTAGCATATAATTATCACCTGCCGTATTGGTTGGTGCAACAACGTCCAATTTATTGATAGCTACAAATGGAAGGAGCAACCATTTCTCTGCCTTCACGCTGCCGCTAGGCTGCAATACTGGAGGAATTGATTTGTACTCGATGGTAGTATTTTCGTATTGATAATTGATATCTTTGCCGTTTTGAGTGACCGCTACTGGACTATTGTCACTGACGCCCCATATGGCAAAAGCAAAATGATCTAGGTCTGAAGATCCAAAATTATTAAATTTCTCACCCCATGTAGGATCCATATTGATCCATCCTACATTGGGTATGTATGCTTGCACCCATGAATGCAAAGAGTCTGTGACAGAGTTTGATTGCTTTAGACTACCCGAATACCCATATCCTACTGGCATTCTGGCTGGAATACCTGCAGACCTTAGTAAGCTAATGGTAAGATCCGAGTATTCCAAACAAATTGCATTGTCTGGGTTTTGTATAGCCTTACTGCCACCTTGTCTGATATTGTATTTTATTTTTTCATTGTTATAGCTGAGCTTGGATACTACATAGTCATTGATTGCTCTGACTTGTTCGGCAACGCTTGTTTTGCCGTTAGTTAGTTCTTTGGCTTTGGTGCTTATTTCAGGATCATTTGTAGGCCAATACTGTTGACTTCCAGTATATTTAGCCACCAATTCACGTGGTATCTGGTCTTTTGTCCCGCTTGCAGCTAGATTGTATTCTACATAACTCGCTACCGCTACTACATTGGTCTTAACAGTAATATTCGTCTTGGGAGCAACGCTATAATCCGCCAAGATATTGCCATCAACATCCAATCTAGTTGAGGCTGGTTCTGGATCAAGTTTTGCAACTGTTACTTGTTGGCCAGAAGTATTTGGCGGCAATGTCACTGTAAAGGTAGCAGGAAGTGAAGAGGTGTTATTTAGCGGAAAATTAAAATTGACTTCATAAATAGTACTGTCGCCAAAAACAAGTGACGCAGTTTTTTCTAGACTCTTTTTATCTTTGAAGCGATATCCTGTCTCACCATTTTTAGTACCGAGCTTTTCCGGGGCCACTCCTGTTGTACGAAGAGTGCCAAAGTTTTCTGGTACAAACAAATCTACTGAGTATTGGTTGTCACCCTCTTGTGGTAAAGCAGGAACACTAACTGTATGTGCGCTACCTTTGGTCTCGACAAGATTTGCGGTGTCATAGGTGACTATAAATTGCCATCTAGAATTGCGACCTACTGTATTACGAGTAAACTGGATGTCTATCTCTATATAACTATATTCATAGCCTTGTTGGGACGATTTCTTGATAGATGTAGTAAAAGGGATGCTGGTACCATCTGCATATTCCACCGATATATTCTTGGCATCCTCAGCCGGCGTTGATATCTGAATTTTATCTAGATATTTATCACTGGTGAAGTTTGATACAGTATAGCTGTCTTCAACTCTAGTGTTATTATCAGATGTGACTCGATAAACAGATGATACATTGTAGCTAAACTCACTAGACGCAAGAACGGATCTAGGCACTATTGTAATGACCGTAATCAGCACAATTAGCACTACAGACAGAAATCTTATATATCTATTCAATTTTAGTTTTGAAAACATACTATTTATTTTAGCATAGGCTCTATCTGATGGTATAATCTCTGCCATTGCTCAAAATCTAGCTCTTGAGCACGCGAATTTTGAGATATTTGACACTTATTTAGTACATCGACTATAACTGATTGGTCGATAAGCAGAGCAGAAGATAGGCTATTCTTGAGCATCTTTCGCTTATTGCCAAATCCTGCCTTCACTATCCGAAACAATATCTTATTATCAGCATCAAATCTTGGCTTATCTCGTATGATGAATTTAATAATGCTCGAATCCACATTGGGTACAGGCTCAAATAATTCTCTTGATACATCTGCTATAATTTCTGGGTCAGCATAGTATTGTACTGAAAAAGCCAATATCGACATGCGCCCAGGAACAGCAACTATCCTTTGAGCTACTTCTTTTTGTACTAGTAGCACCATAGACTGAGGCTTGTTAGTAGATTCCAACAACATTCTTACGAGTGCACTGGTCAGATAGTATGGGATATTCGCTACTACCTTGTAGCTCTTGTCTATATTATTTAGGTTGAATCTCAGGATATCTTCATTGATTATCCGGATGTTTTTTGCATCTATATACTTTTGCCGTAGTGGGAATATCAGATCTTTATCAGACTCTACAGCGATTACTCGAGCTCCCGTAGATAGTAGCTTATCAGTCAGATAGCCAAGCCCTGGACCTATCTCAAGCACCGCATCCGACTCGGCAATATTTGCAGATTCAATGATAGTATCCAGTGTATGCTCATCTTTGAGCCAGTTTTGACCAAATGATTTCTTTGCTTTCATACAGTAAGTATCTGGTATCTTGCGCCTTGAAGCAAGCTTCAATATTAATTACACAGATTGAAAACTAACGTAGGTATCGACCGCAGTTGGGCCAGGGGCTAGCGCCACGACGTCTATATGTATCGAGTGCTTTGGCGTCTTGTACGCTAGGTGGTGCATCAGCAGGATCTCTGTAGCCACCGTAATTATTCCAGGTAGCAAAGTCAAACTGATATGCTCCTCTATATAGCGGGTTGCGTTTGCTAGCATAATCACCACCTGATTCACAGAAGCGTAGCTTGACCCAGCCCTCTGAACTAGTGATGTTGGTAGGACCTACTACTACCACCTTGGATACTGGAGCTACTATCTCTTTTTCTTCTAGAACTGCTCTAGATTGCTCTACACCATCTTGAGTTGTCACGAGATATTTCTTGATTCTTTTACCAGGAGTGCCTGGATTTTGAACTTCACTGAATCCAACTGGCTTGGTGTAGTCTACATTTTGCACTACTGACGGTTCGATAGCTATTTCTTCTGTGATGATCTCTTGAGAGAGTCTGCTGACTACTATTCGCATGTTCTTTTGAAGCGGAGTATCGAGTGAAGTACTAGTAATATCTTGAGGCTTGATATCCAACTTCTTCTCTTCGAAAAGTTGTCCGACTGTTTTTTGATGTGTTCTAAACTCAAACACTTGACCCGCCAAGACTACAGTAACTGGAGTAGCTCTCTGGATGATTAGTCTTTGACCTACTGACTTATCCTCTATAAATTCATCAACTCTATCTGAGCTTACTATATCTTCTGGATATAGCTCTATACCAGCTTGTTCAATAACTTTCTTGGGGCTTCTGTAGCCAGATGTAGTAGAAATCCTTTCATCTCCGTCTACTACCAGATAACTAAATGATCTATATACATTGATATTGGTCACGCCTCTTGCGATCTGGGTATCTAGCGATGGCTCCACTACATCACCTTTTTGGAGCACTACCCCCATCTTATCTAAGGCTTCTTGTACGGTTGTAGCACTAGTAGCTACTGTTTTGTTCTGCCCGTCATAGTATACACTGACTAGATTTTGACCATCAGCTATAGCAGTAGTTTTGGTGGTAAACTGATCATTTGACCAAGATATACTGCTCAAAATAAACAAAAAAACCACTACTAGTACTATCATGCCCCTCTTGATAGTGTATGGTTTTGGTTTACTTAGTATTCTATTTTTATTATTTACTCGGTTATTTGCCGAGCTATGCAACTTTGGTAAAATATCTGCCCCACTTATTTAATTACTAAAGCAAGTGATTTTGTTTTTGTTTTACCTTAACTCAATTCTAATAGTTATGCTTGGGGCTGTCAATCTTGACTCGAACAAATATTGTGCTCATATATAGGTGATTTATATTTTTCTGATTTGAGCGAAGTTGAGGTTGAGTGTTTTTGAACCTACTTTTTCAAAATCTATCACAGCCTCTAGTTCATCGAGCTGGCTCACTATGCCATTCCCAAAACTTGGATGAGACACTTTGTCACCAATATTGAGTCGAGGTATATCTTCGAAAGGCTCAAATTCTGGATCTTTTATGGACTGGCTGAATGCCGTGTCATTGTAACCAGAATTGAGACCAGAGTGACTCACTAGCTCAGCCGGAATCTCAGCCAGAAATCGTGAAGCCACATTGTGCTGGGTATTGCCGTAGAGCAACCTAGCATTGGCGCTTAGCATATATAGACGCTGTTTGGCGCGAGTCATACCTACATAGCACAATCGACGCTCTTCTTCGAGTTCGCCCGGTTCAAAAAAAGTACGGCTATGTGGAAAAATTCCTTCCTCCAAGCCTGTAATAAATACTGTATCAAATTCCAGTCCCTTGGCAGCATGCATCGTCATAAGAGTCACTGCTCCACTACTATCTCGTAAATTGTCCAGATCGGATATTAGTGAAATTTCGGTCAAGAATTCTTCCAAGCTCAGATTGTTGTATTCTTTGGCTACACTCAATAGCTCCCGGACATTTTCCACCCGCTCACTGGAGCTAATACTACCGTCGTCTAGATAGTCTATATAACCGGATCTATTGATGACCAGCTCTATGAGGTCACTTACTACTAGTGTTTTGGAAGCTTCTTGTAGTTCATTGATCAATCTCGCAAAGCTAGCAAAACTATTGGCAGCCTTAGAGCTCAAGCCATCTATGACGCTTGCTTGAGCTAGACACTCTAGGATAGGTATCTCATATTTGGCGCTATAGTCAGTAAATATTTGCAAACTTTTCTGACCCAACCCTCGTGGAGGTAGATTGACTATACGATTGAATGACACCAAGTCGTTGGGCTGAAAAATAAATCTCAGATACGCCAAAGTATCCTTAATCTCTTTGCGTTCATAGAACCTCACCCCACCGATGATTTGATAGGCTACCCCATAGCGCAGGAATGATTCTTCCAGTGTACGTGATTGCGCATTGGTACGATACAATACTGCAAAATCGTGCAAAGACAATCTCGAGTCTTTCTTGATAAGTTCTTGAATAGTTTGAATAATATACCGACCTTCCTCGAGCTCGTCTCTGACATGTACTATTTGCACAGGATCACCCTGCTGGGCATTGGTCCACAGCTTCTTATCGCTTCTAGCAGTATTTCTACTAATCACTGCTCCTGCTGCATCTAGTATGATTTGAGTACTGCGATAATTCCGTTCGAGCTTGACTATCTTGGCTTCCGGATAATCTTTCTCGAAGTTGAGGATATTCTCATAATTGGCACCGCGCCAAGAGTAAATACTTTGCCAGTCATCGCCTACTACGCAGATATTTTGATGCTTTTTTGCCAGGAGCTGTATAAGTCTATATTGAGCGTGATTGGTATCTTGATACTCATCGACCATGATGTATTTGAATTGATTTTGGTATTTCTGTCGAATATCATCTTTCTCGGCCAGTAAAAGTGTAAGCCTCATGATGAGATCATCGAAGTCTAGTGCACCAGCCTTTTGCAGCTCGAGCTGATAAGTAGGGTATATCTCAGCTGCAATCTCTTGCATGCGTCCAGTTGCAAATTGCTTGTATTCACCTGGACCGATAAGTTCATTTTTGGCACCTGATATGACATTGGCGATACCGCTTGGAGTGACTTGCTTCTCATCTAGATGCATTTTCTTGATAATAGTCTTGATAAGCGCATGGCTATCCCCCGAATCATATATCAAGAAATTACTGCTAAAGCCTATTTCGGCAGCTTCACGACGTAGTATCCTATTGGCGATGGAGTGAAAAGTCCCCAAAAAAGGCATGTACTGAGTGTTGTCTTCATCGAATTTGAGTAGTCGTGCAACTCTGCGGCGCATCTCTCCTGCAGCTTTGTTGGTAAATGTAACTGCCAATATGTTGGCAGGGTCAATCTTTTTCTCTTGCACAAGATACGCCAAGCGATGCGTGAGAGTCTTGGTCTTACCACTACCTGCCCCAGCTAACATCAGTACTGGCCCGTCGGTGGCTAGCACTGCTTCACGTTGCTCGGTATTTAGATCTTCTAATACTTTTAGCATTGTTCTATTGTACTATACCCTCTAACCATGCGGCTCAAGGCATCCATATTGCTTAAGTTTTGAATATTGTATAAAATATCAAGTAACAACTAAGCAAGGAGAAATAAATGCCAGAGCCAACTGGACCAACAGAACCAATAAGTGATGACCCTTCGGTAGTGCATGAGATGCTGAATAAAGACTATAGAATGCCCGGTGATGGAAATCCAGTATCCGACGATCAAGCAGCAGAATTCGTGCAAGACCCTACTAAGGCTCATGCAATGGCTATTGCCGAAGACCCCTACAGAACTATGGAGTCCGACCTAAGAATAAAAGGAGAAAACAGATTAGCTGACATTCAGGCTGGATGGGTAAAAAGAGAAGGTGTAGCTGCGGGTGAACAATATGAAAAAGAAAAGAATGAGATATATAGCAGATATGAGGCAATGTTTAGTGAGGTATCAGATGCTATATCAATAATGCGAAGATATAAAAAAGATGCTGTCAATCTTCATGATGGTCGTATTCAAGAAAGTATTCAAGAAACAGAAATACCTGATACACTACAAATAGCATTTGAAGAGTTTTTGGATGCGTTATTCACACCTGAAGATAAGCAAATATTTAAAGCCAATCTAAGAAAACTTCACAAAAATGGTGGCATGGGTTTTCCAAAATTTATAAGAGGAAGTTTTGAGGTACCTACTAAGCTTGGTTATAACATCAAGGTAGCTAGATTTGTACCTGATAATGACGATCCTAATATTTACAGCCTAACAAAGCCAACCTATGCTATTGCATTGGTCAATCGAGAAAAGAAATAATACTTTTCTAAAATTCCTAGTTTTCGAGCTCAATTTTGAGTCTAATTTGAAGTAAGTTTTGTATCTTGCAGTATCATATCTACAGTTTGATCCAAAGAATATTCTTCAGGAATGATCTTTTCAAAGCTATGTCCATAAGATGGAGTCTCAAAATACCATTCCTTCATCTCATCAGAGCCAAACTCATGCTTTTTGTCACGAGTTTTGTGCCTGTGAAGTGATTCCTCGAATGATATATTGTAATAATACATAAAGTTGTTGGATGGATGTTGTTTGAATAATTCTTCAAACATAGTCTGATATACACTATTACTAAAATTACCTTCTACGATACAGTCATATCCCTGACCTAGTAATTCTAGAGTATTAGAAGCAATCATTTTCATCTGCAAACTTTTTCGTGTGCTCGACTCTATATCTATATTTGGGCTTATTAGTTCATTCTTATAATAATCTTGCTCCACGATAAATAATGGCTTTTGCACTATTTTTTGCAGCCTTTTGGCAACTGTACTTTTGCCGGAACCAGATTGACCTCTTAAGACTATAAGTTTAGTTTTCATTTTGTGCTATTTATTGATTATTTAATAGGGTGTTCTACATAATATTCAGGAGTGAGCTTGGAATTATACTTACTATATATTATTGTACTATGATTTTTTAGAGCAAGGGACTAGATATTATGGCTTCCTAAATGTAATTGTAAAAGTGTGCCAATGTTTTGGACTACCATTGGCAAGTGTACCGTTTGGGTTATCTTCTTCATCAAATTCTATAATATCCATGCCTTCAACAAGTTGCATTGCTTCTTGCTTGGTGTGAAAAGTCATTTTACTAGTAGGGACATTCCATTCATCGTGATCCCCGAATAGTTGACCTACAAATATACCCCCTGGCTTGAGTGACTCTCTAATGCTTAGAAATACTTTATTAAAAGTATGAGGAGGGTTAAACGGCAATGCGAATTGAGCATTTACAATATCAAAATAATTCTTTGGGTACTCATACATATCGAATGCTGAACATACGAATTCAATATTTCCTGCAGTTTTGAGTTTTTGTATAAACTCTTCTGATGATTTTTCACCATCTAGAGCAATTACCCTGAACCCTTTTGACAATAAATACCTACTATCTCTACCTGCTCCACAGTCCAGATCTAATGCATTGCCACTGCGGCCAAGAATTTCAACCGCTGCTTTGAGACAATTGGCGGGCTTGAGGTCAGTAGTATTTTCATAATATATTTCCCAGGGGTCTTTGCTGCCCGGCTTCGGTTCTGGCATAGTAGAATTATTTCTTAAATTCTTTATCGTAGCGCTCTACGCATTCTTCGAAAATAACTTTGGCTTCGTCAAATCCAGCGAATCCTTTGATCTCTACAATGTCGCCTTTCAAGTCTTTGTAGTGTTCGAAATAGTGTTTGACAGCGTGCTTCCAGTGCTCAGCAACATCATCTAGTGATTTGATATCATCATAGTGTTTGTCATCGGCTGGTACACCGATCAGCTTATTATCTACCTCCCCACTATCTACCATGTACATCACGCCTATCACTCGCGTAGGAACAATCAAGCCCATTGGCATAGGGTCGTCTGAGATGAGCAACATATCTAGCGCATCACCGTCTTCATCAAGCGTAGATGGCACAAATCCATAATCGCTCGGACTACCGAGGTGGGTTTGGTGCACTCTGTCTAGTACAAAATTACTAAGCTCCCGATCATACTCTATCTTGAGTCTACTCCCCTTGGGATTCTCAATGACTGTATTGACTACTTCGGGGGCCTTATAGCCGTATGGGATATCTAACAATGACATATATTCTCCTTAATAATAGGTTGTATTATACCTTAAAGTTTCAAAATATTTAATAGTCTAGGCGCTGGCTCGTACTATTTTGGCAAATTGCTTGTAATTGAGGCTTGCACCGCCTACCAATAGGCCATCTACACCTTTGATATTGAGATATGATCTAGCATTCTCAGCATCGACACTTCCGCCATACAATGCTCGCACTTTTGATCCTGCCAGCTTGCCAAATTGCTCTATGATATTGTTGTGGATCAACCATACCATCTCTTCTACTAAGGCAGGTTTGGCAAAGTTGCCAGTACCTATAGACCATATAGGCTCATAAGCGATTGTTACATTTTTGATCTCTTGACTGGTGATATGAGAAAGTCCGGTATTGAGCTGATCAAGAACTTTCTGCTTGGCGTGACCGTCACTGCGCTCTTGTTTATTTTCGCCAACACACAAGATGGGCTTGAGATGGTGTCGCACAGCTATTTGCAATTTCTTGGCATCAACAGTATCTGTCTCACTAGCATACTTGCGTCTCTCAGAATGTCCTACTATGACATATTTGGCAATATTGCGTAGCATTGTAGCTGATATTTCACCTGTATATGCACCCTCTTCATGCTCTGAGATATTTTGTGCTCCTAGCTCGATATTGAGTGGACCTTTTGATTTTTCGAGTTCCTTAGCAAAAGCATATAGATGAGTAGCTGGTGGGCAGATAACAAGTTCTGGATATGTGAAGTTGGTGAGCTCTTTGATGATTCTCTCGAGCAACAAAGATCCTTCTGGCAAAGTAGTGTTCATCTTCCAGTTGCCTACGATAAGTTTTTGGGGGGTATTCATAAGCATTATTATACTATATCTCTAATAGCCTTACAGTGTCTGTACCACCCACTACATTAGATTGAGTACCAAAAGCTTGTACCACCCAATCCCCGTGCTTGAGTTTTTTTTGAGCTATGAGTTTCTTGATAATACCTGAGCTGACATGTTGTTTCTTGGAAACCAAATACGGCTTGCCGCCCCACACTAACGCCATTTGATTGCACACTGTTTTGTTTGGACTAGCTATGATTACCGGTACGGGTGGGCGTAGTGCTGCTATCGATAATGCAGTAGAGCCGGTGAGAGTCTCGGCGAGTATGATTTTGGCACCAACTTGTTCGGCTAGAGTGATTGCAGCCATACTCACACTAGTCTGTGCATCTGTAGTAGCTAGTTTGCCAGCCGATATAGGCTTACCCAGCAATTTACGTGAGCTAGTCACCATCCTTTTGACTATGCCGACTTGTTGTGAATAATCTACAGGTAGTTCTGCTGAGCCCTTGCCATTTTCTGGTATAAAATCTATCTCAAGACGATTTTGAGCATAATAGCTTTCGGTCTTAAGTATTACTCGCTTCATGAGCTGAACTGTCTGAAGAGGATACTGGCCGGCAGCTGTTTCTCCAGAGAGCATTACGCAACTCACACCCAAACTCACGGCGCTTGCAATGTCATTGACTTCGGCACGAGTGGGCTGAGGACTAGATATCATACTCTCTAGCATTTGAGTGGCCATGATGACAGGCTTCTTGTATGTACGAGCCAGCTGGATGATTTCTCTACCAATGAGTGGCACATCTTCATTGCTAGTCTCTACAGCGAGATCGCCTCTAGCTATCATGACTGCATCCGTAGCTGCAACTATCTCCTCTAGATTCTTAGTGGCTGTTCTAGTCTCTATTTTGGCAATTATCTTGGCTTGAGATTTGTTGTTAGCTAGTAATGTCCTAAGGTGCTTTATGTCGTTGGCAGTTTGCACAAAGCTAAGTGCCACATAATCCACATCATTTTGATACACAAATTCAAGATCTGTCATGTCTTTTGGAGTCAGTATCTCCTTGGAGTCAAATACTGTGTCGGGTAGATTGATACCGTGATTGCTAGAAACTTTACCAGAATTGAGAACTTCGGCTGTTATTTGTTTGTTGGCGGTAGATATCACCCTAGATTCGATAGTGCCATCGCGCAGCATGATGCTATCGCCTTTTTTCACCAAATGAGTGAAGTCGTATTGGATAGGTAGATGTCCATCGGCACATTTATTATCAGTGCAGAATACTATCTTTTGCCCAGCCTGAAGCTCTACAGTCTTGGAGCTCAAAACACCCAATCTTATCTTGGGGCCTTGTAAGTCAGCTATTACTGCTACTGACCTATCTAGCTTCTTGGCAGCTTCTCGAGACTTCTTTATCACATTGGCATGCCATGCGTGAGTATTGTGACTTAGATTGAGCCTTACGCCATTGACTCCAGCACCCAATAACGACTCTAGCTTCTCTTCAGAAGCTGGTCCAATAGTGGCTATTATCTTGGTGCGCTTAAAAGTAGATGCATCTGTGCTCATATATCTATGATACATCAGACCACAAGCATTATTCTAGATATTGTAATATGTATTATTATAGACCCACAGCGGTGGCAACAGTTTTTTCTTGTCCATCTTCAGTCTGAGCAAATATGCCTAGGTCAGTAGTCCGAGTCACAACTACTGTTTCTGTGTTATCACCGTCTACTTGCACTTCTACTCCATTGTCTACTAAGGCCGCGATATTGACGTAGAATTTCTGTCCATCCTCATCTACAAAACATATATAATCGCCATTGGCATCTTCACCCGGTACTATACTACCGCCAAGTATAGTAATGTTCTGGCTTCCAATATCTGGAGTGTTGACCTTATTGGATTCACCATCAGTACCTTCTATCCTTTGTGGGCTTGTGCGTATGTTGACCTGAGTAGCATCGAACTGAACAGGATTTCTGAGTACTCTGAGCAATGTGCCAGGTCTGATATCTTCTATTTCAATATTGTTTGGTTGTTCACCTGTATTGTTCTGTTGTTCTACTGGATCTATAGCGCTCTCTTTGGCATTATCATAGACCAATTTACCACCACCCAGTGCAAGTCCTGCAGCAGCCAGCAAATACAATGCTCTTCTACCTCTTGACACTTTTGGTGCTGGAGGCCTTGACCTACGAGAGTCTAGTCTTGGCTCTGTTACTCCGTGCACTTGGATATGGTCTGGGTTTGTTGGGTCAAATCGCTCATCTGGTCTTCTTGTCATATTACTCCTTTTTATTATGCTGATAATCTGGTGCCGCCGCGGGGTCCCGGGGGAGGCTTCGGACCATCTGCTTTAGCTTCTTTTTTGGCTTTAAAATCTTCAATTGAAGTCACTTTAGCCTTTTTTTTATCACTTTCTTCCACGGTACTAACTGGTTTACCACCAGTATTTGTAGCTTGGTCATAGGGCTTTTCGTCGGTAAGATCTGGGTCAACTTTAGCCCAATCATAGGGCTTAGCGCCTGCTTCAGCCAATGTTAATCTTTCGTCATTATCCACATCTCTTGATGGTGGTCCTTCGGTTGGTGGCATTTTTCCCCTCTAAAGTTATTTATAATATATACTATACAATAATTGTTATGTTGGCAGCAAGCAAATGTTGAGTAATACCTGATATTGTGATATTATGCTATCTGTTAAACGCCTACAATAGGCCAATAAACTCAGCTGATGGTCCCATCGTCTAGTGGTTAGGACACCAGGTTTTCATCCTGGCAACAGGGGTTCGACTCCCCTTGGGATCACCAACTGAGTTTATCTACGTTTTGGCCCCGTCGTCTAGTGGCCTAGGACATCAGGTTCTCATCCTGAAGATCGCGGGTTCGAATCCCGCCGGGGTCACCAATAGGATTTATTGTTTCACATAGTTATGTCAATAACTATTGATTATTTGTTACAATTGTGCTATTATATAGCCCTTGGTCGCAACCGCGACCTTGTACCCGAATAGAAAGAGCAATCATGGACCTCAAGAAAGTCCACGGCGTGAACGTCCTCCGGATGTTCATGGACTGGTTCGAAGATGAGTTTTACGAAGAGTTCTACCAGCGCTTCCCCGACAAGGGGATGACGCTCGTCGTACTCGACTCGGACAACCTCATCGATCTCCAGCAGAACTGGCGCCACCCACAGGGCTTCGAGATGATCGTCGCCCACATCGGCGATGAGGCGATCGCCATCGCCGCGAACGGCACCTACGAGAACGTGAAGGGCAAGTTGCGCTTCGTGCTCCGCACCGGCATGGACTCGGTGATGGCCGAGACTCGGCAGGACTTCGTGCGACCGGGCGATTTCCCGTGGGAAGGTGCTGGCGAGCACGAGGGCTACATCGGTGGTGTCTCCGGACTCGCCAAGGAAGAAGACTGGGAGATGTACTGCAAGTGCGTCGACAAGCTCATCGAGCTGCTCAAGAAGGTCATCTCCAGGGCGATGGAGCGAAGCAACCAGCTGCGCAAGCTCCCCGACTGCCCCCACGGAGCCAAGTACATGTACGCCATCGATGTGTCGGATATGTTCCCCGACTACTCCGCCGCCTGATCCTCGATCCACTGGGCCTCGAGCCCCGACTAGAGTCCCCGACTCTGGTCGGGGCTCTTTTCGTTTATCACTATTATATATATGCACATTATTTTGCTAAAATAGTCCTATGACCAACAAAAACAACTATGCATTTTTAGATAAGATATTTCCTTGGGTACTTACGATAGGTGGATCTATTGGCCTACTAGTATCTTTTGTATTGACCCTAGAAAAGATACAATTACTTATCAAACCCGCATATGTAGCTAGTTGCAATCTCAGCCCCATACTTAGTTGTACGAGTATCATGAAGTCCACTCAAGCAGGACTGTTTGGATTTCCCAATCCGCTGATAGGCATTGCAGGATTTGCGGTGGTCATCACTATCGGTGTAGGTATGTTAGCTGGTGCCAAATACAAGCGATGGTTCATGCTTGGACTATTGCTCGGTAGTTTGCTAGGTGTGGTGTTTGTACATTGGCTATTCTATGAGAGTGTATTTGTGATAGGTGCTTTGTGTGCTTATTGTATGGTGGTATGGACTGTGACCATCCCGATATTTCTCTACACTACTTTGTACAATTTGAGAAATGACAATATTCGATATCCAAAACAATGCAGCAAATTTGTAGAGTTCTTGCAACGCCAACACTTCAATATATTATTCGTGTGGTATGGCATACTCTTTGCGACAATAGTCGCTAAATTCTGGAGTTATTTCAAAACTTTGATATAATTTCCTACTCCTATCGTGCTAAAATAAATACATGAGCAAACTACTTACGCTTAAAGATATTGATGTTACTAACAAACGGGTGTTTTTGCGCGTGGATTACAATGTAGTAGCGGATGGAAAGATTATCGATGAATTTCGAGTGCGGGCTAGTCTGCCTACTATCAATTATTTACTAGAGCAAAACTGCTCCATCATCTTGGCAAGCCACAATGGCAGACCCGATGGCAAGGTAGTAGAGAGTCTGAGCCTACGTCCAGTTGCCAAGCTATTGCCAAGACTACTAGGTAGAGATGTCATATTCTTAGATGATTGCGTTGGTGAGGATGTGCGCAAAGAAGCCGAGTACTTGCGGGCGGGAGATATTATGCTACTCGAAAACTTGCGCTTTCACCCCGAAGAAGAAAAGAACGACTCTACTTTTGCATCCCAATTGGCCGATCTTGCCGAAGTATACGTAGATGATGCTTTTGCTGCTATTCACCGTGCTCATGCCAGTACTGTTGGCGTAGCGCAATTGCTACCACACGCTGCAGGTAGATTGGTACAAATAGAATATGAGACTATCGAGATGCTTATGCACAAACCCAAGAGACCATACACTGCCGTCATTGGAGGAGCCAAGATATCTGACAAGATAGAAGTATTGGTAGAGCTGCTAAAGCATGTAGATGCACTACTGATAGGTGGCGCCATGGCCAATACATTCTTGGCAGCACTGGGTACCAACATGCGCTCATCAAAGCTAGAAAAAAGTAGTTTTGCCGACGCCAAGAAGATCATAAGCTTGGCCAAGAAAAACAAAGTAAGATTAGTACTACCTTCTGACGTAGTAGTTGCCAAAGAAGCCAAGGCCAACCATCATGGTAGAGTCGTAGAAATCGACAAACTCAAAGCGGGAGATATGGCACTCGACATAGGCCCAGCTACTATGGAGATGTTTGATGCAGTATTGCAAGATAGTAAAACGATATTTTGGAATGGCACACTAGGCATTGCGGAGTTACCTGTATTTGCTGTGGCAAGCCGAGATCTGGCACACGCCATGATAAGCTCGCACGCTCAGACAATTGTTGGCGGTGGAGACACAGCGGCTTTTGTAGATCAGCAAAACTTAGCCGAGCATTTTGGCTTTGTATCCACTGGTGGTGGTGCTAGCCTAGAACTGCTGGCTGGTAAAAAACTGCCAGGCTTAGAAATACTCAAGACCAGAGCACTCAAGATCTCAGCCTAATAGATATATTTATGATTGTTGTTCTTTTAATAGTTTTAAGTTGGCTTTTACCAATTGCCATTGAGCATCACGAAAGTATTGTGGCGTATCTCTACGGTCAATTTGTACCAGCATATCAAAAATATCTGAAAATATTTTACTATATTCATCCCCTTCATTGTATTTACCAAAGTTGGGGCTAGAAGAAGCTCTTATCATATCTGCAGATATTTTTGATTCATTCTTAGAGTTTAAATCTTTTATCAAATCTTGCCAGTATTTTATAAAGTCGTTTAGTGTTTTTAATTCTTTAGGTTTCATATTATTTTCTTATATGGTTGCTAGTACTGAAAGTTGATTTATTTATAAATACCTCGTTTGGAGAGTGTGTAGTAAGTCATCGATTTTAGCCCAATCTTCTTCTCTTTGTGTCATAGTACCATTTGGTATTTCCAGCCCTCCAGCAATGCTTATCAGATTATCAAGCTCTTTATCCTTGCAAAGATCATCACTATTTTCTAATGAGTAAATAGTTACAATTTGATAAGCAACTTTAGAATCTTGCTCTATAGAAGCGTCTGGTTTGCGACTTTTTATAAGATTAGATATAAAAGCAATTACTTCTTTTATATTTGGTGTATTTGAATTGAGAGTGTAATTTTTCATTTTTACATATTAGACTAGTTTCTGTTTCTTGAGTGATATTAATAACTATCAATTTTTGCACAAAACAGTGCCTATATATATTTCCTTAGCTCATTATTCATATTTTTCTTTTTCTTCTTCAATCCAGGTATTCAATCTTTGCCATCTATAATCCAATTCATCATCTTCAAACCTATCTGGCAATTCAAGCTCACCAGCATCAAGCGAAATTGATTCAATTCCTGGATTTGTATCTACCGACTTGTACCACATAGTGTCAGCAATCAAAAAGGCTGCTTCTTGTCGTGTTATAGTACCCTTGTCTGCTAGATTAATTAGTTCGGTGTAATACTCAAGAACAGAGCTGGGATCTTCGGCTAGTTGGGTTTCAGAAAATCTATCCCTTACAATTCTAGACCTTTCAATTGCACCTTGAAAGTCTTCTGTCATTATCAATTCTCCTTTAAGATATGATTGCTGAAGAGCCAGTTTTACTACATGGCTCAGGTTATTGTTAGATCAAGTAGCGCAGGTTTGCAGCCCTGTTACTTGATCTGGTCAGTGGTGATCTCGCTGCCGTCCGTGTCTCGGCCGTAGACAAAGTTGCCGTCTTCATCATGGGCGATGTGCCCATGTGGAGCACCCTTGTCGGTTGAACCGAAGTAGGTATCGGTCTGTGCCTTGCCGGTGTCTTTGCTCTCACTGGAGTTGGTATTGGTAAACCATCCCATGGCTTTCTCCTTTCGAGTCTGCCATTTGTCAGGTCTTTGGGCTTTGGATAGGTGCATCGTGGTTAATTTGGTTTATCGTACTTGCCAAATACGAGTTTGCCAAAAAGCAAAAGCACCTCTTAAGATATAACTTACATATCTCTCAAGGTACGGTTGCTCCAGATACTAGGAGTATAGGTTAAACACGAGTTTTTGTAAAGCTCAGGACTTTGAAGTAGCAGCAACCTTAGCGCCTATCTTGCGGCTTTGTGCTTCTACAGTCTTGGGTACACCGCTGATAGGTAGAGTAAATCCAAATGTACTTCCCTTGCCCTCTACACTCTCAAATATCAATTTGCCACCCTCATCTTGTACGACTCTTTTTACTAGGTATAGACCCAGCCCAGTACCATCGGGGCGGAGTTCTTTGGCGTTGTTGGCTCGAAACATCTTGGTAAAAAGTTTATTTTGTACTTTGACTGGTACACCTATACCATTGTCTTTGACGATGAAGACCACATGGTCCCCGTCTAGCTCAAAGCTTACATTTACCTCACCTCCGCCTTTTGGTGGCTGAGAGTAGTGGATGGCATTGTCTACAAGATTCATGATGACTTGTCGAGTCTTGTTTTCATCCAATCTTATCTCGGGTATCTTTTCTTTGGGCGATATATAGTTGAGCTTCACATCTTTGCTCTCGGCTATACTTTGTAGTTGAGTTATTTCTTCTGCCACTACTTTTGTCATATCGACATCAGCTACTTCTAAGAAAAACCTGTTGGCATCCATACGACTGACATTGAGTAGATCATCGATAAGGCGTGCCATACGATTGGCACCATCCAGAGCAAGCTGCACTGGTTCTCTCTGCTCTTTGGAGAGCTTACCAAAATCACCTTCATCGAGCATACTAGCATATCCCTTGACTGTGGTGAGCGGTGTACGGAGCTGATGAGATGCCATAGATATGAATTCGTCCTTGGCTTGATCTAGTATTTTGAGTTGATCATTGGCATTCTTGAGCTGAGCGGTACGCTGACGAACTCTTTCAGCTAGGGTCTCACTGAATAGCTGTATTTCTTTATAGCTCAAGGCATTTTGCACTGCCACACTCAACTCACTACCGATGACCTCTAATACCTTCATGTCTTCAGTAGTATAGATATCACCACTTTTTTTGTTGGCTAGCAGCAGATAGCCCATGAATTTGTCTCCAGTCTTGAGTGGCATACTGATACTAATGCCGTATTCACTCATCAAGTCTTTACGCTCACCATACTGCAACGATTCATACTCCACCATTGTCCTGCCAAGCTTGCGCA